>MDTE01050065.1_pt1 | contig 167842 bp, 206 predicted proteins | sample 811231 | NCBI WGS metagenome assembly MDTE01 (sample SAMN05326651, study PRJNA326480) | marine metagenome | isolation source: seawater | place: Indian Ocean: Red Sea | collected 2010 | reverse complement strand
CATCGGGAGACTCTGGCAACAAGTTTACAATCAATTCATCAACGGGTCTGATCGAAACAGCGGCGGCGTTGGACTATGAAACAGCAACATCACACACATTGACCATCACAGCCACAGACGAACACGGACTCACTGCCACAACAACACAAACCATAACGGTAGGCAACGACGCATCAGATGATGCCACGCAGGTTGCCAAGTCCATGGACAGCGGCACGTTGGCGGCCTGGGGTGCGTTGTACAGCCAGGACATGACAATCAACAACGCATGGGCAGACAGCAAGATAGCCTACGTAGGTTTTAACAGCAATTACACTAGTGGCATATGGCCAAACCTTGAATACAGCGCCACATCGATTAGTGGTTTTAGCGGTCAGGACTGGAAAACACTTTCACAGTACGAACAGATATGGGATTTCAATTACTCCAGCACTATTTTCGACACTCAAGAATCATTGATGCTGGATTACTTGAGAACAGGTGGACAGGCCGTGGGAATATTCGAACATGGTAGTTTCACAGCCAATAAAGCAGAAATAGTTAATTTTGTCAAGACCATCGACATCGACATCAATTCCAGCCTGAGCACCACAGACATAATAAGTGGACACTCCACAACCGATGCAAACGGTTCCTCCGGTACTTTTAATGCCACGACGGAACTTCACACAATCGACGCCCAATACAACGTCAGTGATTGGGGAACAGGCGGCGAGGGCACAGAGACCAAGAACCAAAACGACACTATCACCAGATCAGATGGTGTGGCGGCCGCGGGTGCCTGGCACGCAGAGAACCTGGGTTCAGGGGATCTTATCACGGTACAGACACGAGCCGCTGACAACACACAGCAGGGTTTCATAGCAGAATGGGACGCCAATGATTCCAACGCAGAGTTCCAGGGTACTTTCCTGGGTTGGGGAGACAGCAACCACAGTTACAACGGCAATGATATGAGGCAGGCCTATGACGTGGTGGAATGGCTGTCACTACAGGCACAGGGTCAAACGCATGGTGTGACAACGGACAACGAGATACTGCCGGTATTTGGATCAGCGGATGGTCAAATCACAATCACCGACCAAACCGATGACGCACTGGCAGTGGAAGCATACCACTTGGGCGACAACTTGTACGTGGGTGGTGGTTTCAACTACGTAGACTGGGCATGGGATGACTCCCAGGACAATCCTTACTGGGCATTCAATAAGGATCTGGACACCAACTCGCCTCTGTCGATAGAAGATGACCACTATGGTGTGATAGGTTTTGACAAGGACGGCGACGGTGACCTTTGGGAGACCACGGACACATTCGATCTGGACAAGATCAAGATATATGATGACTCAGAGGATTACTTTGTACAGGACTCTGATGCCACAGGCGACTACTATTTCAAAGTTACACCGGTCACATACAGTGGCGGCAGTTGGTCAGTGGAGACCAGCAACACAGTGACGGTGGCAAACACCACAGGCTACAACGGATGGCTTGACCTGACTTCAAACACTGATTTTGATGACATCAACTACGCATTGATCGAGACAGAGTCAGCATTGATATCAGAAGTGATGGTGACTGGATAATTGGTAAATATGGTAATATAATGAAGAAATTAATACATTACATTTTAATAGGAATAATGCTAAACTGGAACGTGGCAGTCTTCGCGGAAGATAGCGGAGAAGGGTGTGAATGGAAAGTTATTGAAGAAACAGAAACTTATATCCAAGAGAATTGTGTAGGCGGAGAGGATGGCAGTTTTCAAGCAAGGATTAGAAGTAAGGACATTCCAGGTTTAGAAATAATCGAAATGCCGGCTAAAGATAGGAAGATGGCTGAAAAAAAAGATTTAAATCCTATTCAAAAATTTAAAGACAAGATAGAAAAAACTGCTATTGCTGACGACAAAGTAGACCAAATTATAAAGATTGAAAAAGACGTTAAGGAAACTGAAGAAAAAGTTCTAAACGCAAAAAAAGAAAAGACAGAAACCATCAATGAAAAAATTGATAAAGCAGTAAAAGAGAAACAACTATCTGAGACAAAAGTCGAAGACACAGAGAAACCAAACGTTAAAAAAGAATTACATAAGAAAGAAGTAGATAAAAAATCAGATGAAAAAATAATACAAAAAGCAGAAGAGAAAGAATGGAATGATGTTGACAGAGATGCAAACGCAACATGGAGCAAAGACAAGGCAAAAATAAAATCAACTTGGATGCAGATTCACGAATTACTACCAAGAATAATTGTTGAAAATGAAAAAATAAAGGCGGCAGAAAAAGATTATGAAGCCGCATTAGAAACTTTGAAATCTGAATATAGTGCGTACAAACCAGAGGTAACAATATCAATTGGAAATAATTGGGAGGATGACAGAACTCCTGCAAAAGGCACTTATCCTAATAACACAATCACACATGATTCTAAACAGGGTATACAAAAATCAATTACGTTGACACAGATGCTTTGGGACGCAGGTAGAACAAGTGCAGTGGTCGATAAAGCCAAACATACAGCACAGCAGGCCTATCACAGATTAGAACTCACTAAAGAAGATGTTATAATGGAGGCTTTGAATGCTTGGTTGAACTTACAAAAAGCATGGAACACTCATGCCGCTAATCAAAAGGTTGAGAAAAATGCAAAGGTGACTTTAAGCATGACCATAGACAAAGTCAAAAAAGGTGAGGCATCTAAGATGGAACAGTTACAAATTGAACAACAATATAGAACATATCAAACTTTATCAATGACAAGTCAACTGGCGCTGGACTCGGCGATACAAAGGTTCCAAAATGTTTGGAGATTTGAACCCAAGGATATTGGTAATATGCCTACGCCAATCGCAGACCTATTAGGACTTGTACCAGTACAAGGAACTTCTACTTCAAACAATACCACTTTAAAAATCGCAAACATGGATGTCAAAATAGCAAAAGAACAATTAAGATTTGATGAAGCAGAGTTTAAACCTAGAATAGATGGCAAACTTTCTTACACAGAAAAAGATGGTGAACTGGCTGGTGGTTATGATACTGATAGTTCTCAGAAGGAAGAATGGAGAGCAGACATCACAATGACTTGGAAAATATTTGGAGGCTTTAAACAGACACATTTGACAAATGCAGACAAATCACGTTTGAGTGCGGCCAATGACAGATACACAGATGCAAAAAGACAAACAGACGAGCAATTTAAAAACTCTTGGAACAATTTTGTTTTAGTTGAAAAAAATCTTGACACATTAAAAAGAACAGTTGAAATAAATCTAGAAATGTACAATCTTACCATGCAAGACTACAAAGCAGGAAACACACCTATAATGGCAGTGTTTGGAATGAAAACTGCTCAATTGATGAGTGAAGTGGCATATCAAAATGCACAAATCGATTTACTGTTGGCGAGATACCAATTACACAAAGTTCTTGGCCTAGTTGATCCTATACTCCAATAAAAATCATTAAATACAGTTATAATGAAAAGTCTTATAAGACATATTTTTTTAGATAAAAGTGTGGCGACAATGCTACTAATCAGTAGTTTCATAATTGGAATATGTGCATTGGCTCCGGCGGTATATGTTATTATAGTTTTAAACAAATATTTGGCCAGTGGTGTCACTGCTACTTTATTGTCCTTATCAGCGGGTGCAATTATGATGTTGATTTTTGAATTTTTGTTCAGGCAGAACAGGACAGGTATGATACAAAAACTCAATCAGAGGATATTTCAACCCATGATTGATGCTTTGGCGAAAAAACTCCAAACTACACAAATCACAAAAGAGCAATTCAAGTCAATACAAAGAGCAGATACCATAATCAAAGCCGCTAGATCTTCCAGTATCACAGGTTGGTTGTTAGATTGGCCTTTTGTGTTGATGTTTCTTGTGGTATTATTTGTTATAAATTGGACCGCGGCTGTGATTACAGGCATATTCATGATAGTGATGATAGGACTCACAATGCAGAGAATTAATTTATCCATTGCTCAAGACAGCACTGCGAACCTAGAAATTTTTTTAACTGGACTTTTAACAATAACTGTAATGGCGATTGGTTCTGTCCAAATCATACAAGGTGAACTCGATATAGGATTACTAATTGGATCAAATATTTTGGCGGCGAGAGCATTAATTGGTGCCAACAAGTATGCAAAAGCAAAGGAGGCAATAGATAGACGTGAACAAGCAACAAACACAATCTATAATTTCATCAAGTAAATTTTTTAGTTTACTGACCAGTCTATTCGTTTTATTTTTTGCCTGGATGTATTTGTCTAAGATCGATATTACTTTTCAGGCACCAGGAAGTGTGATGCCTGAATCTAATTTTACCATGATTGATACCATGGTGGATGGACAAATTGTAAAAGTAAATTTCAAACAAGGAGATATAGTTGATGAAGGAGATACGGTTGTTGTGATTGATCCGGGTGTTGGATATGAAAAATATAATGTAATATCTAATGTAAAAGGCAGGATACAAACTTTGCATTATCGAAACCCAGGTGCAGTTGTTAAAAAGGGAGAACCTATTTTAACGATAGTGCCTCAAGACCAAAAAATGATTATAGTTGGAAAGTTGTCTGTGTCTGACAGAGGATATGTCCAAATAGGACAAAAAGCAAAAGTCAAACTTGCAAATCAAGACCAAGTCAGATTTGGCCCAATAACCGGACAAGTAATAAACATAAGTCCAGATGTGATATATTCACAGACTGGTACGTATTATGAAATTGAGATCGAATTAGAAGAACAAAAATTTACAAGTTCAACGATGGAATACACTTTGGTTCCTGGAATAAATGTTATAGTTTTTATTCTAGCAGGCGAAAGAAATGTTCTTAGTTACATCACTAGTCCTTTTTACAATAATGTAGGAGAGGCTTTACAGGAGAAATAATGCTTACTTGGTTTTTAGCAGGAATTTTTATCGGATTGTGTATAAGATGCATCTGCACTCCGCACAAAAATGAAGAAGAAAAATTTAAAGATCCATGGAATTGGACATCTTTTGGTGGGGGTGGATAAATGGACACAGGCATGAAATGGAGATGGGCGGCACTTATCGTTTATCTCTCAATCTGTGTGTTTGATTTCATGATAGTACCAATATGGTTTGGTATCATGAGGCCGGACTATCATATGTTTTTGGAAGAAGTTAGAGCCATTGACGACACAATGGTACAGTTGGAGTTGCTTAAAAAATTAACAGGACATCACACACCATACACACTACAAATGGGAGGACTATTCCACTTGGCATTTGGTGCTCTCCTAACCGGCAGTGCATTTGGTCTAAAGAAGTAAAATGAAATATTTAAAAAGTATACTGCTAGTGACACTAGTCGCCGTTGTGCTTCTCGGTGTAAGATATGCTGACAGCAAGTACGTAAAAATACTTAGATATAAAACTTGGGACGCTTATCAAACTATACATCCTAGGCAAGATGTTAGCAATCTTGTTACCATAGTAAACATTAGTGAAAGAGATATTGAAAGGTACGGTCAATGGCCATGGCCTCGGCATATAATGGCGGCCCTTGTTGCAAAATTAAATCAACATGGTGCAAAAATAATTAATCTTAACATACTATTTGCAGAAGCCGATCGTATGGGCGGCGTTGAATACTTGAAATCATTTCCAATGGATAATAAAACAAGAGAACTACTAGGTGGCGTGTTGCTCGACACAGATGCAATATTAGGAAACGTTTTGAAAGAATCTAATGTAATTTTAATGCAAAGTGTTAAAAATGATTTTGATAAAAATTATCCTAGCACCACACAAATAATACAAAAAGGAAACGCAAAACAATGGCTATGGAATTATCCGGGCATTGTATCAATATTTGGAAAAATATCACATGGTGCAAAAGGTGTGGGTGTAAACATAACCGCGCCTGAGCCAGATGGTGTGGTAAGAAAAATGCCAATGTTAATTTTACTTAACAGCAATAAAATTTACCCATCGATGATATTAGAGAATGTAAGGGTGATACATCAAAGTAAAAGAATCAAGGTAGTTGCAGGACCCAACGGAATTGAAGATGTTTTGGTCAAAAAAAATGTAGGTGTGCCTGTCAATAAAAATGCAGAAATGTATATTCATTATGCTGAACCGAGTAGATACGTTTACATAGACGCCCAAGATATTCTAGAAGACAAAGTAAATGAAAGAAAAATAAATGGCAGAATTATTGTTGTGGGATTAGACGCCGCTGGATTATCTAATTTGAAAGACACACCATTCCAGTTAATGACAGATCAACAGATTACTGCTCAAGCAATAGATACCTTACTAGAAGGCAGTTATCTGATCAGACCTGCAGGGATCGAAAAAAATGAAATAATGATTATGGGACTACTAGGATTACTTCTAATACTAGTGATTCCCAAGGCAGGTATTCTATGGAGTGTGCCTCTTTTGATCATGACCACCGGTAGCGTAGTGGCGACTAGTTGGTATGGATATACTGAAAAAGGTTGGTTAATAGATGCAAGTTTTCCTGTGTTATTCCTAGCAATAATTTGGTCACATAGTGTCTATAACAACTTTGTAACCCAATTCAAATTAAGACAACAGATAAAAAAACAATTTGAACATTACCTTGCACCGGACATGGTATTAAAATTGCAAAAAGATCCTAGTCTTTTGAAACTGGGCGGAGAAACAAAAAACATGACCTTTATGTTTTCAGACATAAGAGGATTTACACCAATAAGTGAAAAATTTAAATCCAATCCTGAAGGGTTAACAAAATTAATTAATAGATTTTTAACTAAAATGACAAATGTTATTATAGCGAATGGTGGTACAATAGATAAGTTTATGGGTGATTGTATTATGGCTTTTTGGAACGCACCCATAGATAATCCGCAACATAAAAAATTAGCAGTCAAGTCGGCAGTAGAAATGCAGGAGGAACTGACCAAACTAAATTTACTTTTAGTTGCAGAAGGTCTACCAAAAATTAACATAGGCATAGGAATAAACAGCGGCACTGCCCTTGTTGGCAACATGGGGTCGATGCAGAGATTTGATTATTCCGTGATAGGTGATGCGGTAAATCTAGCATCAAGACTAGAAAGTTCTTCAAAAGATTTAAAAGAAACTTTGGTAATTTCAGAAGAAACCACCAAAGGACTAGATAAGGCCTTTGATTTCAAATACATTGATAGTATTAAAGTCAAAGGAAAAACAGAAAAAATAAAAGTGTATACCCTAAAAGGAAATAATTAAAACATATGACAAGTTTTTGGAAGTTAGTAGCAGAATTAGGTTTACCAATTGTTGCCGCAATAGGTTTAGGTGCATTCATCATGATTATCATCAAATACATATTAGGTGGCATTGTTGGCAAAATAAAATTCATCGAAAGTGTTATTTCACAACTAGATAACAGAGTTAAGACAATGAACAACGACATTGTCAAAATAGATCAAGAGGTGTCTGATCAACTAGGACTGCCTATAGATACCGAAAGGGTAGCAAGATCAGACGGCAAAAGCGACGCTAGAAAGGATTAATGACATTAACAACACCAACAATTACTTTAGTAAGTGTGATCCAGGATTATGGATTTCCCATCGTTGCGGTTTTCTTTCTAGCCTATTTCATATATTATCTGTACAATTACATCACAAAAGAAATAACTCCTAAACTAGGAACTACATCAGAAACACTGATTAAATTAATTGACAGAATACGTATGTTAGACAATGACCTGATTAGGTTGAGAACAAAAATTAAGACAGTCAAAGAATCTAACAAAAAGTAATATACCCATATTAAGATTTCCGCAATTTTATTTAAATAACATTAGTTGATTTGAAAGGGTACCACCTAAGTTGTTAGATCCCATCACGGCTATTTCTGTAGCCACTACAACTTTTAAAGCAATTCAGAAAGCAGTTACCGTTGGCCAAGACATCGAGAATGTCACTAAACAAATGGGCAAATGGTATGGTGCGGTGTCAGATATACGCAAGGCACAAGATCTCAACAGACGACCTCCACTGTTCAAAAAATTATTTGCTGGAGGTAGCGTTGAAGAAGAAGCATTACAATTATTAATACACGATAAAAAAATCAGAGAGCAAGAGCAAGAATTACGCACTCTTTTAAACTTCAGGTACGGACATCGCACGTGGGAAGAAATGATCCAGTTAAGAAGAAAGATTAAGGCCCAGAGAGAAAGAGAAATTTACAAACAGATAGAATTCCGTAGACAAGTATTAGAAGTTTTGTTAATATTAATATTGGTTGCTGGGATAGGTTCCATGGCTGGCGGGTTACTGTACTTGATTATGAACAAATGATATATCAAATTGGTAATTTAGAATTAGACCTCACACATAAGTTTGGTAAAGTTATTTCCAATGACAAGATTTTGTTTATAGGACAGAAACCAATTGCAATAAGAATGTTTGCTGAAAAGTCTGGTAATAAAAAATTGCTAGAAAAATTCCAACATTACTTCATAAAGAAAGTGGAAGATACGAAAAAACCAGATTGACAGTTTTAGTGATCCATATTACAATGTAATATGAGTTCGAGTTCTAAGATTAGAAGAAGTCTGGTTAAAACACTCACGTGGCGTATTCTGGCAACTACAGACACGTTTTTAATCAGTTGGCTTATCACTGGTGAGATCACTTATGCGGGTGCTATCGCGGGTGTTGAAGTCCTTACTAAGATGGGACTGTATTATGCTCACGAAAGAGGTTGGAGCAAAATTAAGTGGGGGTATGTGGGCAAAGAGCATCACACACACATATGGCCCCATGCAGAAGACTTTACTGAAGTAAAATATGATTTTAGAGATAAAAAATGACAAAGTGTTGGCAGTTTGAATTAGAATCAGAAAACAAAAAAATTACAACTTTTGTTTATAGTGATACAGGTAAGGACATACAGAATAGATTTTATAAAGGTTTTAAAGTATCAAATGTTAGAGAAATAAAAGATCCTTTAGTAAGCGACAAGAAAGATAAAAAATGATTCACGCAATGATAGATTTGGAAACTTTAAGCACAAATCCAAATGCAGTGATATTAACTTTAGGAGCAGTCAAATTCAATCCGTTTGGCACTGGACAGTCTGAACCTATGTATTTCAAAGTGGACGTGGATAGTCAAACTAAACTAGGTAGGCACGTTCAACCTGAGACTTTAGACTGGTGGGCAACACAGCCTAAAAAAATACAGGAAGAAGCACTAGGAGAAAGTGATAGGATTAGTTTAGAAGAAACTTTAAAAAAAATTAACAAATACTCTGTTGGAGTTGACGTATTTTGGTGTCAAGGCCCGTTGTTCGATTATGCAATATTACAAAATTTGTATGCACAGATGGGACAGCCTTGTCCATGGAACTACTGGGCAATACGTGATTCACGAACTTTGTTTAATCTCGTGCCAAGAGATCCAAATGAAAAAAGGTTAGAGGCTCACAATGCTCTTGCAGATTGTTATCATCAGGCAAAAAAAGTTCAAAAGGTATATAAAGATTTAGGAGTAAAAAATGTATAAACCATTGCCAGACGGATTGACAATCAAAGAATCAAGCCTAGAGGGACTAGGATTGTTCGCCACAAAAGATTTTGACGGTGGAGTAGTACTTGGAATAGTCCATGTAATGAATAAAAACTTCCCACATGGAAGTATAAGAACTGCCATGGGTGCTTTTTATAATCATTCTGATAATCCAAACTGTAAAAATGTTGCTGGATTTTGGCATCAGATGCCAGTCAAGTATCTACAAACGTTGAGACCAATTAAGGCAGGTGAAGAACTGACTGCTCATTACACTTTATACAATGACTTTAAAGACTGATTGGTATAAAGTAGAGGATTTATATACCCTTACGGATTCTAAAGTTAAACACAATAAGAGTCCAAAAATTAAATGGATAAAACTTCCTTGTGTATATAAAATCAGAATTGATAAAAATATAGTTCACGTTGGAAGATCTGACACTTGCAAGAAACATGGTGGCGCAGAAAAAGTCAGGAAGGCGATAGTGCAACTCCTAGATCTAACTGAGTCCAATCCTAGTGTTTTAAAAACCAAACTATGGGAAGAAATTAGGTTGAAATACAAACCTAATTCAAGTAATATTAAGATAGGAGTAATTAAAACCAATGCCATCAACAAAGTTTATAGCAAAGAATATCAGAGAACCCATTCATAGTTATGAGGAATCTACCTGGTTAGCAAACGGCGTACCTTTAACTGAAAATAAAATTTATGCAATATGGCCGGATAAGTTTCCAGTCACCCCTGGCCATTTATTGTTCATTCCTAAAGTAAATGCAGTAGGGCATATTAGGGAAACATATGGAGACGCATACAAATATGGGCAGGACAAAGTTGAGAGAGGAGAATGGGACGGATTCAACATAGGTCAAAATATAGGCATTGCCGCTGGGCAGACCATTTTATGGCCTCACATTCATCTTATTCCAAGATTTGATAATGATAGTGAAGATAAAGGTGGAGTGCGTAGAGCACTACCAAACGGTGATAATAAAGCATATTATTAATGCCAAAGAAAAAAAGAAAAAAGAAAAGAATTATTAGACAGGAAGGTACTGGACAAATTTTTGTGTCTCCCGATAATGGAGAAACTGTTTATGTACAAAATCTAGATGGTACTAGAGGTAAGATGATTTCGCAATCTAATTTGGCAAAGGATGTTGAAACTGCACAAAAAGAAATGGAGATGCATGGTGTATATGCAATCCAAATGAGGAAAAAATATCCTGCTCTACAAAATGCATGGCAAAAATATAAAACAATTTGGCATCTCATACATGATGATAATTAGTATGAATGCCAAAAAAAAAATTTAAAAAAAGAAAAAAGCAAGAAGAAGAATATATAGATATGATTTCTATGCATGAAGATTTATGGAACGGATCCGGCAAAACAAGAGAACAAGTCGAAGAAGAAGTCTTTGGTGCAACTTATTCCGCTTTTGGTAAGATTATTAACTATCCAAAAGGACATCCAAAATGGCGTGGGTAAAATATTTTTTAATCGAAGAAAATTGGTGCAGTGGTTTTCCAGATGCGATAGTGGGTGCTGATGAAAAGAAGGATGCCGATCTTTTAAAGTTTTTAAAAAAACATGAAATCGATTACGGGTACAAATGTGACAAAAAAATTCCTAGTTTTATTTTTAACGGAGTAAGTTGGTACTGCCACGAAAAGAGTGCTAAACAAGTCGCCCGTAAATTTAAAATAACAGAAGTGCATACAGACAAAGAACAACTAAAACAACAAAAGATAAAAGAAAAAGAATTGGCCGCCTTTATGAGAACTGATCAATACTTAAAAGAAAAGTTATTCAAGGATGCCAACACTATTGTAGGGCAAAAAAAACGTAACGAATTTGTAAATACTTTAAAACAAATGAATCAAGATTTACCAAGATCCAAAGTCACTAGAAGGATATTAGATATGTTCGATGAAGGAAGTTTGGTAATATCAGACCAGAGCATAGTGGAAAAAGGACCTAAATTTCCTGTGGTGAAGTTAGATGCATAGATTGAATTTACCATGCGTGTATGCCGCTGTAAGACGCTTTAAAGGGCATAATTAAGACGGTTATGACCAAGTTTGTAAGTGTAATAGGTAACGGAGAAAGCAGACAAGGGTTTGATATAACTCCTCTTAAAAAGTTCTCAACAGTGGTAGGCTGTAATGCTATTTTCAGAGACTACAACATTGAATACATAAGTGCCTGTGATAAACACATGGCACAAGAAGCCGCAAATACCTGTGGCAAGAACACAAAAATTTTTACAAGAGATAAATGGCATGGACAATTTGCCATGTGGCCAAATGTAAAGAAGTTCCCCGAATTGCCATATCAAGGATCTAAAAGAGCAGACGAACCCTTTCATTGGGGTTCCGGCCCATATGCTGGTTTGATTGGTTTGAGTTTTAAACCTAAAGTTATATTTCTAATTGGCTTTGATCTTTATAGTTTTAAAAAGGGTGAAGTTAATAATGTATACAAAAATACCAAAGGTTATGAATATATCAAAAGAGAAGTAGATCCTAGTTATTGGATACACCAATTCAATATGTTGATGAAACACAGTGATTGCAGATGGTTAGTGGTAAATCAACAAGGTTGGAAAATGCCGGAAGAGTGGAGCCAACATAAAAACGTTTTCTTTGAAACCTATGATGGACTTATAAAGTTTATACAAAAGCAGTTGACAAAAAACAAATAATCGTAGTATAATAATAGTGTGGTTGGACACGTTCAACAGGGGCGAGAGTTACCTGAATGCCGACTTCCTTCCGCAGTCAATCCATGGAGGGGGTGTTAATTCACCCCCAAAAAAAATATGAGACCAATGTTAGATAAATTAATGGTGCAACAACAACTTAAGGCACCCTACAAAAGGTGGAAACACATGGTTGCTGTAATGTGTCTAAACCTCACTTACAGGAAACAGGTCAAAACAGTATTACCACTTTTGTTTGAAAAATATCCAACACCTCTGGCCTATTTAAAAGGACGCCTTAAAACACAACAAAAAATCTTAAAACCTTTAGGTATGTGGGAAGTAAGATCAAAAAGGATTCGTAAAATGACGGAACAATTTTTAACTTGGAACGGCAAGGAAGCAAGTGATTTGCACGGTATTGGCAAGTACGGTTCCGATAGTTACCAAATATTCTTTCTTAAAACCATTCCTGATAATGTGCAAGACAAAGAATTGAAAAAATACATTGACAAAATCTAAATAGAGTATAATATTAAAATATGTTTAAAGAATATAAACCCAATGATTTAATTACCATTAAACTATCAAATGGTGAAGAACTATTATGTAAATTTTTATCTACCAATGAAGGGTATGTTGAAGTTGAAAAAGGTCTGGTGCTCATGCAAGGACCACAGGGTATTGCATTAGGTACATTTTTTTCAACAGCCAATCCAGAAAAGGCTATTAAGATTGCATCAAATAACATAACCGCAATAGCAGAGATAAATCCTAAACTGAAGGATCAATACAATAATGTTTTCAGCAAAATAAAGACAACCGCAAAACCTAACATAATTGTATGATGAGTGATAAACACAATGATAGTATTAACTGCCTAATCGACTCTTTAGAGGCAATGCTAAATCAATTTGAAAAGTTTGGTATTGATCCTGAAGAGATAGCAGAAAGTGGTCAATTCCAAGTTTTGGTACACTTCTTAAAATCCATAATTGATGGAAAATTGGATGTGCCAAATGATTTGACAGACCGTCTAAATACGGTTAGTAAGGAATTAGGTCTTGACAAACAACCTAAACTTACTGTACATTAACATATACGAGGACTTAAAAAGACTTTCAACCCTCTCTAAAAATTCTGCAAGTCGTATAAGGAGAGATGGGAATGCCATTTTATAGTACGAAGACATATGGACACAACATAGGTTTAGCCTGTGTTTTTAGACAACCTAACGCAGATCATTCACACTGCCATTTATTACACGGTTATTCGTTAGCATTTAAATTTACTTTTGGGTGCGATGAATTAGATAATAAAAATTGGGCAGTTGACTTTGGAGGACTCAAACCTTTGAAAGCATGGCTCGAAGATAAGTTTGATCATAAACTTGCTTTGGATCATAACGATCCGCATTTAGAAAAATTTAAAGAACTTGAAAAATTAGATCTAGCAGAGATAAGAATGTTTGATGGTGTTGGTGCAGAAATGTTTGCAAAACACGCCTTTGAATTCGCTGACAAATTGATTAGAGAGAAAACTAACAATAGATGTTATGTTGTCAAAGTAGAGTGTATGGAACATGGTGCTAACAGTGCCATTTACGAGTCAAAATAAATTCGCAATAGTTAAATAGGTGTAAGATGGACCAAGATAAGCATATTATTTGTGTGAAATGGGGTAACAAGTTTATACCCGAGTATGTCAATATACTAAAAAATATGTGTAAGAGACAATGCACGGTCAACTTCACTTTTAATTGTTTGACTGATGATCCCACAGGTTTGGATCCTGATATCAATGTAATAAAATTTCCTGACAATCCTGGAGCCATAAAAACTTGGTGGAGCAAACTTTATATGTTCCATAAAGATTTGCCTTTGTCGGGTGAACTACTTTATTTTGATTTAGATGTTGTTATTTTTAGAAACATAGATAATCTATGGACGTATAATGCAGGGCAAAATAAATTAATGATAATTCAAGATTTCAACAGATGTAGAATGGAAGATTGGAAAGTCAGCAATAGTTCTGTCATGAGATTTACAGCAGGCACTCTACATTACCTTTGGGAGATGTATGCACAAAATCCCCATGCAGTACAGGGCCGGATGCACGGAGATCAAGATTGGATAACCAGCAAAGGCACCAAAGATATTGTTTGGTGGCCAAGAACATGGATCCAATCATACAAATGGGAACTTGTTGGTAAAAAAGACACAAAGATAAAAAATGGTGCTAAACACGTTTTCCAACATCCGCCCACTATACCAGACGACTGTTCTGTAGCAGTTTTCCACGGAGAACCTAAACCATTTAACTGTGGTGATCCGCTGGTAGTTGACAATTGGAAGTAAAGTTAGTAAAATAAGGCTTAATGCCTAAATTAAAAAAAAAAGCAAGAAAGAAATACAAAACTCTTCCTAGACCAGGCGAGGCTAGATATTACGATATGAAGTTTCCTCCTGGTTGCGGATATGAGAAAAAATATAGATACAGTCTAAGTTTAGGCACGTATGGAGTTCCTGCAGAACTAATACACTGGTGTATTGACAAATGTAAACACAAATGGGGTTGGTGGTTCAAAACAAATGGCACATGGTACGAAGATTGGTCAGCACACGAAACAAATGAGGCATTCATGAGTTTCAACAGCAGAAAAGAGGCGTTCAAATTTTGGTTTGAAGTAGGAGTAAAACATTATGGAGACAGAGACCCAGATGAGCATTAATAAGTAGTAATATGTCAAGTAGATTTCATTTAGCAATACCAGTTGGAGATATTTCAACAGCACTAAAATTTTATTGTGATGTCTTAGGCTGTGAAAAAGGAAACTCCGAATTCAAATATCCAGATGCCTGGGTAGATATTAATTTTTGGGGTAATGAATTAACACTTCATTCTTCAGAAGAACACGAGAAACCAGAAGCAAAAAGACACAATGTTGATATGGGAAATGTAACAGTACCACATTTTGGTGTGCATTTAGACGCAGATGTCTTTGCAAAATTAAAACAAAGATTGGCAGAGCATAAAATAAAGTATATAGATGAACCTTATGTACGATTCGAGGGAACAGAATTAGAACAGGAAACAATGTTCATTGCAGACCCTTATGGCAATGCAATGGAAATAAAGACAATGAAAAACCCGGATATGTTATGGAAAATAAACAAATAAATGAACAAATACAAAGCACAATAGATAATAATAATATTGTTCTTTTCATGAAAGGCACACCAGACGCACCACAGTGTGGATTTTCAATGGCAGTCTCAAACATACTTAAAGTTTCAAAAGTAGATTTTATCGGAGTAAATGTTTTAGCAGATGAAAATTTAAGACAAGGAATAAAAGATTTCAGCGACTGGCCAACTATTCCTCAGTTGTACGTTAAAGGAGAATTTATAGGTGGTTGTGATATTGTAAAAGAAATGTATGAAAGTGGCGAACTAAAAGAAGTATTAGATAGGATAGACTAATGACGTTTGATGAAAAAATAAAAGAATATAAGGACCATCTAGAAGCACTTAAGAATATAGACAGCCTAGAGGTATACCAATGGTTGATTGGGTTGGGCAAACAACTTTCAACTGACTCTTTAAGCAAAGAAAAACAAACAGAAAATAACAGGGTAAGCCGTTGTCAATACGATCTTTTTGTTGACAGAGAAGATGACAAGTTCAAAGCATGGAGCAACGCCATGATTGCCGGAGGTTACGCATATATATTGGTTGATATTTTTAACAGTATGACGGAAGAAGAATCAAAAAAAATCACAGTAGAAGATTTTAAAAAGATGAAGTTAGACGAAATGCTAACAATGAATAGACAAACTGGTTTTTATCAAATGATAGAAATGATGTTGGCAAAAATTAGATAATTAATAGTATGTCAATTAATGTAACAGAAACAGCAAAAGTACAAATGTCAAATTTGCTGACAAAAAATCCAGAACAAGACGCTGTCCGTTTATCAGTGTTAGGTGGCGGTTGTGCAGGTTTTAAATATGATTGGGGTTTTGCAAAAGATTCAGAAATAAACAAAGATGACGTTGTTATTAAGTGGGACAATGGAAAGTTTGTTGTTGACTCAATGAGTGTCATGTTTGTACTTGGAACAACTGTGAATTGGAAAGAAGAAGTATTTGGATCTCATTTTGAGATATCCAATCCAAATGCAAAATCTTCTTGTGGTTGTGGCGAGAGTTTCGGTGCTTAATGTCCTATGCATTCGTAATAGGTAACGGCGAATCCCGAAGAATATATAATCTAAATAATTTACGTGGTGGCAAAGGAACCATATATGGTTGTAATGCAATCTACAGAGATCATCCAAACCTTTGCGATAAAATTATTGCAGTTAATTCAGAAATGTATGATGAACTAATTGAAGCCAGAGGTATGGGCATGATACCGACTAACATAAAAATTATCGGAGTCGAAGAACTACCTGAATGGGACTACACTCTAAAAAGTGACACACAAGATGGAGGTAGGTATTGGGCAGGTGGCGGCTGGAAGGAAGGAAAAAAAAGTAAAACTTTAGACTTCTCGAAAACGAAAGGATCTGGATGTTCAGCAGTGTGGCAGGCCTGTGTTGATAATCACAAAGATATTTTTATAATTGGATTTGATATGATAGGGGGTAAACAATGGACAATAAGAGACGGGTCCATGAGCAGAGATCAAAACAACATATACAAGGACTCTCGAAATTATCCAAGTAGGAAAAGCATGAAAGCATATTTAAAGTATGAATGGAGGTGGCAACTGAAACAATTGGCAAAAAGATTCAAGGATAGAAATTTTTACTACATCAATAGAATAGAGGTAAACGAATCCAATTTCATATTACACAGTGCAACAACACTTTTAGAAAACTTCAAATATGGCACCTATGGAGATCTAAAAAAGGTGATGGATGGAATGCCTTTAACGTCAATTCGTTGGAAAAGGTACTAAAGAGTGATCGTTGAACTTGCATCAATCTTGTAAATTTTACGCATTTTTACACCTACTTTTTGTGCATATCTTTTGCTGTCACAATTATGGCAAACGTGTTTGTAAGTGTTAGATGCTCTAGCAGGATCTACCTTGGATCTTGGACGCATAAATGTGATTCCGCACGAATCACACATGAAAACAAATACAGTATTGGCACGTTTGAAGGTATGGTAAATGCCAAGTTTTGACTGGCGTTCATACAATCTGAGAGTTTTTAATGTTTCTTTGAACATGATGTCACCTAAAACTATTTAATAAATACATAGAGATATAATATGACCAGACAAATAATAAACACAGGAACCGAAGGAAATTCAGCAACAGGCGACACAATACGTGGCGCAATGTTAAAAGTCAATGCTAATTTCGAGGAAGTATACCAACTAGTAGGATCAGGTGACACTGGTCTTTTAACAACATCTGTGACAAATGGCGACATCAAGGTGCAACCGAATGGTGCAGGTAACGTTGAAATAGATCAATTACAAATCAACAGCACAACCATAACTCCTTTGGTTACAAACAATGACCTAACGTTAGGTGTCAATGGTACAGGAAACGTGGTTGTAAACGATGACAGAATAATTATTAACACGACAAAAACTGCGACTGGAATAGGTAACGCAGGTGACAGAGCAGGATCAATATCTTATGACGGAACAAACTTGTATGTTTGTACTGCCAACTATGATGGGTCTACTGCTGTCTGGAAAAAATTAGTATTACAGGCGATATAAGATGGCTAGACAAAGTTTAAATGTAGGAGCAGTTGCAAATGACGGAACAGGTGATGATCTAAGATCCGCTTTCCAAAAATTAGAGGCAAACTTTATAGAAATATATGCAAACACTGCCGTTGGATCCCAAATACAAATTGCTGGAAATGAAATTACATCCACGCAATCAAATGCAAATTTAAAATTAAGTGCATCTGGCACAGGAATAATTGAACTGGAAGGATTATCTTTCGGTGACAACAATATTTCAGCAACTAGATCAAATGATGATCTAGTATTGAATGCCAGTGGAACAGGTAAAGTTAAAATTAGTGGATTGAAATATCCATCAGCAGATGGATCAGCAAACACATTTTTATTAACAGATGGATCAGGCAACTTGTCTTTTGGTGCACCAACTGGTTATACTTTTGTAGGTGATGACTCCACAGGCACGTCGGTGCCTTTAGGTGAAACATTTAAATTTGTAGGTGGCACAAACGTTACCACAGCAGTCAGTGGTGATCAAGTTACGATAAATGCCGCTCTTACAACTTCTGTGTTTACAGAAATGGACGCAGGAAATATTAGGATTGAAGCGAACGATGTCTTAAACACAGCGACAAACCAACACTTGGATTTAAAAACTACAGGTACAGGAAACGTTAGAATTCAAAGTGGTGTTGGATTAGATTACAACACAACCACAGCAAGTTCATCGGCCGCTTTGACGATTGATCAGTTTACAATGGCAACATACAGAAGTGCCAACTACACGGTGCAAGTGTCAGACACTGTTAATGGTGAATACCAAACAAGTTTATTAAATGTTGTACACAACGGCTCAAGTGTATTTTTCCAAGAATTTGGTGTTACTTTTACTGGATCGAGACAACTGGCTACAATAACCGCAGACGTATCTGGTAGCACTGTGAGAATAAGAGCAGTGCCTTCAGGATCAAATACAACAGTTTACAAAACATTTAGAACTGCAATAATTGTATAAATTTTTACATTCGGTTTACAAAATCTAAACATAAATACGTCTAGTAGGAAAAACATATGGCAAAACAAACTATTAATATCGGAACTAGTGCTAATGACGGGACAGGTGATCCGTTAAGAACAGCATTCACAAAAATCAATCAAAACTTTACAGAGTTGTACGGAAACAGTGACGAGGCAAATGACTTATTAGAAGATTCATCTCCACAGTTGGGAGGTGACTTAGATCTAAATGGTAGAAGAATAATCACTGGCAGATCGAACGAGAATATCAGATTATCCCCATCAGGTACAGGTACAATAGAATTACAAGCAAATACAAATGTTACAGGTAATATCACTGCAACAGGAGACATTGTTGCAAACGGAAATATCAATTTAGGAAATGCCGCAAGTGATCAAGTCAAAGTCACTGGTGTATTTGAAGCAGACCAACTACAGATAGACGGAACAACATTAACAAGCACAGTCACAAATGGTGCAGTTACAATACAAGGCAACGGCACAGGTGGAGTCAACATTGCTGACATCACTATCAACGACAATGAAATTACAGCATCTAACTCAAATTCAAATTTAGTTTTATCAGCAGGTGGCACAGGCGACATACTTGTTGGAGCATTAAAAATTCACGGAACGACAGTAAGTTCAGATACATCAACAAAACTCACTTTCGCTGAAGCAGTTGACGTAACAGGTGCTTTGGTTGCCGAAACTTCTTTAAACATTGCAGGTGATGGAGCAACTGTCACAGGTATAAAAGATGAAGACAACATGGCCAGTGATAGTGCGACAAAACTGGCAACGCAACAATCTATTAAAGCATATGCAGATACAAAAACAGTTTTAACAGGATCAACAAACAACACCATTACAACTGTCACAGGTGCAAATGCTATTCAAGGAGAAGCAAATTTAACTTTTGATGGTAGCACACTTGCCTTGACTGGTGCTCAAACAATCTCAAGCACACTAGGAGTATCAGGAGTGTTAACAACTGCGAATGTGAACACAGTAGGAACACACACAGTCACAGGACAATCTGATATTGATTTTGTAAGAATTAAAGACAACACAATTTCAACCAATGCTTCAAACGCCAACCTAAGTATAACAGCAAACGGCTCAGGCACAGTAAACTTTGGTTCACCGGTAACATTTATAAACCAAGATGTTGACATCACAGGATCGTTGACAGTAGACAATATCGACATCAACGGTAACGCAATAACGGCAACAAATTCGAATGGCGGTATTAACATAACTCCAAATGGCACAGGCACAGTGACAATAGCAGGAAACTTTGTCGCTGTATCAAACACATTATCAGCAGGTGACATAGAAACTTCAGGAACTGTCGACACAAACACAGTGAGAGCAATTACTTCAAACGGAAACTTGAAACTTGCAACACAAGGCACAGGAAACATTGACGTAGACAACAAAAAAATTATTAATCTAGCGGCCCCTACAGCAGGCACAGATGCTACAAACAAAACTTATGTAGATGCTAGAGTAGGTTCTGGACTTAAAATTGCAGACGACACATCAACAGTTTCAACAGTAGCGGCAGGTGATACAATTAAAATTGCAGGTGGCACAGGTATTACTACGGCGTTGTCTGGAGGCACGTTGACAATAACCAACGACGTTGCATCTGGTGGTGCAATTACTTTCGTTGGTGATGATTCAACTGGCACAGCAGTACTTCCAGGTGAAACTTTTAGAATTAGAGGAACAGGTGGAGCCACAGTTGCAGTAAGTGGTGATGTAATGACAATCACTGGAGGCAGTGATGATCCAATTAAAATAGTTGGTGATGACTCAAACGGTACAAATGTCACACTAGGATCAACAATTAAATTTGCTGGTGCTACTGGAATAGGTACTGCGATGTCAGGCGATACTTTAACAATTACTGGACCAACACTAACAAATTACGCACAAAAAACAGATGTTGCACTTAAATTAGTTGGTGATGACAGTAATGGAACATCATTAGTATTTGGAGAAACATTTAAAATTGCTGGAGCAACAAATATAACAACCGCAGTTAGTGGCGATGTATTGACAGTGACAGGAACAACAACTCCAATAATCAACGCGATTTCATCATCTGATAGTTCAGAGATTTTAGTAAATGATGGAATGCGTGTATCTGGACCGTTGACTGCATCCACGATTGACACAAATACAATTAGTTCAAGTGACTCAACAGTTGTTACAATTAATGACGGACTTAATGTAACAGGAACAATATTTGCTGATACAATCACAGTCTCAACAATATCAGCACCAAGTGATAGCACAGGCACATACACTATTACTTCTCCAACTACGATTACATTAGATCCAGTAGAAGAAATTATAAACGATGCACCAATGAAACTTGTAAGCAAAACAGTTGCTCAACTAGGATCATTGACTTCATCAGCAGGATCGATGGTTTTCTGTACTAACGAATCCGGTGGCGCAATACCAGCCTTTTATGACGGATCAAATTGGAGAAGAGTAAGCGATAGAGCAATCGTTTCTTAATAGTTAAATGGCAGAATACATAGTAACAGTAAAAAAAGAAGCAAATTGGGAAGAACTGAATACTGAACTTACCAACGACACATCTGGTGACGCATCAGTAGATTCCAACATTATTCCAGATAGGGCAGTGCCAGTTTCAAAACTAAGACCAACCAATAAAAGAAATACTCATTACGATCTTACTGCCGAAGAAGTCAATAAATTAAAAAATGATTCTAGAGTAGAAGATATAATCGCATTAGAAGATTTACCAGATCCTGTGCTTTTTAAAATACAAGATGGACAGGATGCTTCAAGTTTTAACAAAGGAACTACATCTGCAGGCAATCAGGACAACTATGGTTTGCTAAGACACATATCAGCAACTAACAACTTTGGTTCTTCAATTTTAGATCCAGGGTCAGCATACAACTATGTTCTTGATGGCACAGGAGTTGATGTTGTTATAATGGATTCGGGTATAGAACCTACACATCCAGAATGGCAAGACGCAGAAGGTAATTCAAGATTGAAACAAGTCGACTGGTATTCTGTTTCTGGGGTAAGTGGTTCTCAATCAGGGTCACACTACACAGACACAAATGGGCACGGCACACACGTGGCCGGCACAGTGGCAGGAAAGACTTTTGGTTGGGCCAAGAACGCTCACATCTATGCAATGAAAATTCAAGGCACCGGTTATATTTCATTGACAGAAGGTTTTGACATTGTTACTGCCTGGCATAACTCAAAAGGCACAGGGAGACCCACAGTTGTCAATATGAGTTTTGGTTATGGCTACTATCTAGATTCAAACGTATCTCCAAACACAATTGGTGGCGCAGACGTCGCCGGCGGAGAATACAGAGGAGCCAACCACACCGAAACAGTGAGAAGTAATCTGTTGGCAAAAGGAGTATATGGTGCTACAACTGATACTTCTGGCGTTTATTTTGTGCCAAGAAGAATATCATCAATAGATGCTGACATACAGCAAATGGTAACAGCAGGAATCCATGTTGTGGTGTCTGCGGGAAATAATTTTATGAAGCACGACGAAGTGGCTGGCACAGACTATGATAACTTCCTGACAGATGGAAGCGGAAACTATTATCATTATCACAGAGGATCATCACCACACGACGACGAAATTATAAGAGTAGGTGCACTTAGAGCCACTACACAATCAGCAACACTTGATCAAAAAGCATCATTTAGTTCTGCTGGTCCAGGTGTTGACATATATGCTTGTGGCGAACAGATAATTAGTGCCTGTTCAAACACAAATGAACAAAGTGCAGTGGCATATAATTTAAACGGCTCATTCAAACAAGTTAAAATGAGTGGTACCTCAATGGCCGCACCACAGGTGGCAGGAATAGTTGCACTAGTGGCCCAGGTCCACCCTGACTGGACTCCAGCACAAATCAAAGGTTGGATGGTGAACAATGCGGGTGATAAAATTTTTAGCACAGGACAAAATAATGACTATTCAACTGATAATAGTATATTAGGTGGTAGTCAAAAAGTTGCGTATCTGACCATGAACGGAAGTACGCCATTTACATATTCAGCATCTTAATATTTTTTTGGTCAAACCAAAAATACAATATGAAACACTATAACAAGTACAAAAAATTTAAAACACCTAGATCTGAACTCACACGGTTAAAAGATATGCTTAAACGTGCAAAAGATCCTGTTGAAAAAGAAAATATATTACAACACATTGAACACTGGCAGAGACAGTCAAAAAATAGAAGTTAGAATCCAATAAATATCATTATAAAGGAGTAAGTTCAAATATGGCCGCACCCGTGTGGACAACCACAGCAGGCAAAATTGCCTCGATTAATGAAAGAGAATCCTATTCTCTGGCTTTAGAAGCCAACGACACAGACAGCACCAGTTTGACTTATTCACTTATTGCCGGGTCACTGCCCCCAGGTCTTGAACTTACTTCTGATGGGGTAATACAAGGAGTGCCGTTTGAAGTCGCTACAAGAAGAGTTTTCAAATTTGTAGTCAGAGTATCAGACGGCACAAACATCGCTGACAGGACATTTACAATAGAGATTAAAGGAGCAGATGAACCAACATTCACAACTGCTTCTGGCACACTAGATTTTTCAGATTCAACAAGATCAGATTATCAAAGAATTTGGGTAATCGATGGATCAAAAATACAATTTCAAATTGAGGCCGTAGACACAGACACAGCAACAGGACAAGAACTTTTATTTGACATAGTGGAAGGAACACTGCCGCCAGGAACATCCATGAGTAAATCTGGACTGATCACTGGCACAGTTGGATTGACGGACGATGAGTTATATGGACCAATGGGTGGATATTCCGGCAAAGGTTATGACCAACAAGGATATGATCCTTTGGTGTACTCAAAATCAAGAAGTATATTGTATGAATTCATAGTAAGGGTATCTGACGGATCGTCATCTAAGACACAGACCAACAGCATACAGGTGATTACAGCAGATTTTTGGAGAATAGATAACAATCAAATTACAATTGATGGAACAACTTACAAAAATTCTCCATTGACAATTGATCTATCTGCTATAAGGAAACCGGTTTTTACAACTGATAGTGATCTTGGCACTTACAGACATGATAACAAACTAGTTCTTCAGATTGATGTTGAGGATTTTGATCCTTTACAAGCGGCTCTAGAGTATAGTGTTATAAGTGGATCATTGCCACCAGGAATAAGCATAGACACAAATACAGGTGAACTTTATGGCACATTGCCTACAAGCACCGCGGTAACAACATTATACACTTTTACAATTAGAGCAAATAGGACAGTGGCAACTGGATTGTCAGTGTACAATGATAAAGAATTTACATTACGGATTATAGGTGATATCGACGTTGGAGTCTCTTTTACTTCAACTAATTTAATTGGAACACTGACAGCAGGAGTTCCTTCGTTGCTATCTGTAAAAGCAGTTGGTGTAGATACAAATAGAGTGTTAAATTACAGCGTCACTAGTGGCAGTTTACCAACAGGAATCACTTTATCTCCACAAGGAAACTTTGTTGGTACAATTGATTACAATGACTTTACAATTTTTGAAAACAACGCAGTAACCTTTGACAGCAACACTACAACAATAGACAAAGAATTTAATTTTGAGGTTACTGTCACGGATCAATACAAAACTGTAAGCACTACAAAAGAATTCAAAATAATCGTATCATTGCCATTTAACAAAACATATGGCAACCTAGGTACTAGCGGAATAATTTCAAAAACAGATCAAAATATTTTTGATGCAATAAGGAAAGACAGTAATATTAATAATCCTGAGTATGTATACAGACCAGAGGATCCAAACTTTGGTGTAACAAGCAGTGCTGGAATGTTGTTACTTGCTGGACTCGAACATAAAACATTAACCGAGTTCCAAAATAAAATGGCTCTCAACCACGAACCAAAAAGACTTTATTTCAACGGCTTAAAAACTGCTACCGCCAAACTAAATGGGGTGGTAGAATATGAAGTAGTGTATATAGAAATGATAGATCCACTTGTGAACTCTGCAGGCAAGTCGGTAAGTAAATCAATAACATTAAGAGATGAACTGCAAAATATAATTCAAGGACCTGTTTCTTCAGATGATATGTTGACTGCAGACGCAACAGAATACAATGTGACCACAGGTGGTGGAATGAGTTTTAGAATATCCGGATCCAAAGTTAGGTATGCTAATGAATTGTCTGCTGATCTAGATTACGTGAAAACAGTGTATCCTAATGCAGTAGAAAATATGAGAACCCAAATGAAATCTCTGGGAAATAAAGAATGGATACATTTACCATTGTGGATGAGAACTACACAAACAGGTGACTTGGCTCCCTTAGGTTTCAAACCAGCCATTGTTTTAGCATATTGTAAACCTGGCAAAGCAGGATTGGTAAAACAAAGAATTACAGATAAAAAATTACAATTCGAAAATATTGAATACATTATAGATAGATATCAGATCAGTAATCCTATGCTAAAAGTTGATCCTAGCAGATTTGAAGGTGACGGATCAACAACTAGTTTCTCTTTAAACGAATTAATTAACGAAGAAGAAATCAAATTGACCAGAGACGGAGTAGAGATTTTTGTGCAAAAAGTGTTCAAAAACCTAACCGCTGACGTTAATACAGTGGTGTCAGATGATACTAGAAGATCAGGAGACTTTGAAAACGAATTCTTCTTAACGCATGACACGGAAAATAAACAAAGCACAATCAATTTCACATCAGCACCTATAGCCGGCGCAAAATTTGTCGTAAGTAGGCAATCTGGTGATAAATATCTTGTATTTGAAAGAAAAGGAATATAATGGCAAGTAGTATAGTACCAGGAAACATAGACGGGACATTTCCGATAGCAGGACAGGATAATTCATCTCAGGGTTTTAGAGATAATTTCACGGCTACAAAAAATAATTTTACAACGGCAAAGTCTGAGATTGAAGCATTACAAACATCATCAGTGGCCAACAATGTAGCAAACAGTTTTAACGACAACATAGTGTCAAGAGCAGTTTTAAAAGACACTGCCGAAACTGTGTTTGGACATGGTACAGCAGGTGGTAATATTACTTTGAATCATGAAAACGGACACTATCAAACAATTACAACTAATGCCGCTGTAACTTTGGCATTTACAAACTTTCCTGTATCAGGAACTTTAGGCAGAATTATACTTGATATCACGTATGCAAACACATCGCATACAATAACAATACCAAGCACTGTGCTTGTAGCAGACAACGTAACAGGCGGTGATGGTTCATCTAACACAATCACAATAGGATCCATAGGAAGATATATGTACGAATTCATGTCTCCGGATGGTGGTACTACGATTTTGATGCACCAACTTGGTAAGATGTATGATTAACCACTAACGAAAGGCAGGTGATGCCATTGTTTCATCCATTACAAGAAGATATTACTAAACTCTCAGAAGAGGATCTTTCTAAAAGAATAAGAGAGTTGACAAGCAAAATAATGAGTGCAAGAAGATTTAGTAGAAATCCTGACTTGCAAAATCAAATACAGAATGCATTAAACACCTACAGAGAAGAATTAAGGACAAGAAGAATAAAAGAAGCACAAGACAGGTTCAAGAAAAGCAGAGGTGAACCAGAACTTGGCGACCTGGTCAACATCGAGTAGTAAGTAATTGTATGGACAGTACTTTTACTTGGGCAACCAAATTTAAATCAATAATAATTGTTGACAATGAACTTTTTCAAAATGAATATGATGTGCAATTGGAAATTAAACCAACCACTTCAAATTTAAAAACTCAGTCAGCATATTTTGAAAGATTAAAATTGTTATTTGAAAATGTGTTCCACAACACAATTACCTCGTACAGATCCGACCCTCTTTACCAAATATTAAGAAAGTCTACCATGAACAGATTTATTGAATTACCAAAGCCACCATATGATCAAGTGATGGCATCAGTGTGTTTTTGTAAAGCAAATGCAATACTAGGTGGTAAAATTCATGTTAAAAGTTTGACGTTAGGAAGTTTCCAAGGTGATGGAATAAAATATAAGGTTGACAAAAATGCAAAAGAACTTACACTATTAGATGTAAATGAATGGTTTTCGGAAAAATACAAAAAGTTTGACCCATGGTGGTTAAGGCCAGATACCGCAACTTATGATAATGAAATGTCAAAAGGAATATACACAGGACACTTTAGTTGGCAAGAAGAGAAAAAAGTCGTTGACAAGAAGCACGAAGATCATGCTAAAATATTCGAGTTCAACCCAAGAGTACTAGATGGCGGCAAAAATAAAAACAAATGAGTATGGTGATTGCATTATAACAGAAGATGATGCTTTAGAATTCCTGTATACAAATCCAGATTTTGATATTTCTAAACTTTACTTTGAAGATACTGATCAATATAAAAAAGCACTAGACGACATCGGCGTTGATTTACCAAAAATAAAAAACATTCCTAAAAGAGATGTCACTGTGGCAGAGTTTGACAAAAAAAATTATGCTAATTGGCATATGCCCAAATCCTATTATGATCTAGATATGAAAAAATATCTTTTGGAAAAATGTCAAACCAAAGAGGAAACGGCACGTGTTGAAAAAGAATACGAGTTGTTTGAGAAGAAAAATTTTATCAAGGTCCTCCAGTTTCTAGTGTATTTTGTTGATACAATGAGAAAGCATAACATAGTTTGGGGTGTTGGTAGAGGATCTAGTGTGGCAAGTTTTTGTTTATTTTTGATAGGTATTCACAAGATCAATCCACTGATGTACAAAATAGATTATCGTGAATTTTTGCGATGATAAGTAAAAGTGAACTTAGGAGAAAAAATGAGAACACCAGTTAAAAAAGTATACAAGACTATGCAGGGTAAAACTGTTGATATTGAAAAATTGAGACAGCAAAACGAAACCACTGTGGCAGTTGGTAATATGAATGTAAATGCTAGAGGTGATGAAATTGGACCGGGTGGAACTATAATCAAGACTAGAGAGCAATTGATGAAACAATACTATGAAAAACCAAAAGGCGTTGTTTCTACCGCTCAAGAAGTTAGGCAGGAAAATACTGTGAAACCTGACGTGCAACAACCAAAAGTAGTAGAAACTAAAATCCTAAATCAACAACCTGTTAAAAAAGCGACGCCTCAACCTAAAACAGTTGATACATTCAAACCAAAGTCTGAAAAGACAGGTATTGACGCCGCTCTAGATGGTATAGAATAAACAATTAAAATTTTTAATTTTAGTAAATATTAGATATGAACGATCTAGTACTGCTTAATGAAAGATTAAACCAAAATGGATACTGGAACAAGCCAATCCAGTATGAACACGGAACTCCTGACTCAGAAGCATTAGATCTTTACGACCAGAATGGCTATGATTTAACAGAATTGGAGCAGAGGTTTGCAAAAATAAATCTTGGACCTGACAAAGGACATAGATACAGAAGAGCATTAAAATACGATTGGTTCGCACAATCAAAAAAAAAAACTACAGGTGCAGTGCTTAATCATGCTTGTTTATTCGAAAGAAAAGCATATACAGGTGCCGCGAAGGAACAACTTGAAACTTGGGCAAAGGAAAACAATTTAATTTATAAATTAATTGCCATGAGGCCTAAATGGGGATTGGACTTTTCAATAGACTATGTTGATGCAGAAGGTAATGCCTTTGAAGTTTTTCACTGGGAGTTTGACGGATTTGACTTTGCGGAAATTAATAAGAAGAAAAAACAGATGGAAGGCAAATTACTTTCGATCGATTGGGATAAAGGTGGTAGAGATCTTTTAGAAAGAAAAGACGAATGGCATGGACTAGGCTTTTTTGAACAGTCTGATTGGAAATGTAACTTTTTTGATATAGAAAAAGAACGTTTTAAAATGGTGATTTGGTCTTGACAAATTAAGTTTATTACACTATATTATAAACATGGCAAGTAAATTTGGTGAAGGTGGCTGGGTACCTACAACACAGGAAATCACTCCACTTAAAAAGAGAATAATTGTAAAAAATATGCACTTTGGTGAAACAAAGACCAAGGGCGGAATAATCTTAATGGATGACGATGGAAAAGAGCACGGTGTTCATCCTAGATGGGCAGAGGTACACGCAATAGGAAAAGATCAAAAAGATGTAAAAGTTGGACAATGGGTTATGGTGGCACATGGTCGGTGGACAAGAACTTTTATCATCGAATCTGAAAAAGGTGAAAAACAAGAGTGTAGAATGATCGACGAAAATGATATACTTTTAGTTTCCGACGAAGAGCCTACTGAAGCAAATACTAAACAAGCCGGATACATTAACACTGGTGGTATGAAACAAATGGAATCATTACCAGGAAATGACTAAAAAAATAAAACTTAAAAGAATCACTGTCCCCATAGACAAACTTGTTACAATGGCGGAAATGGGACTTGGTGCAGTGCGTCCTCTTAACAAAGAAAAAAGAGGTTGGATAAACAAACTTAAAAAACAGTCGGAACCTTTTGATCCAATATTAGTTACGCCTATAAAAGATTCAGGATATTATCTATTAACAGACGGATGGCATAGGGTTCAGGCCGCCAAGGCAATGAAAGAGAAAGAGATCGAAGCATTGCCATTACCGGCAGACATCGGTCTAAGCATGGCCAAAGTAAACAAGATATTACGAGACATAGATAGAGAGTATGGCTTCAAACTAAAATGTAGTGATATTGTTGGACAATGGGCATTCTACAAAGATTGACAAATAATCAAAGTGTGTTAAAATTACAACTATGCGAATAGGTTTCTGTTGCAAATGGCTTAACGATAAATCTGAATTTGGCGGAATGAAGGTCAATGCCAAGGACAGAGATCTAAATGGCAGATCAACCACAATGAGATGGTTGCGTGAACATCCAGAAGATGCTGAACAAAGACAATGGGATATTATGAATCACAACGCCGCGGCGGCTGTGAGAATGATTGAACGTGTTGGCACACTAGCACCAGAACGTAGGATGGTGAGACTTGGTAGCGAAATGCTACAAGGATATACGGAAAAGAACTGGAAGGACTGGTGGCAAAAAAAAGAAATTCAAGACCATTGTGAAAAAATATTTGCTCCGGTGGGAGAAGCATCGAGAAAACATGATGTGAAAGTATCTTTTCACCCAGGACAATTTTGTGTATTATCTAGTGTTACCCCTGACATTGTAGAAAGGAGCATAGAAGAATTTGAGTACCATGCAGACATGGCCCGTTGGATGGGATTCGGTAAAAGTTTTCAAGATGGATGCAAAATAAATGTACACATCTCAGGTCGGCAAGGACCAGATGGAATACGTAAAGCACTTCCAAGACTTTCACAAGAAGCACGTAATCTAATCACGATAGAAAATGACGAAATGGGTTGGGGACTTGATGCAAGTTTAGAACTAGAAAAAGATCTTGCATTAGTCATGGATATACATCATCACTGGATAAGAGCAGAAGAATATATTCAACCACATGATGATAGAGTAAAACGTGTCATCGATTCTTGGCGTGGACAACGCCCTACAATGCACTATTCATATTCGAGAGATGAACACTTGGCTCCTGCTAATCTTGGAGACAAGATACATTCAGAAATGCACGATATTAAGATGTTGTTAGAACGTGGTTGCAAAAAACAAAAATTGAGAGCACATTCAGACTTGTTACCAAATACCAAGGTGAATGATTGGGCATTAAGTTTTGGTGAACACTTTGATATACAGACGGAGGCCAAAGGTAAAAACATGGCGGCAGAACAATTATATAGACAACACATAGAAAAAAATGTATAATCAACATATTAATAGGAGATAAAATGACAGAAGATGTACTAGGATATAGTTCACATGATTGGCGTAAAAATACTGACAACGCAGTTGTTGTGGATGATAAAGGCGAAAAAATATTGAAAGTGAATTCAAGCAGAGTTATTTTTACAAATCCCAAAACCTTAAGAGAGGAAACAGTTGACGTATCTAGACTTGTAAGGGTTTTTGTAAACAACTTTGAAAGTCATAAAAGAAGTGTAAAGTGACAAAAGACGAAATAAAAAAATTGAATAATAAAATTGATAAGTTACAAAAGTCTGTTGACAAATTGTCTGAGACACTTTATAAGCATATAAAGTTTATTGACAGCACGTATGAAAATTTAAGAAATCCAATAGATGCGGCAAAGAAATGGTTAGGTAAATGAAAGAACTTTGGGTAGAGAAATATAGACCAACAACATTGAAAGACTATGTTGTAAGGGATGAAGCACAAAGACAGCAGATCGCGGCATGGATAAAAGAAGGTGCAATACCTCATTTGTTATTTTCAGGTGCTCCTGGTGTAGGTAAAACAACACTTGCAAAAATACTTTTTAGCGAATTAGAAGTTGACGGATATGACATACTAGAAATAAATGCTTCTAGAGAAAACTCCGTAGATACAGTAAGAGATAAAATTATAAACTTTGTGCAAATAATGCCATTTGGTGCGTTCAAATACGTACTGCTTGACGAGGCTGATTACATAACGCCAAATGGACAAGCGGCTCTACGTGGAGTGATGGAAACATATCACACGTCTGCAAGATTTATATTGACTTGCAATTATCCAAACAGAGTTATACCTGCACTACATTCGAGATGTCAAGGATTCCATATTGAAACGATTGATAAAAATGAATTTACGGCAAGGGTGGCAACCATACTAATTGAAGAAAAGATTGATCAAGATATTGATACATTAGACACATATGTGAAAGCAACATATCCGGATCTTAGAAAATGCATTAATATGGTGCAGATGAATACAAGAGATGGTAAACTAGTACCACCGGCAAAAGGAGATTCTCACCAACAAGATTATAGATTAAAAATGGTTGAACTTTTTAAAGCAGGACAGATTTCCGAAGCAAGAAAACTAGTTTGTAGTCAAGCAAGGCCAGAAGAGTGTGAAGAAATTTACAGATGGTTGTATGATAATTTAGATATTATAACCAAAGATGAAGATGGCCAGGACAAGGCAGTGCTAATTATTAAACAAGGACTGGTAGATCATTCATTCGTAGCAGATCCAGAGATTAATTTGGCAAGTGTAATGATCAAACTAGCAAGACTACAAAATGAAGATTAGATACTATAAAGATATTAACGGCTGGCGTTGGGTCGGCTTCCTACTTGCAATGGTAGGAGCATTTATATTATCTAATGCTAATGTCGAAACACAATGGATGGGTTGGGCAATAGCAACAGTAAGTTGTTCTATCTGGATATATATGGGTATAAAAGATAAAGACACGCCAAGGGCATTAATGGAACTTATGTATTTGTTGTTGGCAGTAAGGGCAATTTGGAATTGGTTAGGAAATGGGCATTAAACACGCAAAAAAAAGATTTTTTATTGTAAGATATAATATCAAACCTGATGGCAAGTTCGATGAATTTGTTGAACTTTCTAAGAAAAAGGTTGGTCCGGGTAAAATTAAAGATAGTAGAGTAGTTTTGGATCTTCTCAATGAAGAAGTTGTGAAATGTGATCTTCCAAATGTGCCTGTTGACATTCCTTATGAAAATGTTTACAAGCATTACCGTAAGTGGTATGCTGATGTTATAGACCAGTTTGTAGGTTCTTAAATAAAATTACTATATCTGTTTCTAAGAAATGCTAGTCTTTTTGCTTTCCATATCTTAGTGATAACTCTTCTTCTCCTCCTGTCTTTTTGTTTCCTTATCTTCAGCCAGTTTTGATTCAACATATATAATCTGACTCTTTTGTCGTAAACTCTTTTTTTCTTCATCTGTCGCCATAGTTTCCTTTGATATAATGGTCGCAGTTGTAGACTTTTGTAAAACAGCATATGATTCCTTTAGGTTGGGTTTGTGATAGGATGTGTCTGCTTGAGTAGACATTGTGTAATAATATTTAAGAAACAAGTGTGCTTAGAAATATTGGTGTTTTACTTGCATACCTGGTCGTAATGTACCTAAAAACAATATTATCATAACACTACTCTATAGGTAAATATTGATATGCATGACGTATTAGACATTATAAAAAACGTACAATCACTGTATTCAACAGGTCCTACATTAGACATTTTAAAGGACTTTGAAAGAGTGGTTGATGAACTCGATGTTTATGTTTTCAAAAATTGGGAAGACGGAGAGTTATTAGAAGGTCCTGTGGACAAGAGACATTTCGTTGAGTGTTCATTTATGTGGCCAATTGATAAAATGCCAGACCCATCGGGTGGCAAAAGACTAATTGATCATGGTTGCAAAGTTGGTTATCAAAAATCAGAATTAATGAAACCAAGGCAAATAAAAGGTCCAGAAGATTATAGGCCTGGCACAGTAAAAGGTAAAATTGACGCTCATCCGATTTGGATCGTACATATAAAAATGCCAAAAGAATTAATTGCAAACTTCAAGTCAGGTTTGGAAAAAGAAGAAAGCCAAGACTATATCGATGACATGGCTACAGATTTAAATACTTTGGGTGAAGAATAATGAAACTTACTGAAGGACTAAAAGCAGGCGATTTAGAGGGTCTGGTTTCAAAGAGATTTGAAGTAGACAAGTATAAATCAAAAATGGGCGAAGACAAAGATGTTCTTGTCTTGGCATTCGTTGTAGACAGTCTAGCACCTGCAAAAGATTTGGAAAGATTTGCAGAAAAAGGATACAAAAAAGTGCTAGATGCAGACGCAACCCCCGGTTCAATGAAAGACGGCAAACACAGAGTTTTTGTAGAGTTTGCTAGGACAGAAGATTGTGACAACCACATTGGTGATTTCCTAGAAGACCTAGGTAAACTTTGTAATATTCCTATTTGGGAATTCACATATCATAAAAAACCTCAAGTTTATGAAGCAAGTAGGTCAAATTTAAATAGTATTCTTCCAAGGAATCCTGAGATGTATATGCAAAAAATTAGTCAATTAAAACTTGGAGAAGTAAAAGACTTTTTTGATAAATTTAATTTAATGGAATTCAAAATGGACAACAATTTAATTAATATTACAAAAGGTAAACAAAATTTAAAGTTTGAACTAAAAGCATGGGGCGACACAGAATCAGTGCTTAAAGAAGTTAAAGCATTTAAGATAGATAGTGATTCAATGTCAGAGTGTGTGTATCTCACAAAATTCTTTGGACCATATAATATTACTAAAACAAGTAATGATTCATTTATATTTTCAAAGAACAATAAATCATGTGAGGTATCGAAGCACCAATGGTAAGATTATCAGAAAATTTCACACTAACAGAATATACTAAAAGCCAAACAGCATTAAGGCAAGGTATAGACAACACACCTAACGAAGAACACTTAGAAAAAGCAAAATTATTATTTGCCAATGTAGTTCAACCTGTAAGAAATCATTTTGGTCCTACTGTGATCAACAGTGGATACAGAGGTCCTGCTTTGAATGAAGCAGTTGGTGGTTCATCTAAATCACAACACTGCAAAGGTGAGGCAGTTGATATAGAGTGTCCAGGAGTTCCAAATTGGGAAGTTGCAAAATTCATAGAGGACGAACTTGATTTCGATCAACTAATTTTAGAATTTTATACGCCGGGCATACCAGACTCGGGTTGGGTTCATGTATCATATAAAGCAGAAGGGAATAGAAAATCTGTGCTTACTGCTATGAAGGAAAATGGCAAAACTGTTTATAAGCCAGGTTTGATAGAATAAATACGTATATTATGTTTGGATATTTAAAAATGGCAATGACTCTAGTCATCATCGGTGGTATAGCCGGTGCTGGAATGTATGTTATGAAATTGAGATCAGACAATGCTATTTTAAAAGCAAATCAGATAGAACTAGAACAATCAGTTGAATCACAAAAGCAGTTACTTCAAAAACAAAAGAAAGACTTTGATGATATACTAGAGTCTAATAAACAATTGAATAAACTTATTAACACATTGAAAAAAGATATGGACGAACTAGATAAAAGATTCAACAAAGGCAAAAGAGATATAGGAAAAATTGCTATTGAGAAATCAAAAGTTATTGAAAGAATTATAAACAAAGGTGGTGACAATGCCGCACGATGTTTAGAATTGGCTTCCGGTGCAAAATACACAGAAGCAGAATTAAAAGCAACAAAGAAATCGGAGATTAACCCGGAATGTCCGGCGTTAGCAAATCCAAGTTATGTACCTTATGAATAGATTTATTAAATGGCATAATTCCCAGATAGACTGGTGGAAGGAAAAATTAAACGTAAGTTGGTATGCCGTGTCTTGGATATCATTTATAAAAGGGGCATTACTTGTTTTAATTATTGTTGCATTAACCGGCTGTTCAATAGGCGGCGAAAAAAAGATTAAAATATTCCAGGTAGAAGAGCCAAGGCAAAAATTAGATTATCCTATGCCTGACGCACTCACTTTAGAAAAAGTACGTTGGATAGTCATTACAAGTGAAAATGCTCAAGAAGTATTCAAGAAATTAGAGGAAGCAGGTATTGATCCTGTGTTATTTGGACTTACAGATAAAGATTTTGAAATACTCTCCAAAAACTTTGCACAGATACGTGCCAAATTACAGGAAACAAACAATTTGCTTGAAGAATACAAGAAGTACTACGAAGACTCTAGCAATAATCAATAAATACTACTATTATGAAAATAAGCGATTCAACAGCAATTTCAATGCCAATGCGAAACCTTATTAGTATAGTGGTGGCAGTTGGCGTAGGTGTGTGGGCATATTTCGGAGTAATCGAAAGATTAAACAAACTTGAAACACAATCGGTACTGCTAGAAAAAGACATGACAGCAGAGGACGAAAGACTACACAACGAAGTAACAAAAAACACAGACTTCAGGATTAGATATCCTAGGGGTGAATTGGGTCAAAGTTCACAGGACATAGAACAATTCATGTTGATCGAAGACCTATATAAGTCAGTTGATAGAATGCAAAAGCATCTCGATGACATGGCTAACAACAAAGTAAACATCGAATTTTTGAAAGAGCAAATGGAAAAAGCACAGGCGTCAATCGAAAAATTGAAAGATGCTGATAGAGAAATTGTTTACAAAAACGGTAATGGGAAATAATGATAGAATCAGTTGTTGCGTTGTTGATGTTTGTGAATGGTGAAATAAAAGAACACCGTATACAGGAAAATATGGCAAAGTGCCTACGTGGAAAACGTACAGCAGAAAGAAATTATAGTCCAAACGTGAAGTATCAATGTTGGAAAGGCAAAGGCAAAATTGAGATATACATGGGCGAGAAATCAATCAAAGCAATAATATTGGAATAGGATAAATACGTATATTATGTGGTTCTTTATAATGAAAGCAATAGCCGGTAGCATCTTAGGACAGGCTACTAACACTTGGTTCAAAAAAACAAAAGCAGGTGTATGGTTTTATAACAAAATTGACCAATGGTATAATTGGGCGGCGAAAAGATATGACATACAGATTTTGTCCGAAGAAGAAAAGAAAATGGCTAAATTTCCTGCATTGAAAAAAAGACTAGATGAAATAGAAAAAAAATTAAAGGAGCATAGACACTAATGGCTGATTTAAAAGAAGATAAACTTATATCTAAAGAAACTTCACAAAACACATTTTATCACACTGCAAAAGATTCTTCTTGGAATGCATTACAAAAAATTTGGTATTTCCTAAAAGAAGAACTGCCTCAATTTTTATCTAACTGGAGAACCGTACCAAGATTGATGATGGTATTGTATGGTTTTGCATTCTATGAAGTTGTTACTTGGTTCATGGCACTAGAAAATCCTAACAACGCACAGGCTGGTTTAGTATCAGTTGTAGTTGGTGCTGGTGCGGCCTGGTTTGGTCTATATGTAAATGGTAAGAAGACCGAAATACAAAAACACAATAAAAAATAATTACCAATCATTGACAAAAAACAGTTCTGCTGTAAAATAATAGTACATGAAGGACTATTACAAAATTCTTGGTGTATCTGAAAATGCGGATAATAAGCAAATACATTCTGCATTTAAAGAACTTGCAAAAAAACATCACCCTGACAGAGGAGGGGATGCCGAGAAATTCAAAGAAATAAACGAAGCATATGATACATTAAAAAATGAAGAAAAAAGAAACGAGTATGAAACACTAAGAAAATTTGGCAACGTTGGATCCGGAGGTAACTTCCATTTTAGATCTGGCAATATGGGAGATATGTTTGGTGATGAAATGTTTGAACAATTCTTCAGTGGGTTTGGATTTAATCCTCGTACAGGAACAAGAACTCGTAGGAGAAGACCTTCGACAAATCAATCTGTAAAAATTAGCATCACTGTATCAATTAAGGAAGTAATTAATAAAATTGAAAGAACAATAAGTGTCAACCTTCCCTCGGGTAAACAAGAAATTATAAATGTATCAATACCAGCAGGCTGTCAAAACGGAGCAAGTTTTAAGTATAAAGGACTTGGTGATAATAGTGATCCAGGTGTGCAACGAGGAGATCTTATTCTTGTTGTAAATGTTTTGGACTCTGATGGTTATACAAGGAAAGGAAATGACCTTTACACAGAAAAGACCATAGACTGTTTCGAAGCAATTAGAGGTTGTGAAATCAAACTAAGATTACTAGACGAAAATGTTGTTAGGGTAAAAGTTCCTGCAGGCACACAACCAGGCACGTACTTAAATGTACAAGGGAGAGGAATGCCGGTGCATGATGCGTTAAATATACGTGGAAACATACTTGTTAAAATAAATGTTTTGATTCCTCAGTTGTCAGCACAGGAGTTAAAAAAAATAAAGGATCTATGATACAAATTTTTATTAATCCCTACAAAACTTTACACGAAAAAAGTACGGAATTTGACTTCGAAGAAGGATTACCACAATACCAGGATTTGGAAAAATTTGAAAAAGATATGTGCAATTTAATGGTACACTCAAATGGTATCGGGTTGGCGGCCAATCAAATTGGTATTACTAAAAGATTTTTCGCAATAGGCAGTGAGTCATTTGACAAGATACAAAAACCTGTTATAATGTGGAATCCGTCGATAGTTAGAGCAAGTGAAGAAAAAACTTTAAATGTTGAAGGATGTTTAAGTTTTCCAGGTTTATTTGTAAAAGTTCTTAGACCGGAGAGAGTAACAGTAAGGTGGCAAAATTTAAAAGGAGAGACACTGATGCAACATTTAGATGGATACGAAGCAAAATGTTTTCAACATGAGTTGGATCATCTCGATGGCATCACATTTGATCAACGTGTCAGTAAAATGCGATGGGATATGGCAAAAAAGAAGGCATCAGCAAAGGAAAGATGATAGTGTTAATTATGGGACTACCAGGATCAGGAAAGACAACATTAGCAGAAGTGCTTGTTCCTCGACTTAATGCAATACACTTGAACGGTGACGCAGTAAGAAAAGAATTGAATGATTGGGATTTCACCGAGACAGGAAGAACAAGACAAGCAGACAGAATGAAAAATTATGCTTTACAGCACAAAAAAAATAATAGAAACGTTGTGGCGGATTTTATTTGTCCTACTGAACAAACACGTAAAGACTTTGGTGCTGATTATATTGTTTGGATGGACACAATAAAAGAAGGAAGATTTGAAGATACAAATAAAATGTTTGAAGAACCAAAAAACTATGATTATAAGGTCACCCACAAAGACGCTCAAATGTGGGCGTTCATGATTATGAATGACTTACGCGATAAATTTGGTTTAGGACCACACGACGGAATGAAATTTAATAAGGAGGAATAATGTTAGACGCAAACGAAGGCTTAGAAAATATATTTGAAAATGCAGTAAAAGAAGCAGAGAAGAGAAACCACGAGTATGTGACTATCGAACACTTGTTGTTGGCATTGATCAAAGACAAAAATGTTGGCACAGTATTGCATGATTTCAAAGTGAATGTATCTGCTCTAATTAGAGACGTAGAAACATATCTAAATGACAAGTGCGGAGACATTGTATACAAAGGAGATGGAAAATTTACTCCTAGAAAAACGGCCTCGTTAGAAAGATTGATGAATAGAGCATTTACTCAGGCATTATTCCAAGGGAGACAAGATGTCACTGCTTTAGATGTATTATTGAGCATATTTGCTGAAAAGAAAAGTCATGCGGCATACTTCTTAAAATTGTATAAAATTGATAGAGAAGATTTACAAGATTTAATTAGTGCAGAAACTATACTAGATGAGGGAATGGCACCAATGGGTGGCCAGGCAGGACCAGAACAAAAACTAAGACCGAATCAAGCAGATAGGATACTAAAGCATTACACAGAAAACTTGAATCAAAAATATTTTGATAAAAAGATAGATCCAGTGATCGGAAGAGAAGAGGAATCAGATCAATTAAAACAGATACTTGCTAGGAGGAACAAGAATAATGTACTGCTAGTTGGTGATCCTGGTGTTGGTAAGACAGCAGTTGTTGAAGGACTTGCTAGACGTATAGCAAAAAATAAAGGTGATGTGCCTGAATATCTTAAGGATCATGTAATATACTCGTTGGACGTGGGTAGTCTATTAGCAGGATCAAAGTATAGAGGTGACTTTGAGGAGAGATTTAAAATGATCTTGAACGCCTTAGATAAAAAAGAAAAGGGCATACTATTCGTAGATGAAGCACATATGATGATAGGTGCTGGTACCACTAATGGTGGTGCATTAGACCTTGCAAACTTAATGAAACCTATCTTAACAAAAGGGTCAATTAAAGTTATTGCATCTACAACGTGGGAAGAATACAGAAAATATTTTGAAAAAGATAGGGCACTCATGCGTAGGTTTCAACGTGTGCAAATCGGTGAACCTACCACTGAAACCACAATAAAGATACTTAAAGGTGTTAAACATTACTATGAAAAATTTCACAAATGCACAATCACAGACGAGGCCTGTGAAGACGCAGTTGATTATTCTTCTAAATTTATTGCAGAGAAAAAATTACCAGATAAGGCATTAGACGTTATAGATAGTGCCTGTGCAAGATTAAAATTAAATGGTGTAAAAGATGGAAAGATTGATCACGATGAAATTATACATGAAATATCAAAACTTACCGGAATATCAATTGAGCAGTTAGACAAAAAAGAATCTAAGAACTTACAAACATTAGAAGATAAAATGAAACTGTCCGTGTTTGGACAAGACAATGCCATACACACAATAGTAGACAAAATACTTGTGGCTAGAGCAGGACTTAAAAGTCTAAATAGACCTGTTGGATCATTTTTATTCTTAGGACCAACAGGAGTAGGTAAAACTGAAACTGCGAAATCTTTGGCAAAAACTTTGGGTGTTGAACTTTTGAGATTTGATATGTCTGAATACCAAGAGAAACATTCCATTGCAAAACTTATTGGATCTCCTCCGGGATACGTGGGTTATGAAGATTCGCACATGGGTGGTGGAATGCTTGTAAATGAGATTGAGAAGAATCCACACGCAGTCGTGCTTTTCGATGAGATAGAAAAGGCACACAGAGATGTTTCAAATATGCTATTGCAGGTAATGGATTACGGAAATATTACAGGTAGTAACGGTAAGAAAGCAGACTGTAGAAATATAGTTTTAATATTGACTAGTAATCTCGGTGCAGAAGACATGGAGAGGAATAATATTGGCTTCGGTGATTTAGAAAAAGTAGGTGCCGATGATGATGCAATGAAAAAATTCTTTGCGCCTGAATTTAGGAACAGATTAGATGCCGTGGTTAAATTTGGCAAACTTGCTCCAGAGATATGCAAGTCTATTGTTGGTAAGTTCTTGCAAGAACTAAATCAAATGACAATAGAAAAGAATGTTGAGGTAAATGCGACACCAGTTGCTATAGATTATCTAGTTAAGAAAGGTTTTGATGCTAAAATGGGTGCTAGACCTCTTACAAGAATAATTGAAAATGAAATTAAGAAACCACTGTCTAAAATGATTCTCTTTGGTGAACTGCAAGAAGGTGGTATGGTTGAGGTTGATTTGAGTGACGGAGTAGTGCCAGAAATTAAAATTAATTTCAAACAAAAAAAGAAAGTAGAGATTAAAGCAACCGAAGAGAAAAAAGATGCGAAAACATCATAACAGATTATTTTACGGCAAATACACTCACAAATGCAAATTTACAATGCCATTTGCTTTTAGATTATATCCTACAAGTGATGATAATCTATTTAGAACAGTGAAACACTCCGGACAGCAAGATCAAATTCGATTGGCAAAGTTTTTATTAGAACACAGAAATAAATTTCAGTTTAGGATAGCCACTGATAACAACATATTCAACACAGGAAAGAAGTCCAGTGGAAACGTTTCATTCTATTGTAATTTTGATTTTGCCATGTTTGCAATTAAAACGTTTTGGGATGATTTGTATGATGTGCAGTCTGTTGATCTAGATAATGTACAATTGATTGATAAGAACACAGTAATTTGCAAAAGATTACCACATAACAAATATGAATACCAGGTCCATGTAAACGGATACTTGCATAAAAAAATTACAACGCATGAACGAACTGCCCTAGCAAATCTAATATTAGATAATGAAAGGGTAAAAATTGCGTCACACACTTTGAGAGATTTCCTTTCAGGAACAAAAAATTATTGTTGGGGTGGATATTTTTACATAGAAGATGAAAAAATGTTATCGGCAATATACATGGTCAGTAAAAACACAATAGACAAAGTAAAAAGGTACGTAAAAGCATGAAGGCAGAAACAATACAAAAGTTAATAAAAAGGAAAATTTTCAATGAGCATAGTTTGATTGAATCTACTATCAAAAAGGATTTTTTTGGCTCACCTGTAGAAAAAACATCCACACTTAAAATTAGTAGCATGGGCATAGATCATTGTTACTGTGAAGAATACAATGAAGCAGATGCAAAAAAGTACAAGGTTAAGTTCAACGATATATCAAAAATAGACGGAATGGATCCAGAAGAACTTGCCGCAGTGTACGGATTGGTTCCTAAAACAGCACGATTCAAAAGAAAAGATACAAATAAATAGTAGTATGGCACAGTCAAGCACAACATTAATAGGGCAAACCACAATGGAGACGGTTTCCGCTAGAGCCACTATTTCTTTTAATTCTACAGAAAAGAAAGTTAGTGATTCAGACAACGGATTCGGAAACCTAGTTGTAAATGACATTGTGACAATATCAGGCACATCAAAAAATAATGGTGATTTTACAATCACAGCGGTAGCAACAGACGGTTCTCACTTTACCGTTGCAGAAACAATTAATAAGTTGGATAATGGCGATGAAGAAACAGCAGACGGTAGTACAAATTTCACGGTTACACAGACAGGATTAGTTTCTGATAAGGTTGCAGGCGACGGATACTATTCGCAACCAGACGGCGTACATACGGTAGCCTACCAAATTACTAATACGGTACCGGTCACAGCAAATTTTAGAATGCAAGGTTCGTTAGCAACAACCCCAACCGAAAGTGATTGGTTTGATATAACTGGATCAGGACTAACACCTGACCTATCCACTCTAGGATTTTATGCAAACTTCACAGGAAACTTTGTTTGGGTAAGATGTAAAGCAACTGGCATCACTGCTGGTGCAATAACAAAAGTATTATACAACAATTAAGCGACTTTTTAAAGGTTGACAATTTCCAAACCTATGTTATATTAATAGTATGACTGATAATGAACTAGAAAATATTCATACAGTAGACGTTAAAGTCACTGCTGAATCTATGGATGCTCATGTACAGTGTTTAAGAGATAATGGGTATTCTGTCACAAAAAAAATTACATTTACTAAAATTAGTTTTTGGTTGATGATATACACATTAGGACTTTTTACAATGGCGGCTTATCTTAAATGATCGACTTGACTTGTACAAATAATGGTTTATCAAAACCCGCAGAAATTCTAAACGAAAGCGACAAATATATGAAAGTTGTGGTCGAAGGAACAGCCATGACTATTGAACTTTATAGGAATGAACCTAAGGGTCCTTATGTTGGTCATAAAGCAGGTTTAGAATTTAAGTACCAACCCGAATAGGTCCCTTCGTCTATCGGTTAGGACACATGGTTTTCATCCATGAAAGAGGGGTTCGACTCCCCTAGGGACCGCCAAGTTGGCCCATAGCCAAGCGGTAAGGCAGTGGTTTTTGGTACCACCATCCTAGGTTCGAATCCTAGTGGGCCAGCCAGTATAAATATGTTATTATGAGAGCCAAAGAGTTTATTTTAGAAGCAGAAGACAGTGATGCAGTAAGGGAACTAGACCTTTACATTATGAACAACGAAGATCTATATAGACGTAGATTTATGCCTATCATTACTAATCTAAAAAGAAAAATTACTAAAGGCGTATACGATCATGAATTAGCACAGAAACTTTGGATGTATCTTGTAGACGATGCCGCTAAAGAATATGTTAAGGAATTTGGCTCAACAGCAGATGACGTCAAAGATATGTTTCCCAAAGAAACTAGAATGCAAGTTGCCAAAATCATAGCAGACAGAGAAAAAGAAAACATAGAGCAAGGGGAATACGATGTTGTTAAAGGAACTGTTTCTTAAAGAAGACGATCGCTCAACAGCAGTATTTGCCTTTGGTCGATTCAATCCTCCCACAATTGGTCATGATAAACTAATCCAAACTTTATTAAACACTGCTCAAAAGGCAAACGGAAAAGCATATCTTTTCCTTTCTCACAAACAAAACAACAAGACAGATCCATTATCATTTGAACAAAAACAATCTTACATACAAAAATTTTATCCATCACTAGCAGTGGGAGATGCAAATGCCAACACTATAATTAAAGCATTGCAGGTAATACAGGCCGAGGGAAGAACAAGAATAATAATGGTGGCAGGTTCAGACAGGGTTGACGAATTTGAAAAACTTTTAAATCAATACAATGGTAAACCAGATAAGCAAGGCAACGATCTATACAAGTTTGATAACATTAGAGTTGTCAATGCAGGTCAAAGAGATCCTGATTCAGATGGGGTAGCAGGAGCATCTGCATCAAAGGCCAGAGAGTTAGCGGCAAAAGGACAATACAACGAATTTGCTAGAATTATCCTGGGTGGTAATAATGGTAAAGTTATCTACGATAAGATACAAGACGCATTGGGCGTAGAGGTTGCAGAAAACAACAAAAAGTTGTATAATGAAGACATGACTGACGGTGAACCAGTAGTGTACCTCGACATGGACGGAGTCCTAGCAGACTTTTTTGGTGGTGTAGAAAACCTTTATGGGGTATCACACTGGAAGGAACTTACAAACGATAAAACAAAAGATTTAAAACAAGAGGTCATTAATAGAATTACTGGCACAGATTTCTTTGCAACCTTGCCAAAATTTAATAATGCAGATGCATTAATTGATATGGTTAAGAAATTTACAGGTGGAAAATTCAGCATTAACACATCTCCATTAAGAGGTGATCATGAAAATTCAGGAAAATATAAAAAAGTTTGGATATCCAACAACATTGAACAACCAGATGAAATAATTGTTACAGGTAGAAAAGAATCCTACGCAAAGGATAAGGCAACAGGTACGCCAAACATTTTGATAGACGACAGGCCAGTAAACATACAACGTTGGCAAGGTGCGGGTGGATATGGAATATTATATCAAGCAAATAGAGATTCATTAGATAAAGTAAAAAAAGGTCTGGAGGCTTATGGAAAGAACTAAAGAAGAAGTAGTAAAAGATATCAAAGATGTATTACAAAAGTTTGTAGCACCTGTTGTTGATCAACATGGCGGTGTTGTGAACTATGTAGACTTTGACAACGGTGTACTTAAACTAGAAATGAGTGGTGCCTGTTCTGGTTGTGCTGGTAGCACACAGACTTTACAGTACGGAATAGAAAACACAATGAAACACTATGTTAAAGAAGTTACAACAATAGAGGCACAAGACGACATGAACAGTGGAGTAGACCCATATTTCACAGATTGGCCTATGCAGGATGATATGGATATGGGAATGGACTACGACACAGACAAGGAGTAATATGGCAAAATACAGTGGTATCAATAGGAACTATGGTGGACCAACAGAAAAATCACCTGAAGAAAAACAAAAAGAACTAGATGAACTTATGAAACAATTTCTTGCAAAAGGTGGCAAGGTAGAAAAAGTCAAAGCACACAAACCCACAAAAGAACAATTAAGATCATGGAAGATATAGAACGTTTAAAAAAACTAGCAGGCGTAAACGAACCTAAATCAGAAGAAGGATCGATGGGTGAAAATCTTTCTTACACAGGAACTGAAAAAGCACAATACCAAAGAAAACATAACATACAACCGGGCACACAAGATTGGTTCAAATTATGGTTCTCAAGACCTAAATTGACTGGTGAAAACCCAATGCCCAAAGCCAAAACTAAAAAATAATTCACAATAAATACTCGTACTATGCGAGCCAAAGAATTCATCATAATGCCAGGCACTGCTGATGCCATGGGACTTGTACACAAACCTGGGTTTGGGCCTAACAACAGATTTGACTTTAAAAACAAAGGTAATAACAGAGCCAACGAAGCAAGTTGTCCAAGAACAAAAGCAAAAGAATGCTCCTGTAGCCAAGTAAAAAGTTTAACAGAATCACAAGACACAATGATAGCACAATGCGAATTGATGCACAGTGAAAAAGTTAAAGGCACAATATTATTGATGCAAAAAACAAACACACCAACATTAATTAAAGGCACAATAACAGGATTAGAACCAGGTGAACATGGGTTCCACATACATGAGTATGGCGATATGAGCGATGGTTGTGCTTCGATGGGAGGCCATTATAACCCAGACGGTGAGGACCATGCCGGCATAGACAATGGACACGTAGGAGATCTAGGTAACATTACAGCAGACGAAAAAGGTGTTGCTGTTGTAAATATTAAAGCAGACAGAGTTGACCTAATGGGTGATAGATCTGTTGTAGGCAGAGGTATAGTAGTCCATGCAGACAAGGACGATCTAGGACAAGGTGGTGATAAAGAAAGTTTAAAAACAGGAAACGCCGGCGACAGGCTAGCCTGTGGTGTTATAGTATTAAGAGGTGACAATGAAGATAAGTGAGATAATTTCTGAATTAAACAGGCGAGATTTTCTTAAGAAAGTAGGCAAAGGTGCGGCGGCAACAGCGGCTTTTGGTGCCGGTGCATTAGTACCATCTACAGCATGGCCTAAAGATATACCACAGAACTTTGATTTTATGGATCAATATTTCAGTGATAAAGTTTTAAAAGATCCCAAGTACCAAGAATTCAAAGACATAGGAAAAGAATTCTTGAACATGATTCAACAAATAGAAAATAATAGAAAGAAAAAGCAAGGTATAGATACGTGAACTTGACTTATGTATCCTGGCCAGGTGAACTCACGGATGCATTTTCAGAACTTGCAGGTAAGATTCTAGATAAAGAAATTCCTATAGACATTTATAAAACAGAACAAATTAAAAGTCTTACAGGAGTACCAAAGCAACATCATTACAGACATCTATACAAGCATGATAGCAAATGGAATAATATTATTCCCAAAAATTATATTGCTATTTTTGATAAACATCTTACACCTGTTATACACACAATATCAGAAATTAAAATATTCACATTTGACAATTATTCTAGTTTACCGTTACACGTAGATATTGGAAGACATTGTGTTATTAATTTCCCTATAAAAATTAATAAAGAACAAAAATTATTAGTGCTTAATAGAGAAATGCAAGAAGGAGAAATTGACTTGTATATCGATGCCAAAGCAGATGGCACATGGAATGAAAAAAGAAATCAAAAACTAGAAAGTTTGGGTGAAGATTTAGTTGAACGTGAAATGAAACAGTGTGCAATTTTGAATACTAAAGTATGGCACACTGTCATAAACAAAACTGCCGATGAGAGAATACAAATAGCATTTGAACCTCACAGAGATTTTTATTATAAAGATATTGTTAAACTGTTTAAGGATAACGGATGGGCATAATGAAAAACTACATTGAAATTAACAAACCTGATTTTATTCAAGAAATGATAGAGTTTGGTAAAATTGTTGTTGCAGATCCTCCAAAGAAATACATCATAGAACCATGGGGATGGAGAGCAACCGTTTGGAGACCATCTGAGGATCATTGGGAATATTACAACAAAGCAGACGCACTTATGAAAAAATATCCATGGAGTGACTATGTAAGTAAAGTAAGTGTGTACTGGATGAAACCAGATAAAAAACAGATGAGAGTGCATAGAGATCGAGACAGAAGATCTGCTATTAATTTGCCAGTTATTATACCCGAAGATTCATGGTTGGGTGTATCGGACTACCAATTGAATAATGAAATAGATAAAAGTGTGAGGACTCCAGATGAGCAAGGACTATCAGCACAAAAAGTAGAAGATTTAGGACATAAATTTGATATGCAAAATGGAGTGATTATAAATGTAAGTGCATGGCATTGGGTTAAAAATAATTCAAACAAGCAAAGAGCAATTATATCGATGGACATCAAAGATAACTATTCGTACGAAGACACAATCAAATATTTTAAACATTATAATTGGCTATAAGAATAAGATAAGTACATAATATTATGAGAATCATTGAAATATATGAATATGCAACAAAATACGCTCACCCTGATGTGGAAAAGCAACTCAAAAAGTATGAAAAAAGAGCCACCAACCGTATGAGAATGGGTTACGCACCTGGCTTTATTTCCTACCCTTTTAGAGTTAGAGAAGGTTGGAGTAAAAAATATAAAAAATCTATCAACTGCAACAATCCAAAAGGGTTCTCACAGAAGGCCCACTGTGCAGGTAGGAAGAAAAAGAAATGAGCACTTGTTGTACAAGAGAACGTAAAAAGAAAGATTACTTATTTTTGCCAATGGCAGTCTTAGGATGCGTTGCCGGACTTGGTGTTTTGTTAGGAATTGAAATGGCAATTTTTAGTGCGATAGGATTGATATGAAGATTAGAGAAATATTAGGTTTTGCAACTACCCGTCCAAGAACAACATATAGGACTGTCAAGAAGAAACCTATAACAAAAGATTATGATCCAAGACCATTGAATCAAAGGGTGCAAGACAAGTTAGCACAGTACAGAAAAACAGGTAAAATGTCCAATACTAAAACAGAAGATGCGGCAGGGGTTGGAATTATTACAAAACAGAACGCAACCAAGGATGTTAAAATTGGTGATGAAAGAAAAAATGTTAAAAAATTAGGACTTGAAAATTTTGATGATGGAAAAAATCCTGGTAGAAAAGGATTAAGTCAAAGGGTAGGTATTCCAAAAAATGCCACAATGGCGCAGTTACAAAAGGCGGCCAAGTCGGGAGGCGAGAAAGGCAGACTGGCAAGATGGCAAATAAATATGCGTAGAGGACGTAAGAAAAAGAAATGAAGATAAATGAAGTCATAATAAGAGAATATGCCACAGATGGAGCCACTAGTGCAGGAAACATTTCAACTGTCGTAAGTCCTCACATAGCGATAGGTAGAGATAGATTTAAAAAGTCTTATCATGGATCACCTGGTAGATCGGGGACTAAGGCTCCAAAATTACCAAAAGTTGTTCAGCCAAAAAACCCTAACGGAACTGTGAAAGGTGCTCATGCTTTAAAAGGAGTAAATATATTTGGCGGACCAGGAATAAAAAGATGAGATTTAAAGAATTCAACATAAAAGAAGGTGCATCAATGATGCCTTACTACAAAGATCCAAAAGACCCAGCAGGAAAAACTTGGACCTTCCCAGATGAATGGTCGAAAGATGAACCATTAGACACACCTTACATGAGCAACGCAAGTATGAGAATGTTTCTTGACACATTAGGATATGATCCAGATTTTGAAGATGCCGGTCCTGTACCAGCAAAAGAATTTATAGCAAGATCAACACAATGGTTACAAAAAAATATAGATAAGCCGTCGGCAGAGATTCCAACAACAGTTGACCAAAATCCAGGCGGACCAACTATGTATTCAGGTGGAAGACCAGAAGGACACATGAATCAACAAATTAAAGCACACAACGAATTAGCAAGAAAAATTATAGCAAAGTATCCAGAAGTTACACATTTCGGATTTAATTAATATGAAGATAAACGAACTACACAACCAACCAGTAAAACCAGACACATACGAAGCAAGTATGGCTCTTAACCAATTGCTTAAGATTGGAAAACACTCTATCAAGATCCATAACATGATCGACGATGACGCTGAAATGGAGGCATGGGTAGCAAAGAAGATTGATCTAGCAGGTGACTATGTCAAGAAAGTCCATGGTTATATGCAAGGCGAAAAGTCCGGCTTATACGATGACGGTGGGTTGACGGAAGACGCACCATTTGGCTCAGGTATGGACTTGGTAAGAATGGCTGTGATGAGGAAATTTATTTCAGCAGATGAATATGTGAACTACGCAAAAGAATTTAAAGCGGCAGGAGAACAAGTTGAACAAGAATATGACGACTGGCCAGAAGGTGAAGGCTTTGGCTCTAGTGATGGAAATTTTGCAATTAAAAGTTTGATGTCGGCCGCAGGATATGAATTTGACGAACAAGATAGAAGTGGTAGTTTTATTGTTACAAAAATGCCAGACAAACTTGAGAAGATGGGCATTAAGAACGCAAGGATGAGAGATGCAGTTGCAACAGAAGACGCAGGCGAAGGACACATGAGCAAAAGCACTTTGTATCACACTGCCAAGTACGCAATCGAGTTAATGGACATGATTAAAAAGGGTGACGACCTCGAAGGTTGGGTGCAAAGCAAACTGAACAAGGCGGCGGACTATCTACAGGGTGTTCACAACTACGAAGAATATCAAAAATTAAATCCGTATAGAGAAGAGATAGATTCACAAACATTTGCTAAACATTCTGAAATTGTTAAAAAGAATATCGATGAAATTCTTTCAAAAGAAACAAAATTAGATGACATCGATACAAAACCGGGAATGATGAGAATTTTAAACAAGAGGGTGCAAGAATTTGAGAAAAAAATGGCCAAAGAAGCACGTACAGATGAATATGCAGATACTAAACCAAGAGACATGGCACATTACAGAGAACTTATGAAAGCACTACAAGACCTTGAGAGAGATGAAAAGGTAATGACAGATCCCGTGGCAAAGGCAGAAGTGAAAAGACGTAAGTTAAAATTAATGAAGGATAAACCAACCAACGAAGACAAATATAATTTTAGAGGAAATCCTTTTCCAGTGCTAGGCAAAGCACAAAGTTATTTGGGGTATGGGGCGGAACTTGCCAAAGCAGTAATTGACAAAGACCCTAGTGCTAAAGTAAAAGCAGAAACATATCTAGATAGAGTGCCTAGTTTCATTAACACCGAAATGAAAGAGATCATGCCAACTAACGAAAGCGGAATCATGTACAGGGCAGGAGTTAAGAAGTATGGAAAAGCAGGAATGAAGGCCATACAGAGTGCCGCTGGTAAAGGTGCCAATCATCAAGAAATAGGCAAAATAAAAGATAGGTATTTAAAGGACGAAGAATTGGATGAAGGACTTAAAGATTGGGCAAGGAATTTAACTGCCGCTGGCATCATTGTTGGAGCAGTTGCGGGTCTTGGATCAATCAATAATGCAATAGATAATAGTGTACCTGCTGTCAAAGCCATGAACACTGCACTTGAAATGGCCAAAGAAAAAGGTGATACAGAATTGGCTAAGGCAATTGAAAAAGACTTGAAAGATGCAAAAATTAGACTAGACATAGGCAAGGATTTGAATCACGTCACCTACTTACAGGACAAATATAGCAAGTTTATGCCAACAGAAGGACTGGCATACGAGTCAAAATTGGCTATAGAGTTAAATAAACGCCTTAAATAAAACTGTAACAAGACTAAATAATCATATGGCACGTAACAAAAAACAAAAAGATAGCACATTTGCGGATCTAGTTGCAAGACTTAACAAGTTAAGTAACTTTTCTCCTGAGAAGGAAAGAAACTCTTTAATGGAGGCCGCTTCGGCAGAACCACAAATATTAGATAATAAAGATGTGTCATTGGCAGATATCGCCAAGTTGGCAGGAATTAAAGAATATGAACAACCAGTATCTATTTCTAAAGATGCTGAAAAACTTGTTGATAGAATAACTCATGAAGACAAAGATGAGCAATCAGAAAAATCATCCATTACAAAAGCAATAGAGGAATCAGATGCAGATGATTCAATTTCTACAACAATTAAAAAAACAGTAACAGAAGAAGACAAAAGATTAACAAAAATTGCTGAACTTGAACAGCAACTCGCAGAATTAAAAGCAGAAGAAAAAGAAGAAGCAACTTTAGATATAGAAGGATTCAAATCTAAATTTATCGAAGACGTCACTGAATATGTGAAAGAAGCAGAGGGAGAAGATTTAGTTGAACTTTACAATAAATTTTCAAACAATCAAGTTGATATGAACGAAGATTCATTTGTTATTAGCACACCAGAAACTAAAGATGTAATTGCAGATGCTGAAAAGGCTGAACAACCGGAAGAAGAAGTGGTTGTTGAGAAAGATAAAGACGAAGAAAAAGACAACAAAGAAGAAGATGATGATACTGGTGAAGTGCCAATGCTAGACAAAGAGTTTGATGATCAACCTAGACAAAAAGGGCAACGTCTAGACGTTGGAGAAGCACCTGTTGAAAAAGAGGACGTAAAGTTCTCAAATGACTTATCAGAGCAAAAATAGTCAATAATTAACGCATTAGTGCGTATTTCCACAATAATCAAAACCGTATATTAAATTAGCAATAAGGCAAGTTTAATAAATACAACTACTATGAGCGGTTCACAATTTTCATACCAAAAATATCTAGATGATATTACTAGATTGACCCAGAGAGGGCACGTTGACTCTGATGAACAGAAGCAAAGTCCCAACTCCGCAGGTAGTAGAGGACTACGTAAAACAGATGATTTTACTAAGGCACCAAACCAAATGATGAAAGCAAACATGACAGAGAGTTTTAGTTTTGAAAATATGAAAGATATAATAAGCAGGATTGACGGACTCAACGCACCTGTGCAGGAAGAAGCAGTTACAGACGGAAAAATTTTATCAATGATCAGTGATCTACGTGATGCCATTATAGAACATCCGGACATGGAAAACGATCAGAAGACAGCAGTGTTCACAGCATTAGAAGAAATCGAACAAGCAGTGCAAGGTATCTATGACGACTACCAACCATTTCCAGAAGGTGATGAATTTGATATAGAAGAAGACGAAGATTTCGAAGAAGTGTTAGGTGTACTAGGTTTCCCAGAAGACGAGACAGAATTATTTGATGCAGAATACAGAGGACGTAAAGTTCCACTTAACAAACCAATGAGAGGCGATGTTAAGAAGTTTAAAGTTTATGTAAAAGATCCAAAATCAGGAAATGTTAAAAAAGTCAACTTCGGACACGGTGGTACAAGTGCTAAAAGAAAAACCATGAGGATTAGAAAATCAAATCCTAAAGCAAGGAAAAGTTTTAGAGCACGTCACAACTGTGCAAATCCAGGCCCAAAAACAAAAGCAAGATATTGGAGTTGTAGGAAATGGTAAAAGTAAACGAAGTCACAGGAATCACTGAAGAAGAATTTGAAGTGTTGGCAGAGAAAAAAGACGCCTGCTATCACAAAGTTAAATCAAGATACAAAGTTTGGCCATCCGCTTATGCTTCTGGTGCCTTAGTCCGTTGCCGAAAAGTTGGTGCGGCTAACTGGGGTAACAAAAGCAAGAAGTAATGAAATTTATAATTTACAACGGAAGCCTAAAGCCAGACGCTGAATCAAATACATTCGCAGTATGTAAAATGCTTCAATTAGCATTTGAAAAATTAAATCATGAATGTGAAATTATTACATTAAGAGAATTAAATTACGAAGGTTCAACATCTGATCTTGATGATGAACTTAAACCACATCTTTTAAAAATGTTTAAAGCAGATGGTGTAGTATTTGCAACACCGATATGGTGGGGTGGACACAGTTGTCATATACAAGCGATGTTTGAAAGAATGGATCCAATATACAGTTGGGCGAAGGATAATAAATTTCAACCTTTTTATAATAAAGTGTTTGGTACTTTGGTATCTGGCGGTGGAGATGGGTTCCAACATATACACGGAAACTGTTTTAATTTTGCAAGTAATTTAGGATTTACTATTCCACCACAATGTAACGTGGAATCAAAAGCACAAGGACTAGATGAAATTAAAAAAGATGATGATACTTTCAATCAAGTTAAAAATTGTGCAATAAACATGACCACTTGGGCCAAAGTATTACAAGAAGGTAATCCAACCAAAGATGCACGACACGGTTCAGTTGACATCAACGAAAGTTTAAATGAAGGAAAAAGGATTCCACGTAAAAAAGGACAAAAGGCTAAAAGTAAAAAGCATTCGGACCTTTACACAGACGAAGATCCAAAAGGAACAATACACGGCTTAGGTTTCAAAGATGAAGCCGCGGCTAGATCAAGTGTTGCAAAAATACGTAAGTCTGGAAGAAGTCATGCACATAAAATACAGGCGGCTGTTGCAATGGAACAAAGAGCAAAAGCGGCAGGCAAGGCAGGCCCGGCGGCCATATATAGAAAATTCATTAACTCTATGAAAAAGAAGACAAAGGCAAAAAATAAATGAGAATTTTAGAAATTTTAGAAGGAACTAGATGTTGGAAAGGTTACACAAAAAAAGGAACCAAAATGCTTTTTGGAAAACGTGTTCCTAACTGCGTCAAAAACGAAAATAATTTTCAAGTAATAGATAAGTTCCATGAAGTTGTATTTGAATCTCCAGATGAATCATCTGCTTTAAATTTCTTAAGAAGAAACTACGATGCTCTTTCTCAGTGCGACTTACATGAAGATTTAAGAGCCTGGTTCGGCAAAGGCAAGAAAGGCGGAGCCGGCGGAGGTGGCTGGGATAGATATAACACCAAAGGTGAACGTATTGGCAAGTGTGGTGACAGGAAGCCTGGCGAAGGAAAACCTAAATGCTTGTCTAAAGCCAGAGCGGCGTCATTGAGAGCCAAAGGTGGTAAAAAAGCCATTGCTTCGGCAGTAAGGCGAAAACGATCAAAAGATAAAAATCCAGACAGACGTGGTAAAGCAATAAACGTTTCAAACAAATCAAAAAAATAGTTGCATCTAGTTAAATTCTGTTATATAATACAAATATAATAGATACAAAGGAGCATAAATGTCAGTTAGAAACTTTAATGATGCAGAAAAGCAGAAAATAATTCAAATAATATCTCAAGGTTCGCAGGTGCTTGGAGAAGTCGAGGATTTGAAATCCGGTCTCAGAGATACTGTGAAAGCAGTGGCTGAAGAACTTGAATTAAAACCAGCACTTATAAACAAAGCAATATCAGTGGCACACAAAGGAAACTACCAAAACATTGCCGATGATATGGATACACTCGAAAGCATACTAAACTCAGCCGGGAAATTATAATGTTGAAATTACTCAAAGAATTTTGGGTAAGCAGTTATAAATCAGACAAGTTATCATTTTGGTTTGAATTGATTTCGGTATCGTTTACCATTGCAGGATCTTGCTTCTTGACATTTACTTCTCCGAATCCTATAATGAGTATTGTGTTTCCCCTTTACTTGATAGGGTCAAGCACTTTGCTAGTTGCGGCAATCAGACGTAGGCAAATTTGGTTGTTTACTTTAACTAGTTGGTTTACACTAATGAACATAATTGGGAACTTGAAAGTATTTGTATTATAATGAACGCATTGATTATAGGCGATGAACATTGTGTAGGTCTTGAATATGTTTTCGATGACATATTCCAAAAAGAGGATATCACATGGTATAACAAATCTGCTCCTGGAATGGGTAACGAATATATTTCTTCAATGCTCTTCGAATGGGATAATACAATAAAAACAAAGTTGGATTATGTATTTTTGCAGTTCACAGGACTGACAAGAGTTGATATGCAATTAAGAAAGGATCAAAAATTAAAAGATTATCCTTATCAGGTGGAAACATCAGATAAAAACTGGTGCGGATGTGGGAGATTCAAAAACGGTGAGTGGCAGGAACATTACAGGTCGCAAAAACTTTGGCATCACTTCTTCCAATTGAACGATCAAACAAAACTTTATAATGATAGTTTCAAGCATATTTTTACTGCAATAAATTTTTGTAAGTCAAAGAATATTGCATTTAATTGGACCAGTTACTATGATTATTTGTCGCCGCCAGACGCTTTTACCACAAGAGAAGGACACGCACTTAATATCCCCGATTACATAGATATGAGTAGACATCTTGGACTTTATCCGTTAAACTATGCATACGAGACTGGGCAACTATCTGCAGAAAGTACGGTGTTGGATAAAAAGGTTGCCAAAAAGTTTTATAACGTATGCAAAGACAAATTTCAAATGGAAAATAAATGAGTTACATAGACGCACTCTATAAAAAAGACGAAGATAAAGTTTACGTTGTTGAAAGAAATCAAGAAGGTAGACGTGTTTTTACAGACTATCCTGCTAGATATACTTTTTACTATCCTGATGCACGTGGAAAGTACAAAGCAATGACAGGAGAGAAGTTACAAAAAGTCTCTTGTACTACGCATAAAGAATTTATTAAGGAACAACGTATGAGATCTAAATACGAATTGTTTGAGCAGGATATAAATCCTGTGTTCCGTTGTTTAGAAGAAAACTACTTGGGCAAAGAAACTCCAAAACTAAACGTTTGTTTTTTTGATATCGAGGTTGATTTTGATCCAGAAAGAGGGTATTCAACTACAGATGATCCTTTCATGCCGATCACTGCAATCAGTTGCTATCTTAATTGGACAGATCAATTAATAACTTTAGCAATGCCACCAAAGGGTATGAATCTTAGTCATGCGAAACAGCAAGTAGAGAGGTTTGAGAATGTTTTGTTATTTGATAAAGAAAAGGATATGCTTGATGCTTTCCTTACTTTGATAGATGACGCTGATATATTAAGTGGATGGAACTCCGAAGGTTATGATATTCCTTACACTGTTGGAAGAATACAAAAAGTTTTGACCGGCGACGATACGAGAAGACTTTGCTTTTGGGGTGAAAAGCCAAAGAAAAGAACATTTGAAAAATATGGAAGAGAACAATTAAGTTATGATCTAATAGGAAGAGTACATTTAGACTTATTAGAACTTTATAGGAAATACACATACGAAGAACGACATTCATATAGATTAGATGCTATCGGTGAATATGAACTAGGAGAAAAGAAAACTGTTTATGAAGGATCACTGGATAATCTATACAAAAATGATTTTGGTCTGTTCATAGAATATAACAGGCAAGACACCAACCTACTTGCTAAACTTGAAAAGAAATTAAAATTTATTGAATTAGCAAACGAAATTGCACACCAAAACACTGTGTTGCTACAAACTACAATGGGTGCCGTGGCAGTTACTGAACAAGCAATAGTAAACGAAACGCACAGAAGAGGCATGATAGTACCTGGTAGAAAATACAGAAACAAAGATGACAATGAAGAACCTGTAACAGCCGCGGGTGCTTATGTGGCCAATCCAAAAAAAGGCGTACATGACTGGATAGGATCAATAGATATTAATTCTCTGTATCCTAGTGTCATTCGTGCTTTGAATATGGGTCCTGAATCTATAGTTGGTCAGATACGTCCAGTGATTACATCTGCAGAAATTAATCGAGCAAGATACCAAAAGAAATCTTTTGCGGCGGCATGGGAAGGACAGTTTGGTAGTTGGGAGTATCAGGCTGTGATGAACAGAGAAAAAGGTACGGAAATAATTGTTGACTGGGAAGATGATACAAGTGTAAAAATGTCAGCGGCTCAATTATATGATTTGATATTCGAAGGAAATAATCAATGGATGATCAGTGCCAACGGAACTATTTTCACATATGAGTTTGAAGCAATAATTCCCGGACTTTTAAAACGTTGGTATGCAGAACGACAAGAAATGCAACAAAAAATGATTGAGTGTGGCGATAATAATATTGAAAGAGAATTTTGGGATAAACGGCAACTTGTTAAAAAAATTAATTTGAACTCTCTGTATGGTGCAATATTGAATCCAGGTTGTAGATTTTTTGATATACGTATCGGACAATCTGTAACTTTAACTGGTAGATGTATAACAAAGCACATGGCCGCTAAAACAAACGAAGTAATTACCGGGTCATACAATCACACAGGAGACAGCATAATATATGGAGATACTGATTCTGCTTACTTTAGTGCATACAGTCCACTTAAAAAAGAAATTGATTCTGGAGCAATTCAGTGGGATAAGGAAAATATTATAGACCTTTACAACAAAATTGCTGATGAAGTAAATGTAAGTTTTCCTAATTTTATGACTAAAGCATTTCATTGTCCAAAAACAAGAGGTGAAGTTATTAGAGGTGGCAGAGAACTTGTTGCACAAAAAGGTTTGTTTATTACAAAGAAAAGATATGCAGTATTATACTTTGACAAAGAAGGTGAACGTTATGATACTGCGGGTAAACTAGGAAAAGTAAAAGCAATGGGACTAGATCTAAAAAGATCTGATACTCCGGTTTATGTTCAAGATTTTCTATCTGATATACTTTATATGGTTCTCACTGGTAAAACAGAAGACGAAGTTCTACAAGCAATTACTAACTTCCGTATAGAATTTAAAGCAAAGCCAGGTTGGGAAAAAGGATCTCCAAAAAGAGCAAACAATGTTACACAATATTATGAGCAGGAAAAACGAAAAGGTAAAACAAATATGCCTGGGCACGTAAGGGCAAGTATCAACTGGAACAACTGTAAGTCTATGTACACTGACAAATATTCACTTCCAATAACGGATGGTGCTAAGGTAATTGTGTGCAAACTAAAAAATAATCCACTTGGTTACACATCTATTGCATATCCTACTGATGAATTAAGAATACCAGAATGGTTTCAAGAATTGCCATTTGATCATGACGCAATGGAACAAACTGTTCTTGATGGTAAATTGGACAACTTAATTGGAGTCTTAGGCTGGGACATTAAATCCACAGAAACGTCTAACACTTTCAACAAGTTGTTTGATTTTTAATGGTAAAATTATTTTTACTATTGATCTAAATCTAAATATAATGTATAATGGAGTTATTATGAAAGACATCTTACAAGACATAGTTAAACACACGCATGGACTGGGGTTCCTCGATCTAGTTAAAATAACTGGAGCCGACGATTCAACAACAATTGATTCGATGGCAGAAGACAGATCAGTAATCTTGCAAGGTACATTTAAAAAAGCATATAAAGAAATGGTTGGTGTATTTGGAATGCCTCAATTGAACAAGTTAGATATTCACTTGAAGTGTCCTGAGTACAAAGACAAAGCAAACATTTCTGTAATGAACGGAACTAGGAATGGAGCAGACACTCCAACTGGTATTCATTTTGAAAATGAAAAGGGAGATTTCAAGAATGACTATAGGTTCATGAATGCTGAGATTATAAACGAGAAACTTAAAACCGTGAAGTTTAAAGGTGTTAAGTGGGACGTTGAAATCGAGCCTTCAGTGGCTAGTGTACAGAGGTTCAACTTTCAATCTGTTGCAAACACAGAACACAATTCTTTTGTTGTAAGAACAGAGGACGGAAACTTAATTTTTACTTTTGGTGATCAATCGTCACATGGTGGAGAATTTGTTTTTGCTAATGGTGTATCAGGTGAATTGAACAAGGGTTGGAGTTGGCCAGTTGCACAGGTATTACAGATCTTGAAGTTATCCGATTCAGCAAAACTAACTTTGCATTTCTCTAATGAGGGTGCAATGCAGGTTACTGTTGATTCTGGATTGGGAGAATACAAATACATAATACCAGCACAGGCGCAATAATGGATAGCAGGCAAGAAGATTTAGGAAGATACAGTAGAGACTACGCAGTATTCCTGCCTGCTATTTCAAACTTTTATAATACTTTTATATCCAAGCAAAGAGTTACTAAAGGTGAGCATATTCCGGCAGACAGAATACCATCTACATTTCACAACGGCGTTGAAGGTTTAAATTTTATCAATCCTGATCAAGGGTATTTTACCTATCCTACTGCACTATACTCGGCGGGACACGCCTGTTTAAATTTAGAACAGACTGCAGATAGAGATTCTATGTGTGTGAATAGAGATAGAAAATTCAGCACAATAGTAGGAGACTCCGGAGGATATCAGTTAGGCAAAGGTGTTATAAAATTTGATTGGAAAGACTTCGAAGGTAACAAGGCAAACAAAGTTAGATCAGATATACTAAATTGGTTAGAATTGACTAGTGACTGGGCAATGACTTTAGATGTTCCTACGTGGGCGGCAGATGATTTAAATTCGCCAAAAACAGGATTGAACAGTTTCCAAGACACACTAGACGGCACAATATACAACAACAAATTTTTCCAAAAGAATAGACTAGGACAGACAAAATTTTTAAATGTGCTACAAGGCGATGATTGGGAGACAGCACAAATATGGTATGACGCCGTAAAAGATTTTGAATTCGAAGGTTGGGCAATGGGCGGTATCAATATGTGTGATATGGAAGTGATGTTGAAACGTCTAATTATTATGAGAGATGAGAAGAAACTTGATGGCAAAGATTGGATGCACGTACTTGGTACATCACAACTGGATTGGGCCTGCTTTTTAACACAAATACAAAGACAAGTAAGAAAACATATAAATGAAAATTTTACAATTAGTTTCGACTCTGCATCAGCATTTTTATCAACTGCTAATGGATTGGTTTATACTCATAATTTGTTCACCCCTAAAAGATGGTCGTATATCATGGAAAAGGCTCCGGACGATAAAAGACTTAAAAATAGCACTATACCGTTTCCTTTTCCATCGGCTATCGGAGACAAATTGAAAATGGGAGATATTTGTTGGTATGGTGAAGGCGACCTAAATAAAAACAATAAAGAAGGAAAAACAAGTTGGGACAGTTTCAGTTATGTGCTAATGATGGCTCATAATGTTTATAACCATATTAGAGCAGTGCAGACAGCAAATGATTTAAACGATATCGAGATGTTAAAACATCAACCTGATGTTAATCATTGGAGAAAAACAAAAGGTGATGATAACACAGATGAAATGAGTGATTACGTACCAAGAAACATATTGTACTTCAATTCGTTTGTTGAGCAAGTATTCACTAGTGAAAAACCAATGGAACTGATAAGTTCTGCCAGAAGTTATCTTGCCGATATAAGAGGCACTAGATGGGCGAGAGCAACAGGTGGTGGTAAAGGTAAAAACAATTTCAGTTCATTATTTGAAGGAGCGTAAATGAGCGGACAAAGTAAAAAAATGAAAAAATTAAAGAAACTACATAATTGGTTAGATAAAAAAGTAAACCAACTCACAGAAGATAGAAAAACAGATAGATCTCAAGAAAGCAAAACCGTTTTGGTAAGATTGAAAAAACAAAAATTAAGTGTAAAAGATGCAATTACTGAATTGACAAAAAACGAAAATAAAGTATAATAAACTATGCTCCGAGATTATAATAATGGAATAAAAGATGATGTGCGTATGTTCGCTGGTAAGGAAGTAGAACACACTCCGGCATATGGATTGCAAACATTATTTCTTGCAAGAAATGATCTTACATATGATCAAATACTAGAAAATGCAGTTGGAATTGATGCTGAAGCGGTATATTTTGGTGCTAATAGAACTTTTGTTAACAACTTGGCTAACCAAACACTTCACGTCAGTAGATTGTTAGATGCAGGTTATTACGTGACAATCGATTATCCTTATAAACTTCATGATGAGGTAAAGAAGAAATATAGTGGAGTATGGCAACACGAGAAATTTATTCCATTTTGTTCTATAATTTTTGAAAACAGTGAAGAAGATAAAAAATTATGTTTCAAGATTGATGATGTAGATTTTAACAAAACAAATCCCGGTGTATGGACTATGAATATGGAAGATTTTAAAACTAAAGCAGGCTTTACTGATTGGGGTGACTATAAAAAAGATGAACCATTAGAGGAGAAAACAGTATGGCCAAAGAAACAGACGGCGTGATAGATCAAATGTATAATATACCAGAACAATCAAGAGACACTGCTTTAATTGAAAAAGCAAAAAGATCGGCTAAAATGATTTGGGTAACTTTTAGGAAAGAAGGTATTCACAAGTATCCGGCGGCACTTGATGATCCTAAACTAGCAACAGGAGATGAATATGATGTAAGTTTCCTAGGATACCCGCACAGACACATATTCCACTTTAAAGTGGCAATAGAAGTATTCCACGATGATAGAGATATAGAATTTATTCAGTTCAAAAGATGGTTGGAAAAAATGTATGCTGAAGGCACACTGCAACTAGATTACAAATCTTGTGAGATGATATCAGATGATTTGTACATACAGATAACAAAGAAATATCCAGGCAGAAAAGTTGAAATAGACGTTTCTGAAGATGGAGAAAATGGGTCACACGCAGTATATGAAAAATAAGTGGAAAGAAATATCTTTTAAAGAATCAAGAGCAACAACGAGAATGGGATACCTACCAATAGGTGGAGGTGGGTTGAACGCGAGTTACACTACCGTAGACGCGGTGGCAAATCTATGTACTACCGCAGGAAACTTAGGTATGAAATATGGAAAAGATTTTATATGGTCACATTCCGGTTATAATGATAATGGAGATGAGACTGTCGTATTACTTGTAAAAAATGAAAAGTATGAAAGTTTTTTACAACTTGCTTTACAAAACAAACACAGAATTAAGCACACCCAAAGTGGTGATATCTTAATAGCAAAGGAGGCGTAAATGAGAGAAGGAATGTTAATACCAAAAGTTACTTTTAGAACCAGAGAAGGTGATGAAGTTGAAACAGATGGTGGTTGTGCTATAGGTGGACAATGGATTAATAAGACTACAGATGATTACTTTAAAGGTAAGCGAGTGGTGTTATTCAGTTTACCCGGAGCATTTACACCAACTTGTAGTTCGCAACAACTTCCAGGCTTTGAAAAAGAGTATGAGAATATTAAAAATATGGGTGTAGACGAAATCTATTGTATATCAGTAAATGATTCATTTGTGATGAATGCATGGAGTACACACATGAATATCTCAAATGTGAAGATGATACCAGACGGTTCTGGAAACTTCACAAGGTTTATGGGTATGTTGATTGGAAAGAACCATTTAGGTTTTGGCAACAGAAGTTGGAGATACATGACGGTGATCAATAATGGAGTTATTGAAAAATGGTGGCAGGAACCAGGCATCAATAATGAAGGCACAGATGATGACCCTTATGTAGAATCAACACCGGACAAAATGATCGAGTACTTAAAAGAAAGCAAGGATTAAAAATGAAAATATATTATATGGGATTGGAACCGTACGAAGGCAGATATACCCTGCAACTTACGGATTGGACAGAAAACGTTTTCAAAAAACGTAAAATTGATTACGAAATTGTTCCAGGTACAACAATTGATGACTCAAAGGCGATTGTGACAGGTCAAGTGCTAGATGCACATGGTAGATCATACTTTGGAATGAGTCAAATGATGAATTTGGTCAAAATGATGAGAGAAGGAAAAGTTACTTCTCAAGATGTAATATTTTTTGAAGATATGTTCCAACCAGGAATGGAATCACTCCCATATATTATTCAACAGTCTCCTGAAGAATTCCGACCAAAGATTTATCTAAGGTGTCTAGCACAGTCTATCGACCCTGATGATTTTGTACACGTTTGGGGTATGAGCAAATGGATGAGTTTATATGAAGAGATGTGTAATGAAATTCCTAATGTCAATATACTTGCAACCAACGAGGAAATGGTTGCACATATGCGTATTGCTAATTGGAAGGCACCAATATACAACATATCCGGTTTGAGTTTTGGCAAACAAGAAGTAAGATCAAGAATTGATAAAATTAAGCCATTCAAAGATAGATCTATGCGAGTTGGCTTTGCCGCAAGATGGGACCAAGAGAAACAACCTGGCTTCTTTATGGATATGGTTCAACATTGGCATCAAAATGATAAACTTCCAAAGGTTGAATTTGCTTTATTCTCAGGCGGTCCTTTGAGATCTAATAATAAAGTTTATGTTGATAGAGCAAAACAAATGGCAAAAGAAGGACAAATAGTAATACACGAAAATCTAAAGAAGAATGATTACTATAACTTGTTAAATGATACAAGAGTTCTATTCAATTGTGCTTTACAAGATTGGGTATCAAACACTGTATCAGAAGCCGATACCTTAGGCTGTAATGTATTGTTTCCTGCATACAGAAGTTTTCCTGAGACTTTTGCTAATGATGAGACAAGAATGTATGTGCCATGGTCAGGCAGAGATGCAATGGAAAAACTAAAAAAACTTATAATTGAACCTTCACCATTTATTGGACAGATTTCAGATTGGACTGATGGCACTATAGACAGAATGATTGACATTATGCAAGGTAAAGGTGAACAATGGAGAAGAGATGGCAAGTACTATCGGACACCAGTATCAGAATCTAAATACTAAAGGCATGGCAAAAACTATTTTAGTTATTGGTGGAGCAGGATATATCGGATCGCACATATGCAAGGTATTGGCAAAGAACGGTTATAGTCCTGTGATTATAGATCATAATTTAAAAAATAAACCATGGGCAGATACATTTGGTCCTGCATTTAATTTAAATTTGCCAATAGACTTACCACAACTTGGTGATATCATTAAGAGGTATGCCATTGACACTGTGATCAATCTTGCGGCCTATACTGCCGTTGGAGAGTCTGTTGCTAATCCATCAAAGTATTACAAAAATAATTTAGTCATGACTTTGCAGTTACTGGACAAATTGATTGAATTAGATGTTAAGAAATTTGTTTTTAGTTCTAGTGCGGCTGTATACGGGATACCAGAGGATAAAGATGGCATATGTTTTGATGCTGAAGGAAATGAAAAACCTATCAACCCATATGGCCAAACAAAATTAATGGTTGAAAAAATATTGAGAGACTACCATAAAGCACATGGACTGAATAGTATAAGCCTTAGATATTTTAATGCCGCAGGTGCAGATCCAGATGCCGAAGTTGGAGAATTAAGAGAGTTAGAAACACATATAATACCATTGGCTATTAATGCATCTTTACGAGGTAATGAATTTAATATGTTTGGCGACGATTACAAAACACCCGACGGAACTTGCGTGAGAGATTACATTCATGTTATGGATCTTGCTGATGCACACATACAGGCAATAAATCTTGTTGGCAATGGTATTGACTGCAATAGTTTTAATTTAGGCAGTGGTATTCCTACAAGTAACAAACAGTTGCTAGATTCGGTAAAAAAGTTTACAGGTGATTTTAAAATTAACATAAAACCTAGGCGACCGGGTGACCCAGATTCTTTGGTTGCCGACATCAGCAATACGATGAAATATTTAAATTGGCAACCTCAATTAAGTTCTATTGACAAAATAGTATCAACTGCTGTAAACTGGCATAAGAAGGCAAATAAAAAGGAAATACAATAATGGATGACATTTTAAAAGACACGTGGGAGAAAAAAGAAGAAATAAGTTCAACTATAAAAAACAGAATTAAAAAAGCACAGGCAAGATTTCATTCGAATGATAACATTTCTGAATATATCAAAGAAGGTGAAATAGAAAAATTACAAGAAGAAGTGCAATCAAAAATGCAGTCATTATTAGATAGCCTTGTTATTGATACTGAAAACGATCACAACACACAAGAAACAGCAAAACGTGTGGCAAAGATGTGGATCAAAGAAACATTTGGTGGTAGATACAAGCCAATGCCTAGAGTCACAAGTTTTCCAAACATGGGTTACAAAAGTATGTACACCAGTGGTCCTATCAGCATTAGATCGACCTGTGCCCATCACTTTCAGAACATTGTAGGAAACGCATGGATAGGCATTATTCCAAACGGCAAAGTGATTGGTTTGAGTAAATTTAATAGAATTGTACATCACATCGCGGAACGTCCTCAGATACAGGAAGAAATGACAACACAGATTGCTGAAGCATTGCAAGAGTATGCACACACAAAAAATATTGCGGTAGTTGTGAAAGCAGAACATCACTGCATGACACACAGAGGCGTTAGGGAACACGAATCTGACATGACGACTGCGATAATGCTAGGACACTTCAAAGAAGATCCTGCAACAAGAGATGAGTTTTATAAAATTTGCATGAGTATGAAGGGCCATGGTTAGGAAAAAAACAAAAAAGAAAACAACAAAACAAAGCAAGATACAAAATATTAAACAGTATCAAGCAAGTATACAATCGGACCAAATCGAACTTGATTCGTGGATACCAAGTGACGGATTTTTGAATAGTGGAAAAACTTACACAGTGGACAGTGTGGATCCGATTGATATCACATACGGTGAACAAATGTCTTTTGATTACGACTATCAATTAAGAGACAAGTATCCTGCACTACAAGATGCATGGGAACACTACAACAATATTTTAAAAATGTGTAAAGCAAAAGAAAAAGAGGAGCAACAAAGTGCGAATTAATTACGATGCAAAATTAAATTTTGAAGATGTTTTACTACAACCAAAACGTTCTACACTGACCTCTCGTAAAGATGTAGACATGACAAGGAAATTTACATTTAGAAATTCACAAAAAGTTATGAACTTTCTGCCAATTTTTGCAAGTAATATGGATGGTGTTGGTACTTTTAGCATGGCAAAAGTATTGCAAGAATACAAAATGATGACCGTAATCACAAAAACAACAACTCCTGAACAATGGAAAGAAGCAGTTGGACAAGGCCTTAGATTACAAAGTGTTTCAGTCTGCACAGGCACAAACAAAGTATTTGACGAAGACGCTCAAGACTACAAAAATATGCAAGATATACTTAAAATGTTTCCTGATATTAAAATGATTACAATTGATGTTGCAAACGCATATCACCAAAACATGGTTGAATTTGTAGCACGTGTAAGAGATGAATATCCAGAAAAAGTTATTGTTGCCGGAAATGTTGTCACACCTGAGATGACCGAGGAACTTATTATCAACGGTGCTGATGTTGTTAAGATTGGTATTGGTCCTGGCTCAGTATGTACTACAAGAACAATGACTGGCGTTGGGGTTCCACAATTCAGTGCAATACTAGATTGTGCTGATGCGGCCAATGGCGTTGATGGACACATAATGGCAGATGGAGGATGTGTGCATCCAGGTGATATAGCAAAAGCACTAGGCGGCGGCGCACATATGGTCATGATAGGTGGAATGTTAGCAGGACATGATGAATCAGAAACTGATTTGGTAGACGGTAAAAGAGAATTTTATGGCATGAGTTCAGACAGGGCAAGAGAAAAACATGGCAAGAGAAAAGACGGATACAGAGGAAACGAAGGCCGACACATAGATCTTCCTGATAGAGGCCCTGTAAAAAATACAGTAGAAGATATATTAGGTGGAGTAAGAAGTGCCTGCACATACATCGGAGCAAGACGTTTGAAAGATATGCCTAAGTGTGCGAGTTTTGTAACAACAAATAATGTAATCAACAGAATTTATGAACAAAATACCAGAGGATAAAGCAATAGAACCTATCAAAGAAAAACTTGATGATAAAATCAAGAAGTTAAATTCAAGCAGGGTGTTTAAAAAAGTGACCCCTAGGGGAGATTTATCATGGTACATCAAATGGACAAGTAGCATTATTTTAATATTTGCAATGCTCTTTACATCAGCAAATATGTTTCCTTTAAATTTGTACGTGGCAAATTTTGGTTTCGCAGGTTGGGTCATAGTTGGAATGCTTTGGCATGACAGATCTTTAATTGTATTAAATTCAGTATCATTGGCCATCTACACATTAGGTATTTTAAATCATCATTATGGATACTAATAAAACATATTTTACAAATATTCAAATGCGTAATGCCCTTATACAGATAGAAGACCAAATGGTCCATTCGAATTGGATGCCTAGTTTAATTTTAGGTATAAATCGTGGAGGTTGCATACCAGGAGTGTATCTATCGCATAGATTAAACAAACCGCATGAAGTTTTAGACATAAGATTGCGAGATCACAAAGCCAAACCAAATATGACTGTTTTGGAAAAAGCATATGCGTTCCAAAATAAAATTTTAATCATAGACGACATAAATGACACAGGATCTACTTTTAAATTTATAGAAGACAATTTTGGCAAAGGAGATGGTAGAATAAAGTTTGCCGCCCTAATCAATAACAAACCAAGCAAAGCAACCGTTGATTATCATGGTTACGAAATAAACAAAGACGAATTACCTACTTGGGTAGTATTCCCATGGGAAGAATGGGACAAGTAGTTGACAAAAACAGGAAAGTGCTATATTATTAAAGTAAAGGAGACTTATGACAAGTGTAGACGATAGAGACGTAGACAGTACCTTTGAAAATGAACAAAGCACGGTTACAATTCCCCTTAGGGAATATGAGAAACTCAGAGAAAGACAAAAATATATTACAGACAGAGACTTGATCGCGGTGATTGATAAGATTGAAGAACTGGTAAGAGCATTAAGAAAACATATAGTAAGAACAGAATTAGATTAAATATAGAGAGAACATTATGGGAAACATAGCAGGTAAAATTTGGGGACAAACAGAACTTATAGAAGCAAACGGTTCTTGCGAGTTCCACAGGATTGACTTTGTAAAAGGCGGCACTTGTTCAAAGCATTTGCACGAATACAAATGGAACGGTTTCTACGTAATGTCAGGCGAGATGAAAATCCGTGTATGGCAAAAGGACTACGACCTAGTAGACGAGACCATACTTAAAGCCGGTGACTACACAGCCGTAAAACCAGGATTGTATCATTCCTTTGAGGGATTGCAAGATGGTGTTGCGTTTGAATTGTACTGGGCGGAATTCAGACACAACGATATACAACGAGAAAGTGTTGGTCATTTAAAGTCCAGTAATATAGTAAGGCTAGACAAAAAAAATGACAAATCTCGAAAATAATACTACAGAAAAAAAATATTACTATTCTGAAATATTTCACAGCATACAGGGTGAAGGACACTACACAGGCGTACCAACTGCTTGGATAAGATTCTTCTTGTGTAATTTACAGTGTAATGGATTCGGTCAGAAGGATCCAACTAATCCTGATACATATGAACTACCGTTTCAAGACTTTGATGTTTCAAGTGTAAAAAAAGTTGAAGATCTTCCTGTTTGGGACAAAGGTTGCGATTCTTCCTACACATGGGCAAAGAAATTTAAAGGATTGATGGGGCATGAAACTCCTACAATACTGGCAAATAAAATTGTAGATATAATGAAAAATGAAACTAATCCAGATGGATTATTTTTACACCCATTAACAAAACAGAGACAACATTTGTGTTTTACAGGTGGTGAACCTTTAATGGCTACTGGACAACAAGCAATAGTTGGAATATATAAAGAACTTGAAAAGCAAAATAACTTGCCGGGGTCAATGACATTTGAAACTAATGGTACACAAAAAATTAGAGAACCATTTGCAGATTGGATTAAAAAAATAGACACTGAAGTATTTTTTAGTTGTAGTCCGAAACTTTGGTCTGTCGCAGGTGAGAAATCAGAAAAAGCAATAAAACCAGAAATAGTTGCAGAATATAGAAAACTATCTAGCAAAGGACAATTAAAATTTGTTGTTGGGCAAAATGATGCAGAGTGGGATGAAATGGAATTGGTAATTAAAAAATTTAAAGATGCAGGGGTTGATTGGCCAATTTGGGTCATGCCAACTGGTGCTAGAGAAGAAGAGCAGACTGCCACTGCTGGTAAAGTGGCTGAAAAGGCATTTAAAAGAGGATACAACGTTGCGGCAAGGGTTCACGTGTATCTTTTTGGTAATGCTATTGGAACATAAAAAACAGTAGACAATAAGTGTATATTATTGTACAATATACAAATAAATGAGGCGTATAAAATGACAACAGAAAAAAAAACAAATATGAAAGTGAAAAAAACAACAACTAAAAAGTCAACGTCTAAAAAAGGCAAAAGCGATGAGCCTATGGTTAAAGTATTAAACGTTCATGTAAATCCAGATAATCCTAGAAACGGTTTTTTTGAATTAGATTGGAATAAAGAATTTGTTAATATGCTTCAACAAAATGGATATCAAGGTGAATCGGAAGAGCAGATTGTTGATGGATGGTTCCAAACATTGTGTAGAACGATAGGGAACGAACAAGGCATCAACGACATTGCAGGTGGATACGTACAAATAAACAGGCGTACAGACGGCAAAACGGAGATATCATAATGAGTTACATTATACTTGGCATTATAATAGGCTGGCTTATACCACGTCCTAAATTTATCGGAGACATTGAAATTAAAATTTGGAAGCCTATAAAAGCAAAACTTCCAAAACCTTTTGATAAAGAATTTTGGGGATAGGCAATGACCCATATTTTGGTTGATACTGCAAATACTTTTTTTAGAGCAAGACACGTTGTAAGAGGAGATTCTTCTGAAAAAATCGGTATGGCTATACATATCACTCTGAACTCAATTAAAAAAGCATGGAACGACTTCGATGGTAGTCATGTAATATTTTGTTTAGAAGGTAGAAGTTGGCGTAAAGATCATTACGCACCCTACAAACGTAATCGTAAAGAACTTATAGAAGCAATGACAGAAAAAGAGAAAGAAGAAAATGATGTGTTCTGGGAGTGCTATGACGATTTTGTAGATTTTATAAAAACAAAGACCAACGTGACTGTTTTAAAAAATGATAGAGTAGAAGCAGATGATTTGATTGCAAGATGGATAGATAAACATCCAAATCAAAAACACGTTATTTTAAGCACAGATAAAGACTTGAATCAATTAGTGAACAAAAATGTAAAACAATATAATGGAGTAACCGAACAAACTATAACACACGAAGGTTGGTTCGACAAAAAAGGAAATCCTGTCATCGATAAAAAAACTAAATTGCCAAAACCTGCGCCAGACACCGAGTGGATAGTGTTTGAAAAAGCAATGAGAGGGGATCCAAGCGATAATATTTTCAGTGCTTACCCAGGCGTGAGAACAAAAGGTACAAAAAACAAAGTTGGTTTGCAAGAAGCATTTGCAGATAGAAACAGTAAAGGTTATAATTGGAATAATCTTATGTTAAGCAAATGGGTTGATCATGAAGGCAAAGAACATAGAGTTTTAGATGATTATGAACGTAATCGATTACTTGTTGATCTCCATGCACAACCGGAAATTATAATTGAAGAACTTGACCAAACCATTGCACAGGCAATTGGTGATACTAAACAGATCAGCCAAGTAGGAATAAGATTTATGAAATTTTGTGCCAAATATGACTTACAAAGAATATCTGAACAAGCACAATTATATGTTGAACCATTTAACGCAAGACTAGTAGCATGACAATAAAAGCAAAAACCTTAATCAAAGATAAATTTTGGATAGTTGAACAGAACGGTCAAAAATTAGGTACTTTACAAAAAAAAGATAACAACGGTTGGATATTTCTATCAAAGGCCGATAGAAGACAGGTTTATCATACGCAAGAAAGTCTTTTTCAAAAATTTGGAGTTGATATATTTGCACACGACATAGTTTTAGGCGTGCCTGGTGATAGTACTGTAGAAGCAGTGGAACACGACGACGGAACAAATTATACGGTACATGGTTTTCCTTGCAGTCAAAAACCGTTTAATCCATTATTTGATGTTCAAAAGCAATTACCTATGTATACTAAAACTCCTAAATCCAAAAGTTTATTTTGTGCAGGTTATTATATAATTTGTTTTGAAAAGGGTTGGCGTAAAGCATATTGTCCAAAGGTAATTACTTTAAGTAGATATCCACATAAAGGACCTATGAAATCGAAAATAGAAATGCAACAAGTATTGAACAATGCAATCAAAGAATATAACGAAAATACAAACTAGACCAATAGAAGACTTCATAGCAAGAGTAAGAACTGCTAAAGCGAAGAACGACAGATCGATAAGTTTATCTGCTACAGAAATGCACCAGTTGTCGGATTCATTAACACAGGTCATGACTAGGCTTGTCACTGTTCAAGAAGATGTGATTGAAGCATTAAAGACAGCCAGAGAATCGCAGACTATCAACATAGAAATGGACGGCGGAAACTTCTCCAAGTAAAAATATACATTAATTTTCCATAAATAAGTGTATATTATGAGCAGACCAAAACCGACAGTGATACTTACAAACGCAAACAAAGAATCCTATAAACAGGACGAAGTACTTGCGTCACAAGGCATATGGGCAGTCTTTTATGACGGCAAGCCTATTAACTTGAAGACGTCTAGCATTGTTTCAAATTATCCCGGACCAAAATATAAAAAGGTCTCTTTTAGTAATCCGGGTCATGCTGAGAATCTTGCAAAGAAACTTAATCACCAATTTAAGACTGACAAATTTGATGTTTACTTGTTGAAGTCTGGTGAAAAGTGGAAAAGATAATAGCCAGTCAAAAATCAAATAACTAATAGTATGGATGTAAAGACAGCATATACTCAAACCTTTCTTATGCTCAAAGAACAACCTCTCCACGAAGAAAGCATCAAGAAAGCATATTTTACTTGGTGGCAAAATGTAAGAGAAAAATATAGTGCAAGGTCATTAAGGCTTACTAAGATAGGTTTAGAATTTATTGAGGAATGTGATGTCAAAACATATAGCATTAAATTTCCTGCTAAAATTGTTTTTACACCACAGACTTATCTTTGGTTAGATGAATTTGTGGACTGCCCGTACTTTGTTGATAAAAAACAGATCGTGGTTACTATGGAAAAAATGGCTTTACAATTGATGATGTTTGCAGGCGATATTACAAAATATGGACTGGCACGTGCTATGAGTAAAGCAGACGAGAAAAAAGATCAATGATTTACAAAATATTAGAAAACTTTCCTGTGGACTATTTTGAGCAATACAAAGTTGAATGGTTGAAGCATAAAGAAGAAATATTTGATATACATAAGACTTATAAAAAAAATAATTGGGAAGGAAAGCAGGATTTTAGAGAAGAAAGTATTAGAACCAACCAAGACCTTTTTGGCAAACTAATATTTTTTAGCGAATCTTTTTTCCAAGTGTGTTGCAGAAAAAAAGTAATACCACAAAAAGTTTATGACGATTTTGGTGATTTTTATGCAATGACTTTGTTTATAGCAATGCCTGGCAGAAAAGATCCATTACACATTGATTCAACTAGGTCGTGTGCAGTAAATTTTCCTTTGATTGTTGATCATGATAGATCAGGAATAGTAATAAGCAAAAGTGACGAGGCAACACATCTCGATAAATTTGTTGAAAATACTAGCGGGGCGTCTTATCCTAGTTGGAGAGATTATGCACATGATGGCAAAATGAAAGGGCACTTCCAACATCAACCTGAATTAACCGAAACTTATGATGTAAGAAAACCGATTATATTCAACACAAAATTACCACATGGAGGATTCAATGATTCAGAAGCCCCAAGAATAATATTATCCATAGGTTATAGACAAGATATAGTGTCAGCACTACAAAAAATTAATAAAAATTTTCATTAAAAACCTAGTAAAATAGCGACTTTTTTTTAGTTTTACCAGGTTGACATATAACATAATCCTGCTATTATTGTATTATAAACAAATTAACAGGAGTGTATAAATGGTCAGAAAAACTAAACAAGAAACAAAAGCAACAGGTTCTCAAAACAGAACAGTTTCGCCCAACGAAGCAAAAGCAAGTTTGGAACATTGTATCGCTTTGAAAAGGCCAATAATGATGTGGGGTCCCCCAGGTATTGGCAAATCAGATATAATCCACCAAATAGGTGAAAAACAAAATAGACACGTTATTGACATAAGGTTGTCTTTGTGGGAACCTACAGATATTAAAGGTATTCCTTATTACAATTCAAACGAAAACAACATGGTTTGGGCACAACCATCTGAACTTCCTTCAGATCCAAAGTCGAATGCCATAGTTTTCTTAGACGAATTAAATTCGGCGGCTCCAAGTGTACAGGCCGCGGCTTATCAGTTAATTCTTAATAGACGGGTAGGGCAATATAAATTACCAGAAGGCGTTGCAATAGTGGCCGCCGGTAATAGAGAAAGTGACAAAGGTGTCACTTATAGAATGCCTGCACCGTTGGCAAATAGATTTGTGCATATCGAACTTGCAGTTGATTATGAAGACTGGTTGCAATGGGCAACTGTTAATCATATTCATCCTGATGTTGTAGGTTATTGCACATTCGCCAAACAAGACCTTTATGATTTTGATCCTAAAGGTTCATCAAGATCGTTTGCAACTCCAAGATCTTGGAGTTTTGTATCAGAACTTCTAGACGATGCCTTGCCTGAAAATACACTCACTGACCTCGTGGCAGGTGCCGTTGGCGAAGGACTGGCCGTTAAATTTATGAATCACCGTAAGGTGAGCGGCCAGTTACCAAATCCTTCAGATATTCTTATTGGTAAGGTCAGGGACCTTAAATGTAAAGAAATATCTGCAATGTATTCTTTAACCATTAGCCTTTGTTATGAATTACAACAGGCTCATCAAAAGAAAACAAAAAATTGGAATGAAATGGCAGACAGGTTCTTTGACTACATGATGGACAACTTTGAAACAGAGTTGGTTGTGATGGGGGCCAAAGTTGCCTTAACAAATTACAAACTTCCTTTCGATCCTAGTAAATTAAAATCTTTTGATAGGTTCCATAAGAAGTTTGGCAAGTATGTTATAACTGCTATGGATTCTAAATAATGCCAACACCAGAACAGATTGTAGACAAATTAGTAACAGGAAGAATTGGATTACTTCTTAAACATCCATTCTTTGGTAACCTAGCCACTAGGCTTAAAATTGTCAATGCAGATGATTGGTGTCCTACCGCGGCGACTGATGGTAGATACTTTTATTACAATACTGAATTTATACACAGCCTTACACCGCAAGAAACAGAGTTCTTATTTGGCCATGAAGTGTTGCACAATGTATTTGAACATTTTGCTCTACGTGCCAATAAGAGCGATCCTAGACTTTGGAATATAGCGGCCGACTACGCGGTGAACCAAATACTTGTTGACTACAATATCGGTGAAATGCCTAAAGATGATAAAGGCAAAGATAAAGGGTTTCAAGATGACAAGTATAAAGATTGGCCTGTTGAAAAGATATATGCCGAATTGCTTAAAAAAGCAAAAGTAATTGACTTAGATAAACTAGGAAAACTTCTGGATGAACACATCGACTTATCCGACGCCGGATCAGGAGATAAGAAAAATGGCAAAGGCAAAAAAGCAAATGGAGGTGCTCCTACGTACTCTAAAGAAGAATTAAAAAAAATTAAAGACGAAGTAAAAGAAGCAATGATAAGTGCCGCACAATCAACTGGTGCAGGCAACCTACCAGGTGCATTACAAAGATTAGTGAAGCAGTTGACAGAACCTAAAATGGACTGGAGAGAAATACTGCAACAACAGATAATGAGCACTGTGAAGTCTGATTATACTTGGATGAGGCCTAGCAGGAAAGCATGGCACACATCAGCAGTTTTACCGGGACAAGATAACGAAGAGATGATTGATATTTGTATCGCTCTCGATGCCAGTGGTTCAATAAGCAACGACCAGTGTAAAGATTTTTTATCAGAAATAAATGGTATCATGGACCAATACAAGGATTTTAAAATACACGTTTGGAGTTTTGATACAGAAGTTTTCAATCCAAAAGTGTTCACACCGGAAAACAGAGAAGAATTATTAGACTACAAATTAGGTTCAGGTGGAGGCACAGAGTTTGAATGTAATTGGGAATACATGAAAGACAACGATATCGTTCCTAAAAAATTTGTTATGTTCACAGATGGTTGGCCATTTGGCACTTGGGGAGATAGGGACTACTGCGACACAATATTTTTAATTAACAATCCATATGACAGAAACATCGAAGCACCATTTGGATTAACTTTGTATCACGATGAAAATCAATAGCCTAAATTTTTTCCAAAGAGAAACAAAATGTATGCCGCATTATACCACGACATTTCTTAATATAAGAGATAGCGATGTCCATGGAATAAAGAATTGGGTTTACCAAAACTGCAATGGAAGATACTCAATTACCAAAGATGTATCACTTAAAAACAATAAAGGTTACATAAGGTATAAAATTGGTTTTGAAGAGCCAAGCGACCTCACTCTATTTGCTTTAAGCGGTTTGCAAGTATCATCATAGCCACATTTATCTAAATAAAAATTTGACATCTATAACTAATATTGTTATACTAACGAGTACTAATTGCAATTAGGAGAAAATATAATATGGCAACAAAAACAAAAAAAGCAAGTAAATCCAAGGCAACGCCACAATCGGCGACTGCTAATGGTCCTGCTCAAACTCAAGGTACTGCACCAGCGGGTGCACCTCAGAGTGATTTGAGCATTGGAGATCTTAAAAACCTTGCAACTGTCATAGATGTAGCCTCAACGAGAGGTGCGTTTAGAGCCAATGAAATGGCGATGGTTGGAATGGTTTATAATAAACTTCAATCGTTTTTAGCAAAGGTATCTCCACCTGAGAAAAAGGAACAAGATACTAAAAAAAGCGATGAGAAAAAAGGAGAATAGATGTTAAACCTTTATGACAAAATGGTTATGGACTCTAACACGGCAGACGCGGAGGCTCTAGCAAAAAGAAAAATATTTAAACATATTGGAATGCTGACCGAAACTAAAACACCAGTTGTAATCTTATTTAGAACTGTGCCCGGAGAACCAGAAAACTGTTTGGTAGTAGCACCTAAATTCTTAAGTGCGGACTATCAAGATTCACTACAAAAGGCAGTTGAATCACCGGAAGGGCAAACATCAAACGAATTAGGTGAATATCTTCCAAGACAGATGTTCGCTGACGGTGTTAACATGATGGGTTATCTTCACAATAATAATTTTATTAAAAAGATGGCTACATCAGATATCACAGTAACCTACGGTGCATCCAAAGATGGAGAAATTGTTTTATCAGAACTTAATAAGGCAATCGCCAAAGACAAAGGCGTTAAAGTTTCTGAATTAGCAATCAAAGAAACTGATGCTGAAGTGACTACAATAGCAACCGCAAAAGAAGTTACTGATGCCAAAAAATCCAAAAAGAAATAATCACACTTGGGTCACCTTAGCAAAGGATTTTGTTAAGGAGTGGCCCGAGGTTTTGGAGGGCCTTAATTATTCAAATCTTCCTATTCAATACGTAAGTTATATCAACATAAATTTAAGGAATGGATTAGTAATACATTATGATATAACAAAAGAACTTAAAAAAGATTCCGCTAGAAAAGTTGTGATGGTTCTTAAAAAAACGTTGGAAGTTAATTACAAAAATATTATAAAATTAGATCTAAAATTTGATATTCCCAGACTTAAAAAAGACGTAACATCAAAAACAAAGACATTTCTTTCAAAAAAACTTATAGATTAGTTGACAACACACACACATTTGCTAGTATAAGGAGTGGCAATGGAATACAAAGGTTATGTATATAAACCATCTTATGACAGAGACAGTGATGGATTTGATAAGATATCACACGAAATATACAATAAAAATAATAGCACGATTTGTAAAAGTCCAATTTGGTTTAGAAATATTACACCTTATAGACAAGCATCTTACCAAGAGTTCGTAGATGCGGTCGAACACATAAAGGAGCAGGAATTTTGGATATGGACGGCATCAAGGTACAGAGAATCATTGAGAAAATCAGAAGGTTAAAACAACAGGAAAAGGAGCATTTAGTTGAATTACTTGTCAAGAATGATCAGCATTTAGCAGAAGACTTATTGCGAGAAATTGAGGCCAGATTTGCTGACCAATATTTCCAAAATAATGAGTGCTAAAACATACATACTTGACAAAAAAATATAACTACGTCTATAATACAATATGTCAGAACAAGACTATAAACCAGTAAAAACTAATAAGGTGTCTGAAAACTCATCCCCGTTCACAGGAGTGTTGGGTTGGTTGGATAACAGACTGCCTATATTCAGAATGTTTAAACATGAGTACTTGGATTTCCAGGTACCTAAGAATTTGAACTATTGGTGGAGTTTTGGTGCCATACTTACATTTACATTACTAGGACTTATTATAACTGGTCTTGTTTTAGGAATGCATTACAAACCATCAGTTGCAGAAGCATTTGAATCTGTTGAAAAAATAATGCGTGATGTCAATGGCGGCTGGCTTTTGAGATATGCTCACATGAATCTAGCATCATTCTTTTTTATAGCAGTGTACCTACATATGTTCCGCGGACTGTATTTTGGCTCCTATAAAGAACCAAGACAGTTGATGTGGATATTAGGCATCATAATTTATTTCCTAATGATGGCCACTGCATTTCTAGGTTATGTGCTACCATGGGGACAGATGAGTTATTGGGGAGCAACTGTGATAACAAGTTTATTCGGTGCTATTCCTTTAATTGGTGAGAATGTGGTTATATGGCTCTGGGGTGATTATGCAGTCGGTGACGCATTTTTAAATAGAGCATTTGTGCTACATTGGTTGATTGCATTTTTAATAGTTGGCGTCGTAGTGTTTCACGTGATAGCACTACACATGACAGGATCTAATAATCCAATGGGCGTAGAGCCAAAGGATACTAGAGATACAGTAAGTTTCCATCCTTATGTCACCATGAAAGACTTATGGGCATTTGCAGTTTTCTTAACTTTATTTTGTGGCGTGATGTTTTTTATACCAAATTATTTAGGACATCCAGACAACTATATCAAAGCAAACCCATTGGTTACGCCACCACACATTGTACCTGAATGGTACTTCTTACCTTGGTACGCAATTTTAAGAGCGATACCAGATAAATTGGGTGGAGTAATTGCAATGGTATCTGCTATAGGAATAATGGGACTTCTACCATGGCTTGACACATCAAAAATAAGATCTTCAGTTTTCAGACCGGTATGGAAACAATTTGTCTGGATACTAGTCGCTGACTTTTTCTTATTGATGTATTGCGGAGCAATGCCTGCCGAAGAGCCTTTTGTGTTATTAAGTAGGATAGGAACTGCTTACTGGTTTTTATTCTTTTTAGTAATTGCACCTTTGTGCGGATGGTTAGAAAAACCATTACCCGTGCCTGACTCGATACACACAGCAAATAAAAAATAATTATATAGTTTTTGCGATTTTAAAATTAGGTGCAATAAAATTGCAACTTACTGATACTCTTTCAGTATTAGTTTTAAATGGATAAACAAAATGCTTCAAATCTGCAGGGAATAAAAATATATCCTGCTCTCTAGGCGTCTTGGTATAAAAGGTTTGAGAGAAATGCATTGCTTCTCCATAAGTCCACTGTATCTTTCCAGCAGTTGGTTGATTACTCTTTGCAACAGAAGGATCAACTTTATTTTCCTCATTTATTTCTTCTGGTATCGATAGGTAAATCACGCAACTAATTTGTCCTGCATGAAAATGGACAGGATTCCATTCGCCATTACGCATAAAGTTTACCCATATAGGATCTATGATTTGTAAGTTTTTTGCTTTAACCTCATTAAATCTTTTTACTCTATATTGTTCTCGACAAGCATTGACATACTGTTTTGCAAACAACAGAAGTTCATCAACAACTAAATTTTTATGTTCATGTGTTTTGAAATTTATTTTGTACTCGTAATGGATATTTCCAGATAGTTTTTGTCTGAAATCTAAATCTTCCTGTCTAGAATCATTGGCATTCGCCCTTAGGATATTAAAACACTCATCGCTCAATTTAGAGTGCATTATCATTGGACCAAATGGAGATATAAATTCTGTCATCTTTGATCTCCCACTGTCATCTCCGCTAAAGGATGTAATTTTTTCATTAGGTAACCTTCCAATTCAATCTTAGGACTCCATTCAAACTGTTGTAACACAGATATATCTGCCTTATTATCTAGCCTTTCTGTGTCAGCACCTATTTTTTTCTCGAATCCGTTTATATTGAATCTGTCCATAATATCTAATAATTTATGTGACTTGCCTGTTCCTATGTCAATTACACCTTTAATTGGCTTTTGAATTACGACTTTTATCGCGTCACACACATCATCAACATGGATAAAATCTCGACTGTGATTAGTGTTGATATATTTTACTGCACCATTGCATATCATAGGAATAAGCATTGATTCTCTGGCATTTGGACCATATACCGTAGTAAATCTAAGTCCTAAACTGTTAAAAGGAGCAAGTTTTTCTAAAGTTTTTTTACTGAGAGCATATGGATTTTTGTCTGGCTCTACTGCTGTTGATGAACTTGCGTATATTATTCTTTTGTGTTGGAAAGTAGTGAACAATCTCAAACCGGCCATAACATTATTTTTCCAATATTCATTGGGTCTGTCTATGCTATCTCTCACCCCGGATAGTCCTGCTAGATGTATTACCAAATCAACGTCATAATCTAATTTACAATCTAATAGATCCTGCCCGTCTTTTTTATCTATTGTATAAATTTTATCAATCGACGGATCGTTACTCAGTACTGGTAAAAGATTCGATCCTATAAAACCTCTGTGTCCTGTTAATAATATATTCATTAAAATACTTTAACTCCATATCTTTCAGCAAACGCTTTACCATCTTCAACATCATTTACTATAGGCTGTCCTTTGATATTGAGACTAGTGTTTAAAAGCATTGGACATCCTGTCTGCGATTTCCATTCCTTTAAAAGTTCATAAAAGCCTTGGTTATCGCTTTTAGATACCGTTTGCACACGACTTGTATTATCATAGTGTATTATGGCAGGAAAGTCTTTACCATGCGTACACGCCGCTGTATATTGCATATAAGGGGTGTTTTTAACACCTTTAGGCAGTGTAAAATATTCGTGTACATCCTCTTCTAATATGGCAGGTGCGAATGGTCTGAACTTCTGTCTTTTCTTAATACTGTTTACCAAATCCTTTACTTCGGTACCTCGGGGATCTGCCAACAATGATCTGTTACCAAGTGCTCTAGGTCCAAATTCTGCTCTACCATTTGCAACACCACACATTTTATTTTGTTTTAATTCTTTTATGATTTTATCTATTGGATATTCGCCTTCTATATTGTAACCAAGGAATGGATTTTTCCAATTTAGATGTTTCTTTTCATGAGCCGCAATACATCCTAAAGAACTTCCGGCGTCTCCGGGATTTGGTATAATCCAAATATTGTCAAACAAACCTAAATTAGCAAGTACTCTATTCGCGGCACAATTTAAAGCAACACCGCCTGCATAAACTAAATTTCTTTCTTTACCTAAAGATGCAGATGGTGAAAGATAATTTGAGGCTTTGGACCATAATGTAGCAAGACATTCTTCAGTGACTGATTGTATCGATGCCGCAATATCCATTACGTCTGCCTCTGGATGCCAATCGCCTAAGCCTCTGTGTAAATTTTTCTTAAGTTCAAATGGATTTTGTCTAACAAATTCATCGTATATCTCATCTTTATAGATAGGCTTACCGTATGCCGCCATGCCCATTAAAATATATTCTTCTTCGGCAGGCTTTAGTCCACATCTATGAGTAAATGCTGAATACAAAATTCCTAAACTGTGAGGATATCTTATTGTTTCTTTTCTTTCAATATTATTACCTTTGGCAACCGATATAGAAATTGTGTCCCATTCTCCAATAGCATCAACTGTTAACACGACTGCTTCATCAAAGGGAGATGTAAAATAACCTGCTCCTGCATGACTGTCATGATGCAATACAAACTCGTCTATTTTAATATTAAAAATACCACAATGTCTTTGAGGCATTTCTGTATAGTCAAAAGCAAGGTCATACTGTCCTGCATATAGTTGTCTTGTTTTTTTAAGCAATGGTTTCTCATAGTAAACCACTTTATCAAAAGGACCGTGTTTTTTTGCTTCGCTTACTATAGACCAATTAAGGTGATGATCATTTTTTATTTTTGAATAACGTTCTGCATGAGCGGCCCAGACTATTTCACTTCCGTCAACTACTGCCATTGCGGCATCATGATTCATGCAATTGATTCCTAATATTCTCATAGTTCTCCGGACCTTCTCATATTTTTCCTAATTTCAGTAGCAGATATTTTTTGAGTTTCTGCATCTAAAATAATTTCTTCTATCTTGTAACCAACTCCTCTTCCATAACAAATATTTGTAATATTAGGCACTAATACAATTTTGAATTTCCCTATGTAATCCTTTAAGGCACTTTCAATATTCTGTTTCACTGTATCGAAATCAAAAGGATTGTCATCAACTCCTTGTACGTCTCTGACCATTATCAAAACTTGTCCTGTCTTTTCTAATATTTTTTCAAATAACTTTTGATGTCCGTTATGCCATGGTTGCCATCTTCCTAGCATTTGTGCTGTTGGTTTTTTGTTGTCCCATGCCATATTATACTTTCCTATCAAAACAGATTTCACTTATGTTTACATCATCTGGTTGTGACAATAACCATTTTACAACACTTGCAATATAATCACAATCTAATTTTTTCCTTGTTGGGTGCTTTTCGTCTTGTTTTGGAGTATGAATATGTCCCGGTGCAATATAAGTCATCTTGATTGGCCATGGCTGATCACCAGAAGACTTTTGGCTTATTTGTCTACAATATGCTCTTAGAGCCTTTTTTTCTGTTGGATACATCCACGTCGATGCTTTTACAGGTGTATCAGCACTAGATCCAAACACAATCATATATCCTTTATGATTTGATTCTTCCCAGGCCTTAGATACTTCTTGAACTAATGTTGTTTGGTGAAATTTCCAAATTGTACTAACACTAATAAACACATCGTAGTCTAAACTTTTCTTTGCTAGGTCTCTCTGTGCTTGATATTTGCTTAGATCCCAGTCACCATTAGACCTGCTTACAAATTCCGCATCTGGAAATAATTTGTAAATGCTTTTTGCGACTCCGTAGTCTTTATTACCCGCTACTAGTACTTTCATTTTTTTTACTTGTAAATGAAAGGATCTTTTTTCTTTAGTTCTTTAATTTGCTTTTTAAGGGCAATATGATTTTTGATTTTTTGTATCAGTGATTTTATCCATTTAAACATAAAGACGTTTCCTTTGTTTTAATATAAACATATTTATATGGCAATATAATCACAAATATAAAAATATTCATTCTATACGCATAAATACTTCTGTTACACTGACAATAATCAGAGTTTGGCCTACTTTCCAAACCGTTTAACGAAACGAGAACATGGAAATATTATTGATATTACTCGCCGGAGTATTATGGGGCCTTTTACTAGGCATCATCCCAACTGCTGGACCCAGCACTGCACTTCTAACCAGTTTTTCTTTTATTCCATATTTTTACCATGATCCTTATCTTGCGGTTATTTTTTATACAGGAATGGTCGCGGCCTGCACCACCGGTGATACTTGGAGTTCGATATTACTTGGGATTCCTGGATCTAGTTCCAGCGCCGCAACGGTGTTGGATGGATATCCACTTGCCAAGCAAGGTAAGGCTACCTATGCCTTATCAGCCGCATTTACATCAAGCACATTAAATGGTCTGTTCTGGGGTAGTCTAGTTTTCTTATTGATGCCTGTCTATGCAAAATTACTTTTATTGTTTGGCATACCTGAATTACTTGCTCTAAACATACTTGCCTTTGTGTGTGTGATATTTTTGACACAGAATAAAATATTTCTTGGATTTGTTGGTTTGGCAATTGGACTTGTCCTTGGATATATCGGCATAGACGAGAACTATGGTCCACGATTGACTTTTGGTTGGCAGTACCTTGAAGATGGTATCAATATAATGATAATGGCGGCAGGATTGTTTGCCATGCCTGAAATATTTGATATGGTGGTTGGCAAAAGCAAGTTACAAAAAATTCAGGGAGATTTCAAACAGGTTACAAGCGGAATAAAGGTTGCACTTAAAAATTGGTACATCAGTTTTAGAGGTGGAGCAATAGGAGCCATGGTTGGCGCCTTGCCAGGAGTACACGGTATAGTGGCAGACTGGCTAGGTTATGCTCAAGCAAAGGCTTATAATAAAAAGGAAGAGTTTGGTAATGGAAACATAAAAGGTGTAATAGGACCAGAAGGTGCAAATAATTCTGTCCATGCATCTAGTTTTGTTCCGACTGTGGTTTTTGGCATTCCAGGCACACCGTTTGCCGCAGTAATTCTTGCAATTTTTTATCTTTTAAATTTTAATCTAGGCTCTGTTGAATTACAGAGTGACACAAAGTTTTATGAATTTCTTGCCGTGGGATACATTGGCGGCACGATACTAGTGGGAATATTATGTTTGTTGTTGGCGAGACCAATTACATATATTTTAAAAGTTCCTACTAGAATGTATGCTTTCATTATAGCGGCTCTGATTATGTGGTCATGCTATCAAGTTAGCCATACATACAATGACATACTAATCTTATTGTTTTGTACAGTAATTGGCCTACTTTCCAAATCACTGTCGATCAATAGGCCTGCGATGTTATTAGGTTTTATCCTATTTGATAAGATAGAATCGTTGACATATCAGACCATTGGATTATATAATGTAAAGACACTTATAGAAAGACCGATTTTTATTGGTTTGGTAATAATAATTTGTCTTGCAATATTTTATGGGATTAGGTATATTAATAGTAATGTTAAACACAAGGAGAAAACAACATGAAGAAAATGTTCAGTATGTTTTCTGCAATAGTGGTATCAACATTTTTGTTGATAGGAAATGCTATGGCAGATTATAGATTGATAATTCCAAGTCCGCAAGGAACTGGAACAAGCATCTGGGGACAGACAGTGGCCGCAGAACTTGAAAAATATCTTGGCGAAAAAATTATCGTTGAGCATATCAAAGGTGCCAAAGGTAACCTTGGATTGAATACGTTCAATGAGAAGTACAAAGGCGACAAGAAAACAATAGTGCTGGCACACGGCGGTAATGCTGATGCTTGGCTTATTGAAGATGTAAAATGGAGTTTCTATGATTGGGATCCAGTATTGATTCAACCATACAACATCACAACTACAATTAAGAAAGGCTTTGATTGGCAGAATGAAAAATTAAGTCTTGCTGATTGTGGCGGATGTGTACCGGAAACTCTAGCATGGGCAGTACTAAAAGGTTGGGACAACATCAACTTTATTAGGAAGATGAGTCCAGGCGAGGCAAAACAGGCATGGTTGAGAGGAGAGTTCAACTATATCAGAGAACCAGTATCAAGACACATCAAGAATACCTTACCAATGGTGGAAAGTGGCGAAGCAGTAAGATTGTTCAACCACGGACTATTCACGATGAAAGGATTCGAGGAAGATCCAAACTGGCCTGACACTCCAAGCATGACAAAACTTTACGAAGAAACATTTGGCAAGAAGCCAAGTGGCGATATCTATGACGCATATGTTTTAGCAACAGTGTGGAGAGAAGGTATGCAAAAAGGTTTGTATATGCACAAAGGGGCAAACACAAAAGAAGTAACAAAGGCTTTTAAAAAGATGATGAAGAACAAGGAGAGCAGAGAATATCTTGAAAGTAAATTAGGAAAATATCCTATGTACTTTGGAAAAGATGCTCACAAAGTTCTTGATAGCCTTTACAGTTACGTAACAAAAGATTCACTGAAAGCATTAGTAGACTTTGCATCAGAAAAAATGCAATGGTCAACTGCTGTGTATGTTGAGTCGAAGGCAAAATAAATGGCAAAGGTTGATTCAAACCTTTATCTACACCTAACAAGTCTAGGGGACATTGTGCCCCTGGACTTTACTATTAATGTAAAAACATTAAATCAAGAATTAGATCAATTCAAGAACGATTGGAAACAATACAATCCTAGAAAAGATTTTGGCAGAGATGCATTGGCACTCACAAGTTTAAATGGCGAGATGGCTGGCATCAATTTGGATAGTTTAAGAGAATACAATTTAGAAAACGGAACAAATTACAAAGAAGCAGATTTTGCCACTAGAACAAAAGTAGCAAATGAATGCAAAACCCTACATCCATTACTTGATATGTTTGACACAATGGGCAGGAGTCACATATTAAAATTAAGAAAAGGCGGATTTTTTCCACCACATAGAGACGGAAAGATATCTGAGGTAAGTTCTTTTAGAGTGCTTGTTATGTTGGACAAATGCACTTCAAAGGACATGGTGTTCCTACTTGAAGATCAAAGAATACATATGGAGATTGGCAGACCATATGTAATTAACACAAGAAAATTACATTCAGTATTCAGTTTTGTCGAAGGATCTATGCAGTGTGTTTTAAATATTCCGCTTACAAATGAAAATTATAAAGCAGTCTGCAAACACTTTCGAGAAAAATGATGCAAGTAAAACAAATTAGATTCAAAGATATAAAAGAAATATGGACCACTAGACTGTGGGCAAATAGGCAAACTCCTATAAAAGAAATGAGTTCTATGCAATACCTCGGAGGATTTGACATGGACATTTACCACAAATACACTCCTACTTTTTTTGGTGTCTTCGATGATCAAGAACTTATTGGGGTAAACAGTGGACACAGAACAAAAGATATTCTTTACAGATCACGAGGTATTTGGGTAGATCCAAATGCTAGAGGCAGAGGAATAAGCAAACTTTTATTTGGTGCAGTTGAAGACGTTGCCAAAAAAGAAAAATGTTCTGCAATATGGAGTTTACCAAGAAAGGCCGCTTTACCGGCCTATGAAAAATTTGGTTATGTCAAGCAAGGTGATTTCTTTGATGAGGGTGTAGAGTTTGGTCCAAACTGCTACGTGCTAAAAACATTATGATCAATAAAACCCAATATAACGGGGTTACAGTGGTATGGAGAGGTGATCTGCCATCAAACACCCCAGACTTCATTAATGACGTGTGTACAGGCGTTAAACCGCGAGGAAACTATGGTTGTGTAGTGATTTTAAACGACAACGAACGTTATTATATAAGCGACCATTTCTCCTCATATCCAATATGGTTTACCAACAATGACTATGACTGGTTTTACCATGACCTCGTTAAACGAACAAATAATTTAGAAAGAGATGATTCGTTTTTTAATGAAAGAAAAATGATGGGTGGATTTACTGTCAGTCTAAGAACTCCATATTTAAATATCAGACGAGTACCTACCGACGCAATAATTCATGTAAAAAATGGAGAGACAAAAATTATTAAACAGGAGACCCTGATAGATGACAAGTTGTCAACCAATTCTATAGAAGATATCAGAACATATTTTGAAAATTTAATAGAAAAAAATGTTGCTGAAAAAAATGTGTTGTTCCTGAGTGGTGGAAAAGATTCAACCACCCTTGCTCACATCATCAAAAAACTAGGGTTAGAGAAAAAATTTAAATTTGTAAGTTTATGGTCACCTAAAGCGAAACAACACGAAAAAGAACCTGTAACCCGAATAGCGAGCCAACTACAAATCGATGTGCAGTTTGTACCAATAGAGTACAGTGGACAAATATTTGACGAAGAAACAAACAAACACTTTTTCAGCCATTGGATTGAGAACACTTACTCTGCAAAAAGGAAGGCAATATTTGATTTAGATATATCCGATCATCTATGTTGGAGTGGTGAGGTTGGAGTTGGCAATATGCAAAGTAGATACGTATTGCAGTACTTTGCACAAAAAGGATTTAACATAGAAGCAATGGCAAAGTTTGCTGTTAACATATGTGGGAGTCACAGACGTATAGGAAGCACAAAACCCGATGCTTTAAAGTACCTGAATTCACCAGAAGAATATAAAAGGTGTTATGAATATTTTGAAGCACAATTAAGAGATAATAAACATCCAGATGAGATAAACAAACTTTTGTTCTGTAGATTAAAAGAAGAAAGTGCTTTTAGAGTGTTTGCTTACAATCAAGACAAAGAATTAAAATGGATTCATCCATACACGGACTTTAAATTTATTAATTCTTGCGTTAATTGGACAAGTAGTATAAAATTTATTAGTAATAAAGACAAAAATATCTATAGGCTATTGTGGCCTGAGATGACAACTATACCATGGGAGTATGCAAAAAGTGGACTTGGAATACCAGCATATAGCAAATATAACACCAATTAAAAACATTGTGTTATGTAAGAACAAAGAAAGTGCAAAACACTTTTTGGACTACGTCTATAATCATTTTATAGACTGCATAGTAGCAAGTGCGGATTGTGAATATCCAAAAAACAGTGCGTTAAAAGATAAAGTATTTTTTGAGTTGCGTACTAATCCAAAAATAAATCTAATTGTTGTAAATGCAGATGCACTAAACAACTATAAAATTAAGACACAAAAAATTTTAGTACTTGATGATTTATTTCAATCTTCATTTAGGCCTTTACCTTATAAGATCAAGTTTTCACCGCAACAAATCGCAGTAGTTTTGAATTCGTTTTGCAAACAAGACAGTGCAATTAAGAATGAAACTAATATAACTGAAATATTTAAAAATCAAAAACCAAGTCAAGTTGATGATGATGAAATCAATTGGATTAAGGGTTTATATACTTAAGAATTTTTTGTTTGTCAAGGTAGGGACCTTTTGGTAATATATGAATTCTTATTTCATCGCTATCATTATATACACAATGTCTTTTGCCTATCTGGCATAGATAAACATCACCTGGTTGGCTAAAAGGTATCACTCCGTAATCCTCAACATAAAATTTACAGCCTGCCGGTTGTGTTATAGCAAAATTTAAACCATTACACATATCATTTTCGTAATCTTGGTGTATAGGTATAAATGACTTTGGTTCTAGATAGTGTATGTGTATCCTAGTTTTATCTTTGTCTGAAAAGTCAAAACATTCGTGGCTCTTGAACCATTCAACTAACTTAGGTGCTTCTGACATTGGTGTTGCCCTTGGTTTGCCGTTATCTGCTAAAATAACACCGGCCCATCCTGGAGCATCTGGCAGTTCCTGGTGTCTTGTGTATGTAAAAGGTTTTCTCTTGTCAAACAAACTTATACATTCATCCATAAAAAGTAAAGCGGGAAAATCTAAATTTACTTTGATATATCCAACCTTGTTTCGAATAACTTGTTCGTAATCCGAATAATTTTCTAATGAATATTCTTTCACAAAGTCATTTTGTTTTATAAAGTCTTTTATCATATCACTTCTACATCTACATCTGCATTGAAATAGTGTTCCTTTAACATTTCGAAAGGATGTAATTTTCCATAAAATTCATTTGAGGTCCAACAACGATTTTGTTCATCATAATCAAACCATGGACTTGTACCATATATCACTGTAATTCTGGTATTTGTTCCATGCTTCATTGGATATACCCTGTGAACATTATGAGTATCTAATATATAGGCACTTCCAGGATTAAGATTTATATCTTCTGCTCTGCCTTTTATTCCTAATCTAAATTCTTCCGAGGTGTTGATAGGAATCATTATTCTTAAATTTTCATATACAGGTTCGTCTCTGTGCCAACTTTGATTCACACTATAATTGCCATCAAACTTAAATTTATCATATGTATAATTTTTGGCATTACTCATACCCATCCTGCCACGTATTTGGCTTCTTTTTAAAGTATTGCTTGAAAGTTTACCTAGTTCTCCGTGCAACAAAGCAGGTGTTGTTTTTGTGAATGCCCAAGAATCATAATATGAGTTTCTTAAAACACTTGGCAAATTTGGTTTATCAGATTCTTTATTTTTGCCGCCTCTGTAATACTGTTGCTTACTCCTAGTCCTAGATCCTAGTGTGCTTTTGTTTGGATCAAGTTTCTCTATGTGGTCTTGATTGTACACTGTGCTCATGGCAGTGTAAACATCTACACCTTCGGTTGGAATGCCTTCCTGATTTTCCTTTGTGATGAAAATATATCCTTGTCCTTTGCCCGATCCATATTTGTCAAACGACTCATAAGCAGAGACTTTAAGTTTTTCCAGATCTAGATCAAGACCTGTAACTTTCCAAATTTTAGTATTGTCGTAAGAAAAACGTGAGTCAACTTTTGATCTTTGTTCTAACCAATCTGTTGACTCACGGATGTAAGTTTGTATCGTGTGCTGTTCTGGAATCTCGTCCAGATAAATTCTATGCTTCATACCAATATTTATTGGTGGTATGAACTGTGATTACAAAACGTCTTAAAAAGTTAAGTCGTCTTGTTGAGATACTTCGATATCTTTGGTGATACCATTAGCATTACAATAATTGTTTCTTTCAGTGATAAAAGCACTCACAGTAGCGTCGTTCAAGAACTCATTTAAAGTTGCTTCGTCTTTAAATCTTCTTGTGACCGTGTGAGTAAGAAAATCCGAAGAAGTAGTAGTTATTGCATTGCTAGTTTTAGCAGTATCTTCAAAGTTAGTTTTAATATGCGTAGCCAAAGCACTCATGTCTGTTGACTTTCCTTCATAAGCGTGAAAGAATGGTGTTTCTGGATTCGCTCTAGTGTAACTTACTTTATGTTGTATTGTTGCCATGGTTTTATTCCTCTTTAAAATATAACGTTATATTTGCTGTTATTTATATAATCTAGATCTAAGCATATCTATTTTCACATTATTATAACTGTATTTCCATGGGTCGTTGCCGTAGCAAATGCAGTTTTTGTCCATTTTTTCTATGCCTTGTAGGAATTGCTCGAATTCATTATCTATGTGTTTTTTAGTTTTGTTGTAGAAGTAGGGAGGATATTTGAATACCCCGTCCCACCAGATCACAGTCTTACCAACCGGTTCAACATAGTCTTTAAAATTGGTGATGCTGTCGTTTATGAGTTTAGGTTTAATATAGAAAAACATTTCGGCTAGATCCGCTTTCATGTCATATCCGAACATAGAAAAATCCCTGCTCCACATTTTATTGTAATTTTGTTTTACACAATCGACGCCTTGAATACGCTCAATGTAAGAATCCTTTTCGCCATCCCACTCTTCGTATGTCCATTTTTTAAGATCCAACATATCTTTATTTGTATCAAACAAATACATCTTAGTGTTGGGGGTATAACCTATATTTTTTAAAAATAGGAAAGGTTTGAAGCCACTTGCCACTCCTATAAAAGTATCTATTGGTTCTTTGGTTTGATCAATAAAGGTGTTAAACAATCTTTCATTGTTGAATGGAAAACATTTATTGAATTCGTCCATCCACTTATTGGCCTGCTTAATATCCTGTAATATGGTAACCTCGGCGAGATCTTTGGCCACAATTTTAATTTTTTGTTTTGCAGTTTTTATTTCATGATATATTTCAAGGAACCAGTCTTTGGGCAACAACACATTATCATGAACAATTATCTGGTGTCTGTGATTGCTTGGTTTACGTACCACAGGTGCCCAGGGCACCATGTTTTGTAGGTTTGCTTCTACCAGTGTTCTAATTTTTTCATCTGTTTTTGAATCTTCAACTAACACAAATTCAACATTATCTTTTTGGTGAACTCCTTCCATTCTATCATATATTTTAATATTATTTTTTAGAAAAAACCAATTACTGGTATCAATATCATATTCGTCAATTTCAATCTCGTGCGGAGAAGTGTGATTGGTTTCTAATAACACTTCATTTTTATGTATAAATTTAGTCATTATAGTATTTCATCTATGTTCATTAGGTCGCCAAATACCCAAAGGTTATCGTAGGTTGGCACCTGTACGTGTCCACAAACACTTTTTACTTGTCCATACTTCATTTGCATATACCGTCTCTGCATTTCTACACACGCTTTTTCTCTGCTTTTTCTATATCCGGGAAATTTATTCTCCCAGGTGTATTTCATGTTGCCTCCCACCCAGGGGTCAGTTTTATCTTTGAACTTGCAGTCTGGCCATAGTTCGTAAAATATATCCTTGTCATGCATATCTCCCGCGGCATCACCAGAATCGTACACTATAAACCTTTTGTCTCTGAAAATACTACTAGCACATCTGGCATCATTGTTCCAGAATATAGATGTTCCGTGTCTTTCTAACTTTTGCAAAGCAGTCCTGGGAGAAAATTGTCTAGTGTCTATGAAACATTTTCTTCCGGGTTTGTGGAAATTTTTATGTCCACCTTCTTCTGCTATTTGTTTAAGATAACGTGCATTAAAATATATTTCTATATTTCTGGATCCAATAAAAATGTATCTATCATGTGGTATATGTTCAACTGTGTTTCCGTGTGTATTCTTTACAGTGCATGGTTGCAGGTGGTCAAGTGCCGCCTGGAACATTTTATTTCTGTCTTTGTACCAATCCCACTCCACAACATGGAGTTTCCTATCCAATTCTTTGGCAATGTCTTTTACTAAATTTAAATTGTCATCAGTTTCAAACCAAAATTTGCAATACCAAAACTCCACATCTAGTTTCAATTTGCAAAGATACCTTGCAATAATTTCACTATCTAGACCACTTAACAACACTGCAAACTTTTTGTAGCCGCAAGACTTAATAATAGAATCTATGTATCTCTCCGATTCTGTCCTTAGGTCATCAACATCCTTAGGTAACTGTTGGGCATAAAAACTACAATCGGTTATTTCGTGTCCCGACTTAACCACATCTGCTAGATTGCCCCATTTTACTCCGTTTACTTCCCAATGGAACCAATTAGGCTTGTTATCAAAGACGCCATTGCTATAAATTGATGCCATTTACTTTTTCCTTTGGAATCTTACTGTCAGCACTAGATACGCATGATTTTGTAATACACATCTGAGGTTTATCAAATAATTTAAATCCTGTTTCTATATTACCCAAGGGTTTGTCATCGCAACTATACGATCTTTTTATTGAACCATCAGGCTCCCGTATTATTATTCCTTGATAACCCGAATTACAGTTCCATCCTTTGAATCTATTAAAGTTAAATGCGTTAAATCTTTCTGCTTGATCCATATACCATTTTTTTCCTTTATTGTCCTCAAATTCTACCTGAAAGTGTGCAGGAACCTTCTCCATGTTTTTGCTAACAGTGGTAGGAGGTAATTGGAACTGAGGTTTGGGTCTACTGACATATTTGTTTTTGACTTCTGTGAATCCTCGCTGAGGCATTCCGTTGTATAACTTGTCAAGCATCTCCTTCGAGTACCCTTCAACAACTCTCGACGCTGTTGGATCCGATTGAGGTTTGAGCGTAACATTAATACCTCTGTTGTGGAAATATAATGATTCCTCATATAGTTCATCGAACCATTCTGGAACCATAACTTGGTTGATTGTGACTTGTACGTCATGTTCTTGGACGAAGCATAACTTGTCTGCGAACTGTTCTCTTTTTTCTTGTGTGTTAACGTGTTCCCTGTGGTATGAGGCCGTAATACTGGCTCTATGGAACGGTGCGACTTTTTTGACATATTCTTCAAACCATTTCATGTTTCTGGAGCAGTTGCTTGTCATGTGAACAGAAGTGTAATTAGTATTGCTAACATCATCACCGAGATGGTCGAGAATGGCCAAGTAGCCAGGGTGAAAGGTAGGCTCACCACCGCTGAGAGAAAAATGAAAACTGTTAAAACCATTTCCACGTGCTTGTCTCTTTATCTCATCGATCGTAGAAAGACATAACTCTGTTGGCCTGTGATCTTTTTTATCTGATCTGGCGTATGGCCAACAATAACTGCAACGATAGTTGCAAAAGCGACCAAGAAGCCAACTGACAGTAAATAGATCTCTGTATAAGAGCGTCCTTTGTCCAACTTTGACAATCTCATCATAAGGGATTTTAGTAAAATCATAGTTACTCCATTTCAAATCATTCATATAATGCCCTTTGTTTTTCCAAAATTTTAAGTTCTGGAAAATAATCATAAACTTTCTGTTCTCTGTTTATTTCTATAGTATAACACCATTTTAAAAACTTTTCAACTAATTCTGTAGAATTTTTTTCCTGTGGTCTAGATAAAGCCTTCATAAGTTTATTAAAGTATGATAGATTACGTTGGCCGAACCCGTCAGTCCATTGGTGCATTTTAAGTTTGCCTTGTAAGTCTTTTAGTTCCTGCACGTGCTTAATACGTGCTTCGTAATCAACAATGGTATGAAACATTTCTGGCCTATCTTTTATGCTGTTCAATGCAATTAAGGCTCTCATATTATTTTTTTCAAAAAAGTCATCAAAGTATTCAAAATACTCTTTCCATTGCAAAGTATTGTATGTAGTCATAGTGGGTAATATAATCAACAACCACCTATCATGAAATCTTTCTAGTGTTGACAGTTTGTCTTCCTTGGCTGGTACGAGATCTGATAAATTCGTTAATCCTTGTTCAATCTTGTTCCATTTGCTATGATATCTGTGGTACTCATTTTTTTTACCTATTGCATCAACACTACATCTGATTATACCTCCCTTAAATTTTTTGAGTTTCTTTACAATATCTTTTGATGCACTTTGCGTATTTGTAACTAAACTTAGGTATATGTTTTTTGCGTAATCTTTATCAATCATATAATCTATAAGTTGGATGACTTTTTTATCTACCAATGGTTCGCCGCCTCTGAATTCTATTTGATTAAGATTAGGCAATTTGTCAAAAAGATGTTCAGGAGTAAGGGTATTTTTGTTATACTTCTGTACCCAATTGAACTCATCAACTACTTTACCTGACCATTTGTTGATATCTTTTTTAATTTCTTTTTCCCACATGGTGCTACTGTAAGGGCCACACATAATACAAGCCTGATCACACACTGTATCGAGTCTTACATCTAACATTTTTAAATTATCTGCGTCCATACTGCCGTCATCGTTGACCAAAGGATTACTGTCCCTATAAAACTTATTGTGTTTTGTTCTTACAGAATTAATGCCTAAAGACTCTTGATGTATACAATGCTTACAGTGATTCTTATATCCCTCTTCATCATTTTTAAGCATGGCTATCCTTAATGATTTTAATTCTTTACTGTTGAACGCCGTGTTTAGACTATCAGAGTCGGTTATATTGATAGGCTTGTTGTCGTCATTTAGTATACCCTGCATCTGGCCAATAGAACTACAACAGGTTCTTATTGTGCCGTCATTTCGTAAATTTAATCCATGAAAGGGTATCTTGCAGAACATAATTTAACCTCGCCATTCCATCATGTCCTTGATCAGATGATAGTATTTTTCATTTTTTATTTTAGGTACTTTTAAATCTGTGTTATCTGTACATCTGTTCTTAGGACATATTACAGGAACCTTTGGCAAGTCAATTGTGTCTTTCTCGTATATATTACCTCTTTTTCCGCCGACGTGACAACTTCCTATATAGATGTCTCCTGGTGGAGTTACCTTGACGTGCTTCATTCCAGCATAACACTGCCAACCTAAAAAATTATTCCCTTTATCCCAATTTAACTCGTTGTAATGATAGTCTCGATCAATTAATTCTCCTTCTTCTTCGAACCATCTTTTTAATTTTTTCTTGTCAGCACTTTTGTTTTCGTATCTTGCTTTTATTTTTTCTTTTTCCTCTGCTGTGTAAAATTGTTCTTGTTTTTGAACAATACTTTTTAATTTTGTTGGAATATCGGTAAGTTGATCCAATTCCATATTGTCATTGTCTTTGCTGTAATCTAATTTTTTTGTTGGCATAAGTTCGTTAGATCCACCATGTGGTGCCCTGATGTATCTATGTTCTATGTTTGTAATACCATGATCTAAAAATGCCTTCTCCATTCTTTCCATGTTAGCAAATTGTCCTGGGTATACCATGAATCGTAATATTAATGTTTTTGGTATGTAACCTCTGTCATGATCTGGAAAATTAGGATTTTTCTTTTGTTCTTCATTCCATGCACGTCTCCAGTCTTCTAATTTGATACACTTTTCAATGTATTCATCAATCCTGTGTTGCATATGTTCGAAATGGAAAGACAATGTTATTCCGTCCAGGTATTGATATAAATCACAAAGGTATTCTGCTTTCCTACTGCCGTTTGTGGTTACACTTATAAACCTTGCTCCTTTTTCTTTAATGTATTTGCAAAGATCTAAAAACTTTGGATTTACAGTAGGCTCTCCGCCTGTTAGGCTCCAAAACACATTTTCTTTTTCTCTCTCGTATATGATATCAACTAATTTCTTCATGTTTTCTAAAGGCACGTGCTTACTGACGTTGTCGTGTAGATAGTCTACGCAATAGGTACAGTCGAAGTTACACCTTTTGCCTATGTACCAGTCTACTGATAATGCACCAGAATAGTTGTATTTGAAGTAGTGTGCTACTGCTTTGTTTTCATTTTGCATTTTATATCCCCGGTATTCCTGTTAGTTTAGGATCATATCCTCTAGATGTAAACCATTTTCTTCCAATTTCTAATGTTTTTTCCCAATCCATATTTTCATTCCCTAGGCCATGTTTCTTTTGCCTTAACTTTGTGATCAACGATGATCCAAGTTCTGCTCTGTGTTTGTGTATGTACTCTTCGAAGAGATCTTTAGGAATATTGTTGACATTTTGGTAGTATGGTTGGAATATCACATTCCAATTCGTATTGATGTCTTTATCTAACCATTGCTTCTCAATTTTTTTAAAATATGCCACAAGTTCATGTAATTTAAAAAAGTTGTAAACATGGATAGATGGTGCCCAAGTAAATTTTGCCCTTGGTCCACCTCTGCTTATCATTTCCCATACTGCTTTTTGAACATAGTCCCACTTACTAGGATACCTTACGGCCTCGCCAAGTTCGCCTACAGCATCTATGCTAAACATCACTTGAGTAGTAAAGGAATGCAGTAGATCTACAAACTTATCGTTTGCATTGGTGCAATTAGTGTTAAATTCAAGTTTAATACGATTGTTAAATCCTTTATCTCTGCAATACTCCATCATTTTTATCACATCCGGATTGATGCTTGGCTCACCTCCTGTAATATAGATGTGTGTGGCAGTTTCTAAATGTTTGTAAAGTTCTGTCATTACTTTTTTATTGGCAGTCCAGGTATAATGTTTACTACGCCTAGTTGGTGGTCCCATCCAATACACACTCTCAGGCATATACTTTCCTTGGTCTGCTTGTTTGTGAAATTGATTGCTGGAGCCAGTATTGCACATCACACAACCTAAATTACACAGGTTAGAAAAACGCAGGTCTATATATCTTACTTCTTTAGTTTTTTCAATCTGTTCTACGTCGGGTCTAAATCTTTCATAATTTTGTGAACGTTTGAACCCGGGCAAGGCGCATCTTTTACAGGCATCTGGATATTTTCCTTTTTTCATTTCCTCATACATAGGAAATAATATTTGTTCTCTGTATTCTTGCAATGTCAACATTTGTTCCGCGGCTCTGACGTGATTAGGATCTAACTTTTCTGTGTACCAACAACAAGGCCTGTACTTACCACTGGTACCTACAAGGTATGATGTCAATGGTGCTAGGCAAGCCTCCTTTGGCCAATCTTTAAAATCACTCATGATACTGTACTTACCGAGTTAATTTTTTGTGTGTGACTCTGTGTGGTGATGGGTTTGAAACCTGCTCCGCACGTCCTCGCACATCTCATTAACCTTCCTCCTTCTAAATTTGTGTTCCAACTGTTTTCAATTTCGTTTGCAAACCACTCGTGTTCTAATATGTCATCCCACGAATGATGTCTTAGGCTATTAAAGTGCTTTTGGTACCTGTCAAATATTTTTTGTTGAGAATCTTTGACTATTGAATTTTTCCCAGGATATACGTCGTTGCTTATGTAACAACAAGGAAAAACATCCGCATATGCATTGACATAAATTCTCCTAAATTTATTTTTGTATAGGCAAGAGATTTTTGTGTTATTCAAATAATCATTTTTACCCTCATCAGTTTTTGTTATTTCGGTCCACTTGTCTTGTTCAGCGTTGTAATAATTTTTATCTGTGGGTGGTTGCAAGTAGTATTCTATGTTTTTGTGTTTGTCTTGAACTCTCCATTTCATCGGACCGTCAGGACTATAAGTGAATCTTGCTGTTTTTCTTATCCTGAACTCTTTGAATCCCATCTCATCCGCTAATTTCTTTGCTTCTTCTACTTGATGTTGATTGTGTTTGAATACAATAAAGTCCCACCTAGCAAATCCTCCAGCACCTATAAATGCTTCTGCATTTTTAATAATATTCTTGAAATTTGTTTTTCTCCTGTACAAGTGGTTCGTGTCCTCTAATCCGTCTATGCTGAATATAGCAAGGTCGTGTTTGTTATAGTGCCAATGATCGGGTTTCTTAGTAGACATCAATGAACCAAGTTCTCGCCACCAAGTCGGCTTCCTCAAACTTGCATTTGAATAAAATTCAACAGTGGCATCTGTGCTATGTTTAATATGATTTATTGCAATTAGACTATTATCAGCAACAACAGGATCACCATGTGTACCACAAAACATTACGTTTTCTAAATTTTTTAAACGAGGATCAAATATTCTTCTCACGTCTTCTGTTGACCATTCGTCCAGCCTTAAATCTTTTTTGGTTGCTCCGCCAAAGTGATTCCTTGCACACATAGGACACGCCGCATTACATCTGTTTGTAATCTCAACGTGCATATCTTTTATTGATTCTAAACTATGATACATTAGCAACCTCTTTTGTAAAATCAATCATCGATGAATTCTTGCCGTGTATACTAGAAAAAACATAATCAGTGCCACAAGTTCTGCCACAGGCTATTAATTTAGGAACCTCATCAGTTGTTTTGCCTTGCCAACTACTACAAAAATCTCTCCCAAAGTATTCGTGATTAAGTATATCTTTAAAACTGTGCTTCCTTAAGTTGTTAAAATCCCATCCGTATTTGTCTAATACTTTTCTCGCCTGTACTCTTTGTGTATTCTTCTCACCATGGTGATAAATGCCACTTGCAGTCCAAGTGCATGACCAAACTCTAGCCTGGAAGTCAACAAATATTTGCCCAATTGGTTTCCACCTACATTTGATATTTGTAATATCTAAATAGTTTTTCCAAGAGCCAAACTTTTGTATAATCAAATCATGCTGACTTAGACTCCTGTCTTCTTTTTTACTAGCCTCTAGATCGTATTGTGCTTTACGTGTTTTTACCACTTCTTTGCCTTCAACATCTTTTTTCACGCCTTGATACTGAGTATCATTAACAAATCTGTTTGTTCTTTTGATCTGCATTTTTTTAAAACCTATTTTTTTTGCAAGAATTTTTGCCTCGTCTATTTGATGTTCGTTGTGATTAAAGACTAGGTAGTCCCATCTAGCGTTTCCGCCGGCGCCGATAAACGCTTCCGCATTTTCCATAATCTTGTCAAAGTTTGCATTTACTCTATACAAATGGTTAGTATCCTTTAGACCATCTATACTAAAATTAACTTGTCCTCTTTTGCCTATTATTTCCGCTAACTTGACCCACCAGTCTTTACTTCTGGCTGATGCATTTGTGTTAATAATTATATTGCCATCATATCCATTCTCACGTACCCATGATATGGAATCTAAAAAAGTAGGAGAAAATATAACCTCGCCATAGTTTCCGCACCATATCACGGAGTCTAATTGTTTTGTTATGCCATCAAATATTCTTTCATAGTCACTTACCTGTAGTTCTTCCAATGGCAGATCCGGATTAGTACCACCATCTACTGTCCTTGCACACTGCGGACATCTTAAATTACAAGTAGAGTTGTGATCTATTTGTATTTTCCTTACTTCACTTATATCTAAGTACTTCATTTTAACAACTCCTTGAATTCAGGTATGACATCAGCAAAACTTTCTCCTCTCGCCGAGTCCAATTTTGTTGTAAAATCTTTAAACTTATCTTTTTGATTCTCCCAATTATCTGCACTGTAACATACCTTGACTAGATAGTCCCAACTTGCCTGTTGTTTTTTAGTTGGTGCGTTTAACAATCTTTCTTGCACGATATCTTTGGCCCACATAGGTAAAACTGTGAGATTTAAGTGGTGTGGAACCAAAGCATGAGTGTGATTTAACCAAGCATTTTCATCAAAGTTGTTTTTATAATATTTGTTCATCATATCTGCCCACCAATTTGTGATATTTGGCACGTCTAATACATTCATAAGTGTAATTGTTGGCCTTGTACCTATCGTCAATGGCATTTCTTTACTGAGCATCATCAGTTGTTTAATAACCTGTTCAACAACTGTCCATTTTGTAGGAAATCTTTGATATTCTATTACAGGACCCACTCCGTCTATACTTGTCGCAATCTGTATTTCTTTAAAGTGTGACCATAATTCAAGTAATTCTTTATCTGGTTTTACTGTTGCATTGGTGCTGTAATTAAGATACACATTTCCGGCTGTGCCTAGTTTAACTATTTTTTGCAAAATCTGTTTATACTCAGGAATTATAAATGGTTCTCCGCCCGTCATTTTTAAATGCCTTATGTTGGGAAGCACAGAGTCTAGTTTGGACATATCTGTGAGTCCTTCTGTATTATATCTAGCGATTACCCTATCTATATCTTCGTCTGGTGAATTCATTGGTATATTGCCCGCGGTAGGCACATATTTTTTAACCACTTTCCAATCCTTATACCAATTGGTGCTGTACACAGGACCACACATTCTACATCTTAGATTACATCTGTTGCTGAAACTTAATTCTAGCCAAGTAATTTTTGGATTCTTTTCATCTAAGTCCTCGTGTAGTTCTTTCAACAACGGAACATCTCTGTTATAGTTTTGTCTTATAGATAAACCTTTGCCTGCAGATTCCTCCTGCCAGCATTTCCTACAGCCGCCGTGTTTAATTCCTTTGCTTAAATCATCACGTATCCTATTTTGTAAGTCTCCCATAAACACATCTTGTAAACTTTTTTCAGTTTTAATATTTGGTTTACGTAAAGTAGGTGGCATAGAATATCTGCAACACGGTTTAATATTACCGTCAGGTCCTATAAATTGATGATTCCAGGCTATAGAACAAAAAGTATCTTTAGTTTTAATCATTCCACACCTCTTGTAGTAAATTATCTCTTTTTAAATTGCAAGTTATTGCACATATTTTTAATGGTTGTTTACTCCATTTATTTTCGATGTACTCAAAAAAGTCTCCATTTACAATTTTGCTTAATTTTTTATCTTTCAAACTAATAAACTTTTTATTTTTTTGATGTTCATCTATAGTGATATTATAATGATATCCTGTATTGCAACAAGGGTACACTCTCCCATCGGCGGCAACATATACGCTGGTGTCTCTCTTGGCATAACAATCAATATTGAATTGAAGATTCATTTTCCTAAATTCTTTTATTTTTACATTTTCAAGTTTCTTATATTGTTTTGTTGACTGTTTTGGTCTATATTTGTTTCTCACTGTAAAATTATTGAACTTTTCTTGTTCTTCTAAATAATATTCTGTTTTTCCTTTATTATTGATAACGGGCCATTTTGCAGATTTTAAAAATCTATTAGTCAATAACTTTTGAAAACTTTTAAATCCTAAATCTTTTGATAGTTGTTCTGCATTTTCTATCTGGTGTTCATTGTGTTTGAAAACCAAAAACTTCCATGACGCTTGTCCGCCTGCTTCAATATAACTTTTTACATTCTTCATTAATATATTCCAACGAACGTTACGCCTGTACAGATGATTCGTATCTTCCAATCCGTCAATGCCAAATATGACTCTTAGATTATCACCACCGATATTTGCAAGTTCTTTCCACCAGTCAGCCTTTCTTGCGCCACCGTTAGTTTGCAGTACGATTTTGCCATTATGTTTGTCTTTGAACCATTTTATTATATGGAACAATTTATTTGATAGAATTGGATCTCCATAATTCCCTGCAAGAGTAAGTTTTTTGATATTCATATCTATATTTTCTAGTAAATTAAGATCAAAATCTTGTTCAACTAATTTGTTATTAATTCTATCTCCACTCTGATTACGCAAACACATAGGACAGGCGGCGTTACATTTTGTTGTTGGTTCTAAATGCAAGTCATTTATATCTTCTATATCATAAAATTTATACATTATGCTTCTACCACCTTATTCAAGTTATCTCTTTTTATTCCGCACACCTGCTTACAAGTATGCACACAGGTATCTTTGCTTGTCCACGAATTTTCGATTTTGGAAAAAAATGCTCCTCGTATTATTTCATCTAAAGTATTAACGTGTAAGTCATAAAATTTGTTTTGCATCCATAGTACATTTTCCTGTCCACGTGAAAAATGATAACCTGTATTTGGGCAAGGATACACCCTGCCGTCTGCCGCCACATATACACTTTGTTGTCGTTTGGCATAACAACTAATATCACCTGTCCATTCTTTTTTTGTTTTCTTGATACGCAATTCATTTTTTGCTTTATAATCTTTGACTTCATTGTGAAATACTTCTGTGCCTTTTTTAGAAGGTGCTTCTAAGTAGTATTGTAAATCACTATCTTTGTTGAAAACAGGAAACTTATCTGAATTGTATCTATTTGCAAATCTATTTGTAACCACAGTTTCAAACAATTTAAATCCCATTTTATTTGCCAATGTCCTTGCATCTAGTACTTGATGCTCGTTGTGTTTAAATATAATAAACTTCCATCTTGCATCACCACCTGCATCAATAAATGCCTTTGTGTTTTGCATTAATCTATCCCAACGCACATTTCTCCTATATAAATGGTTGGTATCTTCAAGTCCGTCTATTCCAAATGTCACTCGCATTTTTCCTTTAGTTAACTTTCCCAAGTCAGTCCACCATTGCTTAGACCTTGCACCACCGTTTGTCATCATTACAATATTTTGAGATTTATTCTTAAACCAATACTCAATTATTTGTGGCAATTCTTTGTGCATTATTGGATCTCCATAGTTCCCGCACAATGCTAATTTTTTAACTGGCACATCTATTTGTTCTAATAAATCCAATTCAAAATCTTTTTCAACTAACATTGGATTTGGCCTGTCTCCGTGATTGTTTCTGAAACACATAGGACACGCGGCGTTACATCTAGTAGTAAGTTCTATATCAATATGATCCAATGGTAGGTTATAAAACATTTTGCTCCAATTCTTTAAAGAATTCAGGCGCTGACTTTTGTCCATCCTGGTTTCTTTCTTTATCAAAAAATGCATAAATTTGTTGAAAGTTTTTAGCCATCTCTGGTTTGTATTGAACTTTTTTAATTTTGTCTATATAGGAATCTAAACCATTTATATAGTATCTTGCTTTTTTGTTGTCCAATTGCGTTACAATTTTATCTCTCTGCTGATCAGTCAAAACGTTGGCCAATTGTGGATAGGGATAAAAGCACCACGAAGGTCGCAGATCTATTCTTTTTATTTTGTGCTGTTGACAGATGTTGTCCAACCAATCTACGACTTCATGTAGATAATACAAACTGATTGGAGTCAATGCAATACTAATGCCAAACCATCCAGTGGCTGGTAGTTTATTTTCTAAATAATTTCTAAAGTTTCTCTCTAACGTTGCCCATTTCGATGGATATCTAATGTAATCGTTGATCCTACCCACACCCTCCATACTAAAATAAACCACAGTCTCTTTAAATTTATTAATTTTATTTTGAAACTCAGGTGTCCATTTTGTACAGTTAGTATGCATCTTAAAGGTAATATTTTTAGAAAGATCGTTCTCAATGAGATAATCCATCACAACTTCATAGTCTTTAATCAATAAAGGTTCACCGCCATAGAGTGCAAGTGTCTTCAGATGTTCCCATGGAAACTGTTTCAGAATCGTTTTAGGATCATGAACAATATACCTTTTATCTTCTTCGAATGTTCTATATCTAAAGTGATCATTCATCCATTTGTGTCCGGTATCCACCTTGGACCAGTTGTTGTAATCTTTCTGTATCTGATTACTTGCACCCGGCCAACACATTCTACACTTTAAATTGCACAGATTACTCAGTCTCAAATCCATGTATTGCAGTTCAGGATCTTTACTGTATTTTTCTACGTCATATCTTTTCAAGTAGGTATGAGCATATGGAGTTGGGTCAGACACACAGGCTTTGCATTCTGGTGGATATTTGCCATTGTCCAAGGACTGCGTGATCCTTTGATAAGACTTGTTTTCTTTTAATTTGTTCCAATCAAATCCCGGTCCAAATTTAAGCGGACTACCTTGATCGTCTGTGTAGGCCTTGGCCATACAACAAGGTCTCACAGTTTTATCTGTGTCTACCTGTATACCTACATATGGTGCTGAACATAATTTAGACATATGATCGATACTCCGGCATAACTTCTAACCAATAATTTTCGTCTTGGTATCTCAGTTTTGATATTTTTTGCATTTGCTCTACAAACATTTCAAACGGATTTTTTATGTTGTTTTTTTTCATGTACTTGCCCATGTGGCCATCTGTGGTTCCTTCATAGTTTTTGACGTAAGATATTAAATTTTTGACCTGATACTCATTAAAGAGATTACTGTTATCTCTTTTAAGTTCATACCATCTTGTCAAATGTTCAAGCACAGACTCTTTCATTCTTGTATCCATACTTGCTACACTGAATATTTCAGGAAATCTCAAGATGTTTATGTACGACACTTGCACTCCTAAACTGGTCGCCCATTGTTCAAGCACTGGCAGTTGCCATAGGTTTAAAATTGATACTGTGGGCGAAATTGTTGAATGCCAGCCGGGTGGAGCCATTTTTAACCACTGTTTAATATTTTTCTCTACCGTTGCCCATTCACTGCCGTAACGTAAAAAGTCATTTCTTTCTGCAAAACCATCTACAGAAATAGACATCCTACCATTGTTAAAACGACTTATCATTTTGATCCATTTTTGATTAAATGCTTGAAAGTTGCTGTTAAATTCTATAGAATGACTGTCTGGGCCATTGGTTCTAAGAATTTCCTCATACAAATTGAATAAACTTTTGTTTAAAGACGGTTCACCACCTGTCGCCCTTATTATCCCTGACTTGCCTCTTATAGACCAGAGTTTTTCAAAGTATTCATCTGCCATTCCTGTTTTAAATTTAAAGCCATATTCTTTATGTTTTTTTTCTGCATCTTTAACATTCCGCAATCCTTGTTGGTAATGGTCCATTGTGTCGTCATGATGTTTCTCTGTTTCTTCTTCAATTTTACTGCTGAGGTATGGTGAGCAGGTAATACAACTTGAATTACAAAGTGTCTTAAGTCTCATATCTAAGAACATATCGTCACTATTGCGTAGGTTTTCGTATAGTTCTTCTTTGGTCTCTGGTGTTTTTTCTAAACGTTTAATGTAACCAACAGTATCCTTTTGCCTTCTACTTAACAGTCCTTTGCTTTCTGTTTTGCCGCATACATCTTTGCAACCTTTTGGCCATTCGCCTTTGTCAAGTTTGGCCTGTATATCTTTTTGAAAATCGCTTCCTATGTATTCTTGTGGGTTTTCAAAGTTGTCGTACAAATCTCTCCAGTCTTCTTTGTACCAACAGCATGGCCTTACCCTGTGGTCATATCTGATCTCAAAACCCTTGTACGCATGAAAGCACACTTTTGATTCGTGCTTGACCCATTTGGCAAGATCTTTGGTTTTCTGAGAATAAACTTTAGGCATTTTGTTTCAACAGAGAATACAACTCAGGAATATATTCTTTTATACTGTGCCCCCTTATTTTGTCAAGCCGCTCTGTTGCGTCCCAGAATCTAGGTACCTGGTCGCTGTAATCCGCGGCGTACATGAATTCTATGTATTGGTCTAGTATTCTCACCGCTTCACGTCTACTTGCATCTTTACGATCATTTGTAAAATCACTTTTGTCTATAATGTTACAAAGTTTTACTTTATAGTCTTCGTATTTTTTCTTTACATATTCTTTTGCGTAATCGGGCAACATCCTTATATTATAAAACTTAGGACCATGCAAAGGGTGTGGAGTCAATATCGGTTTAATGTTATCGTCGTTTATTCTAGGCATCTTGTTCAATAATGCCCATTCCATAAATTCTGGAAGGTGCAAAACATTAAACACATTGACAGTACAAGCAATCCAAACCTTGAAGTTGCCTTCTGCTGTGCTTAATTTTTGTAAATTTTCATGTATCTTGTTAAATCTGCTAGGTGGACGCATATAGTAATTGATATCACCCACACCATCTATACTTGCACCAACGTTGATTCTTTTGAAATGTTTCCATATGTCCCATGCCCTTTGTGGTATGTTTGTTATGTTGCTGTTATATTCAACAATTATTTTTTTTGCTTGATCTCTGTCCACGCATTTTTTGAGAAATTCATAGTGTCGATCTATCATTAAAGGTTCTCCACCAACGATGTATAATTTTCTGATCTGAGGTATACGCTCTTCCATCTGTTTCCAATAGTGCTCACTGTCGTGCCAATCATACACATTGTTCTCTGGTTCATATTTGCCTTTGGAATTTTTAACAAGTTTAACTGTTCCATGACTATCTTTGTACTTGTCTCCCCATAGTAAAACTTGGTCTTCATACCATTGACTGGAATCTGTAGGGCCACACATTCTACATTTGAGATTACATAAATTTCCAAAACGCACATCATAGAAACTGCAATCAATTGCATTGGTGTTTATTGTACCATCTTTGTCAGTATGTTTTAATAGTGTCTCCCAATCAAAGGGTCCGTTGTCTACCCAAATTTCATTCTCATAAGTCTGCCTCGATGCCATACCAGCATCTTCTTCTCTTTTACATCTTACACATTCAGGATGCCATCTGTTATTCATCATTGCCACCCTTATTTCTTTTGAAAGTTTACTATTACGCACATCTGATAAATTTGCGTTGCTGGCGTGATAAGACTTACCTGTATCATCTTTTAAAATGCCACCAGTAGGTCCGTGCTGTGCCTGACAACACACCCTTATATCACCATTGGCTCTAAGTCCGGTGCTCATCCAAGGTATAGGACAAAGTTTTGTATCTCTCCAATTATGTGGCATCGTACTCCTTTAAATATTTTAATGCAGGATACACTTCGTAATAGTCCTGCTTTCTAAGTTCTGTCATTTTGTCAAAGTAACCTCTTGCACGTGAATTATAATCTTTGTTTTCATAACAAGGAGAACTTAAAGCAGATATCAAACCGTTTATTGATTTAATATGCCATTCCTTGTTTACGTTTTCGTTACACAGATAACTTTTATTAAAAAATTTTTTAATTTTTTCAACTTGATCATATCTAGTTTCTAATGGCATATTTTCATGTCTTAGCCAATCCTTTGCTCTCACTGATGTAAATCCTAGATAAAATCTATTATTATTTGTTTGTTTACAAAAGTCGTCAAAGAACCAACATAGTTCATCCATGTACATACAGTTTGCCAATTGTATTGTGCTTTGACTCCAAAATATCCAACTGTCTTTTAGTAATCTATTTGCTCTGTGCATATTCTCAACAACCTTATCCCACTTGGTATGATATCTAATTAATTCATCTCTATCTTTGTAGGCATCAATACTAAATCTTAATTTTCCGCCTTTGAATCTATTCAGTATCTCAAGAATACGTTCATCTAGGATTGTTGAATTGGTACTAATGTCAAGTCTAATGTTTTTTGCGTGTTCTGTTTTGCTTATTTCATCTATAAAATCAATGCTATGCTTGTCAGCAAATACTTCTCCACCTCTAAATTCCATAAAGACAACATTCTTTAAGTTGTCTCTCAACTGTTCTAAGAAATATGTAGACTTGGATAGGTACTCAACACCACTTTGTTTGGCAATCTGTAAACTGCCTGCCATGTGATCTAATATCCGGCCTTCTTTTTCCCATTTCTTGAATTCGTTAAACATCATGCTACTCAAACCAGGGGCACACATAATACATGATAGATTACATTTCGTTGATAAACGTATCTCCCACCATTGCGGCATCATGTCCACTACTCCACCTGTTTGTCTGTAACCATCTAATTTTGGTTCGGTCTTTTTAAAGAATGTTTTATTTTTGCTCAGGCGTTTACTTGTTAAACCGCTTTTTTCCATTCTATGACAAAACTCACAATTAGGAATATGCTCATTGTTTAACATTTTCATTCTAAAATCTTTCATAAATTTAGAATTCCACATATCCTCAATTTTATCAGTGCCTAAATTATAAACTTTTGTTTTGCTGTTATAATTTTCTGGATTCAATTGATCCACAGTATAGTCCTTTGGTATACCATAATCTAAACCACCAATGCTACAACATACCCTTGCATTACCTTTTCCTCGGGTGTTAAGTTGTACAAAAGGCACCACACAAAAATTTTTCTTATCTAGAGCCATTAATTACATCCTCAAATATTGGAAATACTTTTAAAAATTTATTATCCCAATTTCTTGTTTTGTTTAATAAGGTGATCCATTCTTTTGTTTGATCGAGCCTTTCTGTCCAATCCTCAGACATCATAAAATTGATAATACCTTTGAACCTTTTGATTCCATACTTGGCATCTATAAAAGTATCTTTGTCTATTCCTGATTCTTGCACCCCTGTAAACTTTTGCCAGTTTTCTTCTATCCATGGGTAAAATTCATTTTCATATTTGTCCTTAATTTGCTGTTTGATGTGTGGTGGTAACACTTTAACATTCAATTGTGGTGGCCAATATGCAAAGTGTGTGTTAATACCTCCAGCACCTAACGGCCATTTGTTTAGTTTTTTGAATCCTGCATTGACTTTCCACTTTGTAAATTCAGGCAAATATGCTATGTTCAAAGCCATTATAGTTGTTGCTGTTGTAACCTCAATTTTGTCCTCTGTGTTATCCAGTTCCCAAAATACTTTTTCTTGGTGATCCCATTTTGTTGGATAACGTATGTAATCATTTTGTTCACCAAAAGCATCAATGCTATAATGAAATCTTACACGTTTAAACTCGTGCCAAAGGTCAAAAAGATCATCTCTCCATTCAACAGCATTAGAGTTATAACGTAATTCTATATTTTTTGCGTGTCCTCTTTTGACACATTCTTCTAGTAAATCATAATGTTCTTTAATGATAAGTGCTTCGCCTCCAGCAAAATACAACTGATACATATGAGGAATTTGATCCATAAGATCGTTCCAAAATTTTGGATTGTTTAAGTGCCAGTTATAACTTGCACCATCAACTTTTCCTTTATTGTACCATTGACTTGTGTTTTTTAGTTTTTCATTTTGTATCTGAGGATGTATCTGTTGCCATTCTTTGATCCATCCCGAACTATCGTGTGGTGAACACATAACACAGGCTAATTGGCACTTGCTTCCCAACCTTAAATCAATGTATCTTATTTTTGGAGGTATAGATCCATCTTTCTGCGTCTCTTTAATTATTTTTTCTATGTCGTATCTTTTACCCCAATACTCGGTCTCCCATACACGTTTACTCAAATGCCCTGCATCTTCTTCTTTATAGCATTTTAAACAAGGCGCAGGTTTTTGTCCACGTAACATCATTTTCCTTACATTACGCATATACGTACTATTCCATGCTTCGTCTAATGTTGTGGTGTTAAAGTTTGCTGGTGCACCGTCCTCACGTTTTACAACGCCAACCTGACCTCCACCAATTTTTTTATTTGAATCTGGATCCTGCACGGCACTTGCGTTTGAAGTACAGCAAGTTCTCATACTGCCATCCGGTCTGCTTGATAAATGTATCCACGGTAAAACACAAAAAGTATTTGATGGTAATACCGCGTTCGGTACTTTCTTACTCATATTAATACTACTTATCCGTTTTTTTGTCGTCGTATCTGCTATAGAAGTCATTGTTGCGTCTACCGTGAATGATAAGATGATACCTATCTTCATTACTATTATTCACTACACAATGCCGCCTACCAACGTCTAAATAAAATCCAACTCCGTTTGAAAAAGGCACTAAACCTTTATTTTCAAAAACCATTTCACAATCATCTGGCTGATTTATTGCAAAATTAAGTGGACCCATTAATCTACCTTCGCCATCATTATGCGGAGCAATGTATCCACCTGCTTTTAATTTCATTATACGTACCCTTTTTAGGTATTCATACGGTAATGATTCAACAAAATTTTTAATATGAGGTGTCTGTTTAGATACTTCCGTCCAATGATAATTTGCATCTTCAAATGTTTTGAATCCATATGCATTGAAATCTTCAGTTTTATCTTCCGAGATTCCATGCAATGTCAAGCCTTGCCAACCATCGTGTGCATAGTCACCCTTTCTATGATCTACAAATCTATCTGCAAGTGCTACGCATTCGCAATACATATCATTTGTGTCTATATTAAAATCTATCTTAATATGACTTACTTCTGGATCTTTCCATTTTTCTTGCAATGATTGTGCTTTCCACGGTAATCCGTAATTTTTATTACCTTTTATAAAGTCTAATACATCATTAGTCATTTGCTACTCCTATTTTATTCTTCCAACAAAATTCTCCAAATGCTTCTTTCTCTTTTTGTAAAGCGACGCGATCAAACTTGGGATTATGCGTCCAAGAAAAAATATTGCTTATGTGTATAAAATTTGTTTTACCTAGATGTTTTTTAATGTCATCTTTTCCTTGTATTACATCTAGTGTTTCGTAAATCCTTTTTTGTTGTTTGAAATATAAAAAAGCAGTCACAAAGTTTTCTTCACCTCCCCAACGTTGGCATTCAATATCCCAATTCAGTTTTAATTGCTTTTCAACAGATAGGGTAATAAGATTTGGCAACTTGTAATCAGACAACACTGCATTAATTTTTTCTTTCTCGTATTCGTAATATAATTCACATATTGCTTCAAAGTTAATTTTTTCAAGATCGTCTATGCGCCTATGGAGTTCAACTGCATACGGATTTAGGTCATAAACAACAAGTTTCTTTGGTTGATATAAAATACTATATTTGTATCTTTTAAATCCAGATGCTAAAGTAAACACCGTGTCTACCTTATCAACTTTGCCAAACTTAAAATTTTTATTTGCTATTTTAGGATAAGGATCTGTGTTAAAAAAATATACTGGTAATTGTTTCATTTACTTGTCTTCCTTTATTACATCTGCCATTCTGTGGTTTTCTTGTGCATGGCCTCGCTCATCTTCTCTGACAGCGATCACCACGTCTCGTAGTTTTGCATCTGGTTTTAACGCATAATAATTTTTTGCAATTTCAGGAGCATCAATATTTTCGATTTTGCCTAATTCAATTGCTCTGAGATAAGATGTATAACTTATGACTGCTTGTTCTTCAAAGTAACCAACCATTCTATGAGCAACCTTAGGAAAGAAAATATAAAGGAACATATAAAAGTGCCAGAATAAAAATTGTGCAGTAATTATCATCCAACGTTCCAACAAATTGGGTTTTGCTATCTCAATGAATATCATTAGATGCATACGTTCATTTTCTGCTTCTTCTAGTAAAGTTCTGATCCAACCTCTGTCATCTGGTTTCATCTTTCTTAAACTACGTAAGTGATTCCACATACCTGCAACCATGCCCGGCACACCTGCAACAGTTTCTAGCACGACTGCTCTGTGTCCGTAACGTTTAGCAAAAAATGTGTCAGCAATCCATCGCAGTCTCATCGTGAACCATAATGCACACTTGTCTCCAAAATCTCTAGGGCGTTTGTGTTTCATTACACGTATTGTGATCCAAAAGGATCAAACTCCTTTCCACATTTCATTGCACATACTTTAAGTTTTCCGTTTGAACAGCCTTTGGTTTCCCAACTATTTTCAATGAGGTCAAATATTCCTGTTTTAAATACCTTTTCAAGTCCTTTAGTTGCGTCCAATGATTCTTTTCCGCCAACATGATCTATAAACTGCCAAATTTGTTCCACCTTTGGATCTTTTTGCCACCATTTATACATCCTACCCGCGGTCCAACAGCAGGGCAGTGCAAGTCCTTCTGCTGTAATAAACAAATTACCTTCATCCTTGACTTTGCAATTTATTGGTACTACATCATAATATGAATCCATAGATCCATATTTTTCAATAAGCAAATCGTATTTGCTTAATTCTTTATTTTGATACTTGACATCTGGCTTTTTTAAAATAGTAGTATCTTGTCCTTTTCTATTGACTGCTTGATGTTGTTCTTTCTTTTCTGATTTAGCACTTATAAATCTCCCAGTTTTTTTTGATACAAACTTTTCGACACCCCATTGTTTTGCAACAAGTTTGGCCTGTTCAACTTGATGTTGATTATGTTCAAAAATTAAAAAGTCCCATCTTGCCCTACCACCTGCGCCTGTAAATGCTTTGATAGACCTTTCTACTTTTGCCCATTGAACATTTTGTCTATACAGATGATTCGTATCCTCGAGGCCGTCCACAGAAAAAGTTACATCTCCTTTTTGTTTAAAAACTTTAGCAATATCTTTCCACCAATCCTCTTCTCTTGCGCCACCGTTTGTATGCATATTCAACCAAATATTTGGATTGTGTGCTCTAAAATACTCAAAAACTTCTAGTGTGTCTTTTGCTATTATTGGGTCACCCAAGTTTCCACACATATACAATTTAGAAAGTTGCCTGATAAATGCAGGCGTGAATATATTTTTACAATCATCTAAAGATAACTCATCTAAATTAATATGTGGATTAACTGCCCCGCCATTCATATTACGATCGCACATCGGACAGGCCGCCTGGCAATTCTGTGTTATTTCTAAGTGTATACTTTTTATATCTTCAATTTTATACATATTTTGGTATCTTGATGTCTGGCAAACAATGGCACCAATTATTTTGGCATATTGCATTCTTAATTGGTTTGAATGTGTGCTTATACATATTTCCTAGGTTAATTTTTTGTGCTGTTGTACAGGTTGCACCAAACACATCACCAGATGGTACAATGTAAAATCTTTTGTTTCCTATCTCACAATTCATGCCTTTAAAACTATTTTTCTGTGTGGCGACTATTTCGTATATGTGATTAAAAGGTTTAGCCTCATCATTTATTATAAGATTACGAGGTATAGGCCATCTAGTTGTATCTACCCTTGTTTTAAAATATTTAGATAGTTCCTTTTTATCATTTTCATTGTAATCCAGAGTTTTTCCGTCTTCGTCAAATTGTTTGATTGATTTATATTTTACAAACAACGATAATTCACTATTTGCTAATTCAGTATAAAAATGACTACATTTTTCTTTATACTCAGGCTTATAAAGTATTTGAACTGATGTATCAATATTATTGTGTAAAATTTTACACACTTCTAATAAATGATTAGCATCTGCAAACTCAGGATGAAAACTAATGTTTACACGTAAGTTTTTAAATTCATTTTGCTTTGCAAAAGTTTCCCACCATTTTATAGTCCTGCTTCCGTTAGTTAAAATTTCTATATACCAATTGTTAAAATTGCTACAAATTTGATTAACAAGTTCAGTAAAATATTTGTACAGAGTTGGTTCGCCGCCACTTATAGTTAATATTTTATCTTGACCGGAAAAATGTTCTTCTAATTTTTTAAAATATTTAAATATTTCTGTGCTGGGAGTTTCAATATTAGAACCAGCATTAAGTTCAGGAATGCAATAAGAACATTTATAATTACAAATATTATTAATCAGCCAATCAATCACGACTGTGTTTGGAGCATCATTAGTAAGTTTAAACATTGATTAACTTTACATCCTTTCCAGGCCCAACCTTGCTTGGCAAATCACCATATTGATCTATATAACTTTGAATTACTGCCTTATACCAATTAAGGCTATTATGGTGTGCAAGTTTATTAAACTTTGACAAACCAACACTTGTAGAATCTATTGTCGCCAAGACTCTGGCACTTTCTTTTTGTAGTTCTCGCAATGTCATGTTATCTAAGGCCAATTCGCATAAACCTCACATATTGTCCACAATCTAATGATCCTTCATACAGCACTTGTTCCATTGGTGTTATGTCTCCAAAACTTGCTAGACTGTCCGAACAGTTTACGTGCTCTTGAAGATCAAAATAATTGTTGGTTTGTAATATTAAAAGTTTACCTGCAGGAATTTTCCTATACCAATCACTAAAATTCTCAATGTGTTCACAACTTGTATTAATAATAGTATCAGGTTGGTCAGTCATAGGTTTGCTCATTCTGTTATTTTTGTTGCTCCAGAATTGCCATACATGAGTTTCATAATTTATATCCATTATATCTTGCGTAATGGCTTTAAACTTCCAATCTTCTGATACCCATTTTTTATTGAATCTTTCAGCAATGGCTACAACAGTTTTGTCTATATCAAAACTCCTAATTTTTGTTACTTTTAAATTATTTTCGAATATCAATGTAGCCAATATAGCATACCAACCGGCGCATAAAAAAACAGTGCCCAAATCTAGTTTTAATTTTTTCAATTCATTTATTAACCAAAGTTTACTTTTAATTTGTCCTTGTGATAAAGAATCCTCTACAAAATCTTTGTTTCCTTCAAGCATTCTTACTGCGTTTGTAATTTCTGTTGGATTAATATTGCCGATAATTCTTTGCAAACTATTCCTGTCGTCGTCTACAAATGCACGTCTGAGATCCTGTAACATTTCATTATCGGGATATAGTAATTCTAATCTATCTAAAAGTTCATGCGTTTTCATAAAATCTTTCTTCTAACCATTTAAAATCATTAATTTTCTTAAGTTGACTTACATCTTTTTTATTTGTTTCTCCGAACAGTCTGCCTTGCTTTGCACCTTTAATTGCATATTCACCAAACGGAGAATCATAGCCAACACTGCACCACGTATTCAATCTTGATTCAGTTTCTGTGTCTTTTTGTCTATCGATAATTTTAGATGATAACTTACAACATTCTCTAAACGCAGACTTCCAAGTTTCAAAAGGTGACGTATTAAAGTTTGTCGTGTTACTTACTTCTGGCATTGCTCTAAATTTATTGCTTATACTTGTTGTCATGTCAGTTCTATTAGTATCCATTTTAATAGTTAACAGACGTGGAAATAATTTAACTCCGCCATATCCGTACACTAATCCATTGACAGGATTTTGGCACCTCCATACATGGACAATATCTTCATCCCAAGAATCTGCAACATACGACATATCGAATTCGTCAGTAAGCACTGCATCTCCGTCTACAATCCAAAACATATTTGTATTACACAATTTTGCGCCTACAATGTGTGCCTGGTGTATTCCTTGTACGCCATCAACCCTTTTACACATAGGGAATCTGCTAGACAACTTTTTCCAGTTTTCTTCTTTGTTTGTCTCTTTGTAACTTATAAAAACACAATCATACATTGTCGTTGTCTCCATAATGAATAACGTTGCTACCCTTAGGATACTTTCTCCATGGGTCAAAAATAATTCCTTTACCGTCCGATAATTCAACACTATCACCTGGATGTGTAAGAACGTGTACGTCTATTGGCTGACCAAAACCATATGACACCACACCACCTAGTTCTCTAATGTAATGTTGCACTAATAATGAATACGACCCATCCGTCATTGTGGTTCCCGGCTTGTATGAATCTGATGTAAAATGTATTACTTTACCATGTTTTAAAATTTCTGTTGCCATATTTTTTGCCTGCATCTCTCTCGCTTCAATTATAGCACTGAATATATCATAATTCAAGTTCAATCGCTTTGATAACCAACGTAATGCTATGTTATCTCGTGGATGACAACTGCCGCCGTCTCCCATACCTGCTGTCATATATTTCGGACTTATAATCCTATTTGTACTGGCACTTAGAGCCTTGGTTACATTATCAACGTTAATATTTCCATTTTTTACGGCAACATCTTGTATCATGTTTACCAAAGCAATTTTGGTGCTTATAAAGGTATTATAAAAAATTTTAATTGCCTCACACTCGTCCCAGGTACAATATTCTATTCTTGGTTCATGTCCTAGAACATTTTTATAAAATTCTGTTAATTTTAAAGCCTGTTTTGATTTTCCACCCTTTTCTGTTCCTATCATTATCATTTCTGGATTTAAAAAGTCTTCCTTCACTGTGCCCATCGCAATAAGGTAAGGATTGTAAACAAAATTTGTTTTTGTTACAAGTGGGGCGAAATGTTTTCTAGTAGTGCCTGGTAACACTGTAGAAACTAAAACAAGTAATTGTTTTTTATTCATTAGATTATTACATTGTTTTAGAACTTCTATAACACTGCTGTAATTAAAGTCTTTAGGCTCTAAATGACTTACAGGTTTTTCTCCTCCATAATCATTGTCATGTGGAGTTGGTGTTGCCACAAAAACTATCTCGGCTCCTTTGACTGCATCTGCTAAATTTTTTTTAATCTTTACAAACTTACTTTTCTTCTCTGAAATGTCGTAGCCATTTACGATGTTCCAACCTCTTTTTGCAATAGTTTCTGCACAGGGCATACCGAGTTTACCTAGTCCTATAAATGAGACTTTCATTTGAAAACTCCTTGTATGTGCTCGTGTAAATTTTTTTCTAGTTCTTTTCCCCTCTTCATTAGAAGATTAAAATTATGTTCAAACACGTGTTCATGTTCTTTGTACATTGCTTCCTTGCCCGCCGGCGTGAGACTCAACCACCTTTGCATATTTTGTATTGCTTTTTGTGTTCGAAAGAAACCATTTTTAGTATTATCATATTCTTCATTAAAAAAAGTACCATAAGTTTTATAGCCCCATTTACGCAATGATTCCAGTATCTTGTATTGTCCTACAATTATAAAAGGTTGCTTGTAAAACATAGGTTTAAAAGTTTTTTCACTTACAAATCTATCTACCAAGCCGTCCATTTCTGTATGCGTTTCCATTCTTGTTTCTGTGACAATATGGATCCATGATTCAAGATATTTTGGCGCATCTGTGTCTTTGTTCGGATTTGCTCCTTCTAATATTTTATGTCTATCTTGTTTTAAAATCATAGGCAATGCTTTTTCAACTTGTCGTGTAAATTTTTTGCTAATTGTGTGAGGGAACGGATCGCATGATTTAAACACATCAAATGCTTTTGTGTAATGATTTTCTGCTGTTTCCGTACCATAGTAATCATCATTCAGTTTTGAATCTTTAGCGAGATGACTGATGTGACCTAAACGCCTCCATTCCCAAAGCAATGAGACTGTCAAAAATCTATGCCATGCAGGTCTACGATTAAGACAAATAAAATCTTTTATTTTTTTTATTTTCTTTGCTTTTCTGACAATTTTAGGATAAAAGATTTCATGCCATTGTCTTTCCATCCTGTTAGCATAGAAATGATTAAACTTTTCATTACTGTAATCTTCTGCACTAGCAGTTGCATATATAAAATCATTGTATTCAAGATCTGGTATCTGTTTACTAAAATATTCGAATAAAATTTTAAATTCTTTTATACCCCAATTTTCCATCCAACCTAGCACTAATATCTTACAGGTTTTTTTCTTGATTGCATCTACTATTTCTGGTGGAAAAACATACTTGTCTAAATTTTTTAAAATAAACGGGTGTCTTAATTCAAAAAACCATATAAAATTTTCATCAGGAATTGTGACACTAGATGTAAAATGTTCCACAAACGGAAATTTTATTTCTTCATTTAATTCACGATACTCCTTGGGATATGTTTTCCATCCATCCCTTAAATAATTTTCAGGATTTTTAGTGTAGTAAATCATTTGTTTTTATATACTCCGTAATTAAATTTGCGAAATGATCTTGTCCTTCTTGTCCTATATGAAACAATTCATTTACCTTAAACTTATCTTTAAGTAATTCGTAGTAACAAGTATCTTTGCTAAAATCGCCATATAAATTTTTCTTATCCATTTTATCATACAGCCATTTAAATTCACCAAATTTTTTATACCTAGCATCTAGTGGAAATATTGTTGTTACGAACAAATGAGGAATCTTGTTATCTTGTAAAAAGGTTTGAATATAATTTACTTGGCGAAAAAATCTAAGTTGTATTTGGTGCCATGTGCCCCAGTCTGTCTGGAGTAAACTTTTATACATATCATGATGTTCTGTGAGTAAATTTTCATTCTGAAATTTTTTGTCATCGATTATTCCAGGCGTTAAAATTGCCCTTCCATATGGTTTTGAATTTTGATACGTCGGATGTTTTAAATATATTCTATCTGATCCTGTGAAACCAAGTAATACAAAAATATCTTTATCCTTATTATCAAGCACATAATTTATTGTATCCTCAATAATCCAATCATTTGAACTGCCGGGTGAAGCACGATTAACGATTTCGCCTGCATTTAAATTTGTGGCTACTTTGTTTGGCCAACTTTTATCGTATACTAAACCATGGCCTGTATCTCCAGGTAATTCTGCACCACTACAATGGCTACATCCTTGTATGAAAAAAGTTTTACTGTCCATATTTTGGTTTCCTTTTGTCTACATATACATCTGTTGAACAATGGCATCTTTTAATCGAACATATCTCAGGTTGCTTTGGCCAAACAATGTCATCTTGTTTTTGCAGATAACCTACTATATCTCCCTGTCTACAATTTGCTTTCCTTATGCTTCCATTGTAATCTACAAATAAACTTTTTAATCCTATGTCGCAAGACCAACCTCTAAAATCATTTTTCCCTTTATTAACAAGTTCATTTGCATCACCATATTCATCTATTGTACCATCTGAATAATAAAAATGTCCACCTATGTTGTTTTTTCTATAGATCGCTTCTTTGAATTCACCATTAATTTTTGAATTTTTTTCAAACCATTCCAGTTGTTCTTTGTTGTAATCACATCCTGTAAAATCACCTTCATTCCAATCTAATATTTTTACCGGCTCTGTTGTCACATATTTTAATTCTTTACAAGTTTCGTACATATCAACTGCCTTGTCCCAATGTCTTGTATCCATCATTACTCTAACATAAGTTTTAGTGCTTCTTGCACACACCAAAACTTTTTTTAAAAATTCTTTGTCTTCGAAACTAGGATGATAACTTGATGATATGTAAGTAAGATATGGTGATACTTCTTTCCAATATCTAATACTCTTTGCAAGATTAGTTGTGACTCCAACAGTGTGTCCTTTATTATAAAACATTTTTACAAGTTCAGGAAAAAATGGACTTACCGAAGGTTCACCGCCTGCGATAGAACAATGTATGCTTTTATGTTTTGCAAATAAGTTATTAATAAATTTTTTGGCTTGATTCCAATCATAGTGATGATTTTTTCCGTTATGGAGACTAGGTGGACAATAACTGCATTTATTTGTACAAATATTATTAATGACCCATGTTAAGTAAAATGCAGGTTTGGCCTGCTTAATTTCTATCATCTCTGCCCTTTTATAGATACCTGGGTAAAATCTTCTCACATCTTCCAACTCTGGAATAGTTTTAAAAGTCCACTCGTCTCTTATTGTGTCTAATTGATTAGTCTTTTCTAGAAAAAGTCTCGCCTGTTTAACGTTGTGTGATCTATCAAGTTCTACAAATATTTGATCGAATCTAGGGCCTATATCTGTGTCCCATTTCTTGTTATATTCACTAACAAATTTCTTTAATTTTTCTTTTATTTGTGCTCTAAATTTATTACTTAAGATGTGCATATGGAAATGTGATGGCCATTCCAATAAATTTAAATAAAAGTTTGCATAACTTTGATAAGGGTGCTCACCAATAATACCAAGTTCAGTCAAATGATTAATAATTTCCGGCAATCTGAATACGTTCATTGCTCCCACTGTGATTGATGGTTCTATAGCAATATGTTTTTTTAAACCTGCAAGTGTTTTCAAATTTGCTTCTACACGTGACCACACTGTGCCTGAACGAATTACTTCGGCACGTGGTCCTATTTCGTCGATACTGGGCCAAACATTTATTCTTGGTCCGTTGTGTGTATCCCATTTTTTCCAATAATCAATAACATTTTTACCTGCATAATCTAATTTAGAAATATTTGTATTGTAATCAATACGCACATCATATTTCTTATGAGCATCTAACATTTCAAGAACTTTCCAATGTTCTGGCATCATTAACGGTTCGCCGCCTGCAAAGTAAATTCTTTTAACGTATTTTACTTGCTCTTCGAGAAAATCAAGTTTTGAAGGAAAGGTTGTTTCGTCAATGTTCAAAACTTTTTTTTCTGCGTGTTCGGTGATCCAACCCATTTTTTTTGCATCAGGCACCCAAGAAGAACTATATCTCGGGCCACATGATCTACATTTAAAATTACATAAGTTACTAAATCTAAAATCCCAATAACGCAATTTCATGTCAGGCACTGCACCGTTTTTTTCTGTTATTTGCGGAATTGATTTTATTAAATCTTCGTTTTGTTTGTTGTGATGTGTCCGTCCGGACTGTCCTGTGGCGTCTTCTTGTTTGTAGCACTTTTTACAAATTTCGGGTTTTTCACCTTTCATCATTTGCAAACGTAAGTCACGTTGATTTTTACTATTCCAAATTTCTGGTAATGATTGTGTTTTTAGATCGCCCGAAAAGTAATCAAATGTTGATGTTAAACAACAAGGTATTACTTTGCCGCTAGGTTCGAATGCCAAATGCATCCATGGTATCGCACAAACAACTTTTTTATCCATTACTCTTTTGAGATAAAACTCTCAACTCCCCTGGAAGGATTTTTGTAAACTTTCTTAAAAAATGAACTTTGCTGGGGATCCAACGGTTTTGGCGATATAGGAATATCTAATTCTCCAATTAGGTCGTTACCCAACTTTATTATCTCTTCCTCAATGCTATTTAACGAAATTTTGCTTTCAATATCTCGCCACATCTCATTTAGATATTCAAAATCTCTTGTATGCACAATATTCCAGTCAGTACACATTGTCATATAAGTGCCTTGCCTTGCGCCGTACACTGCCCATATACCATTTTCAACATCTGCACCGACCATTTGCCAAATATACATTCGATTTAAATTTTTCCAATGATTCTTTTTAAATTCTTCTATAGGTACTCTAGCACCTCTATCAAGACTCATTTTCACTCCCTCTCTGAAACCTGCTCTCCAGGCTTGCCCTGGTGTATGATTGTTGTATACATCACTGTAAGTGTGGTTCATTTGTAGATATCTTATGTCCCAACAAAAATCTATTTGAGAAGCAACATCTTCTGGATCAGCGTTTTCGTGAGTCTTCATATTAAGAACATATTCTTTTGGCCAACATTTAAGTCCACCATTGCCGTATATCAATCCATTTATAACATTATATCCACACCAACTTATTACGCAATTTGCTAGATTAATATCATCATCAAACGGTACAGATACATCAATAAATTTTTCATTTATTATGTTATCTCCATCTACCGTTATAAATCTTTCTGTATCTGATCTTTCTGCACAGGCTTTGTGAGCGGCATCCGAGCCTTTTACACCGTGAACTCTTTTTACCCATGGAACTTTTTGATATATGTCATGATAATTTTTTTCTGCATTTGGCTCATCATAACTCAAATAAAAAATATCACAATCCTTGACCTTAAAATTTTGCATTTACATCCTCACGTGTTGATAATTGTTATATACATTTTTACAATAAAGACTGCAATTTTTTTCAGCCATGCTTTCGATAACTAGTTCCTTTTTATTTTTCAAAAAATCAAAATCAACCCTTATTGTTCCATAGTAAACATTTGGATTATTTTGTGCAGTTACAAAGATGTTTTGAAATAGTCCCGGGGATTTTGTAACTTCAGTAATAAAGTCATCATTTGCAGTAATAATCCATTTATTATTTTTTTCGTCTTGTGTGAAAATTAAGTTACAATCCTTATTATTTTCCGGAATTTGATAATGATCGTTCGTTGCCACTATGCTTTCACTGACCTGAACTTTTGATTTTTCTTCTAGTGTATGTTTTTTATTTTTCCATACGACATGATAGTCAATTGTGTTCTTTTCTAAATTAAGAAATTCAATAGCCTGACGTTCTGCGATTTGAATAAAATTGTCACCATGTTCTCTACCTACGGAAAGTATTGTTCCAGTATCTTTATCAAAAGTTAAAAAAAATTCTGCCATTAGTTTTGCTCCTTGTATATTTTCTCAAGCATATTAATATTATTTTCTGTTAACATTTGAGGTTCTACATAATGCACAATGCCGTGTTGTTTAAAATTAGCAACATATATGTCTCCTTTTTGATCTACGTAAGTGTTAAAGATATCACTACAAAGTTTTGGTGGATTTACAAAACCTTGTATCTTTGGTTTCAAATGAACAACAGGAATAGTGTCTTGATTGTGAACGGCATAATCTTCGAGACCTAAAACCTTTAAAGCAATAGCAGATGTAACGTCCATGCTTGGCCATTGCTGAGTTCTTTTTGGCGTGTATCTTTTGTAATAGTCTTTCCAATATTTTATTATTTCGTTTTGTAAGTTGAAAAACTGCCAATTTTCTTTTGTTTTTTTAAAGTAATAAAATGCATTATACACATTTGGAAGTTTGTTTAGAACAAAAGTTTTACGATAAAAATTATTTGTAACTACTTTATTCCTATATGTAAATGCATTCGAAGTAAAATACAAATCAAATTTATTAAGAAATTTCCAATAATTTTCTAAATCAGTAGCCACAAGCATATCAACGTCCATAACAATAGTTTCATCGTAGGGAGATATGTCATAAAATTGAGTACGATTCTCTGGATGTAGCATTGTAAGTTTATCGTTGTGTTGAATTTTTATAATTTTATCAAAAACATCGTAGGACACATCTGCAGATGTGGCTAAAGTAATTTTTTCATTTGCGTTTTTAATTTTTATAGATAGTGCAAGTGCGTATGCTTGTTTTAGATAATCGCATTTTGCGTTATTATTTGCGTACAACAATATTCCCCTTGACATTATTCTATCCCATCTAAATATTTTTCTAAACTTATCTTGTTCATTACGTGTAAACTTTCCCCAGGAAGAGTGGTAACTGTGTTTTTTTGTCTTTTTGGATCAACCAACAGCACTGTGAATTTGTTGTCTTTGAAGTCTAGCAACTGGTCACGGTCAAAACTGTAATAAAGTTCTCCCGGCAACGGCTGAGGCCACTCTGCCTCCGACGAAAACCCATTCATGATATGAATCGCTATGCTAAATGCGAAGTCGTTCCTGAAGTTTGTTGGTTGGATATGATAAACATATCTGTAGTAGGTCCAGTTGTCCTTGATGTGCTTTACGAGATTGAAAAATCTCCTTGTTCTTTCATTTTTTTTGAAGTAAAACACAGTTGCCCAGTACATTTCGATCGAAGGATCGCTGACGTTTGCGATTCTCCAGAACTTTGCCATACTGTTGATGTAGGTTCCGCCCTTCCATATCTGCAGACTACAATCTATATTGAAACAATCTAACAACTGGGCGTTGTTTATTATGTAATCCGTGTCCATCACTATTGTTTCTTCATAAGGTGTGACGTCATAGACGCTTGATCTGTCACCATTGTACCATGAACCCTGCACTCTTTTGTTCCTGGCATCTCTGTATGTTTTGTTGTTGCGTGTTGATTGTTTTTCTACTGTTATAATTTTATCAAAGACTGCGTGATCCTCTATTGATATGTCATCAACAGTGCTTGACACCAAAGTTACAGGAAGTTTCAAATGCATGGTGATCTGTTTTGCACAGAACACTGCCTGGCGAACATAATTTATTAGTTCATTGTTGTGAGCAAATAGAACTACTCCACGTGATTTCATAACAACCCTTTTGCATCTCGTTCTTTTCTTGCTTTTTGTAGTTCTGTATGGTATTCGTTCAAGGCCTTGAAGTACACGTCATTGATTGTTTCCGCAAAAGATTTTATGTTCTCTATCTCGATAGGATTGTCTGCGTCGTCTATGAGGATTGAACTTGTCTTTGCATAGTCAATATCTTTGTTGACCATGTTGTCTACAAAGTTAAGAAGTTCTCTGGTAATGGTGAACTTTCCACCATTGTGGTAATGTATTGTTGCAGTCTGGAATTTTTGCTTGAGCAGACGTTTTCTATCAGCAAATGCAACTGAAAAATCCGTAAATTCCAAGGCTTCGTTAAGTCTTGTATCCATAATAATATTATACTTATCTTACGGCCGTAGGTCAACAAAAATATGCTTTTGTTAACCCTGTTTATTAGAGATTATTGAAATCCGTCTGTAGTAGTAAATGTCGGACTTGCCAGTGTAACCGCACTTGCGTTAGTTGGTCTGAACTCTGCGATAGTGGCTGTTAAAGTACCACCAACGTTTTCGTCAACTGGACCACCTGTACCTGTTTGGTCACCTGAGTCATCATCGTTTACAGTGATGATGAATTCTAGTGTAGTAGTGTTGTTGTCTCTTGCTGTGATGTTAAAGTCGTTTTCTCCGTACACACCTGATCCAACGTCATGTTGGAAAATTTGTTGGTGAGTGCCTGTCATGTCGACATTACCAATTGAAGTTGTATCACCTGCACTACCAGTTCTTGTCGTTGCGGTTCTTCCGAACTTGACTGTTCCTGCCGCTGTAAACAAGTTTGACCATGAAGTTCCTTTTGAACCTGAACCACCTGATAGAGATAAAGTAATTCTTACTTCACCACCTGCGTTGAAATAGTTTCTTTTAATATCTGCTGATGCAAATTGCACTGTGAACGTTGCATTGATTGAATCTGGAGATCCTCCCCATGCACTTGTTCTCTGTATTGTAAGTTTGTCTGCGGCAGTAAAGTTTCCTGAACTGTTGTTCAATCTATTTGTTTCTGCCGTTGTTGCTTCAGTTTCAAATTGTATCCAACCTTTTTTAGATGTTGCATCGTTTTCTTTTACAATGTCACCTACTGATTGTTGTACTATGTTTGAAGTTGCTGAGCCTGTTTGGTGCAATATACACTTGTTTATATCTGTGAATAATGCTTGTAAATGTGATGCCTGAACCTTATCGCCCACTGATAATGGCACAGAAGTTACAGATTGGCCATAACCTTTATCTCCCGAACCAGTCCCCAGTACAGCGGCAATCTTGGTTTGCATTGCGTTGTATCTTGTTGCTGTTACTACTGACATATTAAATCCTCTTTTGTAAACATTAATGTTTTAACTATCGTATTTATTTATATCCTATACTTTTAACACACAATTAACCAATTTTTCTGCGTCAAATCCGTTACTGTCTAATGCTATTCCTACCATATATGCGCCGTCTTCGGCAATTCTACTACCAATTCCTGCCGAATTTGTAACATAAATCACGTCTCCTTTATTAACTGGTCCGTTTACTCGTATAGGTACCTTACCTTTCAACCCTATAACTAATCCTTCACCTTCTGCATTCATGAGGTAGGCTGGATTTTCAGATACAACACCTATTGGTATACTATCTGCCTTTGTTGCTGTGACTTCTTGTTCTCCACCTACACATACAATAGTGCCAGTGGGATATTCTTTGTCCGATGAATATTTTTCTGCCAAGTCAGCGTAGTTGGCCTGCGTTGCAGTTCCATGAAATACATTGGCCCTAATATCAACCAATGATTTGTCATTGAGTGCATTTGCCGATCTAAACGCTGTCCAGGCACCGCCTGCATTACCAAAAGTTGTTGTTCCGTCGTCACCAAACGTTTCGTCAAATACCCAAAAAGCATCTTGCACTAGAGTTGATGATGGCCCTGCACCACCTGATGATGCTCCTCTGTTTACTTGTAGTCCTGCAAAATTAACCTGTCCTGACGGCAATAAACCAGATGTGGTACTGTTAAGAACAACAAGGTTATCTTCAACTATTAATGAACTAACAGATGTTGATACCGTTTCAGTTGCTGATAATGTACCTGTTACAGTTAGATTACCTGTAACTGTTAGTGTACCTCCTGGTGGAGCAGAAGCATTCGTATTGACTGCTGTTGCTGTAAGTGTTCCTGACATTGTATCACTTTCGTCTGCTCTTAAAAAATTTGCCGCTGGCACTAATGATCCACCAACTGTTAAATTATCTGAAGTGTTAGCAGTGCCAAAAAATTTGTTGTCTGAAATACTAGTGGAAAGTGTGATACCTTTTTTGACTGTTGCAAAACCTGCCGCTATAAGATCAGCACCTGTAGTGCCTGCTGTTGATGTTGGAGTAAACTCTTCTGCTGACACAACATACACAACAGAATCTCCTGTGACACCTTTTAAAATTTGCTTTTCAACATTTAAAGTTGAAGTGATTGTTTCAGGGACCATGGCTGTTACACCAGATCCTGCTACTGATGTAGGACCTATTAATGTAAAGGATGTTCCGTTGTGAACATATAACTGATTGTTGACTGTGTCATACCATTGGTCACCTTGCACTGCATTTGTAGGAGCAGTTGCACTGTTTGTTGTAGATCCAACCGGCTTCCATTTAGATCCTGTGTAGACATTTATTTGATTATTGGTTGCATCGTACCATAACTGTCCCCTGATCTTATTGTTCGGTGATGTGGTGCTGGCAAAATTTTCTAAAAGAGAAATAAAGTTCTCATTCATTCTTTCACCAAAACCCGGATAACCTTTTCCGAATAATGAAAGATCAGTTGTGGCTGTATCTATGGTTCCATCTTTCAATGTCACCAAGGTTGTGCCTAAAGTGTTGTTAATGGTATATGCCATTTTTAATTACTTCCGTTGTCTCGCACTTGTACTAAAAAACTAACGTCACCTAGTAACTTGATTAATATCTCTGCCACTTCTGGATTCATTTTAGCATCAACTTTTGCTATCTCTTCTGCTGTTAAAACAGTCTCCGCGTTTGCGTTGATATAATCTGCGACTTCTTGTTTTGTTGCCATTTTTTCCTATCCTTTAACGTATTTACTTCTTAATTAATGTCTGGATCATAGATTTCTAACCAATGACCAAATCTTTTCTCAACAAAAGGTTTTACTATTAATCCAACTGCAAAACAGAAACCTTCTCCCAAGAATCTTGTAATTTTACCTAAAATATCTCCTTTTTTACGATGGCCCATTTTGTATGCCAATTCGTTTGCTCTTGCCTGTGCTAAAGTTCTAATAACTGCTATCACTAATCTACCAAATTTTGTATTTTTCTTGTGTGCTTTGTCCATGTATGATACTAATGGCACTGCCCAGTACCAATAACCAATCTTTAAAGTTCTCGGCAAATATTTGACAGAAAATTCTGTATCAATTTTTAAGTCTTCGGCACTGAACATATCTTTATACATCAGCCATGTGCAAATTACACGACCTCCTCCGCCGCCACCAGATCCTGATGATCCTGATGATCCTGCTCCACCTGATGAATCCAGTGCATCTGATGATCCTACTCCACCGAATCCTGTTGCTGTTTGTTGGAACCCTGAACCATCATGTCCTCCTATAGTACCAAATAATGCTTTCCATGTGCCACCAATTTTTACGTAGCCTCCTGTAATTCTCTTCCATGTGCCACCTTGTTTTGTAAACATATCAGTAATGTTCTTCCATGTGCCACCAATTTTGACTTTTGATTCAACAGTGCTTGTGAATACTAAAACTGCTCTTCCATTTCCACCGGAACTTCCAGAACCGCCACCTACTGCTATGCCTGATGAATAATTTGATGATCCTGTTCCACCAGGTGTTGTGCCAGAACCTACTGAACTAGTTCCGCCTGAAGGTACTTCATCACCTCCAGAAAATCCGCCAGTACCTCCGTTGTCACCAGATCCGCCGTTACCACCTTTACCTCCAGTGCTTCCGCCAGCACCACCACCGCCACCACCACCATCTCCTGTGTGGTTGGCACCTTTTTCTCCTAGTGATGCGGGAGAACCTGTTGCTACTGATGAATTTGCATTGACTCCGTTAGTACCTTGGCTGTGGTTACCGTCACCGGCACCTCCACCGCCTCCGCCTGCTACTGCAAGTATTACTCCATTTGCTTCAACGACCGTGGCTCCGCCGCCACCTCCACCAGCACCTGAACTTCCGTTTGGTCCTGAGTTACCGCCTTTGCCTCCAGAGTAACCTGTTAAACTTTTTCCATTTGCTCCTCCCGGTGCATTACCACCCCCAGAGCCTCCACCACCTGATCCACCTACACCAATTCTCATTGTTGTATTGATATATGATGATAGACTTAAATTTGTTTTTTCGACATAATGTCCAGCGGCACCTGATCTACCAGGTCCTGCGCCGTCACCGCCTCCACCACCTCCAGCACCACCCCAAAGGTATAGACTTACTGAAGTAGTTCCTGCTGGTATAGTGAAAAACTGTACTGTGCCTGTATAGTCAAAGACTTTAGTTGTTGTTGCCATGGGTTACGCCTCCCTGACAAACCACATATCTCCGTTGGATCCTTCACTGTTCGAAGGTGCGGCAGTACCAATATATCTATTTCCTGCGATATTGTTACTTCCGTCACTGTCAGCATTACCTCCCGATGTTACTGAACCGCCCCATCTTTGTAGAGATTTTGCAACCTGTCCAATACTTGGCACATCTGCACTTGTTGTTGATGTTGATGATGTAATGTCTGATCCAACAGCACCTAAAGTTGCTGATGTTACTTTTAAATTTCCTGTTGATGAATCTGTTGTTAAACCTTTTGTTCCTTTGTTTGCGTCGCCGTCATCTGTTAAGTCTGCTACTCTTACTATTTGTGAATATGAATTGTTTTCACCAGCAGTCCAATAATTTTCTGATACATCATAAAACAATCTTGCGTCATTTGTATCTGAAGTTTCTACTATGATTCCTGAATCTACTTCTGAATTTCCATTATTTAATTTTATAAACACGTCATCGATAGTATTAACTGTACTTGTAGTGTTTGAATATTCTCCACTTACATTTAAATTTCCTGTAATTGTAACATCACCAGTGATTGATGTTGCACCAGAAAGAGCAACTGTACCTACGCCTGTTGATGTTATATTAATTGGAGTTAAAGTAGTTGATCCATCACTTGATTTTGTTGTGATGGAAAGTGATTTGCCTTGGAAAGTGTTTGCAATAGTAACATCACCTGATGATCTTGAAATTTCTAATGAATCACTGCCTGCTGTTGTACCAACTATTAATCCTGCAGAACCCTGTACCTGTAGTGACCCAGTTGTAATGTCGTTTGCGTCTGCCCTTAAAAAATTTCCGCCTGCTATTGTTGTTGAATTTGTGTTAGTTGTAGAAGATACATCTACAAAATTTGCCGCTGTTGTACTTCCATTAAACACAGCACCGCTTATATTAGAATTTAAATTTAATCCAGGTTTGATAGTTGTGAATCCCGACACTGCTGGTGATGGTGTAAATTCAGCACTGCCTGATGCTATTGCAACTCTCACATTTGCCGCCATTATAGTCGACACAACATAATTGTTTGCACCTGCATCTGTTAATGTTTCAATCTGCCAACCTGAAAGTGTTTGTGCGTTGGTGTAAACAGGACCAGTCAGTCTCCATTCTGAACCTGTGTATAAAAATAATTGGTGTGTATCAGAATCATGCCATAGATCACCTGCCGCCGCTGATGAAGGCTGTGCAGATTGTGATTTAGCACTGCCCGTAACTTTCCAGTTTGATCCGTCATATACTTTAATTTGATTTGCAGAAGTATCAAACCATAATTCACCTTTGATAGGAGAAGTTGGTGCTGATGTTCCTGCTGAATTTTCTAGTAATCTTACAAGGTTCTCGTTTAAGCCTTCACCAAATCCTGAATAACTTCTACCAAATAGTTGTAATGAATAGGTAGTGTTTACTGTACCATCGGTAAGTGAACTTATTAATACGGAACCGTCGCTTTTGTTAATTGTATATGCCATTTGCTTGTATTTATTGCTTTCCTACAGATATGAAGATCGTGCCTACATCTGTAGAAGAATAATTTTCTAATGCCTTTCCTATTATAGTACCTGTTTTTGGATCTAAACTTTTCTTAGCACAACCTTGGTGTTCTCCGCTAGTTGTTAATAAATCACCTTTTTGTATCATGCCATGCACTCTGCAAGGCACTTTTCCAACTAACGCAACTGCTACACCTTCTGAATCTGCATTCATTAAATATGCTGGTTTAGTTGAGACAACTCCTGCTACTCTTGTGTCCTGTGCAAATTTTGAAATAGTAACTTCTTTGTCACCTCCAAAAATTAAAACATTTCCAGGCTCATAAGATCCATCACTAGTGTACATCTCAGCCAAGTCAGCGTATTGTGCCTGAGTGGCTGTTGTGTTTAAAACATTTGTTGATGGATTGTAAGATAAACCTGTATCTGTGAACAAGGCATTGTTACCTGTTGCAGATGCACTAAAAGTTGGGAACACCGTAGTGTTCTCTGAATCCTTTGCCGCTATCGTTACAGTTGATGCCACTGACGCTGTACCTGATACGTTTCCTGTTACTGCTCCTGTTAAAGGACCTGAAAATCCTGTTGCTGTGACTGTACCAGTTACATCTAATTCTGTTGTTGGACTGCTGTTTAATATTCCTATTCTTTTTGTTGATCCATCTAATCTTAAAAGTTCTGTGTTTGCTGTGCCGGCATAATTTACTCTAAATATTATATCTTTGTCCTGTATGTCATTCGAATGAAAGACATTATTGGATTCAACGTCGATGACGTAATCCTGTGCGTCACCTATTCTGATTCCTGTGTCTGTGTCAATTGTTAGTTGTCCTGTTGTTGTATCTGCCGCATCTGCTCTTAAAACATTTGCCGCACTAATAACATCTGAACCGTCTAATAGATTTTCTGCTCTAGCGGCAGTGCCATGTAATTTGACAGTGGATAGATTTGTGTTTAGTGTAATACCTGTGCCAATGTCGCCACCTGTACCTGCTATGGAACCAAAACCCGAAATTGGAGTTTTAGGAGTAAAAAGATCATTGTCTGAAATGTAAGCAACTGTTATACCATCATTTTGTATTTTTGTAACCGGTCTAGATACATCACTGTTGTCTATTACTGTTTCAAAAGTAAAGCCTGAACCTGAAGATGATTCAGGACCAACTAGTTGGAAAGCAGACCCAGTGTAAAAATATAACTGGTTGGTATCACTGTCTGCCCAAAGATCGCCGGTCTGAGGATTGCTTGGCTCAGCGGATTGGTAAGTTGCACCACTTATTTGATTAAAAGTTGTGCCAGAATATACTTTTATTTTATTTGTGCCTTCATCATACCATAGTTGACCTTTGATAGGTTTGCTAGGCTGTGATGTTCCGCTAAAATTTTCTAAGAGATGTACAAAATTTTCTGCAATGACTTCTCCGTATCCAGCATAACCCTTACCTACTAAAGATAAATCTGTTTCTGTGTTTAACACAGCATCTTGAACTGTATATGTACTTGGCAATGCAAGTGGATTAGTCTTGTTAACGGTATAAGCCATTGTTAATACCCTGTGTTGCTACCTGAAGTAGTACCACTTATTATATTACTTGACGTTGCGCCTGTGGAACTTGTCTCAGTAAACGTTGTTAAACTTTGTATTCTTAATGTGTAATCAATCTGTATTAATCTATTCAAAGATTTTTGCACAGGATGGAATATTACGTGTGTTAATAATTTATTTGTTGTTCCGTTTTCTGTACCTTCCCAACTTTTTAATCCTAATTCGTCAAACACATAATCACCATTGAAATCTGTTGTATTATCAAATGCAGATTGCCCTGTAGGTTCACCATAATCTAACGTGCAGGTTACAACTATGTCAGTGTACTTGTTTCCTGACGTGTGTCTTATCTCCATTTTGTTTCTAGTCGTGTCTTTGTTTGTGGATGAGTTGTCGTCTACAACTTTATAATAAGTTTGATTGTAAAGTGCCGCATTAGATCCTGTTGAGTTTGGAGTAAGATATGTTATTATTCCAGTTGGGTCAACAGATGTCCCGCCATTACCAAATGCCATTTCATGCACAAAACCCGTAGTTTTATTTGCTAATGAGTTTGCCAGTGCCTGAGACATATTCTCATAATGTATTGCATTTCTTTTATCTACGAAAACTTCACCGTTTTCAGGATCAAAGATTTTAATATGTCCAGACATCATCACGCCTGATTGATCGTTTGGTTGTTTTACTTTGTTTTTCACTTCTGTTGTCTCTGCTTGTTGTTTATTTTCTTCTGTCATCCTATTGTATTTATTCTGGTGCATTTGTAGGTTCTCCCGCTATGAATTTAGCCTGCATAGTTTGTGATTTTTGTAGTCCTTTACCATCAGATGCAGTGCTAGATCCTGCTGTGTACCATACTTGACCACGTTTTTGTATTATTTTTACTTCCAATCCCGATGCTGGAGCAGTGGTAAATGTAACATTCGCCGTACTTCCATCAACAGAATAGTTTACTGTGCTTCCATCCTCGCTAGTCAACAACACTCGTTGGCCACCAATGAATATGTCTAATTGACTAGCAGAGGTAGGAGCAATAGTGGTAGCAAATACTGTCGTTGTACCGTCACCTGTATGAGTGTTGGTATAAACAGTGTCCGCATAAGGCACGGTTTCATTACCGCTGGCATCTACCACTTGAGTGCCACCTGTGTGGGCCTTAATTCCTGTACCCAATGTGCCTCTTCTTAAGTTAGATAACACATTGCCTGATTTGTTAAAATATTCTATTCTTTCTTTGTCAACAAAAATTACACCTGGTATGGCCGATGATCCATCTACATCTGACAGTTTAGTGCCATCGACAACTGATATTGTTTTAGCAGTCTCAGTTACATCGTTTGATATTTCAGTTGTGCTGTTTTCATTGATTCTTTTGAAGAATGTTCTATTCAACATATCTTTGAAAATTCTAAATCCTGTTGCTCCAGTGGCGCTAGGCACCGCAAAATACATCACGTCAATTCTATCTGAAAGTGTAATTGTTCTACCTGCTATTGTTACTTTGTTTCCTGTAACTGTAAAATCGGTTCCAGCCACTAGTGGAATACCATTGAACCAAACAAAAACATAATCTTGATTTAATGGGGTTTGCATCAAGAAATGCTCTCCAGAAGATCTTCCTTCAAGTATTTCTCTTCTCTGCTTCATTCCTAGTGCATTGTTGAATGTGGTTACTCTCACAGTGTTGCCTGCATTTAAAGTTTGTCCGTCCGCGGCAAGTTGTGTAATTTGAAATCTTAGATTGTCACCTATCACGTTGTAATGATTGTCTACTAAAGTCACTATTGCAATTACATCTGTTGAAGTTGGTGGACTTACAAATTCCACGTTTTGATTTGCTAAATCGACAGTGTAATGAACATTTAAATATTTTTTCTCTGCATTAACATAAACTTCAACCTGGTTAGATGCAGTGATTACTTTTGCAGGATCAACCGTGCTGTCATCTGACAGTCCTGTGACTGCTTTGTAGGTGTAGGTACTGCCATCACCTGTATAATAAGTATGGTCTGGACCACGTAATATCTTTCCATTATGTTCAACGATGGTCAATCCTGAATATGGACCATAAGTTCCTAAAGGATAAGTCAGCGGATAGTCAGTTGTTGACCCATCATATGTGATTGTCTCAGTTCTTATCTCTGCATAGGCTCTGCCTGATGCCTGGTTGAAGCCGGCGATCTGTATAGAAGCATCAGCGGCAGGTGGTGTGTTAAATGTTAATGTGATTGTGTTGGCCACCGACGTAGATGTAAATGCAGTTGTAGGCACTCCGTCGACTGTTACATAAAGTTGTGAGTTCGTACTGTCTCCCTGGAAATTTGTTCTTGCACTTGTCGTAAATGATGCTGTTGAACCATCACCGATAAATTTGTTTAGCACCATATAGTTTGATCCTGATACAGCAAAACTTTTGATATTAACCACATCACCTGGTTTTGGCCCGTCTGGCCCAAGATATCCCTTTAAGGTAATTGTTTGGTTCTGAATATTTACTGTGTAGTCTGTGCCTAATCTTTTGGCGACATTATTCACTGTCACAAACACAGAATCTTGTGTCTGTGCCACTCCGCCTATGTCAAATGTTACTGTGGAACTGTCACCATAATAAGTTTTGTTTGATATAAATGGGACACCGCTTTCAGGTGCTGTATAAACTTTTAAATCTAACGTGTCAAATATCTGTCCAGGAACTGTCTCTTCTGGTGCATAACTAGTATCCGGAGATACAAATTCGTCTCCTTCAAGAATTACACTGTCTGGTGAAATTCCTAATGCAGAACTAAACAAGCCTCCACTCAACAGAGTATCAAGTGTTCTATCATCTGTTGGCGTTTGTACTCCATCATCATCAAATGGTATGAATTCCACTTTGACTCCAGTTGCAGGTGTGCTAGATAGAGTAAAAGATAAAGTTGAACCATCACCGTGGAACACTTGACTTGCTTGTAGCACCCCGTCAAAATAAGTTGTGTATACCTCACCTACTGCGGGAGCAGAAGGAAATGTAAATGTGTTTGTAGAACCGTCTGCGTAAAAAGTTCTTATCCTAGATAGACCGTAGGTGTCCCAACTATTTTCAGTCCAATCGGATTGGTCCCATCCTTGACTGTTGTCAAAACCTAAGCCTGTTACAATCACGCCACCGTAGTCAACTCCACTCATTACCTGAGATAATTCGTTGCCCGGCATACCTGTACTTGGTGCGTAGAAACCTTTTGTCCTTAAAGCCGCATTGATGAATGATTCATCTCCCCTTAGTTTTTGGAATTGAGATACATCAAAAGTATTACCTGTTGTGATTCTACTTGTGGTTCTATATAATTCGTTATCATATCTTAATAGTGCGCCATATTCATACGTGGTATTCTTTGCCCAATCTACAATATTTGCAGTAGAACTTATTCTATCAAATTTGATTGTAGTGTTAATATCCCTTACAAGATCATTATCCAATACTGCGTATGCAGTTGCGAAATCTGTCGGAGTGCTACCATCATTTCTTCCACCGGTCAAAATGATTTGTGGGGTAGTTGTATATCCAACACCGTTTGTTGTTATGTTAATTTTTTGCACTTTTCCGTCAGACACCACCGCCGTCGCTGTTGCATGAGTTTGTGTTCCTTCCGCAAAAATTTTGTATGTGCCTGGATCTGTTGCAACGCCATGGTTCATCATGCTGTCTGGCATATAAAAAGTTCTATTTGGATATTCTTCAAATGTGTGTGAATGTGAACTGCCTGCACCACCATTCTGTTGATCAGCAATGTTGGCATTTACTTGTTGTGTGTACAATGGATAAAAATATCCGTAAGTACCACTAGTGGTACCCGAATTACTTCTTCCTAATAGAGTGTAAGGACCTGTTTCTTCTTCTACACCACCAATAAAAGATACAGTCGGTGTCGTCTGATAACCAGATCCGCTTTTTGTAATTGTGATACTCTTGATGTATTTTGTATGATATTGCTTCCACGTGTTCCAAGGAAACTCTGTAAGTTTAGTTTGGTCGTTTACACCAGATGCTTCTATTGGCCTAGTTTTTGCCTGTGTTACATCGTAGAATGGAGGCAAATCAAAGTCAGTATTCAAACCTTTTAATGTTTCATCACTTGTATATTTTAATTTGTATTCCCTTACTTTAGTTGAATAAGGTTTTACCTCGCTGATGTATTTTTCTACATAATCATCTTTGCCAGTAGAGTAAGATTTTCTTTGATTCAATGGCCTTAAACTATTTGTGATATTTAAAAATGAGGTCTTGCTTAACCAATCAACATAAGTCTGCTCTGATAAAACATATCTCAATCCAATAAAGAATATTGTATTGTATTCCTTTTCCAAATCACCAACGAAAATGTCGTCTCTCAATGCGGTCAATATATTCCTAGTTTCTGCTGTTGGCTCATCATCATAGAAGTTTGTGTCAAATGTATCTGTTCCTGCAAATCCTGATGAGGAAATTGTGTAATCATATACATCAGATGAAATTTGTATAGTTCCATTTTGCGTTGCAACATTTTCCCAGCCAGTTGAGGTTTTCATGAATATTTTCCATCCGCCTCCAGAACTTGTGGTAACCTTGACGTGTTGTCCCACAGTGAGGTCAAGTGAATCTAGTTCATATTCATACTGAACTTGTTTGTCAATTCTTGTATTTTCATTGTGTGACATCGCTCCGTCTGTCTTGTACCAATCAGCATATGTCCAATATTTTGATGTCTTGTATGTTTGAACTTTTATTCTGGTCCATTCTGTGCCGCTCCATTCATGTATCGCCCACAAACCACCAATATTTTCATCTGCTGTAACCAAATATTTCACTTTGCCACTGAAGTCTGCCGTGTTCAGATAACCTAAATCTTCATACGTCGCTACTGTGCCATCGTATTCTCCTGATGTAGCAGTTGGCTGAGGATCATCTAAATTTAAATTAGTGAAACTTATTGTTCCTACTAATTGTTTTGCTTTAAGGATAGTATTAGTGTAGCCAATTATTTCTTTCAATGCTTTGAATCTGTTTACGTACCAACTTTGTCGAGGACGCAACAAAGTACCGTATCTTCTATTGACCGGTAATGATTTATCTGGCACCACGTTTCCACTTGCATCATGTCCAACCAAACTATCCCACCATTTAGATTCTATCTCGGTAGATGGTCTTATCTGTGGATCACCTTCTGCAAATATTTTCCATACCTGATGCCTACTTGCGTCGCCTGTGTTGGTTTTGTAATTTAAATTAAAGACAATATTATCATCTTGCAATAGATATTTTACATTGTACAAAATTATTTTATTTTGATCTGAAATTCCAAAATATTTTAAGCCTGATAATTTTGGATTTGTTAACAAATTGGATATAATGGCTGTTGAATTGTTTCTCTCAAACACAGTTTTGCCTATGCCAGGAACAAACACACTTCCTTTTACCCAGTAGTAATAATAATTAATAAATTCGTTTTTCTTACTATCATACTTTTGTTTTACAGTAAAAGAATTGTTTGTTGGATCTAATGGCATACCAGATATCCTGTTTGACAATCCATTTGTTGTATCTGCTTGATTATTCCATTCACTCGGAAGTAATGTTGATTCTACCCATTCGTACACATCAATACTAGAACCCGGAAAAATTTTGCCCCAATTTTTTGTTTTGTATTCCTGATCACCTTGCTCATACCAAACCCATTTTACCTTTGAAAGATCCCACCATGTTTCTCCGATGTGTTCTTCTCCCCAAGCAGTTTTAGATTGATTAGATCCTGTTGGATTGTAGTTGTAACTCGCTGGATCCCAAGTAGTTTTATATTTTAATTCTTTGTCGGCCAACCCAAATATTTGTCCTTTTATTGGGTCATAGTATTGAATATAATCTAAAATTGAATTTTTCGATCTATCAAAAATAAATGCCGAAGATATTTTTCTGTTGTCAATAAAATTAGTTTCTTCACGTAATTGAGTCCACCCGTGTTTACCGCTTACAGATGTATCAAAGTGTGCAACTGATCCATCATCTGTGGCACCTACATCATCTTGTGGTGATCCAATAAACAGAGAGTTGTCTAGCATATGCACTGATTTTCCAAAAGCATCTAATCCAGAAACATTGTTTGTAATTTTCTCTTCGTCTATTATAAATTTCGTATTATATTTTGTTGCTACAAATACACTTCCAGACTGCTTGTTCATGTCCACAATGTTTGTATCTTGTAGATCAAAAGTTGTTTCACCCGAATCAAAAAGCATTCTTCTCGGATTGTCTTTTCCCTCTGATCCAATTGCTATTCTATTTCCTATCTTGTTGATGTGTACACTCGAACCAAATTTAATGTTGCTTTTCTTAGATGGTGGCAGTATGCTCTGCGTCTGCGTGTATTGATTTGTAGAACCGTCTAAGTTCCATTGATACACAAATACTTTTCCAGCATCATTTTGGAATGTGCCTGTGCTACCATCTTCTACTTCGGCACCTGGTGCAGAAATTACTAAGGTCTTTCCATCCTTAGACATACTCATATCTGCGCCAAATTGATTGTTCATTGAACTACCGTCTGCGGCAACTGTCTGTAATGTCTGTACTCTTGTCCATGTCGGCTTTGTTGATCCGTCGTTGCTACTACCGCCTCTAACAAATATTTCTACTCTTCCCGCAGTAGACGAACTTACGGCACTTATTGCTACTATATCACCGTTATCGTTAGTGACAACTTTGTGTCCGAATCTATCGCTACTTGTTGGCGATCCCGCTGTTATCGGTGTTCCTACTTCCGTCCAAGTGTCATACGTTGAACCATCTGCACCCACTGACCATTTGTACACAAAAACTTGTCCTTCGTCTGTGTTATATCCGGGTGCTCCTACAAAGAGATATTTTTCATTTGTGGCAAGTTCCGCTGATGCGTGACTCCATCCAAAATTTGCACCAACCCTGTTTGTTGAGTCGTTGTGTGGTGCATGAATCAATGCTTTTTCAGTATATTGTTGTCTTACAGGATCCCATTGAAAACTTTGTAGGGCACCCTGATCTTCATGTACGGTGCTACCGTCCTCGTCTATATTGTAATATGGCGCTCCTGCAAACAACCAATTGTCGTCTGTGCTGATAGACAGTGAATATCCACATCTGCTTGTTGCATCATTATTTGACGTGAGACTGAAACTTCTGTTAAGGCCAAATTGTGTGCCTGCTGTGACACTTTTTCTAAAAAAGAAGTGTATTTTGCCCTGTGTATCATCTGGTGCTGAAATGGCAACATATTTTCCGTCATCTCTTGCCACAGTTTGCCAGCCAAAGTTTTGACTGTTGCTAGATGTATTTGGTGATGTAATTGTGTTGTTTACAGTTGGCACTACCTTTTCATACACGTTCCATTTGCCTGCTGTATTACTATCTATAAAAATTTTATCACCAGGTATACTATTCACAGTATCTTTATTTCTAAAATCATTAAAACTTATTCTATCATATATGTTGTCTATAGTATCAAATCTTACACTTTGGAATTTTGAAAGATTTCCGTATGTGCTCACCGAAGAGCCATCTTTTAAATTTTGTATTGCTCCAATCTTTGGTCCATCATAATCTACAATAATACTTGTATTGCTAGGAACAGATTTTACTGCAAAAACTTTGTTTATGTCTGAATATTGTGAATCAGATATCATTACATACTGCGTAATTTTAGAATTAAGTAAAAGATCATGATTTCCTGTAAATTCAAATTGTAATTGTGTATCGTTGTTGATACTTGCTATTGATTTCACTTGTTTTCTGGTTGCAAAAACTCTTTGTACGTCCCAATCATTGCTTTCATTATTTGCAATCCATATCAAATCATTTTTTGTAAGTTGATTTACATCTAAATTTAAAATGTCCGCTATGTTGAACGCGGTGTGTTGCACATCGTCTAACCTTGGATATCCAGCAGTCTTGTAGAACTGCACATTATCTTTGTCTATTCCGTTGGCATAATCATATTTGGCAAATGCCGTTGATGCTGTAAACTCTAATGGCTTTTCATATAAATCATCTTTAGACACACTGAAGGATCTATCATACTGTTTGGTGTCTGTGTCACTGTCAAACATTTCAATACTGACTGGATCGGTCAAAACGGAAGTGTCTGGCAACTTAATTTGAATTGCTTTATCAGAATCTGTGTTACCAAATTCTCCCTGTTTGATCATCCATTCTGGGTAAATTGATAAATCTATGTCTTCATCTAAAAATTTTGCTTTAACTAATTTGTTTAAAGCATTCTCAGTTCCTTTTTCTCTTACAAAGCCTTGATAAAATTTAAACTGAGATACTTCGTTTTTAAATAAATTTTCAAGATAATCTCTTGATTGATATCCTGTTAAATGTTGTGCTAATTTTTCTTGTGCAGAATCAAAGTTGTTTGTCTCCAAACCATAGAAGTTATTGAATTGTGATATTCGATAATCAAAGTTTGGATATAATTTTGCTTCCGGTTTTTTATCTTTTTTAGTCCATACTTCTATGTCAAATTTTGTGCCAGAATTATGATTTACTTTTGCAACATAGAATTTTGCGTTGTACTCTACATTGTCACCTAATAGATAATCTGTGTTTGCCGTCCAGGCACTTACTTTTGCATTATCAAATACAAACCCCGGAGCAAAGAAATCACCACTCCAATTATCTGTTTTCCAACCAATAAGTTTTAATCTTTGTTGTCTATATCCAGTGCTGATATCAAATATAATATCATTGAAAACTGTTTTATTATCAAAAATTAGTATGTGTTCTTTTTCAACTGCGTGAAGATTAATTCCATACAGTCCTAATTCTTCATTCCTAACAGTCAATTCAAAATTGTTTCTGCCTCTTTTAGTGCTTAGATCTTTTACACTAATTGAACGTCCGCCGGCATCGACTGCAGAATAATTTCCATAAACATCTTGTAATTTTCCAATTGCGACATTTTTTGTCTCTAATTGAAAGCCAGATGCTCCAGGACTCAAAACAATAGCGGATCCTGGACCCCATCCTTGTGTGGTCCAATATAAGAATTCTTTTGCAGATGTTGTCCAATTAAGTGTAGCACCTAATTCTGATGACCAACTATTAAATCTAAAACCTTGCGATATCAAATATTTTTCATAACCTATTATAAAATCAATTACTTCCTGTGCAGTGCTAAAAACAGTTCCATAAGGTACCTCTTGTACAAAATCAACAAAATCAGAATATTTTATTGCCGTGGCTTTGCCTGTTTTTAGAATTGATCTATTTGTATTTTGTATTGGTGCATATACGTTAAAGTAAGGATTTTCTGAATCATATCCTAAAACTCTATATCCAGGCGCAACAGTAGATCCATCTGATGTGATTGCTGAATTTTTCTCAATCAGTAATCCGCTATAATAATAACTCTTTACAGGGTTACTTGCTCTGAAAGCCACATGATAGTTTTCACTTGGAACAAATTGACTTCCGGAAGTTGATCCTGGTGATAAAGAATCAGTTAGAATACGTAAATTATCTTTTGCCGTGAACCCGCCTAACTTGTAAGATAGTTGCACGTTCAAATTTTTCATCTTATCATAGAAATAGATAGCAGGATCTTGATTTTTTCCAATCAAATAATTTACTGTAATAGGTTGGAATCCTGCTGTCTGATATCTTGTCACTGCTCCAGTCACATCATTTGTAATAGTTTCTAGGTGATATCTAGAATCTACAAGTCTCTGCCTTAAATTAGTTTCTGTTGATACAAAGTTATCAGCAACATTTTTTGTAAGTCTGCTCGGATCAAATTTTATTCCAAAAAATTTAACTGGATTTGCAAGTGCTTGTAATTTTACTAAACTGAATTGATAAGAAGAACTGTTTCTCCACGCAGTCTCCGCCGGGCCGTGATCACCAAACTTCCAAAAACCATTTATATTTTGTCTAGTAAAACCATTTACAGTTTGACTTTGTATAGGCGAAACTAGTGTTCCATTTTCATTTACCGGCAAATATTGCTTAAGATTTGGTCTAGCGTATCTATCAATCACTTTGTTTTGAACATAATCATAACCACGTTCAAGGTCATCCCATAAAACTTCGTTTCCTGATGTATATGGAGCCGCTCCGTATCTTGCGTCCCAACCGGTTGGCTTTTCTGAGTAGCCTAACATCTCCCATGGAGTTTGATGTGGTCTTTGTGTGTCAAAATAGTATTGATATATGCCTCTCCAATGACCGGGGGCATTCTCACCATTTATATCTTTACTGAACGAATAGTTCCAAGTAAATTGTCCGGCATCTAAAAATACGTCATTAATCCTGTAATCAATATTATTATTTCCAGACCACTTGTAAAAATCTTTTGCAATTATACCATTAGATTCTGCCAATGAGTAATCAGTTTTAGCAAAGGCAGATGGAATGATATCATTTACTTCGGCGTCTTCTTTATTGTATGCCACTTTTATATTGTTGTAAATTCTTTTTTCTAGTTCAAGTAATATATCATCTCTGAAATCGCCATATGCTTTTGTCCTGCTTCCGTCGTGTCCAATAATCATTGTTTGTGTTGTAAGATAGGAATTATCACTTACAGACTCTGGCTTATATTTTGGACGTAGACCTAGTTTTGCAGGAGTGACCGGAACAAAACTGCCAGTAGTGTCACCGTAATCTCTAATTTCTAAAGTGTCGCCTTCGGCCAAAGTTTTAAGTATGGTTACACTATCATCTGTTGTGCTGAATGTATAATCTTCGCCATGGCATAATTGAACTTTGTTTAGATAAACGTACACCGCTCTATTGCTTAAACTTGTAATGCTGTGTTGAGAATCCAAGGCGTAACTTGTTTCCAGACTGTCCATCACAGTGTATTCTCTCTTACTGTACGTTTCTCCCCATCCTAACATATCTTCATAATAGAAAGGAAATGCTGATGTTTGCTTTTTAGCAATTTCTGTAAGAATATTGTCAACGTGTGTGACTGGATCACCTTCGTAAGTTTCTGAAGTGCTGAATGATAAAAATTTTTCTTTAAATTTTTCATATTCTCTTCTAGTGTAATCTAATGCAGAAATAAAGTTTGCTTCTTTATCTATTAAGTTGAATACAGCAGTTGGCATTGACCCGGAGTGCTGTTGTATCATTCCGCCTTTTCTATATGCATCAGGAAAATCTCTGATATTAGATACGCCAGGTACTGTTCCTGTTACATCGGTATTTTTAGAAATTACATTTGATAAATGATTTGCAATTTGTCCATACGTAAAACTTTCAAGTGTGTTATTCAAAGGATTGTTTGATAAACTGTCAGGTATTTCGTAAATTCCTTTTTTAGATACCTTATCAGTTGCAGAATAACCATAAATTGTAACTATATCATTTACAAGTAAATCTTCAGTAAACTTAACAAATTTTGTCGACGTGCCATTCACAAGTGTATAATCTGTATCTAAAGTTTTAAATATACCGTTTACTTTTACACTAACCTCTATGTCTGTAAGAGATGCAGATCCTTTATAAAAATCTATTGGAAATATTTTCTTTTCTTTTTCAGTAGCAAAAAATGTTCTTTTTACTCTTTGTTTAGATTCTGTTTGAGATTCTATCCAATTTACTCTGTTATCATATTGCGAAACATTTTTTGTTACGTGTAAAAATCCTGTGGAATATTTTTTAGTTAAAAATTCATCTCCTGGTTTGTATGTGAAAGAACCTTTATTATAATCAGATTCAAAAACAATATCTCCTGTATTGTTCACTGTGTTATATTTTACTTTAAAACCAAGCACTGAATCGGACACTGCCGCTGTTGAAGTCGCATATTTAAAGATTTCAGACCCTACAAAGTTATTAGACAAGTACACTGTATCATCACTAAAACTAATACCATTTCCGTCAAACAAATCAAATTTAGGTTGTTGGTTTAGTTTTGTTTTTTCTTGACTTAATTCCCATTTCTTTTCATTTTTGTTAGGTCCTGCTTTTTCTGTATAGTAATAAGTTTTACCTTGATGTTTTGCACCAAACTCAACATACACGCTCTCGCCTTCTAGAGGCGACGTGTCAGAAGTTTCTTCAAGTTGTAGAGATAGTCGTGCCTCTCCTTGAATTGTAAGAACTTTAATTCTAAAGATTTTATTTTTTACTAATGAATCTTCATCAGCAGTAAACAATACTCTCATACCATCACTTACTTGAATTCCGTCGATGTAATATCCACCTTGGTTTACAATAGTTGAGAACGCATCTGTTGTGACACTATCAACAAGTGTTACTGATTTTTTTGCTACTGTTCCAAAATTAAATAATTTTAAATTAGAGTCAAATTCAATAATAGGTCTTTGTGCTCTTGCAGTTTCATCTATCTCTGCGGTGGCATCGTTGGCCTTTGCTATATCCTCAATAACAGATTTATGAAACCATCGGTTATATCTCGACCATGCATTTTGGTCAATAGAGTCTCTTTTAATTGTAATGTAATCAGGAGTTTCGGGCAAATAAAATGCTTTGGCATAAGGTCTTTGATCATAACCATAATTGTCAAAAGGTATAGTTGTCAATTTTGAATATGATTCAGGAACCAATAAGTCTTCGGTTGGTGTCAATGTTATATTGCTTCCAACACCTTCAACGTAGAATTCTTTGTCTGCGTAAGTTTCTTTTTGATCATTTACAACAGCACTACCAAATTTAATTTTTAATCCGTTTGTAAATTTAATTTTTGATGTTTTATAGTTTTTTACTCCAACAATATCATTCGTAGGATCCATTAATGTATTGTCATCGACGGTTTTAATTAAAAAAATACCATGCATATTAGCATGATTTCCGCATTGATAAAATAATGAATTAGGTGCCGATGTTGGCACAGTGAAAGTAACAGTGCCTTTATCCGTCCCATTGTTAGTCACACCATCAGAATATATTATAGAAGTACTTCCGTCCTCTGCAACACCAGTATTGACTGGTTCAGTCATTAAGTTAAACGGATGTCCGGGTGCATCTATATTAAATTTGTAAGTGTTTCCTCTATACAAAGTAATTGTTGGATTTTGCTCGTTCTTTTTATGCCCAAAAACATATCCTCTGACTGAACTTCCATCCTCTGTGATTGTCGAAACATCGTATTCAACCTCTGTGTTTTTTCCAACAGTTGATATATTGACTAAATTTGGACCAGTGGGCAACCAGTAATATTCTCTGTAATTAATTAGTTTGTCTAAGTCTACTGCTGGATTCCATCCATATGTCTTTTCTTTTGTAATTCTATCATGATTGTTTAATGGAACGTTAAAATATTTCAGTTGATTTAAAAAATCGTCGTACGTTCCTGTAAACTGAATTTGGTCTTCTGGGTTGATACTTGTTGTGTCTTTATCAATATAAGTGACTGTCTGCTCTAATTGATATGCAGTTCTATCGGTTGTGGTAGCATCCAAATACGTGTCGTTTTTTGTCCTTGTGTAGGCATCTAATCTACCTGTATAACCATCAAGTCTTTTTAGTTGACCTTTTTGAATTAAAGGATCTATTGTGCTTGTTAAAAATTTTTCATTAGCCGGCGTTCTGTAAAAAGCAGGAAGATGTGCAATAGAACGTCTGAGAGTAAAATTATCTCCTTCGGTTACTACTTCAAAATTTTGTGTAGAATTAGGATTGCTATAATCAGCCATTAGTAACCTGACCCACTACTACCAGATGATGATGATGAAGATGTAGTGGTGCCGGATACTGCTGAAGTCGATCGCGATACATTTGTTGTTGTAGTAGTTGATGTTACAACTGTACCTGATGCTTGTAATTGATTTGCTCCAATGGCGTCGATGATTTCTACATCATTAACGGTGGCCCCACTGATAAAAATTTCGTCTGATGATCCTGTTACCTGAAACAAAGATCCAAATGATTGTGTTGCTTGATTTGGCACAATGACAACTGTCAATAGATCAGGTGCCATCTTATTGTGTATATAGGTAGCAAGTTCAGTAAAATAAAATGTATCACCGAAATCAAAGTTATCTAATGCAAAGAATTCGTTTATTGCAGATATAACATTTGTTTTTATTACCGAGTTAGATAAATTTGTGCTTGGATTTTTAACAACTTTAAATGTTGCTTGATATTCTTCTTCAGAATTAGCACCAAACAAAATTTTATATGCAACCGGGTGATAGATAATTTGGTCTGATAGTGCTTTCTGACTATCTAAAGTCGTACTGTAAGATATTCTCAACTGATCAGAAGTGCTAGGTATAGGCTTTGTGCCACCATTTTGTAGCCATGTCCTAAAGTTTTGATCATAGCCTCTTTCTAAAATATAAAGATCTATAATATTAGTCATAGAAGGATCAATTCTTGTATTTTGACCTGCGTAATGCTTGTACTGGAATTCTAATGTTGATCTACCTGAACGTGCAATATAATCTGACGTAGTTTCTAATAAACCTGTTGTTGAATTAAACTTTTTAATTACATCTTCGCTGGAATCATAAAAATAAAATAATTGTCCGTCTGTATACGAACCTGGAAGAGTAATACTTGATTCATTCTGCACAACCGTAAAATTAGACGCCGCATAAGGTCTATATCTTTCAATGTTGTTATCTGAGATATATTTTTCAAAGAAAACAAATTTACTTGCAGGTGTGTTGCTTGGTTCTATAATAATATCAAATAATTCTGGATTGTCAACAACACCGTCATCGTCCCTATCAAAAAATCCAACTTTTACTTTTCTGTTGTCTTGATAACCATCAGATTCTTGTACTGTATCAACTACTTGCCATGTAATTGGGTAGCCAACCGCATTGCTTGTAGAAGTTATAATGTTACTTTTAAGCAATTTAATATTGTCTTTTACACTTTGTCCTGTTTTGTAATCATAAATTTTTTCATTTATATCAAAATGGAATTTATTTTGTCCTTCTGATTCAAAAAGGTATTCTAATTTTCTGTAATTTACAGTATAAGTGACACCATCGTTAGTAAATTTAAACCACCAACTTGCATCTTTGTTTGTGCCTGTTGTGTTTCCTTGGAATGTTGTAGAAAATACATTAGATGTACTTAAATTTGTACCAGTTATTACTTTCCATTCCGCTGAATCGATATCATATCTTAATCCAAAATCTTCATATGCTTGAACTCTTGCTTGGATGTCTTCTTTAAGTGTTGCAGTAAAGTTTGTTGTTAATGGTGGAAAAATTGAATCTAGTTTAGCACCATTTGGAATAACATCTGCAAGTGTTATAGGACCAAGTCCTGATTCTAAATTTCCAGAACCACCGTTCGCTCCATCTGTTACCACACTAGCAATTTTGGCCCATGCTCTATCTTGTGCCTCTGCTGTTGTAGATGCAACAAACTTACCATTTAAAAATTTGTCTGTATCAGGTGATGTAAACTTGATCAACGAACCTGGTTTAGCGTATTTTAGATTGCTTACTGCAAAACTTCCAATCACTAATGCTCCAGATCCGGTTGTAAAGTATCCTGTGTTTGTGTTTGTGCCTGTTGTAGTACTGACCCACGTGGCAGTTATCGTTGAAAGATCTTTAGTTCCGTATTTTTTATAATAAAATTGTCTTGAATATGCTTCCTTCAATTTACTTTCTACTTTTGTATCTAACGTGTTTAGAATTTCACTTTTATTTGCAAAAGTAAATGTAAAACTTTGTAACGATTCTTCTGTATATAGAATACCGTCATCTGCAAAAACAGATATGTTTGAGTAGGCTCCTGTTGGATCAATAATTTCTTTCGCTCTTGATATACCAGAAGCACTTCTGTTTAACGCTCTTACTTTAATAATATCTTGTGATGCACTTAAAGGAACAACATTGTAGTCTTCTCCAGTGATCATTCTGTTTTGAGAATAATAAACTTGTGGTGCTTTTTCTCTGATCGAGTCATTATCTTCAGACTCACTAGCATTATAAATTGATCTATTAAGACCTGCTGTGACAGTAAGAGTTTGATTGCCACCGTCGGCATCTTTGTAATTTAATTCAAACTTAATATTTTTTAGATCGTTTGGTTGAATGCTGTATCTCGCATTGTCACTTGTTCTATAGTACAGCCTAAATGTACCTGTTGGAATATTTGCAAAATTGCCATCGCCAAATACAAGTTCTACTTGATCATTTAATCTTGTAAACACACTGTAAATATTTCTTTCTGTTTTACTCAAAGAATTATATATTACGTTGTTTCCAGAAGTGGTTGGGACTTGAGACCATAATGCACTTGGTTGACCGAAATCATTTAATTGCCATAGCCATACATCGTCGTTATTAATGTTATTAATATTAATTTGTTTTGTTAAATTTGTAACTGCTTGGTTAACTGTAAATTCTTCATAATCTAGACTTCCTTGTTTGAAGGAGACAAAAAATCCTGTGTTGTTTGATGAATCACCTGCTCCGTCGGATCTATAAATGTAACTAAATCCTGAACCAGGAATAGGAGTGCTTTCAGTAATACTAGATCCTGTTGCTATTGTTGATGGTACAATTTCAAATTGTCTGTTTATTCCACTTACAGATCTGTTAAATGTAAAAACAGGAATATCAGTATTTGTTGATGTTGTTGTATAAACTTCTGTTTTGATTCCACCAACGGTGCCCGATTCCAATGGTGTGCCAAATGTTTGACCTGATAAATTTACTGCATTAAGAATTGTTGTAAAATGTTCTCTGTAATTTGGGTTTGAAGCATCATTCCAATTCACATTCAATCCCGCTAAATTTGTTCCTGAACTGTCTTTGACATCTTGTGTTGTTTGTAAAGAATTGATCTTTAATAAACCATTGGCACTCTTGTTTCTTTTAGCATTATAGTTTATTAATCTTGCTAATCTTAATATCGAATTTCTTCTTTCTGCTGTCTCTAAAAAATTTTCTCTGGCGTTCAAATCTACTCTGAAGGACAATGACTGAGCAATGTAGGCAATCAAATCAAGTAATGCAACATACTCAGAAGATTCTGTAAAATCGTTGAAATCATCTGGATAATTTTCACGTAGATATGATACCATTGTTCTTCTGATGGTTTCAAAATCGTAGGACTTAAAATCTGCCTGCTGGAATGCAGTATAGATCTTTCTCCAATCCTCTGCTACTAATAGTCTATTTTGTCTCTCTGTTGTGGCCATAACGTGTAATACGAATATTTATAGTATTAATTATGTACGTATATTAAGATAGACTTACTGATGAATTTTCATCGAACTTGAATATAAGTTTTTCGGTAATATCATATGGCAGATATGTTAGAGAACATTCTACAGCAATACCGTGTTCATATTCACTGATATTGATTTCTTTTGTAGAAAGCCTAGGATCTGCATTCAAATTTGCTGTGATATCATCCGCAATAGCCTGTCTTAATGCTTCAGTTAATGGTTCAAATATAGCATCGTATATAATTGTACCAAATTCAGGATTTTCTACTCTTTCACCCTTTCTAACAGATAATCTGTTAATTAAATCCTGTTTGATTAGTTCAAAGTCATACAATTTGTAATTTGTTTGATCTGATTTGGAACTAAATCCTCTGTATATTACTTTATTCGTTGCCATTAAATGTCAAAAACCTTTCCACTGCTTTTAGATACTGATCCTAAAGTTTTACCTGTATCTGCTATCACTGATTTTACTTCAGTGACACTTACAACGTTGTTCCCAACTGTTGTTTTATACACAGCATTTGATATATTTACATTAGATGCACCCTTGGGTACAAGTGATTTTAGATCTGGCATATTAGGAATATTTTTATTGAACATATTTGCGTCAAAATTTGTTGATAAACTTTCAACCTTTCCTAAAGTTTTAGTAATCATTCCACCAATCTGTGAATCTGGGTTCTTGATATCTCCCAATAAGTTACTAATTGATGCAGTTCCGGTCTCCGCAAAATTTCCAATTTTACTACCAATTTCATCAAAACTTAAATTGCCAGTTGCTTTCTTAATGTTTGTATTAACTAATTTTGAAAAATCTCCTGACTTGCTCATTACAGCGTCAGTATTTACAAATACTTGATCTTTAAGAGCAGACGCATCTATCGGAGGCGTTTTTGAAATACTTTGTATATCAACCGATCCGGTTGTTGCTTTGACATTTGAAGTTTTAGATTTTTTATCAAATGTTTCTGATGGCACACCATATGTAGAAGCATATTTTGTCAAAAATTCGTTTTTTGCTTTTTGAACCGCTTCTAAGTCAGTAGAATCTTTAAGTCCTTTTTCTTCTAAATAAGCATCCAAATCTGCTTTTATTTGTCCTGACCTTACTGCAAAAATACTACTTGTCCTGTTCATTTGTGATACAAATTCTGAACTACCGGGACTTGCTGAATTATTTTTCCAAATAGGATCAATTTCATTTTTTAAAGCAGTAACGTGTGGCTCTAAAATATTTTTCAAATCTTTTGCAAACTCTTGTCCCATTTCAGCATTGTAAAATCCTTGCCCAGATGCACCTGCTGATTCAATATTCTTTTTATGAATTTGTTTTGCGTAATCCGGATCGTAACCCTTTGTACCTTTTATGTTAGTTCTTCCTGACATTTATTTCCAAGGCTGTTTGCCTGCTCCTGTAAACATTTTCAATCCAACTTTTTTTCCAAAGTGTTCTGCATATGGTTCATGTGTTGGTACACGCATTCCGTCCATCGAATCATTTGCCAATGGACTTGATTTTAATGGTTGTGCCAAACCTTTTAATGAAGTATTGACGTCTGCAATTGGTACAACAAGTGTGTTAGTACCTGATGGGTCTGTAGACTGCATATCTGTTCTAATCATTGTAGTAACTATTTCGCTGTCCGCCGCAATTGAATTCATATGTACTTCAGACCCTGCCATGTGAATGTCACCACCTGAATGGTGTTGTTGGCCAGACGCACTATAACTTAAAATATTACTGTTGACTGCTTTAGTTGTTATTGATCCATTTTCTGCATGAATCATAATATCGTTGTCAGACATGGCTTGTATTCTACTACCATCCATTACAAGTTTTCCGCCTGCTTTCATTTTTATTTCGCCATCTGCGTAAAAACTAATATTAGCGTCGCTATGAAAATTCATATTCGTGCTTGACCTTACATTAATACTGTTGCCGGAATAGATATCTATAGTTCCATTATTTGAAAACTCCATCCATGCTTCACCTGATCCGTTTGCTATGTAAACACAACCTTCTGTATCATGTAATAATATTTGATGACCAGAACTTGTTCTTAGACGTACAAGATGATTGTCTCCGTTATTATCACCATCATCCATAACAAAAGTGTGTCCTGGACGTCTTGAAGTATGTACATCTTCTAGTGCGTCAGTTGGGCCAAGTTGTTTTGTTGGTTTTGTTTTATCTACAGGACCCGGAGTGCTGATGCCAAAAACATTACTAGGAGATTCTCTCCTTGCAGATGATGATGTTGTTCCCCTTACTGTGTCTTGGATTAGGCCTTGTTCTCTTAAAGTCTCTGCAAAAGGATGTATAGGCTTTTTAATATTTTCGTACTTGCCTCCTTGTTGTGACCAAAAATTTCTATTTGCCTCGCCTGCAGGCACATAATCAGTTCCATAAGTTTGTTCTTTTTTAGTTTCTGCTTGACTCTCATCTGATGTATCTACACTTGTCTGCGTTGATGCACCTAGGCCGGGAACCATGTGATTTGTGTAGGAATCCTGTACGCAACCTATCCAAAATGCATTTGATATTTTGCCTTCAGCAAAAATTACGAGGACTCGTGTATCGATATCAGGTGGCACCGCCCACATACCATATGAATGCTGACTTTCGTCATAACTGTATGGTTTATCTTTTCCTGTAACCTGAAGACTTTTTGCTCCATAAAATGGTGTGAGATATTCACAGATTATTAATTCGTTAGATTTTGTGTTTGGTGCTTTTGCTAGATTTGGAATCACTACACCTAATCGTCCCATTTTTTCAGGGTCTTTGTTTTGCTTCACTATCCCTATATAAGGACCAGATCCAACGGTACCATAGGATTGATCTTTACCGGGTGCTTTGGTTGTGAAAACGTCACCTGTTAAATGTATATTTTCTGCCATTATAATCCGCCTCTTATTCTACCTGCCGCATCAATATCAGATACGTTGAATGCTTTTGGTTTGGCATCTTGGTAGTTTATCTTCTCTTTGTTAATTAATGGTTTGGCCGATTTCTTATCGCCTTTTTGATTATTCATTCTTACCATTGTAAGTATTTGAGTAAACTGACCATTATCGAATGTGCTTTCTACTCTCGAGACTTTATATAAACCAGAGAACTGAATTTCTTCTTGAGATTTAAATTTATAATTTCCAGATACCTCGTCGAAATCTGTAGGATATCTGAAGTGCAATGTGACTAACGGTTCTCCTTGATCAAGGTCAAATGCACCTTGTTGTTCATCCCAAACATTACCACCATATGATCCAACTCTTTCAACTTTTTGTATTTTGCCATCACCTAATACTTTGATAGGTTCGGCATAATGATCACCTATAAATGAAGGGTCTCCCATTATCTTCATTTCTACTCTAACCATAAAGCCAGTGCCATTTATGAGATAATCAAAAAATTCTTGTGTCTTATTACTTTTGTCTGCACGTTGAACTGCATCTTCTGTACTACTAATACCAGGATAACTTCTCAAAGGTAGTTCTGGTTCTGGATATCTAGATTGTCCATAATATAAATTAGCATTATCATCTCCCGAAGTGTCCTTTGCATCGTTTCCTGTATCCGCTCTCGATCCCGAAGTTAAAGAACTTTGAAAGAAGGCCGCCTTGTAGTTTATATCTAGATCTAAAATATCTAAATTTTGGCCAGTGAAGATGTACTGATAATCTTTTTTTACATATTTGCCCATCATATCCGCACCACTTAAACCTGGGACGGCAAAATTTAAAATATGAATTTGATAAGGTTGTACAGAATATATAATTTTCTTTTTGTGCATTTTTGTAATATTATCAAATGGTTTTTCGGTTTGCACAGATGTTAGAATTTTAAACCAAGGAACCATTTCACCATCTAAAACGCCTCCTACACCACTTGAAGGTTTTCCGTCTTTGCCAAAATATTTTTCAACAACATTTTTAATTAGATCATTATAATACGGAGTAGACAGCATGATTGATTCGATAAGTTTACTGACTGCTGTGCCAGGATTTACTTGCATCTCTGATTTTGTTGTTTGTTTACCTTCGGTTTCAAAATCACTCGATTGCATTTGCTTGACGTCTGCTACATCACCAGTATATTTTTCGGTATTGAAATCTGGATGTATTTGTATTACGTATTCATCTATGTGTTGCTTAATATTTTTAGCAATTTCTTTTTCTTGGTTTGATTTTAATCCTTCTGTGATAGAATCAAATTTTTCACGTAAAGAATTTCCTTCAACTTTAAATTGCCCCCTTGTATACAAAAACCTGTTAGACATTCCAAACTCAGTCCATGGTACTGCTATTCCTGAATATGTTGTGCCGCCGGCATTCAAATTCATTATAAAATTTGAAATTTTGATTGGATAATATTTTTTTGGAACTGGATTCCTAATTACTTTACCAGTTGAGTCCATGCCTACGAATTCTAAAGTTAAAAGATATGGTGCATCAGTATGATCTAAATAACCGTTGTTATAGGCCGCGGCTCTAAGTTTTTCAAATAAAGTTATCCCTAGGGGTTCTTCTAAATCCATTTCAAGTTTGTTAAAGTTCATAAGTTTCCTATCGGGATTAGGCACATAAGAACCGGTCATCACTACTCTCTTGAAAAAAATATCGTGATTTCTTTTTAATATTAAATTAGAGGCCTCTGCTGTTTCGATTCTACTTTTATTTCTTTCTTTAGCATATACAGCCTCCATTCCCATTCCGTCTCCTGAAACATCTTTTGGTGTATCAAAAGGACTAGCATTGTTGAAAGAAGTGGATGGACCTATGCCGCCGGAACGTGCAATAATATCGTGCGGAGGATTCGTTTTATATAACTTTGGATCTCTTATCTCTTCTTCTGATAATCCAGATAAAGTCCAGATGTAATTATAAGATGCATATTGATGTAAAGCATTTGGAACAATGGCTTTGGATTTTATTACATCGTTATTTTTGCCTTTTTCATCTTTAGATTTTGAAAGTGTGCTACCTTCACTCGGAGATGAGTAATATTCACCGGGCATATTAAACTCCTAAATCTTTTTGCAGATTGCTCAATTTTGGCAACTGTATTACAACCCCCGGAGCGAAATCATAAACTGGATCTTCTATCGAGTCTGGATTTCTTTGTGCAAACACCCACCAAAGTCTTGGATTGCCATATAAATCATATGCAAGTAGGTCGGGTCTGTAAGCATATATTCTATCGATAGTATAAGATATATCGTCGTCCTCGGCCGTAATTGTTCTTGGCACAAAAAAGTCTAAACTAATATTATTTTCTTCTGTAGCAAAGTATGGAGAAGTGTTTGAATATTTTGCCATTAAATGAATCCTACTCCGTCTTTATTACTCAAATTTCCATCAACAAATTGTCGCATACTAAATTTTTTAATTGTATCTCTTGAGTATACTGGTTGTATCTGAACTGTAAAGATACTTTGTGTAGGCGCCCATGTTTCTGGCAAACTATCATTTGGTGTGTAAGTTTGTGAAGTTTGATTTGGTGTTGCTATTTTATTATTCTGTGAAGTCGAAATATAATCAACTCCTTGAGTAAGTTCAACTGTAAAACTTGTAATAATTACAGGAACATTTTTGAAGACATGATTTCCATATCCATTCAAAGTAAGTATCGGAGGTGGGTTTCCTCTGTTGGCAGTATCATCTCCACCAAAAAACATTTTACTTGCTGATCTTAAAAAATGCAATGTACCAACCCAGTATTGTGCATCACTTTGATTTTGCACAGGAAATTCTCCTACAATAGTTAAGTTTGCAGGTTCAGAATTTTCATATGCGTAAAATGGATAATTTGAATGTGTTTGTGCTAAAGCATTATAATTGGCTTGATGTTGTATAATAATCGATGGTGTTAAAGGAAAAACAATTCCGCCGTCATTTGCCAAAGGACCTAACAATTTTGTTTGACTTGTATCACCTGTTTTCGCGTTGCCGAAAAAGAAGTTATACATATCTTCGTTTTTTCTTAACGTTAGTTTGACACGCCAGTCAGTTTGATTGGTTCTTTTTGACCATGCCGCTTGGGTATTGGTCGCCATTGGACCTTCGGCTCCTGGTGGTAATTTAGCACCAAATAGTCTACCTAGTGTCCTGTTGAAAATATTACCGCCCGCACCCGCTATCGTTTTTGCTACGGACTTTTTGTCCGCATTAAAGCCTGGGTTATTAGGTTCATTATCAACGTCTACAGTGTTCCAAGTGTCTGCCATATTTTTAATTCTTTATAAAAGGTTGCATTTTCAAATTAAATTTCGTATACTTTAAACATATTTATAGGCACAATTATAGGCGCATTTAATTCCCCGTACGGCAATACATTTTAATTAAAAGGTTATAACTTATGAAACGAGTAAAATACTTAAACAACCGCGATCTGCTGAAAGAAATACACAAAAGTAAGGGTACGTATAGTTCATACGTGTCCGACAAAGATGCTGACTATGATATAATACTGCCTACACTTTCCAAATTAAATGCCACTACAATCGCTCAAGCAAGGAAAAATAAAGCAAAAAAAATGACTGTGACTGCTTGGGAAGAAGCAAAAGCACAAGGACAAAAAAAGATAAAATTATCAGATTTTACTGTATCGCCTAGAACAATAGACAAAACAGATTTAGTTTTTCGTGTAATGACTTTTGATCACGTGCCTCTGGACAGCACAAGAAAAAGGAATCCTAAACAAACATCAGATCATCATGCAAAATGTAATTTTCCACCTTTCCAACATTATAGGTTAGACAAGAAAGCAAAACCAAAATGCGTTGGAAAATCTCATTGGATTGGAGGAATGAGTAACGGCTATTTTAGTGTCGACCACGGTACAATTACAAAAGATCTAGCAATGATGTTTATGAAACTCTGTGAAAGATATGGCACAAGATCAAACTGGAGAGGTTATACGTACAATGATGAGATGAGATCTCAAGCATTAATGCAATTGAGTCAAATAGGTTTACAGTTTGATGAATCCAAATCCGAAAATCCATTTGCCTACTACACAGCGGCGATAACTAATAGTTTTACTAGAATATTAAACATTGAAAAAAGAAATCAAAACATCAGAGACGACATACTAGAAGACGCTGGAATGAATCCTTCGTTCACAAGACAGAGTGCGAATGAAATGGGAACAACAGCCTACAAACAAAAAGAAAAACAAGGAAATAGTCCTGTGCGAGTGGCAACCAAAACATCAATGGCATTGTTTAATAGGCATTTTAAAAAAACAGGTAAAAGAGATTTTTCACTTTTGAAATATAAGGAAAGTAAAAAATAATGAACTTTTTTAATAAAGTCGCCTGCTTTACTGACATACACTTCGGTATGAAGGGTAACAGCAGAATACACAATGATGATTGTGAATCGTTTGTTAACTGGTTTATAGAACAAGCAAAAGCACACGGGTGTGAAACTTGCATATTTTTAGGCGATTGGCATCACCACAGATCGTCCACAAACGTATCCACTATGAACTACACAGTTTCAAACATGGAAAGGTTAGGGAAGGCCTTTGAAAAAGTTTATGTCATAATGGGCAATCACGATTTGTTTTACAGAGACAAAAGAGAAATTAATAGCATGGAGTTTGTAAGATATATTCCAAACGTCCATATTGTAAATGAATGGATTATTGAGAACGATGTGGCAATTATTCCATGGGTGGTGCAAGACGAATGGAAAAAAATAAAAGAAATAAAAGCAAGGTATATGTTTGGACATTTTGAATTACCATATTTTAAAATGAACGCAATGGTAGATATGCCTGACACAGGTACTATCAAAGCAGAACATTTTAAGAATCAAGAATATATGTTCACAGGACACTTCCATAAAAGGCAGATTAGCAATAATATTCATTATATGGGAAATGCATTTCCACACAATTACGCAGACGCCGGAGATGACGAACGTGGTATGATGGTATTAGAATGGGGTGGCAAACCAAAGTATATCAATTGGCCCGATATGCCAAGATATAGAAATTTCAAAATTAGTAAACTATTGAACGATGCTGACGATATGTTGCAACCAAATATGTATGTGAGAGTTTCATTAGACATAAAGATATCTTACGAAGAGGCAAATTTTATAAGAGAAACGTTCATGGAAAAATACAAATTGAGAGAATTACAACTAATTCCAGAACAAATTGACCAAGCACAGCAACCACTGGTAAAAGTTGAAAAATTTGACTCTGTTGATCAAATTGTGTTAAAGCAATTAGACGGCGTTGATTCTGAGACCTATGACAAAAAAATTTTAATGGCGATTTATAATAATTTAGATGTTAACAATTAAAACCTTAACTGTAAAAAACTTTATGAGTGTGGGTAATGCTACACAAAGCATAGATTTTGCTAATAAAAATCTCGTACTTGTACTTGGTGAAAATATGGATCTGGGTGGTGACGATGCCGGTGCTAGAAATGGTACAGGCAAAACTACTATAATCAATGCCATCAGTTATGTATTTTTTGGTGAAGCGTTGACACAAATAAGACGAGACAATTTAGTAAACAAAACAAATAGTAAAGACATGATGGTGTCTATTAATTTTGAAAAAAATAATGTATCTTACACGATACAAAGAGGTAGGAAACCACAACTCTTTAAATTCTTTGCAAATAATATTGAACAAAATGCCGATGCCAATGAGGCACAAGGCGAAAACAGAGAAACACAAAAAGAAATTAATAAACTATTGGGTATGACTCATGCAATGTTTAAAAACATCATAGCATTGAATACTTACACACAACCGTTCTTGGCCACAAAACAAGCAGAACAAAGAGAAATAATTGAACAACTATTAGGTATTACACTTTTAAGTGAGAAAGCAGATCTTTTAAAAGAACAGATGAAGTCTAACAAAACTGAGGTGCAAGAAGAAAAATTTAGAATAGACGCTATTACATCATCAAATGAAAAGATTGAACAAAGCATAGATTCCTTACAGATTAGAAGTAATGCATGGAAATCTCAAAACCATGAAAACGTAGCAAAATTAAAAACAGCAATAGAAGATTTAGAAAAAGTTGATATTGAAAAAGAACTAACTGCACACAAACAAGTTGTAAAACACAATGAGAACCAAACAGCATTGAGAAGTTTGCAAAAAGAAAAAGCGTACCACGAAGATTCTCTTACCAAAGCAAACCTACAAGTGGAGAAGACTAAAAAAGATTTAAAATATGCCGAACAACAAAAATGTCCAACTTGCGAACAAGAATTACACACTGACAAACACACACAATTAGTAAGCAAATTAAATCAAACTCTCAACGAGTCTCAAACTTATGCAAATAAACTCGAAGGAGACCTTAAAATTGTAACAGAAGGAATTGATTCTATTGGCGATATCGGCGCATTGCCAGAAACTTATTATGACTCTATAGATGAAGCATATAATCATAAAGGATCGTTGGCAGATCTCAAAAATCAATTGCAAAGATTAGAAAAAGAAGCCGATCCTTATCAAGAACAAATTGATGAATTAAGTAAAAAAGCGATCCAAAAGGTTGACTTCACTAAAATAAATGAATTAGAAGATTTAGGAAGACACCAAGATTTCTTATATAAACTTTTGACTGCTAAAGACTCTTTTGTTAGAACTAGGATAATTGAGCAGAACTTGACATATTTGAATCAAAGATTGGCGTACTATCTCGGTCAGGTAAAACTGCCGCACACAGTTACTTTCCTTTCCGACCTCACAGTACAGATCGAAGAACTTGGTAGAGAATTAGATTTTGACAATTTAAGTAGAGGTGAAAGAAATAGATTGATATTAAGTTTAAGTTGGGCATTTAGAGATGTTTGGGAATCTCTTTACCAACAAATTAATTTGTTGTTTATCGATGAACTAGTTGATGCTGGAATGGACACATCAGGAGTTGAATCATCAATGGCGGTCCTAAAAGATATGTCGAGAACACAAAATAAAAATATTTTCTTGATTTCACACAAAGATGAATTGGTAAGCAGAGTAAATTCTGTATTAAAAGTTGTAAAAGAAAACGGTTTTACCAATTATTCCAACGATGTTGAAATAATAATTTAGATTTCACTTGACAAAACCAGTTCTTTTCTGCTTTAATTAAAGAGTTATAACTAATATAACAAAAAAGGATGTAATATTATGTCACAAACACATGAACAGATCATGACAGAGATTCAGTCATACTCTGAAGAGAACCAAAAGTTCACAGAGAAAGGTGTAAAAGCAAGTGCCACTAGAGCAAGAAAGGCATTAGCATCTTTGTCAAAATTGATCAAAGCAAGAAGAAAAGAAATTCAGGAAGCGAAAAACGCCGAGAAGGCCGCTTCGTAATTGGATTTTAATTTAACGTTAAAATAAGCCTGTGCATTATTATTTGTACAGGCTTTTTTTATGATTGGAGTATTCCTTTGGTTGATTTTTCTCTCATGATCCCCGAACCATGTATTCTCACACGGATATGGCCGTTATAGTAATCGTCTGTTTCAAGCACTTTCCGTGCAAACTGTTCCCTAGCCTCTATATAAGACAGTTCTGCTTTTGATTTACAATAAAATAATATTTCTCTTTTAAATTTACTTTTACCAATTTTTTGTATATCTTCATTTAATGCATCACTTGATCCATAATAATCCTGCCAATCTGATTCAATTTTATATCTTCTTTTGTTGACTCTGCCCTTCAGAGGTTTCCGCGATCGACTAAATTTTGCTAATTTTTTGCCGATGTACATCTTACCGTTGGTTGTATTTGTAATCTGATACACAAAGCCAACACAATCATTTGGTAATTCATTAATGGGTTTTTCTTGATAAATCCAACTCATATCCATATTTAAACTCAAAAAGATTGACCTCAAAATTTGTGTGTGTTATATACTAGTGATAGGCACAAACTTTCTCAAATTAAAATCACAGGCAAAAATAGCATCCAGGTAAAACGTGAAGTGCGCCGAACTAACAGTAGGTGGTGAATCACAAGATGCACACGGCAAAAAAAGATGAGGCACTGCAATGAAAAAGAAGCACCCTCAAGTCTGTAATGGATTATCATACAAAGACTTTACAGGCTCGCGTTGTTAGGAATGAGCAAACGGGTACCGCACAACCGCCCGGCCAAATTTGGTAGCGATGTATGGTGACTTCGACACTCGCCACAGAGACAAAGTCAGTTCTGCTGGAAACAGCAGAATTGTGACTTCAAAATCTGCCACAGTAAACGCAATGCGTTAAGCATTTTGTTCTTACAGTTGCGTTTTTAAAAAAACAAACGAGCGTAAGCGAAGTTTAGATGTCTTTAGACATCTCTTTAGTGAATATCTCTTGATACAAATGCTTTGAAAAGTTCTTTACGTTGTTCTCTGCCTTTGTCTAGATTTGTGACTGTGATGCTTCCCAGATAAAATCCGCCGGGTGGGTGTGCGATATCTTCCAAATTGTTCTCTCCAGTATACTCAAAACTGACGTGGCGCACGTTCTCGTCGTCGAGAACTTCTTTAATTTTCTTATCGTTGACCTCGAAACCGTGTTTAGGAGCCTCTTCTACAAACATAGGTAAAACATATCCTCCGGGTGGTGTCTGCTTCATGGGATCTTTCTTGTACTTGTTTCCTGCGTAAACGTCAGGCAACTGTTTCAAGACTGCCTCACCGTACATCACTGCAAATTGTGGACTCATTCTCAAGTGCACCTCGATTATGTTCTCACCTATCAGTTCAAAGTTTATCACTCCGCTCCATCCATAATCTTGAAGATGTTTCTCACAGAAGTCAGTTGCTTTGATAGATGCCTGTAACATATGTTCATCGTACTTGCCGATGTTCTCGTCTACTCTTCCCTTGTATTCCCAATAGTCAAACATTCCGTCAAAAGATGGATGTCCCAGCACACAGAAATAATCGGCCACCTTACCGTTCAGCATGATCACGTCCACGCTCCAATGATTTCCTGTGTATGCAGGCATCCAAAAGGTTCCCGGCATATAACTCTTCTCAAATTCTTTTGGGTTTGAAATAAGTTTTGTGTTCTGCCCACGTCCGTGTAAATTTTGAATGGGTTTCTGAAACACAGGAAACTCTTCAGGCATTATGCCAGAGAAGTTGTGTTTTACTTTGAGGCTTTCACACAGTTTTGGTTTGTCGTAGATCCAATTGAGATTTGGCCATAGTTTATAGGCCTCTATGTCGGTCAACGGTATGTCAACCTCTTCTGGACATTCAAAAGATCCAAATAGTGCAGAGTCCTGCGGTGTGTATGCTCCTTTGAACATAGTGTTTATTTAAAACCTTTCATTAGCATGATAATAATATCATATAATTCAAATTAAAAAAATGGCTGTCCTGTTTTTTTGGTTGTTTCTAAGTTTTCTTTTATGAGTGCACCGATGATCTGTCTGTCATCAAAGGATAGTGCTAGGGATTCTTGGTATGTTACGCCTCCACGCATATACCAACAAATTTTAAACAATTCATTCTTGAGATTTTTACATTCATTTTCTAGGTCCTTAAAAAAGGAAATCATGTCAGATTTCCCCATTGTCACTAATTTTATACGAAAAAATTTGAGTTATCAAATGCTATAGGCACTGTAAAAGTGCTTGGCACCCCTGCTTTAATCTGTTCTTCAGTTGCTTTGATCTGTATAGGTTTTACTGAACCTTGTTGTCTCAAAACACTCATTTTGTCTTCTAGTTCCTTAATAAGTTTGGTTGGAGCATTGTCCACAAATTCTTTTATCTGTGCAGGATCAGTCACAGTTTCACCTGTAGGCAATTCAATGCTGTTTATGTTTCCTAATAAAAGACTCGAATTCAACTGCGTAAGTTTTTTAAATGCTTCCTGGAACTTTGCTGTTTTTTCTACATCCGACAGTTGACTTGTATTGACCTGAGCATACATTTTTTGCTGTTCAAATTGAGTCAATTGAGAATTAGTAATTTGTCTGTAAGTCAATGGCCTGCTTGTTATTTTCATACCGTCATTCATGACAGCAACATTTTCGATTGGCTTACCAATTAGTGATTCAAGCACCGTGTTTAGATCCAATGATTGTGTGTATTTCTCGTTGGTTACTGGTGTTGTGACTTCTAAATCCATTTTTTCACCGTATGTGGCAATTCTTATTGCAACAAGTATTGTGTCCAAGTCGTAGTTTACTATCTGCCATGGATCTAAGATGTCAGGTATGCATGATTTTATCACGTCCACTGTCGCCTGGCCATTCATCATTGCGTCCGGTGTTTTGAATGCAAGTTCGTCCACTGCTGTCATGGGCATCACAGGGTATTCACCATTTGCAGTTGGCTTGACCACCTGTGGAGGATAAAATTGTCCACCACTTGGGAATCTGATATAGATCTGTGGTTGTCTATAGTATTTGCTTAAAGGTTTTGTTTCGTTTGTCATTGTGTTTTTTCCGTCTATAAATATAACATATTAACGTATGTATGTCTATATTTATATGCGTATAAAATGGTAGAAAAAATGGATCCTGAAGTACAGAAAATATTAGAAGAATTATCAAAAATTACCAATTCACAGCAGTTGGAGAATTACCGTAAAAGCCTGATCAAGGCCGGCGGAGCATTAGAAAAGAACAGCAAATTATCTGAAGAAGAACAAAAAGAAATCAAGAGAGCAATCGAGCAGAGAAAAAGGCTGTTTAGTGTATCTTCCAAATTAGAGCAAAATTTTAAAAACGTAGGCCAACAGATTGGTTTATCTGAAAAAGCGGCAACCGGGTTTGCAAAAGGCACGGTCAAAACAACAAGTTTTGTTGGGAAATTTTCAAAAGCAGTCAGTGAAGGTACCGGCAGAATACAAGATTACACAGCGTCTCTTGCCGAGTTTGGTCGAGTTGGTGAGTCACTTGCAAGGATTGGAAATTTATTTGGTGAATCAACCGATGCATTTAGAACATTGTCATCTGTTGGTGCAACATTTGGACAGAACCTAATACAATTACGAGAAGCATCAGCGAACGCAGGAATACCGATCACTGATTTTGTCGACATGATTGGTAAAAATTCTGAGGCATTGGCATTGTTATTTGGTACTACCACAGAAGGTGCAAAACAATTTGCAGGTTTATCAAAACAATTTAGAGATGCCAACATTAGTTTCTTGGCACCACTTGGACTTACGGTTGAAGAAATAAATGAATTCTTGATAAGCAACCTAACACTACAAAGAAGAACAGGTTTGCTTACACAACAGTCAGAGGCACAACAGTTAAAGACTGCTAGAGATTACATAGAACAACTTGATAGACTGGCGAGGCTGACAGGCCAACAAAGGGAAGATCTTGCAAGACAAATGGAGGCGTCTCTTGCCAACGAAAGATTCCTTGCAATGCTTAATACACAGACTCCAATAGTTGCACAGAACTTACAACAGTTTGAAGCAGGTATTACAAAACTTGCCCCTGGTTTGTCAACAGGTTTACAAGATTTAATTGCAACAGCAGGTAATCCTGTAACAGACGCGGCAATCGAGTTTGCACAAAACATACCGGAGTCACAACAAATTGTAAAAGATCTAATCGCAGGAAACATCACAGTCGAAGAAGCCATGACTAGAATGAGAGATGCGGCACAGAGATCAAACAAAAGATTTAACGAAACAACAGCAACTGGTACAGTTGAGTTTTTAAGACTGCAAGGTGAAGTAAACAAACTGGCAACAGCGAGTTTGAACACAGCAGACGCAATTGGAGAGCAACAAAAAGAAGCAGACAAACTGACACAAGAGTTTACAGAGTTTGAAACTAATCTAAAAAACTTAACAAGTGCAGTTGACAGTACAAAAACCGGATTTTTGAAACTGGTAGACGACTTTGTAGGCACAGGCACAGGATCTCTGAATGATATGTTAGGAAAACTTTCCGAAGATGTCAAAAAATTAACCCCAGAGATGGCAGGTTTACTCTTTGTCATGAAGGAAGGAATACAAACAGGCTTTGGTATTTTAAAAGACACAGTGCCAATATTCCTCGCTGTCAAAACAGGAACAACAGCAGGAATTAAAGCCGCCGGAGGAATGGGCGGCGGAATGATGGCCGGTGGTGGCGGCAAAGGAAAAGCAGGGATCTTTCAAAAAGGAATGAGATTTTTAGGCAGACTAGGAATGCTTGGAGCAGGTGTGTTTGGAGTAAATGCCGGAATGAATATGGCAGAAGCAGGTGCAGAAACAGACAATGATGTTCAAAAAGGATTAGGAATTGCCACAGGAGCGGCAAGTGGTGCTTTAACAGGTGCGGCTATTGGCTCAATGGTTCCTATTATCGGTACTGCCCTTGGCGCCGCTTTAGGAACTGCTGTAGGTGGTGGACTAGCGGCCTACGAAGGTTATGGCGAACAAATCAAAGGCTTTTTCAGTAATCTTTTTGGTGGAGGAGATGGGAGAGCAATCGGAACTCTACAATCTACAGGAGGATTTGTTGAACCAAGGAATACACTAGCGGCGATACACGCCGGCGAACGTGTGTTATCACCAGCAGAAGCAAAAAATTATGCAGAAATACAGAAAGGAATGGCAACCAATACTATTACCAATCAAACCGGTAATGTAACATCCTCAGACTTTACTAACGTTCTAAACGAACTTAAAACCGCGAACAAAAACTTAAATATGCTTGTAAGTATCGGTGATGCTACCAGAAATAATACTGATAGAACAAAGAATTTACTTGCAAATAAGACAGAAAGTTTAGTATAATATAGTATGGCTTGGAAAAAATATTTTAAAGACGCAAACACATCTCCTATTTCTGGAGAAAGTAGACCCAATTTTGCAAAGAGAAATTACTCATCATATCTACCTGATGTATACACAGGACACCCAAATAGGATACAAAGATATTTTCAGTATGATCAAATGGACAGTGACTCTGAAATTAATGCGGCACTGGACATACTTGCAGAATTTTGTACACAAAAAAATACAGAGAACGAAACTCCGTTCGATTTAGTATTCAAAGACGATGTCACAGACCAGGAAGTAAAAATTTTAAAAAGATCTTTACAACAATGGACAAAAGCAAATCAGTTCGGTAGAAGAGTTTTTAGGATTTTTAGAAATGCCTTCAAGTATGGGGACTGTTTCTTCGTAAGGGATCCAGAAACAAACAAATGGCTTTTTATTGACTCGGCAAAAGTTGATAGAATTATTGTTAACGAATCCGATGGCAAGAAACCAGAACAATACATTATTCGAGATATAAATCCAAATTTACAAAGATTAAGTGCAACTGCTGTGACTCCAAATCAAGTTTATGGCGGAGGTGGTACTACAGGCGGAACCTATAGTTCAAACTATGCTGGTGCAGGACAAGGTGTTAATATGAGTAACGCTGGAACTGCCGGACCAGGTGGTAGATTCTATAGAACAATGAATCAATATGCCATTAATGCAGAACACGTTATACATTTAAGTATGTCAGATGGTTTAGACAACCTATTCCCTTTTGGACAGTCGGTATTAGAACAAGTTTTTAAAGTTTACAAACAAAAAGAATTACTAGAAGATGCAATTATAATCTACAGAGTACAGAGAGCACCAGAAAGACGTGTGTTCTATATTGATGTAGGAAATATGCCTACACACTTGGCTATGCAATTTGTTGAAAGAGTCAAGAATGAAATAAATCAAAGAAGGATTCCAAGCACATCGGGTGGTGTTAACTACATTGATGCCACGTATAATCCTATGTCGATCAACGAAGACTACTTCTTTCCACAAACAGCAGAAGGAAGAGGTTCTAAAGTTGACACATTGCCAGGTGGAACTAACCTAGGTGAGATAGATGATCTAAGATTTTTCACAAACAAATTGTTTAGAGGTTTAAGAATACCAGCATCTTACTTGCCAACAGGTGCTGAAGATGGGCAACAACAGTACAATGACGGCAGAGTGGGTACTGCATACATTCAAGAATTAAGATTCAACAAATATTGTCAAAGATTACAATCATTATTGCAAACTGCGTTTGATTCAGAATTTAAATTATGGTTAAAGAATAAAGGATACAACATAGACTTTTCTATGTTTGAAATTAAAATGAATCCACCGCAAAACTTTGCACAATACAGACAGACTGAAATGGACCAGGCAAGAGTATCTACGTTTACACAGGTTGCCGAACTGCCATACATGAGTAAACGTTTTGCGTTGAAAAGATTCTTAGGTTTGACCGAAGAAGAAATGGCTAAAAATGCTGATCTTTGGGCCGAAGAAAATGCAATACCACAAAACAAACAAACTAAAGGACAACAATTAAGAGCAGGTGGAGTGACAGCAGGTGGAGTACAGACTGATCTAGATCAATTTGAAGAGCCAACAGCAGAGCCTGATGCACCAGAACCAGGCGGAGCCGGCACTACACCACAAGGTGGCACACCAGGCCAAACACCACAGACATAGGTTAAATACGTTTATGAAACTAATGGAATTTATGAAATACGGACACGAAGGGTTTGAACAAGATAAAAGTTATGAACCTGAGAATGATATTTCTATATTAGACAAAGACGACACCAGAAAAACAAGACTTTCACTGAAAGATATAAATTCTATGCGTTTAGCATCCGAACATCATGATGATTTGCAAAAACAAGAAGCAAAATTTGTTCAGAAAATGTATGGAACTCCCTCCGAATCAGATAACTTAGAGTTGTAATGTCTGAGATAGCCTTTGTACTAGGGAACGGTGAATCCCGAAAAGGAATTAAAATAGAAGATTTAAAAAAGCACGGCAAAACCTATGCCTGTAATGCTGTATACCGAACCGAAAATCCTGATGTTTTGGTTGCTGTTGATCCCAAGATGATGCTTGAAATAGCAAAATCCGATTACATGGCAAAGAATACAGTCTGGAGCAATTTCAATAATCAATATAAAAAAGTAGAAATGATAATGAATCACGCACAGTTCTTTCAACCTAGTTTAGGTTGGAGTTCTGGACCTACAGCACTTAAATATGCCGCTAGTTTTAATCCTACAGAAATTTATATACTTGGTTTTGACTACCATGGGCACTCAGACAGACAAAGGAAAGTGTTCAACAATATTTTCAAAGATACTGAGAATTATAAAAGAAGCACCGAAGAAGCCACATTTTTTGGTAATTGGATGAATCAAACAAAACGTGTACTTAAAGATTCACCGAATATTCAGTTTTATAGGGTAATACCACCAGGCTGGTTTGCACCCAGAGATTTAGAATGGCAAGGCAATTGCAAACACATGGAAATAGACGCATTTAAACAGAAATTTGCCCTTAATAAATAAATCAGTCAAAAAAAGAGCCTTTTTAGCCACCATTTCTGTGGTATTTCACATATTTGTCGTAAATACATTGCTTATAAGTACAAAACAAGCCGATAATAAAGGAGCACGTGCAATATGTCAAATATTAAAGAAAATAAGTTTGAAACATTGTTAGAATTGCTTATCAACGAAGAAAATGATAAAGCAGAACAATTATTTCATGAAATTGTTGTAGAGAAATCAAGAGACATCTACGAAGGTCTTGCTGACGAGACTACAACAGAAGCGACAGAAGAAACTACTACAGAAGCAATGCATGACAAGATAGACAAAATGAAAGAAGAGTCCGACGAGTCAGAAGCAAAAGATGAAGTTAAAGAAACTGAATCTGCTTCAAAAGAAGACGAATCTGTTGACGAAGAAGTAGAAATCGAAGACGAGGCTACTGAAGAGTCTAAAGAAGAAACTAAAGAAGAAGAAACAATCGAAGAAGTAGGTGGAGACGCAACTGATGAATTAATCAAAGACGTAGCCGCAGACCAAGAAGGTGACGCAGAAGGTGCCGCTGATGACATGGCTAAAGACATGGACATGGAAAAAGACGGTGAAGAAGGCGATACTGAAGAGAGAATCGACGACTTAGAAGATGCTTTAGATGAATTAAAAGCAGAATTCGAAAAAATGATGGGTGACAAAGACGGTGAAAAAGAAGAAGAATCTTTAGAGCCGATAGCAAATGACACTGAAGCAGTTGAAATGCCAGTTGAAGGTAAAAAAGACATGAAGGATAAGGAAACTATGAAGGAGTACAAAATCCAGAAGTCTGCTGACAACAAAGATGGCAGTGACAACAAAAAATCTCCAGTGACTGATGCAGGAAGCAAAATGCCAAAAGGTGGTGATAACATCGCTAAAGGCAGTGCTGAAGAAAAAGGTCGTCCAGCCCCAACTGCTCAAAAAATGAGCGATTTTGAAAACACTGGCGGAAAAGATAAGTCAACATCTTTCAAAAAAGAGATGAAGGCAGATCACAAAGACGGTGCAGACAATACTAAATCACCAGTTGCTACAAAGTAATTGTTGATTAACACAGAGGGATTCGGATGTCACTATATCTAAGAGAGCATTTAACCTACGATCAGGCTAGAGTACAGATCTTGCACGAAGGCGACAACGGCAAAGATTTGTATATGAAAGGGATCTGTATTCAAGGTGGTATTAAAAATGCCAATCAAAGAGTTTATCCAGTAAACGAAATTGGAAAAGCAGTAAAAACTCTTAACGATCAGATAAGTTCGGGTTATAGTGTTCTTGGAGAAGTAGATCATCCGGATGATTTAAAAATTAATTTGGACCGAGTGTCTCACATGATTACTGAGATGTGGATGGACGGTCCAAATGGATACGGCAAAATGAAAATTTTGCCAACACCAATGGGTCAACTTGTCAAAACAATGTTGGAATCAGGTGTGAAACTAGGCGTTAGTTCCAGAGGAAGCGGAAATATTTCCGAGTATGGCGGCGGCGAAGTTTCAGACTTTGAGATCATCACTGTTGATGTTGTGGCCCAACCTTCGGCACCAGGTGCTTACCCAACGCCAATATACGAGCATTTGCTAAACACAAAAGGCGGTATGAAAGCAAAGGGTCTGGCAGACGAAGTGAGAAATGACAAAAAAGCACAAAAGTATCTAAACGATGCTTTAATTAATATAATAGGGAAACTAAAATAGGAGAGAAATATGTTTGACGCTATTTCAAAACTAGTTGAATCAGGAGCAATATCAGAAGATGTTCAAAAAAACATCCAAGAGGCTTGGGACAACAAGATAAAAGAAAACAGAGAGCAAGTAGCGGCGGAATTAAGAGAAGAGTTTGCTAAAAGATACGACCATGACAAAGCAAACATGGTTGAGGCAATTGACAAGATGATGACTGAAAAATTATCTGAAGAAATCTCTAAATTCGTTGAAGATAGAAAAGGACTTGCACAAGAAAAAATCGCTTACAAAGAAAACGTAGGCAAACATTCTGCAAAACTAGAAGAGTTTGTTTTAAGCAAACTTAACAGTGAACTG
>MDTE01188535.1_pt1 | contig 168447 bp, 159 predicted proteins | sample 811231 | NCBI WGS metagenome assembly MDTE01 (sample SAMN05326651, study PRJNA326480) | marine metagenome | isolation source: seawater | place: Indian Ocean: Red Sea | collected 2010 | reverse complement strand
CGGTGCACTCTTAGCCTTACTAGCAGTCTTCTTCTTCGGTGCACTCTTAGCCTTACTAGCAGTCTTCTTCTTCGGTGCACTCTTAGCCTTACTAGCAGTCTTCTTCTTCGGTGCACTAACTGCTTTTCTAGTACCTTCAATACCTGTTTTGTAAATACCTGCAGCAAAGGCCAAGCATTCTTCCTTAGTAGCACCTTTTTTGACCTCAAAAATACTTGACCACTCTACAAGACAAGCTCTTGATGAGGTGGCTTTAACTTTTATAGTAGCAGTATAATTAAAAAAAGGTACGGGTGTATTTGGTTCCTCTATAATAGAGTACGATTGAATTTTATTCTTATCATCTAACTTAATTAGTCTCTCACTAAGTTGTTTTTTCAAACCCGCAATTTTAAGACGTCGAATATTTCCTTTTTGAGAAATTTCACTATTTGTAACCGCCCCACTCATAATCTTAGTAAGGCCGTTAAAAGCACCAATATATTCCCAAACTTTATCTGCTCGTGCCGCAATGCGTTCTGAAACTTTTACCCTTGTAATTGCCATGGTTATGGTCCCCTGTACAATTTGGTTTAACTGCCTTGTCCCGGAAGAAGATTCAGGCGAAAAATGTAAATTTACAAACATAGTTATAATTTTACAACCTGTACTGTATCGTTTTGAAAAAAAAGAGGCTCAAATAAACAAAAATTATCTCTTCAATAGGTTTGTCATACACTCTTTACTGATATTTGAGATAAAAATTACTGATATTTGAGATAAAAATTACTGATATTTGAGATAAAAATTTCAAAAAATTATAATAATTAGATTATATTCAATGACTCAATACCTTGAAAAGTGATGGTAAGTAACGTATCTGCAGGGTAAATTTTAAACTATTAATTTTTTCTAAAGGTAAAAAATGAACTCGATATTAAAAGGTTTACGGGTCGTTGAGGGGTCCGCTTTTGTTGCTGCACCGTTGGGTGGAATGATGTTGGCTCAGATGGGTGCTGATGTAATACGTTTTGATATGATTGGTGGTGGACTTGACTACCGTCGTTGGCCAGTAACTTCAAATAATAATAGTATTTATTGGGCGGGAATGAATAAAGGGAAACGCTCTATTGCTATCGATTTTCGTAGTCCTGAAGGAAGAGAAATTATAACCAACCTAATAACAGCACCCGGTTCAGACGCAGGTATATTTCTAACCAATCTTCCAGTTCGTAATTGGTGTTCCCATGAGAATCTAAAAACATTGCGTGAAGATGTTATTTCGCTAAATATAATAGGAAACCCTGACGGTACTACTGCAGTTGATTATACTGTAAATGCAAAAACAGGCTGGCCTTTTACTACTGGCCCATCTAGCCTCAATAATGATGAACCAGTCAATAATGTCTTACCAGGATGGGACCTTACTTGTGGGCTAATGGCTGCGATTGCTCTTTTGGCAGCCGAAAGACACCGTAGCAGAACTGGAGAAGGTCAAAATATTAGGCTGTCATTAGCCGATGTTGGTTATCACCTTACTGCATCACTTGGTTATATAGGAGATGTTCTTTTAAATGATGAACAACGTCCAAGAATTGGTAACCAAATGTATGGAACCTTTGGAAAGGATTTTTGTACTTCTGATAATAAAAGAATTATGCTTGTAATTGTTACGTCTCGACAAATGCAAGCTTTTGCTAAAGCTACTAATTTAAAAACCGCCTTCGACAACTTAGAAGCCAAAGAAAATATTAATCTTGATCTTGAGTCAGATCGCTGGAAAGTTCGAAAATTACTCAGCGATCTGGTAGATCCATGGTTTGCAGAACATACTTTGGTAGAAGCAGGAAATAAATTAACAGATGCAGGAATTCTTTGGGCTCCTTTTAGGACTTATAAAGAAATGGTCCATGAAGATCCATTTGTTTCCACTAATAACCCCTTATTCCAAAATATTGATCAACCCGGAATAGGACAAATATTAACACCAGGTTCTCCTTTTGAATTTTCAAACTTTTCAAGAGAGGAAGTGAAACGAGCCCCATTATTAGGGGAACATACAGACTCAATTTTATCTGATGTTCTTGGCATGAGCTCAAATGAAATAGGAAAACTTCACGATCAAAAAATTGTATCAGGGCCATAAGTGCCAAGTTGTTGACTGTTATAAAATATGTTTAAATCATATACTTAGGCACCCTCAACTAAAACCATCCTCCCATTAGATGCTTTTTGCCTAATATTTAAGATGGACTGATATTCCTCAGAGAAATACCATTCACGAGCTGCTTCTACATTCTCAAACTCGATGACTACTAACCTACTTGGCTCCCAATCACCCTCCAGTTTTTTAGGCGATCCTCCTCTTACAACAAAATTGCCTCCATATTTTTTTACAGTTTTAGGTGTCTTAGTCTGATAATTTTTGTATAAGTCAGAATCGAAAACATCAATATCAGCGATTATATAAGCCTTCATTTAATTATTTCCTTTCTTTACTCATCTAAACTAGAAATTACCAATACGATTTAATATATTTTTAATCTAACAGTCCTCTAACCATTATAGCTATTACAATAGCCACAAACCCCAACAAAACAGGCCACATAATCCATCGAGTAAGCTTTCGCCCAGTAACTTTATCGTAGATTATAGCAGCTACCAGCAAGAGGATAATGATTATAAGAATTATTTTAAAAATCATATTAACTTTTAGATACTAAATGATTGATTATTTTTTGTGAGGTTTTTGAGTTTATAAATTAAGTAATATAATACTAATGCTTATTAATTATTTGTGTAAGGATAAAATCAATGCGTGCAGTTGTTATTAATGAGTATGGAGATGTTGATAAGCTGAATTTTCAAGAAATAGAAACACCAACTGCTGGACCAGGAGAGGCAATCGTAAAAATAAAGGGCGCTGGTGTAAATCATCTTGATCATGACATTAGAGAAGGGATATCGGGTTTTCCAATTTCCCTGCCACATGTACCTGGGATTGAAGGAGCAGGTGAAGTCGTAGAGGTTGGAAAAAATGTTAAAATTTCAAAAGTTGGAGATCGTGTTGGAATTTCATTATTAGCTCCATGCAATTGTTGTAATATGTGTCGAAGTGGAAAAGATAATCTATGTTATAATGGACATTTCCTTGGTGCCTCAATGTGGGGCACTTATGCAGAATATGTTAAATGTTATGAAAGCCAACTAGTTCCTCTTCCAGAAAACCTAGACTACGACAAAGCCGCAGCCTCACATTTATGTTTTGGAACAGCATGGCATATGGCAGTGCATTATGGTGATGTCAAAGCTGGAATGACAGTTTTAGTAAATGCTGCAGGAAGTGGCGTTGGAACTTCAGCAATACAAATAACTAAGTTACATGGAGCGACAGTTATTGCTTCAGCTGGGTCAAATGACAAACTTGAAAAGGCAAGACATTTAGGTGCAGACACTGTGATAAATTATAATAGCGATGATTTAGCAGAAGCAGTAATGGAAGCAACTGGTGGAATGGGTGTCGATCTAGTGATTGAGTCAGTTGGTGGCAAGGTTTTGGTTAAAAGCCTTGAATGCACAGCAAAGGGGGGAATGATCGTAACTTGTGGTGCCCACGCTGGCGAAGAGATAAAAATGGACGTAATTCAGTTATTTAGAAAAAATATAAGATTTCAAGGTAGTGTGTTATCAACCAGATTAGAGATGGAACATGTTTTCAAATTAGTGGCTGAGAATAAATTAAATCCAACTATACATACTAAACTACCACTAGAGGATGTAAGAAAAGCAGGTGAACTAACAAGAGATAGAAATTTTTTTGGTAAAATAATACTCGAACCTTAGATATGAAAAATACGATTTGTTTTAAATAATGGTATTCCTCATATTATCTCACCTAAATTGCACCTATTATTTCCGGAAGTTTACTTAAATCACTAATTATTATATCTGGGGAGGCTGGTAGTCTTTCAATTTTTTGCTTGGACCTGTTACACCAAACTACTTTAAAGCCAAAATGTGCTGCTCCAACAGCATCCCATGAATTTGAACTCTGAAAACTTATTTTTTCTGAGTCGCAATCTAAATTTTCTACGGCATATTTGTAAACACTTGGATGTGGCTTATAAATCCCAATAGAGTCAACAGATAAAGTCTTGTCTATCAAATTTTCTAACCCCGCACTTTTGACTGCAGAGTCCAGCATATTAGGTTCCCCATTTGAGAGAATTGCAATTTTTATGCCACTTTCTTTAATTTGATTAAGTGTAGTAATAACTTCAGGATATGGTTTGAGTTCGCAATATGCTGCCATTAACTTTTCACTTAAACCAATTTTGTTTAATTCCACTGTTTCTAGAGCAAAATCAAGCGCATTATTAGTCAAAGTCCAAAAATCTGTATAAGTTCCCATTAAGCTGTGTAACCAAGTATATTGTAGTTGCTTAGCTCTCCATATCTCATTTAGCTTGTCTGCCTTTCCTTCCATATCTGAACTGAATCGGTCAACTGCACTATTAAAATCAAACAGCGTTCCGTATGCATCAAAAACACATGCACTTATGTTATCTAGTTTTTTCACTGACATGTGTATCCCCCCAACTTGGATTAAAATTAAATAAAAAGTGCGTTAAAATATCAATTAGGAAAAACATAAATTTTTAACTGACATAAATTTCAAATATAGGATAAAAAATATTTTATTTTTTTAACCTTTAGAGATTAATTATTTATGGCGGAAAGTTATACGACCTTTAGTAAGATCATATGGTGTCATTTCAACATCAACTCGATCTCCAACAAGAACACGTATTCTAAACTTTCTCATTTTTCCGGCTGGTCTAGCAATGATTTCATGATCATTTTCTAATTTTACCCTAAACATTGTGTCAGGCAGTTTTTCTGTCACAACACCTGAAAACTCTAAAAGATCCTCTTTAGCCATGTAATTTTCCCTGTAAACGCTATAATTAAAATTGTTATGAAGATTAATATTCTAAGGATAAACTAATTATTGATTACTAATCAAACTATGATTTCAATTTGATAACAGCTTTCCCTTTAATAGATCGTTCCTCTAGTTTTTTAAGTACACTGACCGCTTCTTCAAGTTTCCACTCCCCCGCAATCTCCAGTTTCAAATGACCAGCTTGCCACCATTTTATGAGCTCTAAAACACTTTCTCTCAAAAGGTCTGTGCGATAGCGAACAAAATAACGCAGTGCTGAACCCATTGCGCTGCGATGTTTAACTAATAATCTATTAGCTGGAACTTTTGGTATTCCACCTACAAATCCAATATGTATATATCTACCACCCCAACCAACTGAAGAAAATGCTGAGTCAAATAAGCTTCCTCCAATTGGATCAAAGCATACATCAACACCACTATTATTTGTTAAATTCATTATTTCTGATTTCAGGTCTTTCTTAGAATAATCAACTAAATAGTCAGCTCCCCTGCTATAGGCTAATTTAAGTTTTTCGTTACTACTTGCCCCCGCAATTACTTTCGCTCCCATTACTTTAGCTATTTCTACTGCTGTTAAACCCACACCACCAGCACTCCCTAAGACTAAAATACTCTCATTATTTGCTAGTCTTGCCTGCCATCTTAGAGCGACATGTGAAGATACATACGCAATTAGGAATCCAGCCGCAGTATTGTCATCCATATTTTCTGGCACGAGAAAACAAACACTGGCATCAGCAATAACTTGTTCTGCAAAACCCCCATGATTTAGTAAAGCCATCACTCTTTCACCAGGTTTAAAGTTTTTTACTTCAGCTCCACATTCTAAAATAATACCTACCGCCTCTAAACCAGGTGCAAAAGGAAAATTTGGTCTTGTCTGATAATTACCTGCAACCATTACCAAATCTGCATAATTTGCAGAGGTAGCAATTACTTCAATCAGAATATTGTTGGGGCCAAGTTTTGGAGGAGGCATATTAGATATTGTTAATAAATTTATAGATCCCCATTTTCTACATACAACAGCTCGCATTTTAAAGAGATTCCATCGCTTGCTTAACCGCTTGATAGTCTGGTGAACCAATTGGTAACAAACCAAGAAGATGTTTCCACTGTTCCCGAGCTTTTTTATAATTACCTAACATAGCTGCTGCATATCCTGAAAACCAAAGGGCTTCTGGATGATCTGGGTCAAGTTCTAAGGCTGCATTAAAAGCAACAATTGCTTCTTCTGGTATTATGTTTTTATTTGAATTAGCATCCATGAGTGCTCGTCCATACTCTGCTTGTAAGCTTGCATTTCCAGGGGACAAAATAACTACTCGTTCATATGCATCAACAGATTTTTGGTGTTCCTTGAGAACTTTCCATGATTTAGCGAGACGTATCCATCCTTCTAAATCCTCAGGTGTATCTTTTAGACGATCAGCCAAACCTTCAACCATTGAGAGGATCATATCCCTTCTCTCCTGAGAGGTCATATTTTTGGCATCGGCAATTTGCGATTCTGTTGGCCCAGAAATCTTATCTTTAGATATAGCTTCAATCGAAGGAGATTTATTAGAAATGTTTTGTGACTGAATTTCAGCAAGCCTAATTTCAGCCTGTTCTGCTTTGTCATTGTGACCAAGAACACGATAAGCACGAATCAACCTTTTCCATCCAGAAAGATCATTTGGATTTTCAACTAATTTTTGGGCAAGATTTTCAACCATACCCGTTATCATGGCTTGTCTATCTTCTTGATTCATTTCTGAAGCAGCAGCTACATCTTCAGCTGTTGGCCCAGTTATTGGAATATCACCAGCCCCAGTTACAATATTTGAAGTAGCATATGGGATTTCGTATATTTCCGTTTCTAATTCTACTGCCGCCTTGTTAATGGCTGTCACTAAATTCATTCTCCAAGGTGTATTTTCTGGTGTATCAGCAGCTAGATCCATCCACATTTCTAAAGCCTGTGCTGTTCTTCCTCCTTGTGCCAAAGCAAGTGCCAAGTAATACCTAGCAGCAGGATTTGTAGGGTCATTGCTTAGAACTGTCTCAAAAATTGTTTTTGACTCAACTGTTATTTGACCATTTGTTGATAAAACAATTGCCTCACCAAGCATAGTCATTACTAACTGATTATTAGAAAATATAACTGAAGCCTCACGTAAAATATCTACAGCTTTCAAATATCTCTCAAGAGTCATATACGTACGGCCTAACATTAACCAGCCTTCTAGATTATTTGGATTCTTTAAAAGTTTTTCCTCTAAATTTGTAATTGCAAGTTCTATATCTTGCCCTGCTAGTTCTTGTTTCTTTTGTTCAAAATTTCTCTCGGCAAAAGGTTCTGCCTGAAGGCCAGGGTTACCAGTATTCATATAAATACTTATTGACAATGCAGGAATAAAAATAAGAAAAACACTCACTGTTATCCACCGAGCATAAGAAACTGGGATTAAACGAATAAAGTTTAAAAACGGAATCCGATGAAATATAGATAAAATTACTGATAAAAAAAGTCTTTGATTATTTATTTCAGGTTTTTTTAAGTCTTTATCTACCGCTAAAATACGTCTTTGTATTTCTACCTTAGCTGCATCATAATCATCAGAACCAATTAAACCTCTCTTCAAGTCAGAGTCTAGTTCCCTTAACTGGTCTTTGTAAATTGCTATATTTTTTTCCTCAGAGGACTCATTATCATATCGTTTTCTGATTAAAGGTAGTGCCAAGATAATAATTGCCATAGATGTCATTAATGCTATTGCTAACCATAAAACCATTGAAATAGAGTCCTCAGCTATTCAGATTTTTCTTCGAGAATTTGTCTCAGCTTTCTCTTTTCTTCATCATTTAAAAAATTGGCATCTTCTTGAGATGTTAAAATCTTCTTCAATCTAGACCTTCTAAATAAAAAATAAATTGCAATAATACCTATTAACAGTGCTCCTACAGGCCCAAACCACAGAATATAAGTAGCACCTTTAACAGGAGGGTTCATCAAAATAAAATCTCCATATCGATCAGTCATGAACTGATTTATTTCTTCATTAGTATCACCAGCCTGTATACGCTCGCGAACTAATAATCTTAAATCACGCGCCAGTTCTGAATTTGAGTCAGCAATTGATTGTCCTTGGCATACTAGACACCTTAATCCCTCATGGAGTTCAAGGGCACGATCTTCTTGTAAGGGATCCGATAAAGGTTTATCTGGAGAGAAGGCATATACATTTATATGATCAATATTTATGAGAAGTCCAAAAAAAATCATTAAAAAAATCATTGAATAAAAATTACGACATATATATTTCATCTTCTTAACTCTGATATTAATGGTAAAACCACCTCAGAAAGATCTTCTCTAGTAAGAATTCCAACGTGTTTAAATCTAATTCGACCATCACCATCTACAATGAACGTTTCTGGAATACCATATACTCCCCAATCTATTCCTACTCGACCATCCATATCAGAGCCTATACCTTTGTAGGGATTGCCATATCGCTTCAACCAAGAACTACTATTTTCTAAAGAGTCTTTATAATTTAAACCGTATATTTTAACATTGTTACTTTTTGCTAAATCCATCAGCAGTGGGTGTTCAACCAAACAAGGTCCACACCATGATGCAAAGACATTTACCAGAACAACTTCACCATTTCTTAGATCATTATCACTAAATCCTTCTTGAGAAGAAGGGGGAGGTGGTAGATTAAATTTTGGGACTGGTTTATCAATTAAGGCTGAAGGAATTGTCCTTGGATCTCCAGTTATTAACTGAAAACCTAGAATACCCGCAAGTATAATGAAAAAACATGGTACTAAAATAAAAAACAAAGCTTTTGATTTTCTTTGACTTTTTATTGGTGTCTTTTCTATATCTGAATGTTGATTCATTAATTTTTTCTTACCCTGTCAGAAATATTCTTTTTTTGTAATCCTAAATTAATTCTCCGACGTGGTGCTCCGACCCTATGCCTTCTATCTGTCAAAGATACAAAACCTCCTACAACCAATATAGCAGCCCCACTCCAAATCCATGGTACTAAAGGGTTATGATGAGCACGGACTGCCGTTCCCTCTCCTGAGGGATCACCTAGAACAAGATATAAGTCTGCAAGCCAAGTACCATGAATTGCTGCCTCAGTTGTTGGCATATCTTGAACTGGGTAATAACGCTTTTCAGGATAAAGTAAGGTTATTAATTTGCCATCTTTTTCAACTTTAAACTCTGCCTGACGAGATGTGTAATTTGGTCCCTCAACTTCTCCAATACTAAGCATTTTAAACTCATAACCTGATAATGATATCACATCTCCGGGCATCATTATTTTCTCTAATTTAGTTTCCCAATTAGATGCTACCACTAGTCCAGTCACAAGAATTGCAAGACCTGTATGTGCAATTGACATCCCCCATGATGACCGGGGAATAATTAATAATCTCTGTATACTCTGATAAATTGGAACACGAAATAGCCTGATTCGTTCACTCAGTTCAACTAATACCCCTACAAAAACCCAAATAGCTAAACCCAGTCCCAATAATACCCCCCACGAACCACCTTGAACTGCATAAATTATAATTATAACCACCAACGATACAGCAGTTACTATACCTAATCTTTGAAGAACAAAATAATGGTTAGATCTTTTCCAAGACATAAGAGGGCCCAATGCAGCTATCAGTAAGAGTGGTACCATTAACCATACAAAAGTTGCAGTATAAAATGGAGGACCAACAGAAACTTTTTCACCAGTAATAGCATCTAGGATTAATGGGTATAAGGTTCCAATTAGAACTGTTATACAACTTACAACTAAGAGTAAGTTATTTATTAATAGTGTTCCTTCTCTGCTTATTGGCCTAAAACGACCACCTGACCTTAAAGTAGGAGCACGCCAAGCGTAGAGAGTTAATGCACCGCCAACCACAATTACTAAGAAACCTAAAATATAGACACCACGTTCTGGGTCAGAAGCAAAACTATGAACAGAAGTTAAAACACCTGATCTTACAAGAAAGGTTCCTAATAAACTTAGTGCGAAGCCAAGAATAGCAAGTAGAACTGTCCAACTTTTTAATGCATCTCTTTTTTCTGCAACAATTGCAGAATGTAAAAGTGCTGTTGCCATTAGCCATGGCATGAATGATGCATTTTCTACAGGGTCCCAAAACCAAAACCCCCCCCAACCTAACTCATAGTAAGCCCACCATGAACCTAGAGCTATACCGGCGGTAAGTGAAGCCCATGAGAGTAGGGTCCAAGGTCTAACCCAACGAGCCCAAGCTGCATCGACACGACCTTCTATAAGTGCAGCAACAGCAAAAGAGAAGGTAGTAGAAAGGCCTACATATCCAAAATACAAGAGTGGGGGGTGAAAAGCTAACCCTGGATCCTGAAGAAGTGGATTTAAATCACGCCCGTCGATTGGAGCTGGATCTAATCGCAAAAATGGGTTTGATGTTGCTATGGAAAATATTAGAAAACCAACCCCAATTAGGCCTTGAACTGCAAGTATTCTTGAGCGGAGTAGTATAGGAAGATTCTTTCCAAAAATTGCAATAGCCATACCATAGAGAGCTAAGATCCAATTCCAAAAAATCATAGAACCTTCATGATTTCCCCAAACACCTGTGAATTTGTATAAAAGTGGCTTAGCTGAATGAGAATTTTCTGCAACATTAGCTACAGAAAAGTCTGAAACAACATAGGCATACATGAGACAAGCAAATGACATAGAAATGAAAAAAAACTGCCCGCAGGCTGCTGGACGAGCAGTGCTCATCCAAGTCCTTTCATTAAAACCAGCTCCCAAAAGGGGTATTAAGCCCTGAACTGTTGCCATAACCAGTGCAAGAATTAGTGCGTAATGACCAAGCTCTGCTGTCACTGTTGACTATCTCCAATTTTTCCCCGCCATTGTCCATTTTCTTGTAATTTTTCAGCAACTTCCCGTGGCATATAGTTTTCGTCGTGCTTAGCTAAAACCTCATCTGCTATGAACAATTGGTTAATAAGATAGCCCTCAGCAACTACGCCCTGTCCTTCTCGAAAAAGATCCGGCAATATTCCATTGAACCTAACAGGAAGATTAGCTCCTCCATCAGTTACCTTAAAATCTATAGTCATACCATTATTTGATTTTATTACGCTTCCTTCTTCTACTAATCCCCCTATTCTCAAGCGTTGCTCATGCGAAAATGTTCGCTCTGATAAATCTGATGGAGTAAAGAAAAAAACAAGATTTTCGTCAAAAGCTAAGAATACTAAAGTTGCAGCAAGGGCTAAGCCGGCCATAGAACAACTTAGAAATATTAATCTCTTATTTTTACGTTTGAGACCCTTGCCCTTTTTACTCATGATTTTTATCATTTTTCATCCGTGGAAATTGACTGCATATTATCACCAATAGACGAAGAATTCTCAAGGGAACGGAGATTAGCTTCCCGGGACTTTAATACTCTCCAACTTCCATAAAACAAAAAAATCAAAATAAAAATTGATGCGCCGAAAGATGGCCATACATAAGCCGCATAACCCCCCATGGAAAAAAAAGACATTAGACCCCCAAAATTAAAGTTGAAATTTTGTTTTAAACAATCTTATTGCAATTAATCGAAAAATCTTTTCAGCTAGCATATTGATATAAGAAAGACTCACAACAACTTCCAGTAACAAGCAATGATTTAAATATAATTATCTAACAATTAAAGTAAAAAATTATAAGATTAGAAAAACAGTCTAAAGATTGTTCTTATACGCAAGAAAATCATTCGTTCATTGCTCTTGTTTGTTCAAGCCTTATCTTTTTTATCCGCCTATCTATTATCTCTGAACGAACTCTAATGATAAGAGTCGTAAAATAATATGTCATGAAGCCTACTATCATTAGCAATAGTGGAGCTATCATAGATGAATCAATTGATGGTGAATCGATTTTTGAAATAGTTGCCGGCTGATGCAATGTGTTCCACCAGTCAACTGAAAACTTGACTATTGGTAGATTTATTACGCCAACCAAAACTAATATCGATGATGCTCGGGCACCTTTATGAGAATCCTGAAAAGCACTATTTAGAGCAATGTATCCTATATATAGGAAAAGTAGAACAAGCATGGATGTGAGTCTTGCATCCCAAACCCACCAAGTTCCCCACATTGGCTGACCCCATAGTGACCCTGTCAAAAGGCATATAAATGTAAAACATGCACCTATGGGTGCGCTTGCTTTAGAAATTAGAAATGCCAGCGGGTGGCGCCAGATAATTCCTACAGCACATGAAAAGGCCATGACCGCATAAATAAATAAACCCATCCATGCAGATGGGACGTGAACAAAAATTATTCTATAAGCATCTCCCTGCTGATAATCTGGGGGAACAATAGCTAAGCCTAAAATTAGGCCTGAAACAATAGAAGCTATAGCAATAATTAACACCCACGGAAAAATTTTGTTTGTAAACCGAATGAAACGCGCCGGGTTTGCCAGAAAATGGAAATTTAAACGAAAATTCTTAGCTTTAGTCATTTTTTTTATGCTCTCAAAAAAACTGTTTGACAAACTGTAGTCTATTCTACGGCCATTTTTAGTGCTGCTGCACTTGCGATTGGAGCCAAAACTAAGGAGGCAACAAAACCACCAGCTAAAATTAATAATGGTGAACGTTCGCCCAAACCAAATATAGCACCTTCAACAGCACCAACACCAAAAATTAATATTGGAACTGATAATGGTAGTACTAGAAGAGCAATTAAAACTCCTCCCCTACGAAGTGAGACTGTTAGTGCTGCACCTACTGTTCCAATCATGCTAAGAGCTGGAGTGCCTAGTAATAATGACAATATAAGGACTATAAAGCCTTTACCACTCATATTTAATAACACTGCCAGAACAGGTGCACAAATGATTAAAGGAAGACCCGTTGTAACCCAATGAGCAAAGGCTTTTGATAAGACAACAAGTTCAAGGGGCAAAACACCTAATACAATCTGTTCAAGATTACCATCTTCAAAATCTTCACGAAATAAACTATCAAGTGAAAGCATAGTTGACAGTAATGCACACACCCAAAGAACACCTGGAGCCACACGTGTCAGAAGGTTTAATTCTGGGCCAACAGCTAAGGGAAATAATGTTACAGTAATAACAAAAAATATTACCGCTATAAAACTGCCTATTCCATTCCTTAGCGCTAATCTAATATCCCGTTTAAATATTGCTACAAAACTTGCAGAATTATTACCAGAAAGATAATTTTTTCCCTTCATTACCATTCTTCCCAGGTGTCCTGTTTGTTCTTATTTTCATATGTTTTAAGTTTTTGCTTTTCTGATTCATCTTCTTCTATGGCCTTTAATCCCATATCAAGGTTAAGTGCCTGATCAAGTCTAAATTTACTATGTGTAGCAACAACAACAATTCCCCCACCTGAACGATGATCTATTATTAATTCTTCAAGTTTTTTCTCAGAATCTGCATCAAGGGTTACTGTAGGCTCGTCTAAAAACCACAAAGGAGAATATGTAGATATTAAACGTGCTATTGACACTCTTTTCTTTTGGCCTGCTGACAAAAACCTTCCAGGTGTTTGGGCAAGGTTAAGTAAGCCAGTTCTTTCCAGTGCCTCATAGGCTGAAGATGAGTTACCTCTTAGTCTAGACCAAAATAATAAATGTTCAAAAACTGTCAAAGATGATTTGATACAATCAGAGTGGCCAACAAAATGCACCAAAGTTCTATATTCCTCTATGTTCTGATATACAGATCCATCTCTCCAAGATAATTCTCCTTTTGATGGCTTCAAAAATCCCGATAAAACTCTTAGAAGACTGGATTTACCAATACCGTTAGGACCAGTCACCAACAAAGCCTCTCCTCGGCTCAAGGTGAAATTTACTTTACTAAAGATGGTTTTCTCTCCTCGAACGCAGGTTAAGTTGTTAGCCTTTAGCTCTCCTTTCTGTTTATTATCAATGTTCATGTAACCCCCATATAATTCCATTAATTAGCTGAGGCTCTATTAGCTAAAAGTATCAGGATTTTAACAGTTTTTTTGTTTTAAGAACAAAAGTCTTAGAACAATTGTATGATTTGAGCTATATAGATGCAAAAATAAAAGAAGAGCGTTTACATTATTATACAGACAACATCTACTTGCCTTCAGATACTATGTTTTTTATAAAAAACTAAACCTTTCTGGCCTTACTCCTAGTGATAACATCCTTCATTTCGATCTAAGGTTAATAAAAAAAGTGAAAATATATAGAGAAAAATCTTCATTTTCCTTTTTCGAGATAACCTATAAACGTAACTTATACTTATATTACAAAAGCCAAAAGTGATAAATTTATACTGACGAATTCTTAAAATTAATATTAAGCAGACTTGTTATATAGATAAGTGTCTAGGCGACTAAAAATAAAAGGATCTCTGCAGCTATGAGTTCATATACAAATTACCTGAATGAAATCGAGGAACGCAAATCCAAGAATTTGCAACCTAAACCCATAGAGGATGGCAATCTTCTAAAAGAAATAATATTGCAAATCAAAGATATTAAAAACAAACATCGGAAAGATTCACTAAAATTTTTAATATATAATACTCTTCCTGGAACAACCTCTGCTGCAGGTGAAAAAGCAAATTTTTTGAAAGAAATTATTCTTGGTGAAACGGTTATTCAGGAAATACCAGTATCTTTTGCGTTTGAGTTGCTATCGCATATGAAGGGTGGGCCTTCAATCAAAGTGCTTCTTGATCTAGCTTTAGATATGAAATTATCAATTGCTCAGCAAGCCGCAGATGTTCTCAAAAAACAAGTATTTCTATATGAATCTGATACAGCTAGGCTTGAAGAGGCTTATCGAAATGGAAATATTATTGCTAAGGAAATTCTTGAAAGTTATGCCCAAGCAGAATTTTTTACTAAGCTCTCGGAAATAAAGGAAGAAATTAAGGTTGTTACATTTGTTGCGGCTGAGGGTGATATTTCAACAGACCTTTTATCACCTGGAAATCAAGCCCACTCTAGAGCAGATCGTGAGCTACATGGGAAATGCTTCATTTCGGAAACTGCTCAGAATGAAATTTTAGAACTACAAGACAAACACCCCGACAAACAGATAATGTTAATAGCTGAAAAGGGTACAATGGGAGTTGGATCCTCAAGGATGTCAGGAGTAAATAATGTTGCTTTATGGACTGGCAAACAGTCAAGTCCCTATGTTCCGTTTGTAAATTATGCTCCAATTGTTGCTGGAACAAATGGTATTTCACCAATATTCATGACTACAGTAGGTGTTACTGGAGGCATTGGAATTGACCTAAAAAATTGGGTTAAAGTTTTGGATCCTGAAGGAAATCCAATCTTAAATAACGACGGTAATGCAGTCTTAGAAGAGAAATATTCGGTTGCTACAGGAACGGTTCTAACAATTAATACTAAAAATAAGAAATTACTTAATGAAGATTCTAGTGAAGAGTTCATTGATATTTCTTCTTCCTTTACGCCACAAAAGATCGAATTTATTAAAGCTGGTGGATCATATGCAATTGAATTTGGAAAAAAACTTCAAATATTTGCCTCTTTAACTCTTGGTATAAATTTACACCCTGTGTTTGCACCTTCTCGAGAGATCACACACAAAGGACAAGGGCTTACGGCAGTTGAAAAAATTTTCAATAATAACGATGTAAGAAAAGATAAAACTAACATCTTACATGCTGGTTCAGATGTTAAAGTAAAAGTAAATATTGTTGGATCACAGGACACAACAGGCCCAATGACAGTTCAAGAATTGGAATCCATGGCAGCAACTGAAATTTCATCAGGTTTAGACGGAGCATATCAATCAGGTTGTCATACTGCGTCAGTATGGGACCTAAAAGCTCAAGCAAACACTCCTAAGCTTATGAAATTCATGAATAAGTTTGGTCTGATTACAGCTAGAGACCCGCACGAAAACTACCACTCCATGACAGATGTCATCCACAAAGTTTTAAATGACATAACAATAGACGACTGGTCAATAATTATAGGTGGAGATTCACATACAAGGATGTCTAAGGGTGTTGCTTTTGGTGCTGATTCTGGAACGGTTGCTCTTGCATTGGCAACTGGTGAAGTAACGATGCCAATACCAGAGACTGTCAAGGTTATTTTCAAAGGTCAAATGAGAGATTACATGGATTTCCGGGATGTAGTTCATTCGACTCAAGCGCAAATGCTAGACCAATTTGGTGAAAATATTTTTCAAGGGAGAGTAATTGAAGTTCACATCGGAACTCTCCTTGCAGATCAAGCTTTTACATTTACTGACTGGACTGCAGAAATGAAGGCTAAGGCGTCCATTTGTATTTCAAATGATGAAACTCTTACCCAATCACTTGAAGTCTCTAAATCCCGCATCCAATCCATGATTGATAAGGGTATGGATAATAATGCCCAGATGCTAAAAACACTAATTCAAAAAGCAGAAAAGAGAATTGAAGAACTAAAATCTAGGAAAAAGCGTGCACTCTTACCAGACGCTAATGCCAAATATTTTGCACATGTTGTTGTAGACCTTGATAAGATCAATGAACCTATGATTGCTGACCCTGATGTTGAAAACATCGACGTATCAAAACGTTATACACATGATACAATCAGGCCAATTTCATTCTATAAAGCTGAGAAAAAAGTCGACCTCGGATTCGTTGGTTCATGTATGGTTCACAAAGGAGATTTAAATATTGTGGCCCAAATGTTTAGAAATTTGGAAAAATTAAAAGGTGAGGTTATTTTTAAAGCACCCTTAGTTATTGCACCTCCAACATACAATATTGTTGACGAATTAAAAGAAGAAGGAGACTGGAATATTCTACAAAAATATGCGGGGTTTGAGTTTGATGATTCAGCACCAAAAAATACTCCTCGTATAAAATACGAAAATACTCTTTATCTTGAAAGACAAGGATGTAATCTTTGCATGGGGAATCAAGAAAAAGCTGAAAAGGGAGACACTGTGATGGCAACTTCTACACGGCTTTTTGCTGGACGGGTAGTTGAAGACTCCGTAGAAAAAAAGGGCGAATCTCTCTTGGCCTCAACACCAGTTGTCGTTCTTTCTTCAGTTCTTGGAAGAACTCCTAGCATAGATGAATATAAATTAGCAGTTAAGGGTATAAATCTGACTAATTTTTTCCCAAGTGAAATAATGTAAAAAATCTATGCACTTTTCACCTTTGTTACAATATTATCAGACAAAGGATGAATTAGCTTATCAAGCATTTCCTTAGGGCATACCTGCCATATTTTTTTAGATTCAAGATCCCAGTTTGTTAAAAGCTGTTCACTATATTTTGAGTTAGACTCTCTATAATGTTCCTCAACTAAATTTCTACAAATTTTTTTCCAATAGTTACTTTCTATCCTCTGCCAAGTTACGGAGTCAGGATTAACTCTTGTCTGAAAATGATCATAATAATCATATACGAAAGCCATTCCGCCTGTCATGCCAGCACCAAAATTATCACCCACTTCTCCAAGAATAACAGCTACACCTCCTGTCATATATTCACATCCATTAGAACCACAACCTTCTGCTACAGCAAAAGCACCTGAATTTCTTACACAGAATCTTTCTCCTGCTTGCCCTGCCACAAAAAGTTTTCCTTCTGTCGCTCCATAGAGAACAGTGTTACCAATTATCGTATTTTCGTTTGAGATAAGATTACTTGATGTTGCTAACTTGACGACAATTGTTCCACCAGATAGGCCTTTTCCAACATAATCGTTAGCATCGCCCGTAAGGACTATTTTTAACCCATGGACTGCAAACGCACCTAATGATTGGCCTGCAGTCCCCCTGAGACGAATCGTAAAGTGCTCTGGCGGAAGACCTCGCATACCAAAACGTCGAGTCAATTCAGATGATAGCTTTGTTCCTACTGAGCGATGAGTATTTCGGATAGTATATGCAAGTTGCGTTTTTTCTCTTGCGTCTAATGCTGAACTAGCATCCTTAATCATTTGTTCATCTAAAGTACCTGGTACCTCATTACGCCCACTTCGAGGAGAAAAACGGGGCTTTCCATCTGAATCAGCTAAAGTCAACAAAGGGTTTAAATCTAAATCATCAAGATCCGCACTACCCCTACTTATTTGTTTTAGCAAATCGGGTCGCCCAATAACATCCTCTAAATGTCTATAACCAAGTAATGCTAGTATCTCCCTTACTTCCTCAGCAATAAATGTAAACAGGTTTACTACTTTTTCAGGTGTTCCATCAAATTTATCTCTGAGTGCACTATCTTGAGTACAAATACCGACTGGGCAAGTATTTGAATGACATTGCCTAACCATAATACACCCCATAGCTACTAGTGAAGCAGATGCAATTCCAAACTCCTCTGCCCCAAGCATAGCTGCAATTACAATGTCTCGGCCTGTTTTTAATCCACCATCTACTCTTAAAGTAATGCTATGTCGAAGCCTATTAAGAGTAAGAACTTGATTGATCTCAGCTAACCCAAGCTCCCAAGGAACTCCTGCAAACTTGAGACTTGTCTGAGGGCTAGCCCCCGTGCCTCCGTCATTCCCTGAGACTAGAATAATATCTGATTTTGCTTTAGCAACGCCAGCGGCAATTGTACCTATTCCTGCTTCAGCCACTAATTTCACAGAAACTCTAGATACTGGATTAATCTGTTTAAGATCGTAAATTAACTGAGCCAAATCTTCTATTGAATAAATGTCGTGATGCGGAGGTGGAGATATAAGTGTCACACCCGCGGTGGAATGCCTAAGTGAGGCAATCTCTTCAGTAACCTTAAAACCTGGTAGCTGCCCACCTTCTCCTGGCTTGGCACCCTGAGCCATTTTTATCTCAATTTCTCTACAATTATTAAGATATTCTGCCGTAACACCAAATCTTCCGGACGCAATTTGCTTAACAGCAGAATTTGGATTATCTCCATTTTCCCGTGGTTGATATCTAGCAGGATCTTCTCCTCCCTCCCCAGAGCAAGAGGCTGCACCTATGCGATTCATTGCAATTGCAAGAGTTTCATGTGCTTCACGAGATAAGGCACCATGAGACATACTACCAGACATAAATCTTTTTCTTATTTCTGTAATAGATTCCACCTGATCAATAGGTATGGAATCGCAATTAGAATTAAATTCTAATAGGTCTCTTAAATGGGTTAATGGCTGAGAATATACCGATTCTGTATAACGTTTATAATTTGCATATGAGTCAGTCTCTACAGCAGCCTGTAGAGTATGAATCACATTCCCATCAAAAGCATGGGATTCACCTCCAATACGAGATTTATATAAGCCTCCAATTGGTAAAATATTACTATCAGCTTCAAATGCATATTGATGCTGTAATAGAATTCGTTTTTTAATTCCTGATAATCCTATTCCCGAAATCCTTGATGGCATACCCGGAAAAAATTTACTAACTAGTGCCCTAGATAATCCTACAGACTCGAAATTATAGGCTCCTCGATAAGAACTAAGAACAGATATCCCCATTTTAGATAATACTTTGAGCAACCCTGCATTTACTGCATCTCTATACTTTCGGCAAAGTTCTTCATATTGAAAGTTTCCAAACAAACCACGATTATATCTATCGGCAATTGTCTCCTGAGCCAAATATGCATTTACTGTTGTTGCCCCTACACCAATAAGTACAGCAAAATAATGTGTATCCATACATTCAGCAGCACGAACATTCAATGAAGTAAAAGTTCTAAGTTTTTTATTTACTAAATGACTGTGGACAACACCTACAGCAAGAATCATAGGAATAGCAGCTTTTCCATCTGAAATATTTTCATCACTTAGAATAACGTGCTCAGCTCCACCTCTTACAGCATCTTCTGCTTCTTGACATATATAATCTATAGCTTGAGTAAGTTCTCCATGGCCTGATTGAGCTTCAAATGTACAATCTATCCATTTTGCATTTTTTCCCATATATTCAGTCATTGCGGCAAATTCAGCGTTTGTTAATACGGGAGAATCTAGTTGCAATAATTTTGTTTGATCATCACTTTCATCAAATATATTTCCTAAATTTCCTAATCTTGTCTTCAAACTCATCACGCTGTACTCACGAAGAGAGTCAATTGGGGGATTAGTTACTTGTGAAAAATTTTGCCTGAAAAAATGATGTAACCCTCGATATTTTTTTGATAATACGGCTAATGGAGTATCATCACCCATAGAGCCAATTGGCTCCTTACCAGTTTCTGCCATCGGATGTAAAACAGTCTCTAAGTCTTCCATTGTCCATCCAGCGGATCTTTGACGCATACATAATTCATCCGCCGAGTAATATTCAGGTTCACTATCACTACGAATTAGTTTTTTTAGCTCGACAATATTTTTTATCCACTCTGCATACGGTTTACGTTTTGCAAGCCAATCTTTTATATTATTATTATAATGGATTTTTCCTTCTTGAAGATTAATGCCTATCATTTCTCCAGGCCCAAGGCGTCCTTTAGAATCAACTTTATCTTCATCTATATGAACCATTCCAGTCTCAGATCCAACAACCAATAATCCGTCTGAGGTTACTGTATAACGCATCGGCCTGAGACCATTCCTATCCATTGCTGCTATTGCCCAAACCCCGTCTGATGCAGCAATAGCTGCAGGACCATCCCATGGCTCCATTACACAATTACAGTAACTATAAAAGTTTTTTAAGTGTGTAGGTACATTAGGTTTTTTTGACCATGAATCTGGTATCATTAAGCACTGTGCTGCAGGTAATGGCCTACCTGCATGAACAAGGGCATCCAAAACTGCATCCAACGCCATTGAGTCTGAAGCACTAGATTCAATTAAAGGAAAAATTTCATCATTCTTATCTCCAAATTTTTTGCTTATGGCTCTTGTTTCATGACTAACAACCCAATTGGAATTTCCCTTAATAGTGTTTATTTCACCATTGTGAGCAAGTAATCTAAATGGTTGAGCAAGCCGCCAAGTAGGGAATGTATTTGTCGAATATCTCTGATGGATTACAGCAAATGAAGAAGAGAATTTTTTATCCAACAAGTCAGGGTAAAATGCTGTTAGCTGCTCCGCTAAAAACATTCCTTTATAAACAATGGATCGGCATGAAAGTGAGCATATATAGAAATCCGTTATGTGTTTACTCAAAACTTGGTTTTCAATTCTTCTACGGATTAAATAAAGATCACATTCAAATCTATCATCATCAACACCTCTATCATTAGAAATCATTATTTGCTCTATTTCTGGACGTGAAGCATTGGCTTTTTCTCCAATAACTGAGGAGTCTATTGGTACTTGTCTCCATTCATAAATTCCATAACCAAAATTTAATATTTCTGTTTCAACTATGGAACGACATAATTCTTGTGCACCCAAATCAGTTTTTGGAAGAAAAACCATACCCACAGCTAGTCTAGATTCCTGGGGTTTATTTCCAGACCTACCTACATGTGTTTTAAAAAAATCCTGAGCAATTTCAATATGTATTCCCGCTCCATCACCTGTTTTTCCATCTGCATCAACAGCTCCTCTATGCCATACAGCTTTTAATGCTTCTATTCCGGCAAGAACAACTTCCCGACGAGATTTACCATCAATTGATGCAATTAATCCTACCCCACATGCATCATGCTCATCTTTTGGATTATATAGACCTTCTGTTGTCATTTTTGTTCTAACTTCTTGACCCGATGTAATATCTAGATTTTCTCTAATTTGTTGCATGGATAAGCGTGTCCTTGCCTTTTAAAAATTTATGTATTGACTCAGCAGCGTCACGACCATCTTTGATAGCCCAAACCACTAATGATGCTCCTCGAACAATATCACCTGCAGCGAATACGCCTTCGATACTGCACATCATTGTAATTTGATTGACTGCTAGGGTTCCATGTTGAGTTACCTTAAGCTCAGGACAATCAAACAATCTCGGAAGATCTTCTGGATCAAAACCAAGTGCTTTAATCACATAACTTGAATTCAGAGATTGAGTTGAATTATCAAGTCTTATAGGCACTTGACGACCTGTATTATCAGCATTACCTAAACGTATTTTTGCAATTTCTAATGACTCAACTTTGGTAGTACCAATAAATGCCTCAGGTGTTGAAAGCCAATGAAAATTTACACCTTCTTCCTCAGCATGCTTAACTTCACTCAAGGAACCGGGCATATTTTTCCTGTCTCTCCTATAAACACAACTTACTGATAAAGCGCCTTGCCTGACTGCAGTTCTAACACAATCCATAGCCGTATCACCCCCTCCAACAACGACTACATCGTGGTCTTTGGCATTAAACTTTTGATAATTATATTGAGAAATTTTATCTCCTAGCCCAACTCGATTGCTTACAGTTAAGTAATCCAAAGCTTGAACTATATTTTTTGCCTGAATCCCTCGAATATCTAGGTTTTTTGCTTTGTAAGTACCGGTGGCTATCAAGACCGCATGATGACGTTGTCGTAAATCATCCAACGAAGCATCACGTCCAATCTCAAAATTCATTTCAAAAATAACACCACTGTCTTTTATTAGATTGGCGCGCCGATTAACAATCTCTTTTTCTAGTTTAAAATTTGGAATTCCATAAATTAACAAACCTCCTATACGATCATAACGATCATACACAAAAACTCTGTAACCATATCTCCTAAGATTCTCTGCGGCTGCAAGTCCTGCTGGTCCAGCACCAATTATACCAATAGATTTTGACAGCTCTTTTTGTGGTTTTACAGGTTTTACCCAACCATTTTTAAAAGCCGTATCTGTAATATGCCTCTCAATCGCACCTATGGTTACAGATTCAAAGTCTTTCTCAATTACACAATTTCCCTCACATAGTCTATCTTGAGGACATATTCGCCCACAAATTTCTGGGAAATTATTTGTTGAACTTGAAACTTCGTATGCTTCCTGCAGACGATCAGAAGCCGAAAGCATAAGCCAGTCTGGAATATTATTATGAAGAGGACAGTGCAATTGGCAGAATGGCACTCCACATTGTGAACAACGGGATGATTGATCCTTTAAATCTGATTTTTTAAAATCTTGATAAATTTCACCCCAGTCTTTGGTCCTACTTAGAGCGTCGCGTTTATTGGGTAATTTTTGGTCTATTATCGGAAATTTAAGCATATTTTGAGACAAAAGTGATATCTCCCGAAAGGTAAAAAAAAATTTTTGACAGGGAAATACAGGCGTTAAGTGACCATTTGTTTAAGGTAAACCCGTTACAAGTTTAGGTCAATATTATTGTCTTATATTTATAGTCCCGGTTAATTTTAACTTACATAGGGCTTAATTTTTTGTCAAATAATAATATTTAGTCATTTTTTGGTACCATTTTAACATTAAGCTTTCTATTACATTCATTTAATCCTCTGGTATAACCAAGATGCGGTAGCATATAACAAAAATTAATGGCGGTTATACTTTGAGCTTAGTTCATATTTTTGTCCTTGCAGTCATTCAAGGGATAACTGAATTCCTACCTATCAGCTCGTCTGGTCATCTAGCTATTATTCCATGGTTTGTAAAATGGCCCGACCAAGGAATTGTTTTTGATATAGCAGTTCATATAGGCACATTACTAGCTGTGATAATTTATTTTTGGAAAGATTTAACGAATATTGTTTGTAGCATAATGGGTATCAAAATTTTTTCTGGTTTAAATGGTATAGCAATGCTTTCAAGGGTTGCTGTAACAATACCCCCTGTCTTTATAGCAGGGGCTATTGTGGCCTGGAAGGATCCCAGCTTTATTAGAACCATAGAAATAATAGCAATTACAACTATATCTTTCGGTGTTCTTTTATGGTTGGCAGATAAATATAATTTATCTGCTAAAAAAATTGAAAAAACTTCTATAACAAAAATTTTAATTATTGGATTGTTTCAAGCTATTGCTGTTATACCTGGCACTAGCAGGTCTGGTATAACTATCACCGCCGCAAGAATGATGGGTATTGAAAGGACCGAGGCTGCTAAGTTTTCAATGCTAATTTCTATACCTGTAATAATAGGTGCAGGTTCTGTCGCAGGCTTCAAATGGGCTATAACGGAACAGACCTTTTCCATACATGAAGCAGGATTAGCAGTTTTAATATCATTTATAACTGCTTTACTCTCTATCACAGCATTAATGAAGCTTGTAAAAATTATTCATTATGGGCCATTTGCTCTATATCGAATAATTGTTGGTGTTGCACTATTAGTCTGGATTTACTTTTTCGATACTATAGGTCTTCAAACCATCACTAATTGATTACCTATAGTGATAGTTCTTAAGTAGTGATAGTTCTTAAGTTTAGATAGTAAACTCTACAAAGAACGCATGTTTTTATGGTTTTTTATATAAGTTGGTAAAATAGATTCTAGAGCAGATGGACTAATGCTTAAATTTTCAAACCCATATGCCCCATCTCCAACAATATTATCTATACGCAACATTCTAATTTGATCTCGAGACAACGGTGGAATCGGAAAAGCGTGAAGGAAGAATTCAGGGATTTTTTCAATAATGGCTGCCCCTGCATTAATAGCAAAAAAAGGCACTGGAAATAAACGTTTTCTTATGCCAGCCGATTGAAGAATAATAGAAATTAATTCCCTATACATGTATATTTTAGGCCCTCCAAGCTCAAATATTTTCCCTTCAGAATTGTTATTTACAATTGAGTTAACTGTGGCTTTTGCAACATCTCCTACATAAACAGGTTGAAATTTTGTCAACCCAGCTTCAAAGTGTGCAATAGGAAAAATACCATCGAATTTTATCCTAGGCATTTTTTTTGAGTCAAAAAATATTGGGGCTACAGGTAATATTTTTAGCAATGAATGCATTTTATTAAAAAATTCATCATCTGGACCAAATACCAAGCTTGGCCTTAAAATTGTGGCATTAGGGAACTCTTGCTTTAAATTGTATTCTCCTTTTGCCTTTGATTTTCCATAGCGTGTTGGTGATTTTAAATCCGCACCAATTGCAGATAGGTGAATTAATTTCCTAACTTTTTCAGCAGCAACCAAACGTGCTATCATGCCCGGGGCCTTCTCATGGATTTCAAAAAAATTTTGTGATGAGTTCTCTCTTAGAATTCCAACAAGATTTATAACTGCATCAGCTCCTTTAATAGCATTTATGATGGAGTTTTCATCACGAATATTAGCCTGAACGGGCACGACTTGACCTGGGTTTCCTAAAGGTCTAAGAAAACCAACCGAATCTGGTCGGCGAGTAGCAATTCGAATAGTATGGCCTTGTTTTGCTAACTTTTGAACGACTTGACGACCTATAAATCCGCCACCACCGAAAATTGTTATATTTAAACTCACGGAATCCTCTTTAATTTAATTAATAGCACTAGTATTTTGCAGAAACCCATAACAACGCTATATTTAAAACAGAATTGTAAACCCTTCTAGATAAATAAGTATATATTAGTAAGTTATCACTCAAACTATTAGATTCATCAATTATCAGGTAAGGCATGGCAAATTTTATATATAAAGAAGATCTACCTAATGACTTAGATCTTGGCAATACTATAGCTGTTGATACTGAAACGATGGGATTAAACCCTGAAAGAGATAGACTTTGCTTAATTCAACTCTCAAACGGAAATGGGGATTGTCATCTAGTTCAGCTGGGTAAAAATAGTAAATTTAACTCTCCAAATCTTAATAAACTTCTGTCCAACAAACAGGTGTTGAAAATTTTTCATTTTGCCCGATTTGATGTAGCAATTATACAAAAATATCTCAGAGTAAGCTGTCAACCAATTTATTGCACAAAAATTGCTTCTAAATTAGTAAGAACTTATACAGATCGACACGGTTATAAAGACCTATGCAAGGACCTTCTTAACATAGAAATTTCTAAACAACAGCAATCCTCAGACTGGGGTTCGGAGAAACTTTCCAATCAACAAATTGAATATGCATCTACAGATGTACTTCATCTTCACTCATTAAAGGAAATTTTAGACACGATGTTAATGCGTGAAGGAAGAGTTGAACTAGCTAATGAATGTTTTTCATTCATACCATACAGATGCAAACTCGATCTAAATGGATGGGCTGAACCTGACATATTTTCACATTAATATACCTTTAAGTATAAATCGGAAAGATGATGATAATGCCATGAATAAAATTAGTGAGCTAAATTCATTTGAAAAATCTTCTCCTATTGATTCTGCAAGCAGAGTCCTCATTCAAGAATCAGAAGCAATAAAACGTATGTCTAAGGAACTTGGACAAACATTTATATCTGCAATAGAAATTTTTGAAAAAATTAATGGCAGAATTATAGTTTCTGGTATGGGGAAAAGTGGACATATTGGAAAAAAAATAGCTGCAACACTAGCTTCAACCGGGTCACCTGCTATTTTTGTTCATCCGGCTGAAGCAAGCCACGGTGATCTCGGAATGATCACCAGTCAGGATGCTTTACTTATTTTGTCAAACTCTGGAGAAACACATGAACTTAATGATTTAATTGAATATGCGAAACGGTTTGAAATTCCTTTAGTAGCAATTGTTGGTTGCAAAATTTCTACTTTGACTGAGTCGAGTAATGTTTCGCTGATCCTTCCTGATGAACCTGAGGCTGGAACACTAGGACTTGCTCCAACAACCTCAACCACAATGGCTTTAGCAATGGGTGATGCTATAGCAGTTTCGCTTTTTGAACGTCGTGGATTTAGTGATAGAGATTTTCAAGTCTTTCATCCAGGAGGAAAACTTGGAAAACAACTCCTCAGAGTTTCAGATATTATGCACGTTGGAAAAAATATTCCTGTTGTTAAACTGAATACCCCTATGAGCGAAGCTTTATTGGTTATTACAGAAAAAAGTTTTGGTTGTGTTGGGGTAATCTCTGAATCAGAATTATTAGTTGGAGTTATTACAGATGGTGATCTTAGGAGGCACATGCAAGAAAAGCTTCTATCAATGTATGCCCGTGATGTCATGACAGATAATCCCAGAACTATTAGACCAAATGCACTTGCTGCAGAAGCACTTGGAATAATGAATGAACTTAAGATAACAAGTTTGTTTGTCTCAGATTCAGATAATTTAAAAGGTATAATCCATATACATGATTGCTTAAGAGCGGGTGTTGCGTGAAAAAACTAATGAGCATTATCAGAAGCTCCAGATCTTCTAAATATGTAAATGAGCCTGTAAAAAATCATCATAAGGAACCTTATGGCCAACTAGCATCCTTTGATGGCTACTCTATGGAAGGACAGGCTAAAAATACTTCAAAATATAGTCATTTCGTGGGGGTGATGCGCTATGTATTGCCGTTGATAGCTATCATACTTATAAGTCTTATAGTGATATGGCCTATAATGAGTGGAACAGAAGAGGGTTTTAGAATTACATACTCAGAAATAAGCGAAGTTGACGGTTCATTAAAAATGGTTAACGCTCGATATATGGATACAGATGAAAGGAATCAACCATTTACTGTCAGTGCTTCTGAAGCATCACAACATGAAGCAAATTCAACAACAATAATACTACAAAATATCACTGCAGATATTTTCAACGGGGCCGAAAAAAGAAATTGGTATGCACTTACGGCTAAATCTGGCACATATGAACGAAATAAAAAACTTCTTGACCTGAAAGGAAAAGTGACTCTTTTCTCAGATGTTGGGCACGAACTAGTTACTGAAAGTGCACATATTGATCTTGGTAAAGGGATAGCAGTGGGAAATGAACCTATTGAGGGTCAAAGTCCATTTGGACTATTGAACGCAGGGAGTTTCCGTCTTATAGAAAAGGGACAAACAACATTTTTTGGTAATAGGGTGAAACTTGTCATATTTCCTAATGCACACAAAGGGTAATATGAGGACGATTTATTTTGTACTCAATTTTTTTATTTTTAGCCTTGTGTTAAGTATACCTGCCTATGCTGATTCAAAGCTGAATAAAAATCAGCATGATAGCACCTTACCCATCGAAGTAGTGGCCGACACATTGGAAGTTAAACAAGGTGAAAATAAAGCCATTTTTTCAGGTAATGTGGAAGTAGTGCAAGGAGATATGATATTAAATGCTGCAAAACTAGTCGTACATTACAGAGAAAATTCCAAAAACCCTGAACAACCAGGTATATCATTGATTGATGCTTCAGGCGATGTTTTTGTTACATCACCCCGAGAAACAGCAAGTGGAAATACAGGAATTTATAATGTTGATAAAAAAACAATTATACTCGTTGGAAATGTAGTACTTACTCAAAATGAAAATGTAATACAAGGTGAACACTTACATATGAATCTTGAAACTGGGGAAAGCCGAGTATCAAAGGGTAAAAAACAAAAAGGAAAAGAAAATCGTGTTCGAGGGCTATTTATTCCAGAAAATAAAGAAAAATAATTTTCAGAGCTAAAATGTCAAAAACAATTATAAATAATGTATTTAAAAAACCAACCTCAGGTCCTAAAATAACTGAAAATGGTCCGAAGCTTGTTGCAGAAAACTCGGGTTTAGCAGCCTTAAATTTGGGAAAACAGTTCAAGAAACGACCTGTTTTGAGAGGTATAAGTTTACAAGTCCAGAGAGGAGAGGCTGTTGGACTATTGGGTCCCAATGGTGCTGGAAAAACTACAAGTTTTTATATCATTACTGGTTTGATGGCTGGTGATTATGGAAATGTGTACCTTGACGGGCATGATATAACAGATCTTCCAATGTACAGGAGAGCACGTCTAGGAATAGGTTATCTTCCACAAGAAGCATCGATTTTCAGAGGATTAACAGTAGAAAATAATATCAGAGCTGTGCTTGAGGCCACAGAACCTGAAAGGGCGAATCGTGAAGCCTTACTTGATGAATTATTGGCCGAATTTTCTATAAGCCACCTTAGACGAACTCCAGCACTGGCTCTATCAGGAGGTGAACGAAGGAGAGTTGAAATTGCTAGAGCACTGGCATCTAAACCTAATTTTATGCTTATGGATGAGCCGCTTGCTGGAATAGATCCTATTGCTGTTGGTGAGATCAGGGATTTAGTTGCTCACTTAAAACACCGAGGTATAGGTGTTTTGTTAACTAATCATAACGTTCGCGAAACACTAGATATTGTGGATCGAGCATACATTATTCATGAAGGTGCAGTCCTCATGGAAGGATTACCCGGGGACATTGTTGCTCATGAAGAAGTAAGAAAAGTTTACTTAGGAGAAAAATTTCGCCTATAAATTAATAAGATTAATTTCTTAAATTATAAAACATATCAAATTTAATTTGCAAAACTTTTAAGTCAGCTACTACATCAAAAATCTTACTCATAAAAGCTTTAATTAATTTTAAGCATTTTTTTTCTTAATTAACTATCTGTTATAAAAGGAATAATTAATAAATATTGTATGTTTTGAAACACAGCTATTGACTAAATTGTAGTGGTGGCATTATTGTGCCGCCGCTTTGAAATAGTAGGAAGCCTAATATGGCCATTTTAAGGGATAGATTACTGATTTATTTAATCGAAGCAAAATCTCTAATAACCCTTTACTAGCTAGATTTAAAATACAAACTGGAAAAAAATTAATAGACAATTACTAGTATAAATTACTGGTCTTAAGAAACTGACTCATATAAACGTACAGAGTTAAGGCTAATTTAATGGAAATTGCGGAAATTCTTAATCTATCTGGGGTTATCCCCGCATTAAAAACTGGCAGCAAAAAACATGCGCTGCAAGGAATATCTGACGTCGCAGCAAAATTAACTGGATTACACGAAAGAACTGTATTTGATGTTTTACTTGAACGTGAACGTCTTGGCTCTACGGGTGTTGGTAATGGAGTTGCTATTCCACATGGAAGATTGTCAGGCATTAATCAACTCTACGCAGTATTTGCTAAGCTGGATAAAAAAATCGACTTTGAGTCTATCGATGAAGAACCAGTTGATTTGATTTTTCTTCTACTTGCCCCAAAAAGTGCTGGGGCTGATCATCTTAAAGCATTAGCAAAAGTTTCACGGCTTTTAAAGAATGAAGGAATTTGTGAACAGCTAAGGGGTTCAGATACTGCAGAAGCACTTTATGCCTTACTTACTAATACTCCAACTGTAAGTGCAGCATAGATAAGGTTTGTTTATAAAAAATATTTTTAACATATTTACCTTTTATTCAAATCCTTGACAGCGATCAAATCAAAACACACCTTTAGAATATGATTATACTCCATGCAACCTGCGTAGAGTCCGAAGGACGTGGAATTCTTCTTCAAGGTCCCTCAGGAGCAGGAAAATCTGACTTATGTCTTAGACTCATTGATAGGGGATGGCGTTTGGTAGCAGATGATCAAGTAATTCTAAATTCATCAGGTTCTAAGTTAATTGGCTGCCCTCCAATATCTTTAAGGGGATTAATTGAAGTAAGAGGAGTAGGGATTCTCCATATTGCACATGCTATCAGTGCACCAATTTACCTTGTAGTAGATTTAGTTAAGTTTGATTCTGCAGAGAGAATTCCTGAAAATGTGATATGGTATTTTGGCTCTCATAAAATACCCAAAATTCAAATTTGTCCGTTTGAAATTTCAGCAATTGAAAAAATTTCTATAGCACTTAAAGAATTCTATAATAATAATTGTAACAAGTTACATCTCTGAAAATACTAAAAGATGTATAGTTTAGATAAAGTATCAAGAAATGAAAAAAGAAAAAAATATATTACTCATTACAGGAATGTCTGGAGCTGGAAAAAGTTGTGTTCTCAATATTCTTGAAGACCTTGGTTATGAGGTTTTTGATAATCTTCCTTTTCCTCTTCTGCCAAAACTGCTGGAACATCTTGAAACAAACCCAAACTCTCGGCCTCAACCCTTAGCCATCTGTGCTGATATTAGAACAAGGCAATTTGATATTTTAACTTTCGAAAAAGAAATTTCTCCAACAATTTATAAATATAACCTTTCACCAAGTTTTCTTTTTATTGATTGTGACGATCAAGTTATTATGCAACGTTTTTCTGAAACAAGACGTAAACATCCTTTAAGAGAAAAAAAAAATATAACAGAGAACCTTTACATTGAGAGAAAACAACTCGCATGGCTACGTGATATTGCTGATATAGTTATAGATACAAGTTCAATGACTATTCCAAATTTAAAACAAGTTATAAAGGGGCACTTTAGTATAGAAGATACCCAAACATTGGAACTATCAATATTATCTTTCGCTTATAGATATGGACTCCCACCGGAGTCAGACTTGGTATTTGATGTAAGGTTTTTAAAAAACCCATACTATGTAGAATTTCTTAGGCCTTTGAGTGGTAATGATAACTCCGTAAAAGAATATATCGAAGAGGATTCGTCCTTTACACCTTTTTTTGATAATCTCATGTTATTAATTCTATCTCTTTTACCTTCATATCTCTCTGAGGGTAAAAGTTACCTAACAATTGCCATCGGATGTACTGGGGGTAAACATCGTTCAGTTCACGTTGCGAATAGTCTACATAAGAGAATAAAAGAAAATGGATGGGAAGTGAATCTTTATCATCGCGATCTTGCTAAAAGTTTTAATGATAAATAGACCATGATACATCGAATTCAAACAAATATATTTTGGGGAGAACATATTTAATGATTGGTTTAGTGCTAGTTACCCATGGACGATTAGCAGATGAATTTATTGCTGCAACAGAGCATGTAGTTGGTCCACAAACCCAAATTCGTAGCATTTGCATAGGGCCTGACGATGATATGGAGAACAAACGTAAAAATATCCTTGAAGCTATTGAGCAGGTTAACGATGGAAGTGGAGTTATTGTTCTAACAGATATGTTCGGGGGTACACCATCCAACCTAGCTATCTCTGTAATGAGCCAACTAAAAATTGAAGTTGTGGCAGGGATGAATCTTCCTATGCTTATTAAGCTGGCGAGCATCAGACAAGAAAATAACTTGGAAAAAGCAGTTATTTTAGCTCAAGAATCAGGGCGTAAATATATTAATGTAGCAAGTAAACTTCTAGAAAGTGAGAATGTTTGAATATTTCCTTCAACAACAAAAATAATATTTATAACAAAACATGTCTTGTCGCTAATCGTCTAGGATTACATGCCCGAGCAGCAGCTAAATTTGTTAAATTGGCAGAAACATTCGATGCTGATATTTTTGTTGAAAAAAACGGAATTCGTGTGTCTGGGATATCTATACTAGGACTTATGATGTTGGCTGCAGGTCCAGGTTCAGCCTTAACTATAGAAGCTGATGGACCTGAGGCAGACAGGGCTGTTGAGTCACTTTCTGATCTTGTAGAGAATAAATTTGATGAAGATTAACGAAAAAAATACTACTATAAATCCTTTGGCTAATCTAACCCTTAACCAAGACATAACCCATAACGGATTAGGTGTATCTGCCGGTATAGCTATAGGTCCTGCACATGTTGTTGAGCGAGGATTGATTGATGTTCCAGAATATACAATTACCGAGAGTGCACTTGAGTTAGAAGTTGCACGCTTTGATAAAGCCGTACAAAAATCAATAAGGCAAATACAGAAACTACAATCAAAAGCCTCTGTACTGGAAGGGGCCGCAGCTGAAGAGTTGTTATACTTACTTGATGCACACTTACAAATGTTGAGAGGTTCTAGGCTTGTCAGAGGTGTTGTGCATAGAATTAGAAATACAAAAAATAATGCTGAAGCCTCAGTTCAAGCTGAATTCTCACAAATTGCTGAGGCCTTTTCAGCAATGGGTGATAACTATCTTGCAGGTAAAATTGAAGATGTTAGAGAAGTTAGTGCCCGCCTTTTGAGAAATCTTACTAGTGCTGAGTATCAAGCATTTTCAGGTTTGCCCTTAGGAACAATTATTATTGCTGAGGAAATTACACCTGCGGATACAGCCTTAATGGATCCAAATCGTATAGGTGGATTTACATCTACCCTTGGTGGTGCAGAGGGACATACAGCAATCATGGCTCGCTCTCTTGGATTACCCGCTGTATTAGGTGCTCCGGGAGTAATGAGGACTGTGAAAGCAGGAGATATTGTTATTATAGATGGAGTTAGGGGCCAAGTAATTGTCAAACCATCTAAAGATACAATTAATCGATTTAAGCGTAGACGTCAGGCATTAATACGTAGGCAAAGACAACTCCGCCGACTTCAAAGAGTTCCCGCCATTACTAAAGATGGAACTGCTGTTAGACTTCAATGCAATATGGAACTCCCCTCAGAGCTAGAACTTTCATTAGATGCGGGTGCCGAAGGTATAGGACTGTTAAGAAGCGAATTTTTATATATGAACAGGCATAAACCACCAAGTGAAGATGAACAATATGTAGCTATTAGAGAAATATTAGAAGGTATGAATGGGTGTCCCGTTACTGTCAGAACACTTGATATCGGTAGTGATAAACTCGCTTATTCACTAGGAAATCATATTAGCCCAAGTGTAAATCCAGCACTTGGACTACGTGCAATTCGTTTATCACTTAAAGTAAGACCACTACTAGAAACCCAAATCGCTGCAATGCTAAGGGCATGTAATCATGGGGAAATGAGAATATTATTGCCAATGATTACTTCAGTTTCTGAGATATATCACGTAAGGCAAACAATAGCTAAAGTTGTTAGACGGCTTAGAAGAAGACGTATTAAACTGCCTGATGAATTACCTAAAATTGGAATAATGATAGAAACACCAGGAGCTGCTATAGCTTCAGAGTCTTTAGCACAGGTCTGTGATTTTTTTTCTATAGGTACTAATGACCTTACGATGTATACACTTGCAGTCGATAGAGGTGACGAACAAGTAGCAAATTTATATAATCCTCTTCATCCTGCAGTTTTACGTTTAATACAAATGACAGTTGATGCAGCAAAAAAATATCAAATTCCTGTGAATTTATGTGGAGAAATGGCAGGTAATCCAAAGTATTCTGCTTTGTTAATCGGTCTTGGTTTACGTAACTTGTCAATGGCTGCACCGAGTTTACCCAGAGTAAAACAAAGAATTATCAACCTCAATGTTTCTGAAGCATATACTCACAGCCAAAATATTTTGAAACAATCAGATACAACTGATATTTCAAATATAATAGATGAATATAACTCTTTAAAAAAGAATTGATTGCGGGTGCATGTAGGGTAAACATAAGAGCGTTAAAAGGCCCGCCTTTAAAAAGGTATAATATAAGAAGCTTGGTTAAGTAAATAATTAGGAGATAAAAATGCCTCAGAATGGGGATTATAAAATTAAAGATATTTCACTAGCTGAATGGGGACGAAAAGAAATTCATATAGCTGAAACTGAAATGCCGGGACTCATGGCACTTCGAGAAGAATATGGAAGAACTAAACCACTCAGCGGAGCCAGGATAGTTGGATGTTTACACATGACAATTCAAACAGCCGTTTTAATTGAAACATTAACAACTCTTGGTGCCGAAGTTAGATGGTCTAGCTGTAATATTTTTTCGACCCAAGACCATGCCGCTGCCGCCATAGCTGCATCAGGGGTACCTGTTTTTGCTTGGAAAGGTGAAACTGAACAAGAATATGAATGGTGTATAGAAAAAACAATAAATGGCCCAAATAAATGGCATCCGAATATGATTCTAGATGATGGAGGAGACCTAACTAAAATCATGCATGAAACATATCCTGACCTAATGTTAGAAGTTAAAGGGATATCTGAAGAAACAACTACTGGTGTTCTTCGTCTGTATGAGATGCAAAAAGCCGCAACGCTTGCCGTGCCAGCAATAAATGTTAATGACTCAGTAACAAAATCAAAATTTGATAATCTGTATGGTTGTCGTGAAAGCCTTGTTGATGGGATAAAAAGAGCAACAGATGTAATGCTTGCCGGAAAAGTTGCAGTTATTTGTGGGTATGGTGATGTAGGTAAAGGGTGTGCTGCTAGTATGCGAGGACAAGGAGCAAGAGTTATTGTTACTGAGATTGATCCCATATGTGCACTACAAGCAGCTATGGAGGGATATGAGGTAATAACAATGGATGAAGCAGCTTCCATTGGCGATGTTTTTGTGACTGCAACAGGTAATAAAGATGTGATCACCTTGGATCATATGAGAGAAATGAAAGATAGAGCAATAGTATGTAATATTGGACATTTTGATTCAGAAATTCAGATAGCCCAATTAGATAACTATGTTTGGGAAGAAGTAAAACCACAGGTTGATGAGGTTAAATTCCCAGATGGTAAAAAACTCATAGTGCTTGCAAAAGGTCGTTTGGTTAACCTAGGATGTGCCACAGGTCATCCAAGTTTCGTGATGAGCACATCATTTTCTAATCAGGTTTTAGCACAAATAGAGTTGTGGAAAAATTTTAACAATTATCAAAAGAAGGTCTATACTTTGCCCAAACACTTAGATGAAAAGGTGGCATCTCTACATCTGCAAAAACTTGGTGTGAAACTGACTAAACTTTCTGGAGAACAAAGTGATTATATCGGCGTCTCCAAAGATGGCCCATTTAAGCCCGATCATTATAGATATTGAGAAAATCTTTAACGAAAATATCTACGATCAATGATTGTACTAGAGAATGAATTAGAAACGGTTGCTCTAGCTGAGGCTTTTGCTAACAATGCTAAATCTGGAGATATTATAGGTTTATCTGGAAGTCTTGGTGCAGGAAAGTCATCGTTTGCTCGAGCATTTATTAACGCACGATGTGAAGTTGATGATGTTCCCAGCCCAACATTTACATTATTACAAATTTACGAGGAAAATTCTATAAATAATAACACGAAAGGAAGTATCTGGCATCTAGATCTCTACAGAATAAATGATGTATCAGAAGTATATGAATTAGGGCTTCCTGAAGCAATAGGACACGATCTTTTAATAATTGAATGGCCCGAGAGACTTCCTTCAGATTTTTTAGGTGACTGGTTAAATTTACGGCTGGATTTTTCAAAAAATCCTGACGCACGCATTGCAACGCTAAATGATTATGGCCCCCGCTCAAAAATTCTTAGGGATATACTTATATCCCAAATATCAACCGTATGAAAAACCCAGAAGAGTGGACAAGTTTCCTTAAAAAAAATGACTGGTTACCTGAAAAAACTCAGTCATTAGTTGGTGATGCTTCCACCAGGAATTATACCCGGATATATAAAAGTGGAACTACCGCAATTCTTATGGATTCCAGAGTTGAAAAGGAAAAAATTAATTCATTCATTAAGGTTGACTCACATTTGAGAAAATTAGGTCTTAGCGCACCTGAAATTTTTTATGCAGATATACAAAAAGGGTTTTTACTATTAGAAGATTTTGGCGACAACTCTATATATTCAATGGCCCAAAATAACCCTAATCAAAATGAATTGACTGAAATGTATTTCTATGCACTTGAAACATTAAAGATTATTCAGGAAGGGCATATACCTATTAATACTAAAAAATATACCTCTAAAAGACTAATTAATGAGGCTACAGAATTCTTTTCATTTTGGTATAACTCATTAATTACGAATTCGAATGAAATAGACATAGCAAAAAATTCATTCTCAAAAGCACTGGAACCAGTCATGCTGGAAGCTTGGAAAATACCATCCGTTTTTTCTTTAAGGGATTATCACGCTGGAAATTTAATGTGGCTCTCAAATAGAAGGTCTTTTAAAAAAATAGGGTTATTAGACTTTCAAGATGCAATTGAGGCACCAGCATCATATGATTTAGTGTCATTAACTTGTGATGCTAGAATAAAGTTGAATAAAATTTTAACTAAAAAAATGACTGATAAATATCTTGAATTAAACACCCATATTGACCCCTTAAGGTTCTACGCTTCTTACGCAGCAGTCGGCGTACAAAGAGCTTTTCGGATTATCGGGGTTTTTTCAAAACTAGCAATTATTGATAACAAACCACAATATAAGAAATATATTCCTTTGGTATGGGAACATGTGTTTGAACACGCCAAACATTCAAAACTCGAAAGTTTGCGGGAATGGCTTTTAGAGTTTGTACCATCTTCTAGAAATAATTTAACTTAGTTAAATGGAAAAAAATTATCAGATAAGCTCAGCAATGATTTTAGCTGCTGGTTTAGGTGAAAGAATCAGAAGTGTAAGTAATGGAATGCCTAAGCCACTAATTCAGGTTTGCGGTAGACCTTTGATTGAATATTCAATTACATATGTTGTTGAATTTGGAATAAAAAAATTAATAGTTAATACCCACTACAAGGCAGATTTAATTAAAAACTATTTGCAATCACCAAGAATAATATCTCTTACAAACCCAAGTAATAAAAGTTCACATAAGACTAATATCAAAACAATTCATGAAATAGATCGCCTTGAAACAGGTGGTGGAGTTAAGAATGCAATATATGAGTTAGGGCACGGACCTTTTTTTGTAATCAATAGTGATTCTATTTTCGGGAGAGAATCCTTCAACCCACTCTCATATTTAGCTGAGGTCTGGGATAACAGTTTAATGGATGTGTTACTTTTAGTTTGCCCCCTCACAAATGTTAAGGGCTATAATGGTTCCGGAGATTTCAATTTAGAATACCAAAAATCTTATGGTGATAGTAAATCGGTAATAAAAAATAATATAGCTTATAGGGCTAAAAGATTGGTTGATAATGATCTTAAAGCATCATTTGTGTTTACTGGCATACAAATCCTTTCCCCCAAAATTTTTAATAATGCACCTGATGGTTCCTATTCACTCAATTTTCATTATGATGATGCTATTGCTAACGAGCGACTTTATGCCATTAATTGTGATGAAACATGGTATCATGTAGGATCACCAGATGGACTAAGATTAGCGGAAAAAAACGTTTTTAGTTGGAAATATATATGACCACAGAGAAGCGTGGACCATCTATATATAATATGCCAGCCTCGGTTCCATTTATCGAAGCTCTTATATCTGGCATATATTCAGAAAAGATATTTAACATTGATAGAAAAGACCCTCTTTGGCTAAACAATATAATAATATTATTGCCCACAAGAAGAGCTTGTCGCTCTCTAGAGGAAAACTTTATTCGCTTGAGTAACCGATCAAGTTTGTTATTGCCAAAAATTTTTCCTATTGGAGACATAGAAAATAATGATCCAGAATTTGGGAATTTAGAGACAATAATACATCGGAACTTACCACGTGCCATTTCCCCCATTCGCCGCCAGTTGCTTTTAGCTAAATTAATTAAGGCTTGGAGTATAAACAATACAAAAATTAGTGTTGAGAAAACCAGCACATGGTCAATAGAAAATGTAATGCGATTAGCAGATGAATTAACTAAATTAATTGATAGTGCTGAAATAGAAGAAGTAAGCTTTTCAAAGCTAAAGGATTTAGCCCCACATGAGTTTGCACATCATTGGCAAAACACTATCAGATTTTTAGACATTGTAACAAATGCTTGGCCAGATATTCTTTCTGAAGAAGGTCTTATTGATACTGTTACAAGACGAAATCTTGCAATTCATCATATTTGTGATTTTTGGGAAAAATCTAAACCTCAAAATCCAATAATAATTGCTGGTTCTACAGGTTCCATACCGGCTGTGGCCAGACTTATGAAAACAGTTTCATATCTACCTAATGGCATGATATTACTCCCAGGCCTCGATAAAGAATTAAGTTCTAACAATTGGGAATCTATAACTCCCAGCCATCCACAATTCACTTTAAAAACTCTTCTTAAACGACTCTCTATTAAACGATCTAACGTAAAAACTTGGCCAACAGCATTATGTTTTAATCATAATTCATCGCGATCAAAAATGCTCTCAGAGGCCCTAAAACCACCTAAAACAAACAATGCTATACCAAATTTTCAATTAGATCATGATGCAATTAAAAATATTACAATAGTAGAATGTGCTGATACACGTGAAGAAGCAGGTTTAATCGCTTTAAGAATGCGAGCAGCTTTAGACGAAATTTCGACAAGTGGTAATAAAGCTAAATCAGGGAGATTAAAAAATAGAAGGTTAAAAACAATTGCATTGATCACTGCAGATAGACAACTTGCTCACCAGGTAGCAGTAGAACTTACAAAGTGGAATATAACAGTCGATGATTCTGCCGGAAAACCAATCAACCAGACCCTTGAGGGGTCACTTCTTCAATTAACTTCTAAATTTTTCATTAAAGACCTTGGCACCGTAGATCTTTTAGCAGCATTAAAGCATCCATTAGCATCAGGGGGCATAATACCAGAAAAGTTTAGAGAATTCACTCAAGAGTTCGAAGCTTGCTATTTACGTAAAGTGCAACCTATATCTGGATTTTTTGCCTTAAAAAATTTACCTACGGATTATTTTCCAGACAAAGAAATGCAGTTATGGACAAAGGGTATTTTTAATATATTAAAAACGTGCAGTGATATTTTAGTTAGTGAAAAAGAAGATTTCTTTAAGATTTTATGCACTCATATTAGAGCTTCTGAATGGCTAGCAAGTAATTATGATTCCGATGGATCAAACTTATTATTTGGTTCAATAGCCGGAAAGGAACTAGCTTTATTTTTAGAGGAACTTCTTGAGCATGGAGATTCAATAGGAAAGATTAATGGCACGGACTATATATCAATATTCAACTCACTTATAAAACAGCACATGATCAGGCCCAAGTTTGAGAATCAAAATAATTTTTTTATTTGGAGTCCCTTAGAAGCCAGATTACAAAAATCAGATATAGTAATTATAGGAGGTCTCAACGAAGGAACTTGGCCACTAAAACCAAAGAATGACCCCTGGATGAATCGTCCAATGCGAGAGGCATTTGGTTTAGCTTCTCCTGAAAAACGTATCGGATTATCAGCACATGACTTTGTTCAAGCAGCCTCCACTGAGCAAGTAATGATTACCAGATCACAAAAAAATAATGATGGACCTACTATACCTTCAAGATGGTTTTTAAGAATAATAAATCTCCTGGAAAAAAATTCTTCGGTATTACCGAAAGAAAAAGGGGAATATTGGAAGAGTATATACCATGAACAACAAAAGTCTGTGGGTAATTTTTCTCCGATTTCTCCACCTAGCCCGATACCTCCATTAGACTCTAGGCCTAGAAAACTCTCGGTAACAGAAGTTGAACGCTGGATGAAGGACCCATATAGCATTTACGCTAAACATATTCTTCGACTTCGTCCAATGGAACCCATTAATCTTAGTATAAGCAATGCTGACAAAGGTAATATTATTCATGAGATATTGGATACATTTCTAAAAAATAATTCATCAAATTTTTCGGATGATTCATACGAAAAATTAATCATTATTGGACAGCAAGTTTTTAAATCTAAAGATCTTGAACTAGCAAAGTTAGGTCTTTGGTGGCCTAGGTTTGAAAGAATAGCTAAGTGGTTTGTAAAAAATGAGATTAACCGTCAATTTAAAGTAAATACCCTAGGAAGCGAACTTCTTGGAGACTTTAAAATAGCACGTCCTGGAGGAATATTTCATATCACTGGAAAAGCTGATCGTATTGACAAAATGCCTGATGGAACTTTGTCAATTATAGATTACAAAACTGGAAGGACACCAAGCATTAGAGAAATGCGCGAGGGAAAAGCACCTCAGCTTTTTTTAGAGGCTCTCATAGCAGAGGCAGGAGGTTTTGCTAATATATCTAATACTTCTGTTAGCGAACTTGCTTATTGGCGGCTTTCGGGGGGCGAGCCAGCTGGAGAAATTACAAAAATAAATGACGGAATTAAAGAATTAATCACCCAGACATTACAAAACTTAGAAACTTTAATAGATACATTCGATAAATTTGAAACCCCTTATTTAGCTCAGCCACGCCACAACTGGTCAGCTATATGGAGCGACTATACACATTTATCGCGTATAAATGAATGGTCCATAAAAGTAAATAAGAGTGATGAGAATGACTAAGAATCAAACGCTTGCCTCTGATCCAAAGTCTTCCGTATGGCTATCAGCCTCTGCAGGAACTGGCAAAACACGTGTGCTAGTAAATAGGGTGTTAAGGCTTCTTCTTTCTGGGACTCAACCTGAAAAAATTTTATGTTTGACTTTTACTAAAGCTGCTGCAGCTGAAATGTCAATTCGGTTAAATAATCAATTGTGTATATGGGAAACCATGCCCATCCAAAAATTATCTCAATCAATTACTGAACTTACTGGAACTAAACCCAATCGGGAAACTCTAGTAAATGCAAAAAATATGTTATCTATTGTTCTAGATTCGTCAGAAGGAATTAAAACTGAAACCATACATGGATTTTGCCAATCAATTTTGCGGCGGTTTCCGATAGAGGCTGGAATTTCTCCCGAATTCAAAATTGCCGATGAACAGATACAGACTGAATTACTTCTTTCTGCAAAATCTAAGATATTATCCAAAGCCAGAAGTGAAGATGATCAAGATTTTAGCAACTCAGTAGCTATTATTAGTGCAAATGCATCAGAATTAGAATTTGAGAAAATTATTGATGAAATTATTGCATCCAGAAAACGATTAGAAAAATGTTTTTTACATTACAAAAGTTTTAGTAACATATTTGATGCTTTATCCAAAAAATTACAGATATCATCTACTGACTCAGAACTATCTCTAGCATGTGAATTTTCAATAGTAAAAAATTCTGATTTAAATAAACTTTTAAAAACTACGAAAATTTTTAGTGAAGGTAGCAAAATAGAAAAAAACTGGGCATTTAAAGCTAGTTTATGGCTTAATTGCGACTCTGAAAGTCGTATCCAAACAGCACAGAATTATGCAAGGAGTTTTTTTACTCAATCTGGAACAGATCTTGCATATTTACCTGGGAAAAGATTTCTAAACATACACCCAGATTTGGCTGAAATATTTTATAAGGAACAAAATCGGGCTCGCGAATTTCTTGAAAAAATAAAATCTATACGGGCCTTTGAGCGTGCTAAAGCAATCATCTACCTCAGTTCACATATGATCGAAGCTTATGATCTAGAAAAATCTAAGTCTGGAATTCTAGATTATAATGATCAAATTCATATGACTAACAATCTTTTGACTGATCCCAAATTGGCATTATGGGTATTATATAAATTAGACGGTGGAACAGATCATATCTTAGTTGATGAAGCACAAGATGTGAGCCAAATTCAGTGGGATATAATAATAAACTTAGCTAATGAATATTTCATTAACACCGAAACTACATCCACCAAAAAATCAATTTTTGTCGTTGGTGATGAGAAACAATCAATATTTAGTTTTCAAGGTGCTGATCCACTTATAATGCAGTCAATGCAATCACACCTGAGCGAGAAATCGAAATGTGCAGAATTTAAATGGTCTGAAATATCCTTAGATTTATGTTTCAGATCAACAGTTCCAATTATGGAATTAATTCACTCAACTTTTAATCAACCAGACATATTGAAAGGTGTAACAAATAAAAAAAAGAGTATCTTAACTCAAACTGTTCGGAAAGGTGAGTCTGGACTTGTTGAAATTTGGGAAAAAACCCAAACCAGAAATAAAACCACAAGTAACGATAAATGGTCACCACCAATACATCAAGAAACTCTTGAAGATCCGTCAGCAATATTAGCTTCAAAAATTGCAAAACGTATTTCTTTTTGGCTTACAACTCCTAACCCAAAAGACAATGAAGCATGGTTATTTTCCCATAATAGAAGATTACTGCCAAAAGACATAATGATTTTAGTACAACAAAGAAGTATTTTAGTTGATTATTTAGTTAAAGCACTTAAGACATTTGATGTTCCAGTAGCTGGTGTAGATCGAATGGTTTTGTTAGATCAACTAGCAATTATGGATTTAATTGCAATTGCTAATTTTGTAATTTTTCCCAAAGACGATCTTAATTTGGCAAATGTTCTTAAAAGCCCATTTATTGGCTTATCAGAGGAAGAGCTTTTTGAGCTCGCTTATGATAGGGGATCGGTAAAACTGTGGGATAGGATTTGTGATCTTTCAGATGAAAAAGAGATATTTTCTCAGACCAAAGAATATTTGAATAACATATTACTTAAGGGAAATACACTTCCTCCATATGAATTTTTTTCTGAGTTGCTAATGTTTTACGATGGAAAATCAAAGCTTATTAGAAGGCTTGGAGAAGAAGTTGATGATCCCTTAAATGAGTTTTTAAAACTAGCACATGAGTTTCAGAGTGATCACCCGCCGTCTTTACAATTATTTCTTAGTTGGATACAGGCTGGAAAAACCGAAGTAAAAAGAGATATGGAAAGAGATTCTGGCAAAGTTAGAATTATGACTGTTCACGGAGCTAAAGGTTTGGAAGCACCAGTTGTATTTCTTGCTGATGCCACAAGAAAACCTGCACATCGCCCTAAACTTCTATGGCTAAAAGATGGTGTTGATTGTGAGGTGCCAATATGGCCAGGACAAAAAGTAAATGATCCAAAAGCTTTTTTAAAAGAAAGATTAAACAATTTTGAAAAACAAAAAGAGGAATATCGTCGTCTTCTTTATGTCGCAATGACAAGAGCAGAAGATAGGTTATATATCTGTGGCATAGAAGGAAAAAAAGAATCAATCAAAGAATCTTGGTATGACATTATATATGATGGCTTCAAGGATCTAAAAAATCGGAACGGTTATTCAGTTGGGATTGGTTATACTCGTTTTGAATGTCCTCAAATAAAGGATGAATTCAATGAAAATTACACAGAAAAATTATCACAAGAGTTTGATAATGTTCCCAAAGTCAAATTTAGCTCTGTGCAAAATATCTCTCATGAAACAATAAATCCATCCAGTATAGCATACAAAGTTAATGATCAAATTAGTCCACTTGAAAAAACAAGGAGAACCGCACGTGACCGTGGAAAAATTGTTCACAAATTACTTGAATTTATGCCTAATGAATCAAAGACAACCCGTGAAAAAACTGCTTTTAGGTGGCTAAATTCAATTTCTCCAACAATTCCAATTAATGACCAAAAAAAAATGGTAAAATCTGTATTGAGGATTTTAGATAATCCCAATTTTGCCTATTTATTTGATTCAAAAAGTGTTTCTGAAGTTTCTCTTGGTGCTTTAATAGGTAGCCAATACATTTTAGGCAAGATTGATAGAATTATAATCAAAAATGATATCGTTAGAATTATAGATTATAAAACAGATATTGAACCTCCCACAGATGAAAAAAACATATCTGAAAAGTATTTATCTCAAATGGCTGCTTACAAAATAGCTACTGCAATTGCATTGCCTGAATATTCTATTGAATGTGGACTTCTATTTATTGAAAACTCTGAATTGATTTGGTTAAGCCCAGAAATTCTTGATCTATATGCACCTTGACGACTGTTGTTGTCGAACATAAGTTTATAGAAGTGAATCTAGGAGTTTAATATGTCTATATTGCAAGCAACAGACGCTGACTTTGAAGAAAAAGTTATTAAAGCAAATAAACCCGTGCTAGTGGACTTCTGGGCTGAATGGTGTGGGCCCTGTCGTCAAATAGCACCAGCACTTGAAGAAATTTAAGTTGAGATGGATGAAAGTATATTGATAGTAAAAATTGATGTAGATTCTAACCCCTCTACACCGGCTAAATATGGTGTACGCTCAATACCTACATTGCTTATTTTCAATCAAGGAGAATTGGCCTCCATGAAAGTAGGAGCATTACCCAAATCTAAACTAAAGGAATGGATTGAAGCTAGCACATAATACAAGGTTTATCTATTGATGTGTCGTGATCGTTTCAATTACTGAACCTACTAAGTACAACGAACCACATACCAATATACGACCAGCAACTCTCTTATTTTCAGTCTGTATTTCAGTTATTGCTGACATTACGTCTGAAGAAAGACGTGTGGTAGTTTTTGATGAGTCAATAAGTGAAAGAATTTTTCTGGGTTCGATTGAAGAATTCTGATCAGGAATAGAAACAGCAGTTATACTCAAGGCACGTTTTGCAAGGGGAACTACAAAATTCTTTACATCTTTCGTATCCATCATTCCTACGATTAAATGCAATGGGCGCCCGTCCCAATTATCTATATGATAACAGAGAGCATCTTTTGCACCGGGATTATGGCCACCATCAAGCCAAACTTCCCAATTAGTGGATAAACCTGACCAAAAGATCTGCTGCAACCTTCCATTCCAAACTGTTGACTCAAGTCCATTTGCAATAGTTTCTGCATCGATTTTTGAAAAATTATTCTTAGAGAGATACAATGCCGCACAAACCGCTATACCTGCATTTTCAACCTGATGTATTCCATTAAGTATTGGCCGAGGAAGTAAAAGATTCAAACTTTCATCATTATATACTGTTCCAGAATCAGTGACATTAATATTCCATTCATAACCAGAACGTAAAAGAGAGGCATTGATCTGTTTTGCGTGAGCCTCAATTACTTTAAGGCTTTCCAAAGTTTGGGAACCAATGATAGCAGGAACTTTATTTTTTAATATACCAGCTTTTTCTTTTGCAATTTTAGAAATTGTATTACCTAAAAATTGTGAGTGATCTAGTGAAATGCTTGTAATCGCAGTTAACAACGGGGTTATAACATTTGTTGCGTCTAGTCTGCCTCCTAAACCTACCTCTAAAATTAAAACATCTGCCTTAGTTCTGCTAAAAGCAACAAAGGCTGCAGCTGTTGTTATCTCAAAAAAAGTAATTGGTTCGCCGGCATTTATTTGTTCGCATTCATCTAAAATATTCGCTAATTCGTCGTTATCTATTTTTTTTCCACATATAGTAATACGCTCATTGAAATTTATTAGATGTGGTGAAGTATAGGTATGAGTCCTATATCCACTACAACGCATAATGGCATTCAACATCGCTACCACACTGCCTTTTCCATTAGTTCCAGCCACATGAACAATAGGAGGAAGTTTTTTTTCAGGATTTCCCAGCAGAGAAAGAAGCCTTTTGATACGTCCGAGGCTTAGATCAATCGTTTTTGGGTGTAATTCCATCAACCTAGCTAGTATTTGGTCAGTTTTACTCCGATACATAGGTCAATTTATAAATCTATAATTTAAGTTGACCCAACAACAGTCGGGTTTCCAGCAGGTTTAATATTATCTTGGTTATTGTGCATTAAAATACCAACAATTCTAGAGAGCATTTCTCGAAGATCTTTACGATGAATAACCATATCTACCATGCCATGATCAAGAAGGTATTCGGAACGCTGAAAGCCATCTGGTAATTTCTGTCTGATTGTCTCTTCAATCACTCTCTGGCCTGCAAAACCTATAACAGCACCTGGTTCAGCAATAGCAATATCTCCTAACATTGCAAACGATGCAGTTACACCGCCAGTTGTAGGATTTGAAAAAATAACAATGTAAGGTAAACCATCTGCCTTAAAATCATCTACAGCAACAGTAGTGCGTGCCATTTGCATAAGTGATAAAGCACCTTCTTGCATTCTAGCTCCACCGGATGATGGAATGACAACTAATGGAGATTTTAGTTCTCTGGCCAACTTTCCTGCATTAATTAATCCATTTCCTACTGCGACCCCCATCGATCCTCCAAGAAATGAAAAGTCAAAAGCGGCAACAACTACCTCCTGACCGCCAATTTTACCATGAGCTACTTCTAAAGCATCCGTATGCTTATGTTCTGAACTACGTGCCTCCTTGAGTCTATCTGTATAACGCTTTCTATCTTTAAATTTTAAAGGATCTAAAGGTGCCTTCGGTAGATCCATTGAACTAAACTCAGCATCATCAAACAAACTAGAAAACCTCTCTTTTGGAGGCAGGTGCATATGAAATCCACAATGAGTACAAACTCTCATGTTTAAGGTAAGATCGCGGTGAAAAATCATCTGCTCACAATTTGTACATTTCTCCCACAGATCTTCTGGGATATCAGATTTTCGAAATAGCCCACTAACTTTTGTTCTCGAAAATCTATCAAGCCAACTCATTTCAAAGGTTCCTTACTTATCGCAGCACGAATAGCAATTGATAAACTCTTTACTAGCTGATGTACAGATTCTACACATTCCAAAGAATCCGAAGAATTTTCAACCAATGACTTAGCAATACAATCAACTAAAGCAGATCCTACAACAACTCCGTCTGCAAATTTGGCTATTTCTGATGCCTGTTGTGGTGTCTTAACTCCAAAACCTACACATATTGGCAAGTTTGTATGACCTCTGATTGTATGAACAGATTCAGCAATTTTACTGCTCATAGCTACATTGGAACCAGTAATCCCAGTTATTGAAATATAATACACAAATCCTGCAGAGTTTTTCAAAATAAATGGCAAACGAGTCACATCTGTGGTAGGGGCAACTAAACGAACAAATGCTAATCCATTTTCAATGGCAGGTAGACAAAATTCAGGATCTTCCTCTGCAGGCAAATCAACTATAATAACACCATCTATACCTGCTGACTTAGCATCTTCAATAAATTTATTAACCCCATAAATATATATAGGATTAAAATACCCCATTAAAACTACTGGGGTATTTTTGTGAATTTTCCTAAAACGTTGAACAAGCTCAAGAGTTTTTGTAAGCGTAATTCCAGCTTTTAAAGCCCTTTGCCCAGCAGCTTGAATGACCGGACCATCAGCCATTGGGTCTGTAAATGGAGTGCCAATTTCAATAATATCAGCACCTGCATTAGGTAAGCCTTTTAAAATTTCGAATGACCTTTCTATATCTGGATCGCCCATCATGGTGAATGTTACCAAGGCAGCTCTCTGTTCTTCCTGTAAATCCAAAAAGCAATTTTTAATACGTTCAATCAAAGGACTACTCCAAGTGACTCTGCGACACTAAAAATATCTTTATCACCTCTACCACACATATTTAAAATCAAAATATGGTCAGGCTTTAGCTTTGGTGCTATTTTAATTACATAAGCTAGGGCATGTGCTGGTTCTAATGCAGGGATTATACCTTCTAACTTTGAACATAACTTAAATGCTTCCAAAGCATCAGAATCACCAACTGATGAATATTCCACACGACCAATATCTTTTAACCAAGAGTGTTCAGGGCCAATACCAGGATAGTCTAGACCAGCTGATATAGAGTGAGCATCTAATATTTGTCCATCATTGTCTTGTAGTAAGTAAGTTCTATTTCCATGCAGGATTCCAGGACTACCTGCTGAGAGTGAGGCAGCATGCAATCCGCTTTCAATACCTTTTCCCGCTGCTTCTACACCTATTAAGTTAACATCCTGATCACCTAAAAAGGGATGAAACAAACCAATTGCATTTGAACCACCACCGATGCAAGCAATGAGAGTATCTGGAAGGCGACCCTCTGCTTCTAAAATTTGTTGTTTTGTTTCCTTGCCAATTATAGATTGAAAATCACGTACCATAGTAGGATAGGGATGGGGTCCTGCTGCAGTTCCAATTAGGTAATAAGTAGTTTCGACATTTGTGACCCAATCACGAAGTGCCTCATTCATAGCATCTTTTAATGTAGCAGAACCCGAATCCACAGGCTTTATTTCGGCACCCAATAATTTCATTCTAAATACATTTGGTTTTTGACGCTCTATATCTGTTGCCCCCATATAAACTGTACATGGAAGACCAAATCTTGCACATACAGTAGCTGTTGCTACGCCATGTTGACCAGCACCAGTTTCTGCAATTATTCTTTTTTTTCCCATCCTTTGGGCAACAAGAATTTGTCCCATACAATTATTGATTTTATGTGCACCGGTATGATTTAGTTCATCTCTCTTGAAATAAATTTTTGCACCACCTAAATATTCAGATAATTTTTCTGCATGATAGAGCGGGCTAGGCCTGCCAACGTAATGTTTTAACCAATTTTGCAGTTCTGATTGAAAATTTTTGTCAGCCCTTGCTGAACCGTAAGCCTTTTCTAAGTCTAAAATTAATGGCATAAGTGTTTCGGCAACATAGCGACCGCCAAAAATGCCAAACCTACCGTTATCATCTGGGCCAGCCCAATTTGAGTTAGTTTCTTTCATAGACATCTCCAGAATTTAATGCATTAATAAATTTCATAAAATCCTTGATTTTATTTGGATCCTTTTTGCCCAGAGAACTCTCAACACCTGAAGAGATATCAATTGTTTTGGCCCCAGTAATATTGATAGCTTCACTTATATTATCTATATTTAGGCCACCAGATAGAAACCAGTTTATTTTTCCTAGTAATTTTTCTTGATATGATAAAATTTTCCAATCGAACTTTAATGCATTTCCTCCAGGTAAAAAGGACTTTCCTTTTGGGGGTTTAGTATCAAATAATAAACTATCTACTGATTTCAAAAAATTCATTCCAACATCTAAGTCAGATTTATCTTCAATGCTAATAGCTTTGATAATTTTTGTTTTTGTCAAATCTCGTATTTCTCTAGTTCTATTAGGGCTTTCTGATCCATGTAGTTGGATATAATCAGGTTTTAATAATCTAGACAAAGACACTAAAAATTTATTTGTTGGATCAACAGTAACTGCAACAATTTTTACATTTTTTGGGATTTCATCTGTAAGATGGACACATTCTGATATAGTTACATGTCGAGGAGAACTTGGATAGAAAACAAATCCAGCGTATGTCACTCCATTTCGAACTGCAACATCCACAACTTCCTTTGACTTTAGACCACAAATTTTTACTGACACAACCAATATGTTGTCCCCATTAAGAAAATTTTTTAGAATTATTTATATTAATTTGACTAGTCTTACCAAACTCTAATTTTTCAAGTTTTGCTATTTTTTTTCGTAATAGAAGTATTTCTTTTTCTGCAGATTTTAATTTTTTTGCTCTAGAATTTGCAAGTAACCTCCGTCTATGATCGAGCAACCACCTAACTGTACTTCCAACAATAATACCAAATAAAACAGCACCGACAGCTATTGCCCATATAGGAACATCGATTAAAAAGGGTAACGGTGATAAATCAATTAGGGCTGGCGTTCTATTCGAAATTGCAAAAATTACAATGATAAGTGCCACAGGTATTGCGATTATCCAAGTTAAAAACCGCATAGGAAGGTTAGTCACTTGCAGCAATCAAACCTGGGAAATATTATTGTTAATACGCTTGCGGAGTTCCTTCCCAGCCTTAAAGAAAGGAAGATTTTTTTTAGATACGTTTACAGCTGCCCCCGTCCTTGGATTCCGACCAACTCGTGCTTCGCGATTCCTTACAGAAAATGCTCCAAAACCACGTAATTCAACCCTGTCTCCTCTTGCTAGTGCTGATCCCATTTCTTCGAATATTTTATTTACCACCCTCTCAAAATCTTTGTGATAGAGCCTAGGGTCTGGATAAAGGTCTGCAAGTTTTTGAATGAGCTCCGATTTTGTCATTAAAAACCTCCCAAAAAGAATAGATACAATCATATGACGATGCGTAAAGAAATAATATAATCACTAGGTTGCCAAACGGGCAAGATAGCGTCAAGACCACCAAAGCTAGTTATATAAATCTTTATTTGTAAAAATATACCTGATTATAATGTGTTAATAGATTATTTTTGTTCCTCTTCTTTGTCTTTAGGCTCTGACTCTTCTTGTTTATCTCTGAGTGCTGCTCCTAAAATATCTCCCAAACTCGCTCCAGAATCAGTTGAACCGAATTCTTCCATTGCTTGCTTTTCCTCTTCGACCTCTAATGCCTTCACTGAGAGCGTTACCCGCCTGTTTGTTCGATCCAGTTGGACGACCTTTGCATCAAATTTATCACCCACAGCATAACGATCGGGCCTTTGTTCTGACCTTTCGCGTGATAAGTCAGAACGCCTTACATAGCCTGGTAATTGATCAAAGACATTAACTTCTACCCCGTGTTCATGAATACCTGTTACAGTACATGTAGCAATTTGCCCTGTTTTGTCTTCTTTAGAATTAAAAGGATCATCGTTTAACTGCTTAATACCAAGACCAATTCGTTCTTTTTCAGCGTCAACCGCGATTACTTTCGCACGGATTACATCGCCTTTTTTATGCCTTTTTATTGCCTCTTCAGGAGATGTAGTCCAATCAATATCAGACATATGGACCATTCCAAAAATTTCTCCAGGTAACTCAATAAACAGTCCAAACTCAGTAATATTATTTATTTTACCCTCAATTTCTGATCCCTCTGGATTTTCTGATATAAATTTTTCCCAAGGATTAGACATGCACTGCTTAAGACCAAGGCTAATTCGCCGTTTATCAGAATCTACGTCCAGCACCATTACCTCAACTTCTTGGCTTGTTGAAACTATCTTTCCTGGATGAACATTCTTTTTGGTCCAGCTCATTTCTGAAACATGTACCAAACCCTCTATGCCTGCCTCCAGTTCTACAAAGGCACCATAATCAGTGATATTTGTTACACGTCCTGTATATTTTGAATCTAATGGATATTTTTCAATCACTCCCTCCCAAGGATCTGATTCAAGTTGTTTCATCCCCAATGATATTCTCTGATTTTCCGAATTGAAACGTATCACCTGAACTTTCACTGTTTGTCCAATTTGTAGTGCTTCACTAGGGTGATTAATACGCCTCCATGACACATCTGTGACGTGGAGCAGTCCATCTACACCCCCTAAATCAACGAAGGCGCCATAATCAGTGATATTCTTGACAACTCCATCAAGCACTTGTCCTTCGTGTAGATTTGAAATTAACTCTTGACGTTGTTCTGCCCGGGTATCTTCAAGAACTGCTCTTCTTGAAACGACAATGTTACCTCGCCTTCGGTCCATTTTTAAAATCTGGAATGGCTGTTCAACATTAAGAAGAGGTGTTACATCTCTTATTGGTCTAATGTCAACCTGACTACCAGGCAAGAATGCTATGGCACCGCCAAGATCAACTGTAAAACCACCTTTTACACGACCAAAAATAGTTCCATCTACCCTTACACCATCCGAATGGGCTTTTTCAAGGGTTATCCAAGCTTCTTCACGCCTAGCACGTTCACGGCTTAAAACGGCTTCGCCACGACGATTTTCAAGTCTTTCAATAAATACTTCGACTTTATCACCGACAAGAATCTCCGCTATCTGTCCAGGGGGAGCAAATTCTTTTAGCGAAACTCTACCCTCTACCTTTAAACCTACATCAATAACAGCTGAGTCTTTTTCTATAGCTACAACGGTACCTGTCACTACAGTTTGCTCAAGCTTTCCATCATTATTCATAAACTCGTTCAAGAGTTCAGCAAAATTCTCTTTTGTTTGTATATCTGTTGGTTGTGTGTTCTCAACACTCATTCGTTTCTCATTTCTATAGTTTTTACCAGTAATATTAAATTAACTAATACAAGATTTTACTGGTAAATATGCTTAGGGTTTGGCGTAATTTAATATCATGTTAAACCACTTCACCATATTTCTTTTCAATAAAACAAACTGCATTTTCAAAAACTTCATCTTCAGTCAAATTACTAGAATCTATAAGGTAAGCATCTTGCGCCAACTTAAGTGGAGCTACACTTCTTTTTTTATCGCGTTTATCACGTTCTTTCATTTCTAATAAAACGTGCGCTTCTATACTCTCCATACCTCTAAGTTGCAACTCTTTCAAACGTCTAGTTACCCGAATTTCTCTATTAGCATCTAAATAAATTTTAGCTGTTGCATTAGGACAAACAACTGTACCTATGTCTCTTCCATCAAGAACAGCGCCCGGTAAAGTATAGGCAAACTCTCTCTGGTAGTCTAAAACAGCTTCCCTAACCTTTGGATAAGCAGCAATAACTGATGCTTTAAGACCTATATCCTCTCGCCTCAATTCGGGTTTATTTAGATCTTCTTTAGCTAGCCTTAAAGCAATTCTTTCAGCTAATTCAGCTTGTAATAAATCACAGCCATTTTTTTCCATTTTGAAAGCAATAGCCCTATAGATAGATCCTGTATCTAGGTATCGTAGACAGAAATGTTTTGCTAGCCTCCTAGCAAGCGTTCCCTTTCCCGAAGCAGATGGACCATCAACTGTGATGACAAAGCAAATAGAATTAGCCATTATTGCCTACTAAATATATCTGCACCTATTTTTTTCATAATATCTACAAAACCAGGAAAACTCGTCGAGATCGGAGCTGAATCATCTATAGAAATTCCCGATTTACTTGATAATCCTAAAATAATAGCTGCCATTCCTATTCGATGATCTAGCAATGTTGGTATTAATGAGCCCCCTTTTAATAATTTATTATTACCATGAACTGCTAAACCATCCTCATATTCATCTACAACAATATCAGAAGCTCTAAGTAAATTTACTGTCGCCGAAATTCTATCACTTTCTTTTAAACGAAGCTCTCTAATACCACGCATTTGCGTTATTCCTTTTGCAGCAGAAGCAATAACTGCAAGTATTGGATATTCATCAATCATCATTGGACTCCGCTCAGGAGGTACATTTATTCCTGATAGTTCACTATATGAGACTGAGATATCAGCAGTTGGTTCAAATTCATCATTTTTAGTTCTTGATAAGCTAATTTTGGCTCCCATCTCTACAAGGGTATCAAGTAATCCAATACGAAGTTTATTTATTCCAACATTTTTTATAGTAAGGTTTGAATCTGGAACCATAAGGGCAGCCGCAATTAAAAAAGATGCAGAGCTAAAATCCCCTGGTACACATATATTAGTTGGACATAACTCGTTTTGACCAATCAATCGACAAGTAGAAATACCTGTCTTATGATTTGTTTCTGTTACTATATTACTTCCAAATTTTTTCAACATTCGCTCTGTATGATCTCGACTCTGGATAGATTCATTGATTATTACTTCCCCTGGTGCAGACAAACCACATAATAAAAGTGCCGACTTAACCTGTGCTGAGGGTATTTTGAGATCATATTCAATAGGTATTGGCATATCTGGACCTCTTATGCCAATTGGTAATTTATCTTTAGAACCAGAAAATATTTGAGCTCCCATCAACTTAAGGGGTTCTGTTACCCTACCCATAGGCCTAGAGCACAAAGAATCATCTCCAGTAAGGAAAGCAGTTATAGGATTTCCAGAAATAGCTCCCATTAATAATCTTGCTGCTGTTCCTGCATTTCCTAGATCAAGAATTTGTCTAGGCTCTTCAAAACCCCCTATACCAACGCCTGAGATCGTCCAATATTCGTTTTTATGTTTCTTTATCTCTACTCCTAGTTCACTCAAAGCCTTGGCTGTCGCAATTACATCATCACCTTCAAGCAGCCCATAAATCTTTGTATTCCCCACTGCTAAAGAACCTAATATCAAGGCTCTGTGAGAAATTGATTTATCTCCTGGAACCTCAATTTCGCCAGAAATTGGGCCACCAAATTTACTTGAAAGAGTAGAATTTTTAAAAATTTTAGACTCACCACAGATATTTTCAGATGTTTTCATATATTGTCTCTAGCACACGAATAGATCAACACATATAAAATAAGTTCATTTTTTGTTTTGACAGTCAAGGCTGATCATGGCAATTGCAGTGTATTAAATAACATATTATTAGATATTACAGCTACAATCAGTCTCCATTAATATAAAATTTGGGAGACAAAAATAACTAGGAGAATTAATTGTGGTAAAACCTGAATGGGGAAAAAAAAGACTTTGTCAGTCCTGTGGTATAAATTACTACGATATGATGCGTGACCCCATAATATGTCCAAAATGCGGAAGTGAATATGAAGAACCCGTTAAACAACCTAGAAGAGGTAGAACACCAAAGGCTGCTAAAACTCCAGAAACAGGGCAAAGTGTCATAGATGAATCTCTGGATAAAAATGAAGTTATATCTTCTGATATAGATGAAGTCATAAATGATTCTGATGATGATATCGTAATCGAAGATACTTCTGAGTTAGATGATGAAGATGATGTCTCTATTGTTCTTGATGGGATAGAAACAAAGAATGGAAAAGAGAGTTAAGCTTTAATTTATAAAAAAATAAATATTTTCGGGGCCATAGCTCAGTTGGGAGAGCGCTTGAATGGCATTCAAGAGGTCGGCGGTTCGATTCCGCCTGGCTCCACCACTACTCTCTCCAAACCATTTTTAAATACAATAGCAAAGCCAAAGATTTTTGTATTAATAACCAGCTAAATAGTTAACAAGGTTTATTGGTTCTAAACCATTTTTAATACGTGTATAGTTATTTATTATTTGTTTTGAACTAGAAAATGCATCCGTAATTGAAGCAACATGCGGTGTTAATGTAACAGATGGATGTAACCACAACTCGCTTTTCTTTGGAAGAGGCTCCTCTCTAGTAACATCTAGAAAAGCGTGAGAAATATAACCTTTATCCAAGGCCCTTATCAAATCTGATTCAACTACTTGAGCACCACGACCACCATTTATAAATGTTGACCCATGTGGCAGGCATGACAATAGATCTGCATTAATAATATTCTCTGTTTTTGGTGTTAAGGGTAACAGAGAAATTAAAATATCAATTTCTGTCAGAAATTCCTTGAGTTCATCATTCCCTGTATAGGCTTGAATACCCTCAAGGTTCTTTTGTGATGTACTCCAGCCTCTAATATTAAAATTTAGGTTCCTTAAAGCTTTAGCTACAGCTGACCCCAAAACACCAAGACCCATAATTCCTATGATACGATTACGACCTAAAGGCTGTCGTACGGGCTGCCATTGCTTCTTGTGTTGTTGTGAAATATATATTGGCATATTACGGTGGCAAAAAAGAGTTGCCATCAAAATATATTCCACCATCTGCTCTGTTAGTGTTTCGTCCACAATTCTTGTTATTGGGATACCTTTTGGAATTTCAGCTCCATAAAAAAGATGGTCAACACCAGCACCAAGTGAGGCTATTAATTTTAGATTAGGAAATAATTTCAATATTCCAGAGGTTGGTTTCCATACAACAGCAATTTCAACCTCTTCATTATCGGGCTGGTTGGGCCAAGTGTAAAAAGGAATACTTTCAGCAATTGTATTGAATGCATTTTTCCAATCAGTTGGATCATCAAGCTCACTATAAAAAAGAATTGCCATTGCAAAGTATCTCTAGAGTTGACATAAAACTATAAAACTTTCCGAAGTTTGTACAAAAATTCCAAAGCCTCCTTAGGAGTGAGCTCATCTGGATTTATTTCTTCAACTAAACTGCAAATTCTCTCTTTAAGTTTGTTCTCCTCAGTCATAACCTTAGAGTTTAGAGTCTTTGTATCTGAATTAATTAATAACAAAGGTAATCCCTCGTCTAAACCTGTATTTGAAAAATCTTTTTCCCCACTTTCAACAAGAGAAAGTACTTCTTTTGCCCTTTCTATTACAGTTTTGGGTAAGCCTGCAAGTCGAGCTACATGAATACCATATGAGCGATCAGCAGCACCAGTTGTAACCTCATGCAGAAATACGACGTCGCCATTCCACTCTTTTACCCTCATTGTTTTGCATGATAATGAAGTTAACTGATCGCTAAGCTTTGTTAGCTCATGATAATGTGTGGCAAATAATCCTCTACATCTATTTACTTCATGTAGGTGTTCTACTGTTGCCCAAGCTATTGAGAGTCCATCAAAAGTAGCTGTGCCCCTACCTATCTCATCTAGAATTACGATTGAACTTCCAGTCGCTTGATTCAATATTGCAGCTGTCTCAATCATTTCAACCATAAAGGTTGAACGACCACGTGCTAAATCATCAGCTGCTCCAACACGACTAAAAAGTTTATCAATAACTCCAATTTGAGCGTAATCTGCAGGAACGTAAGAGCCCATCTGAGCAAGAATAGAAATTAATGCATTTTGTCGTAAAAATGTACTTTTCCCTGCCATATTAGGGCCAGTTAACAACCAAAGTTTTTCGGACTTACCTAAATTACAATCATTAGAAATAAAACTTGTTTCAATATTTCCTGTTGCCTCGACTACAGGATGGCGTCCACCGCGAATATCAAACTCTAGAGAATCATCAACTATTGGTCTTGTATAATTTTTTTCTACAGCCAATAACGCTAACGATGTATATAAATCAAGATTTGCCAAGGCATCGGCAGTCAAGGAGATAGAGTCTGAGTTATTCTTAACTTTCTTTAATAATTTATCATAAATAAGTAACTCATTTTGAAGAGCTTCTTCGGAAGCAGAAGTTATTTTTTGTTCTAAATCCGATAGCTCTATAGTGTTATATCTAGCAGAAGTTGTAAGCGTTTGACGGTGTATAAACATATCCCCTAATTTTTCAATATTAGGAGTAGTTACTTCAATAAAATAACCCAAGACATTATTATGTTTTATTTTTAATGATGTGATCTTATATTCTTCTCGATAACGGTTTTCTAAATCTGTTATCAGTTTTTTACCTTCATTACGTAAGGCAACAAGTTGGTCTAATTTTTTATCAAACCCTTGTCTTATAAAATTTCCATCCCTTGCTAAAAGAGGAGGCATCTCACTGATAGCATTATGGATTAAGCTCACCATATCTTCGTGTTGTCCAAGGTCTGTAAGTAAATCCGATATTTCCTGTGGCATCTCAAAATCAAAAAAGGATTCGCATAAAATATTTCTTACAGTGGATACTACTGCTAAACCATTACTTATTGCCAAAAGATCCCTGGGGCCAGATCTACCTAGAGATATTCTAGCTACAATACGAGATATGTCAGGTAAGGAATTAAGAATTTGCCTTAGATCACTCCTAATTTTTTCATATTTAAAAAACCATGATACTGCATCAAGGCGGTTAGTTATTAGAACTGGGTTTTTTAGGGGGGCAGATAACCTTTCAGATAAAGCACGACTTCCAGCAGCTGTTACAGTCATGTTAATTACATCAAATAAGCTCGATTTTTTTTCTTCTGATAGTGATTCCAATATTTCTAAATTACGCCTTGTTGAAGCATCAATAGACATTATTTCATCCAAATTAACAGAATTTGGAAAATTTAATTTCGGTAAAATTTCCTTTTGTGTAATTTTTAGATATTCAATAATTGCTGCAGAAGAGGTTATTTCTGTATCTGAGTATTGTCCAAATGCACTTGAAGTGGTCACTTGAAAAACTTCACATAAACGTTTTTCAGCTTCTTTAAAATTAAAATAAGTGTCTGGCACAGAAACTATTTTATCTCTATAATTTTCAACTTTTTGACTGAATCCATATTCAGATTGTAATTTCTCAGATACTAAGATTTCTCTTGGCTTTAGTCTTTCTAATTCACTAGAAATCAAATTTTCTAAAGTGGATAGTGTATAGAATTTACCTGTAGAGATGTCGCACCACGCTATGCCAATAATGCCTTCCATTTTACAAATCGATGCAAGATAATTTGAGGTTCTTGAATTTAAAAGGGAATCTTCAGTTACGGTTGCAGGTGTGACAACTCTAACAACCTCTCGTTTTACAATGGCTTTATGACCCCTCTTCTTAGCCTCTATTGGATCTTCAACTTGTTCACAAATAGCAACACGAAAACCATTTTTTATAAGTCGAGCAAGATAAATTTCTGATGCATGAACCGGCACTCCACACATAGGTATATCTTTGCCTAGATTTTTTCCTCTTTGAGTTAGAGTTATATTAAGAGATTTTGCAGCAATTTTAGCATCTTCAAAAAAAAGCTCATAAAAATCTCCCATTCTGTAAAAAAGAAGGTCATTAGGATGTTCGGCTTTAATTTTTTGGTATTGCAGCATCATGGGTGTCATTTCACCGTTTTTTTTATCTGTGCGGTGACTACGAGTTTTGCCGTGATTTACTTTTTCTTGATCCATTCCTAATCAACATATTTTGAAAAAAAAGTTAATTCAGCTATATTAAGTAAATTCAAATTAATTTTCTAACATATGCATACAATACTAAGTCGATAAAAAGAGTCACTAAAAGTTAATAATGCTCTATTTGTATTTTTCATATTCAAATAATACAGAATTAATCTAATTTCTATAATACTGTTATTTAAGATAATATTTCCTTTATAAAACTCCGCTGGAGTGTTTTATGCAAGTACCTAAAACCTTATTTTCAAGGGTTCTGAAAGGAACCACTATAGGAGCTGCGACACTAGCATCAGCATTTATATTATTGGGCTCATTAGGGTATATTGGAGCTGCTGCAGCATTAGCTACTTGGGGGATTTTGACGGCAATTTTTGGCTTTGGTATCTGGATGTTTATGTCTGATTTTGTTGCTGTTCTTCAACAAGTATCTAGAAGAAAAAATACTGAAAACTCACATCCTTTTAAAAAATTACGCACTAGTCTCGGCAAAGAATTAAACTTAGCAATTCAAAACTCTAATAATGCTGCGAAAGGGCGGATACGTCGCCGTGAAGGAGATTTTGAGGAGCTGGAAATTGCACTAGATGCATTACCAGGGCCACTCCTTCAACTCAATATTGAAAGAGGAATAGTAAGAGCAAATGAAGCAGCTAAATCACTGTTTGGTGAAAATCTAGAAAATCGTGATTTGGCGACTGTTATGCGTAACCCAAATCTTCTTGATGCACTAGATTTTGCTATCCAGAATCATACAGGGAGAGATATTCAATTTACTCTACCAACACCCGTAGAGAGATTATTTTTTGCAAGAGTTGTACCACTTGAAAGACCTGCAAGGGATGGAACTGCACTGATGATTGCTCTCGTGGATCTCACATCAATTCAAAGAGCAGACCAAATGCGAGTTGATTTTATAGCAAATGCTAGTCATGAAATTCGTACCCCTCTAGCAACACTAATAGGATTCATAGAGACACTTCGTGGGCCTGCTCGCGATGACGCAGATGCCCGTGATAAATTTTTAGAAATAATGGAGAGTCATGCTCAGAGGATGTCAAGTTTAGTTGATGACCTCTTATCATTATCTCGAATTGAGATGGATGAACACACTCCTCCAAAAGAAAGAGCCAATCTTCCCATCATCCTAGAATCCGTACGAGATCAATTGAAATGGCATGCCCATAAGAGAAATGTTTCTTTAAATCTTGATCTTTCTTCAAGTTCTCACGATGTGCTTGGAAACAAAGAAGAACTCATACAGCTTTTTTATAACCTTGTCTCAAATGCTATTAAATATGGAAATCCCGATAGTGTTGTTTCAATAAAAACAAGTTTTCAGTCTAAAATCCCACCAACTTTTGGATGGCAATCATCTGAATCTGGAGCTATAGCAATAATAATCAAAGATAATGGGGATGGTATTGCACGGGAACATATACCAAGATTAACAGAAAGATTTTACCGTATTAATACTGCCCGCTCGCGTGAGCTTGGAGGTACTGGTCTTGGTCTTGCGATAGTGAAACACATAATTAATAAGCATAGAGGAGCTCTAACAATTGAAAGCGAGGAGGGAGTAGGTAGTACTTTCACTGTGTTTCTTAAGCCAGCCCCAGAAAAAAATATAAGTGTAATTAAAAATATTATTGAGTCTTAAAAATTAATCGAGTAGTCACAAATCTGTAACATTCTTATTGTAAATTCTTATTCATAGATAATTTTACTATCAGCCGGCCTTTGAAAATTTTAGAGGAGCATAATACGGCCGTGCAGCTTACTATCTTAATAATCACAACATTGATTTTATGTGCGATTGGTTTTTTCGTGGGCCGGCGACGGGCTGTATCTATATCTCGACAAAAAACAAAAAAACTCCACTCTATGCCAAACTTTCATGGCTCTTATGTTGCTATGTGGTGTGCAATACCAGCTTTTATAATAATAGTTTTATGGTTAGCATTAGAACAACAAATCCTTAACGCCCTTCTATTAGCACACTTTGGCTCAAGTATTGCAGATCTAGATTCGGTACAAATAGAACTTCTTATAAATGATGTAAAAAACATTGCATCAGGATCCAGCTTTGGTCGTGGTAAAACCTCTGACATCCTTCTAAATGCTGCAGATCACTATGAAAGTCTTCAGTTAACTTTTAGAGCATCAGTTTTAGCAGCAGGTCTTTCTTTTTCAATTGCTTCTTTTTTATGGGCATGGAAGCGTATTTCACCAACATTGAAAGCTCGAAATTATGTTGAATTTGCTGTTAAAGTTTTCCTTTTTATATGCTCAACTATTGCAATAATCACAACTGTAGGAATAGTGCTTTCGGTTTTATTCGAGTCTATTCGCTTTTTTGGTCAAATATCTTTTTGGGATTTCTTATTTGGTAGTCATTGGAGTCCACAAACTGCAATTAGGGACGATCAAGTTGGTTCATCTGGTTCGTTTGGGGCTATTCCACTCTTTACTGGAACCTTGACCATAACAATCGTTGCCATGCTTGTAGCTCTACCAATAGGACTTTTCTCAGCCATATATATGGCTGAATTCGCTAGCCCTCGTTTCCGAAAAACAGTAAAACCTATCTTGGAAATTCTTGCTGGAATTCCTACCGTAGTTTATGGTTTTTTTGCCGTACTAACCATAGCACCTGCAATTAGAGGTTTTGGTACTGAGCTTGGTCTTACAGTTGCATCAGAAAGTGCTTTGGCTGCCGGAATTGTAATGGGAATAATGATTATACCATTCGTTTCATCTTTATCTGATGATGCGATAGTAGCCGTTCCCAAAAGTTTAAGAGAAGGGTCATTGGCTTTAGGTTCAACTCATTCTGAGACAATTAAAAAAGTGGTTATTCCCGCAGCTTTGCCAGGTATAGTTGCAGCGTGCTTACTTGCTATTAGTAGGGCTATTGGCGAAACTATGATCGTTGTAATGGCAGCAGGCCTTGCTGCTAATCTAACGGCAAACCCTTTAAACTCTGTCACTACTGTGACTGTACAAATTGTAACCTTACTTGTAGGAGACCAAGAATTTGATAGTGCTAAAACCTTGGCAGCTTTTGCATTAGGTTTAGTGTTATTTGTAAGTACTCTGGGTTTAAATATTGTAGCTCTATATGTTTCACGAAGGTATCGAGAACAATATGACTGATATCAATACTCCTAAAAACTGGCAAAATTCTTCTCAAACACAAAAACGTATTAAAAGAAGATACAGAGCGGAAAAACGTTTTAAGTATTTTGGTTTAGCAGCTGTATGTATTGCACTTGTAATGCTAGGAATACTGTTAGTTAGCATTATAAGTAAGGGCTACCCTGCTTTTACCTCGACGCAGTTAGCAATAGAGGTAAATTTTGATGAAAAAATTTTGATTCCAGACGGCAAAAAAAACTATGAGGCAATATACTCTGCAAATTATGGAAAAATCTTAAGACAATCATTATTTTCTGTTTTTCCAGAAATTACAGATCGTAAGGACAAAAGATCATTAATAAAATTAATAAGCAAGACAGCTCGCTTTGAACTGAGAGATATAGTTCTAAATAATAATAATGTAATTGGAACCAAACAAACTGTATGGCTAACCGCAGGAACAGATGTAGATTTACTTCATAAAAACCAAATCCCCAGAGATGTTGATGAAAACCAACGTCGTCTTAACAATAAGCAGCTGAAATGGATTGATACCTTTTATGATAATAATGCTGTAAGAGGTGTCTTTAATTTTTCATTTTTTACAAACTCAGACTCTCGAGAACCAGAAGCAGCAGGTATTGGTGGTGCTCTAATGGGTTCCTTATTTACACTAATAATCACACTAGCTTTAGCATTTCCAATTGGAGTAGCTACAGCTGTATATCTTGAAGAATTCGCACCAAAAAATCGCTTTACTGACTTTATAGAGGTTAATATTAATAATTTAGCTGCTGTACCGTCTATAGTTTTTGGCTTACTTGGACTAGCAATTTTTATTCAGGTTTTTCATTTACCAAGATCAGCACCTATAGTGGGAGGCTTAACATTAATGTTAATGACTCTTCCTGTTATCATTATAGCAACTAGAGCTGCATTAAAAGCTGTCCCACCTTCAATAAGAGAAGCTGCCTACGGTGTTGGAGCCTCAAGACTTCAGGTTGTCACACATCATGTTCTACCTCTAGGACTTCCCGGTATATTAACAGGTACTATTGTAGGAATGGCTCAAGCATTAGGTGAAACTGCGCCCCTTCTAATGATAGGTATGGTTGCATTTATTGTTGATACACCAGGAGGTCCACTAGATGCGGCAACAGTTCTACCTGTTCAAGTTTTTCTATGGGCAGATAGTCCAGAACGTGGATTTATTGAGAAAACATCTGCTGCAATAATGGTGCTATTGGCTTTCTTAATTGTCATGAATGCATTAGCAATATATTTAAGACAAAAATTTGAAATTCGTTGGTAAGAAAGATTAAAATTATAACCAATGAGTTACAAGAATAATAATGATTTAGTTTATATGGAGAGAAATTGAATTCACAAACTGAAATATCTAAGCAAATTAGAATGCGTGCTCAGAACGTAGATGTATTTTATGGTGATAAACAAGCCCTTAAAAAAATTAATCTTGATATTGCAGCAAACCAAGTAACAGCTCTTATTGGCCCATCTGGATGTGGAAAATCTACTTTTCTTCGCTGTTTAAATCGTATGAACGATACAATAGACAGTTGTAAAGTAAGTGGCGATGTTTCACTTGATCAGCGCGATATATACTCTAAAGATGTTGATGTAGTGGAACTTAGGGCAAGGATCGGTATGGTGTTTCAGAAGCCAAATCCATTTCCTAAATCTATCTATGATAACGTTGCATATGGACCACGTATTCACGGATTAACAAATAATCGCCATGAATTGGATATTATAGTTGAACAAAGTCTTCTTCGAGCTGGGTTATTTGATGAGGTATCTGATCGTCTAAATTCACCAGGAACTAGCCTTTCTGGGGGTCAGCAACAGCGACTTTGTATTGCTAGAGCAATAGCCATCAGCCCTGAGGTCATTCTTATGGATGAACCATGTTCTGCTCTTGACCCTATTGCAACAGCAAAAGTAGAAGAATTAATAGATGAACTTAAAGACCATTACACAATAGTAATAGTCACACACAATATGCAACAAGCAGCTCGCGTGTCACAATATACAGCATTTTTTCACTTAGGAGAAATTATAGAATTTGCTGAAACAGAAAAAATATTTACAAACCCTGTTGAGAAGAGAACACAGGACTATATCACAGGACGTTTTGGATAAAATTGCAATATATGCCGCTTAATATTTATTAAAAAATAGGAGGAAGAAACGTGACAGATCACATCGTCAAAACGTATGACGAAGAACTAGATCGTATTTCAAATAGCATCGTCCACCTAGGTGGATTCATAGAAGAACAGCTCTCAAAAGCTATTGCCTCCCTCGTAAATAGGGATAGTCAACTTGCTGACTCAGTAGTAAATGATGATAAAAAAGCTGACGAGATAGAAGAAGATATAAACAATCAAGTTATTCGTATTTTAGCTCTCCGCCAACCAATGGCGGTAGACCTTAGGCTAATAACCGCAGCATTAAAAATATCAAGTGACCTTGAACGCATAGGGGATCATGCTGCAAATGTAGCAAAACGTGCCCATGCACTTAGTCAATATGAACCTATTAGACCAGTTTCTGCAGTATCCAGGATGGCACAAATAGTTCAAAAAATGATTAAGGATGTTTTAGATGCATTTTTGGAAAGAGATGCCGAGCGTGCTATGGAAGTATGGAGGAGAGACGAAGAAGTAGATGAAATGTATAACTCACTCTTAAGAGAATTAGTTACTTATATGATGGAAGATCCCCGAAATATTACTCCATGTACAAATTTATTGTTTGTAGCAAAAAATATTGAACGTGTAGGTGATCATGCAACTAATATGGCAGAAACGATCAATTTTCTTGTTTATGGAAAAACGGTTAAAGAAAATCGTCCAAAAGGTGAAACTGACGCCATAGAACTAACTGATATGCCTAATTCACAAACGAAAGATTAATACAATTTGAAAAAATTAGCCTTAATTGTTGAAGATGAGTCATCTTTGTTAACTCTTTTAAGATATAATCTTGAAAGTGAGGGGTTTGAAGTAATCGAGGCAATAAATGGAGAGGAGGCACTTATATTAATTAATGAGCGCCTTCCTGACATCATTATACTAGATTGGATGTTACCCAATTTATCAGGCATAGAGGTATGTCGTAGAGTAAGAAGAAATGACTTAGCACGCAACGTACCAATTATAATGCTTACAGCAAGAGGTGAGGAAAACGATAGAATTCGTGGTTTAGACTATGGAGCAGATGACTATGTTGTTAAACCATTTTCAACGAATGAGTTATTAGCTCGTATTAGAGCAGTATTAAGACGTTTAAGGCCAGCATTTTCAGAAAATACTCTGGAATTTAGTGACATAGAAATGGATCTAGTAGCTCATCGTGTGATGAGAAATGGTGTGCATATTCGATTAGGACCAACTGAATTTAGGCTTTTAAGACATTTTATGGAACATCCTAAAAGAGTTTTTACACGAGAGCAACTTCTTGACCAAGTATGGGGACATGAAGTGTTTATAGAAAGTAGGACTGTAGATGTTCACATTCGCCGCCTCAGAAAAAGTCTTAATAAAGCTGGTGAAAAAGATATTATTCGTACAGTAAGGTCTGCAGGATATTCAATGGATAATAAAAAATAAAAGTCACTATTGATAAAATTTAGCTATTATAAAAGAAGTTTATAATTTTATTTAAATTCTTTGCTTTTTCTATAACTGATCCAACCTAAAAGTAGTAATCCAGGAACAGCAGCACCAGTTGTTAAAATAAAAAATGGAACCCATCCTAAAATATCAGCAAACCACCCAGATGGTACAGAGAGAAAAGTTCGACCTGCTGCCATTAAAGCACTCAAGAGGGCATATTGTGTAGCGGTATAGCTTACATTACATAAACTTGATAAATAGGCTACAAAAGCTGCCGTACCCATACCTCCTGCCAAATTTTCAAAACCTAATACGACGGCAAGGATTGCAGTATCATGACCAACAGAAGCTTGTAAAATAAATAGTAGGTTTGATACTAATTGTAAAAAACCACAGACCCACAAAGAATTTAAAATTCCTAACTTGGCAATCATTATTCCACCAGCAGCAAATCCAATCATCGTAGCAGCAAAACCATAAATTTTAGCCACATTAGCAATTTCAGAGTTTGTAAAACCTGTTTCTACTAAGAATGGATTTGTCATTACCCCAACCAATGAGTCGCCAAATTTGTAAAAAATTACAAATAATAATATTACTATCCATCCTGGACGTTTAATAAAATCAAAAAATGGAGCGATTATTGCTTCTTTTAACCAATCAATAGCAGAGTTTGTTTTTTTGATTATTGGAGTTAGGGGTTCAGGGGAAAAAAGAATTGTTATAAGTCCAACAAATATCAAAGAAGCCATAATTAAGTAGACTAATCCCCAGTTAACACTATCTGCCAGATAAAGTGCTCCAGCCCCAGAAGCTAACATTCCTACGCGATATCCAAAAACTACAGATGCTGCACCCGCCCCTAGTTTATTTTCCTCGAGGACCTCTACTCTGTAGGCATCGATAACTATATCTTGACTTGCTGAGCAAAAAGCAACTGCTAAAGCAATAATTGCTAAAAGTCCAGGATTCGTTATGGGATCAATTCCACCCATAAGAGCTATAGTTAATATTAATCCAATTTGAGTAAAAACAACCCACCCACGCCTCCGCCCAAGGCGGTTGGTTAAAAATGGGATTTTGATTTGATCTATCAAAGGAGCCCAAACAAATTTAAATACATATGGAAGTGATACAGCTGAAAAAAGGCCGATTGTAGTTTTATCTATTCCCGACCTACTGAGCCAAATAGATAATGTTCCCAAAGTTAGAGCTAATGGTAAACCACTCGAAAATCCAAGAAGAAAAATAACAGCTATACGTTTATCAAAATAAACTGAAATAGATTTTTTCCAAGTATTGGGGGAATTACTCGTATTTTGTATTAACTTAGTTTTATCTAATTCCCCCATAAACTTATCATTGCTCCGCAATAGTATCTCAAACTTTAAGAAATATACATTTTAATATTAATATAAAAAATGAAACATTAGGTCAGTTAATCATGCACTTTCTTCTATAAATTCCTTAATGTTTTTTTCTGGTCTGGCACCTATATGAGATATAATTTCACCAGACATTAATGAACCAAGTCTTCCAGATCTTGCAACACTAAAACCTTTAGAATATCCATACAAGAATCCTGCTGCATACATATCACCAGCTCCCGTTGTATCAATAATCTGTGAAATTTTTGGAGGATTAATTTGATGAACCTCCTCACTTGTTAAAATTAATGACCCGTTTGCCCCCCTTGTAACAATAACTATATCACAATCACCCCTAGAAGATGATAGAGCCTCATCAAAGTTATTTGTTTTGTAAAGTGCCTTAATTTCTTGTTCATTAGAAAATAAAATGTCTATATGACTCTTTGTAAGTTCATGAAAATCTTCCCTATATCTCTCCACACATAATGAGTCTGATAAGGAGAAAGATGTAAGCCTATTAGAATCTTTATTTAAAGCACAAACTTTTTTCAGGGCGGCCTTGCCTCCATTTGGATCCCAGAGGTATCCCTCAATGTATGTTATTTTGGAGCTTATAACAGAGTTTTTATCAATATCTTGTTCATTTAACTCAACACAAGAACCTAAATATGTACACATGGTTCTTTCCCCATCAGGTGTAACAAACACTAGACAATTGGCAGTAGAAGCATCAGAAACTGATGGTTCTGTTGTATATCTTACTCCTGTTTCAATTATGCTTTTTTTAAAAACATTTCCCAAATTATCCTGACTAACTTTTCCTATAAATTTAACTCTCCCTCCTAAGCTTGATATACCAACAGCTGTGTTAGCAGCAGACCCCCCAGAAATTTCTACGCCACAATCTACTTTTTCTCGTAGTAAACTAGATTCATTTACATTTACAAGCGTCATCGCACCTTTAACTAATCCGTTTTCTTGTAAAAATGATTCGTCTACTTTGAAAATTAAATCAACAATTGAATTTCCAATTGTAAGAATATTTTTTGATTCTGCATCCATGCAAAATACCTCACATTCATTATATTGATTACATTGTTTTAAAATATAAATTTTTAATTATATTAGGATCGTTAAAAATGGTAATGCTATATTAAACATCTTGTGAAGAAGATATATTTATTTAGAATTTTAAGTGAAAAATGTGATTAAATTATATAAAAAAAGATTAATAAAATTTGATCTATATCGCATTCAAATAATGGCTTTACCACTAATGATCACATTGATTTTTATGGGTGGTTGTACAAATCAGAGTAGGGACTTAATTAATACTAAAAAAGAGGTTTATGAAAAGCTAGCATTTCCTAAGGTTATTATACAAGAACAGCCCAATAAACAACTTCCACCAAATAACTATGAGGAAAACATAACTTTAAAAGTAGATGATTTAAAAAAGATTAATGTTAAAGATTTTGAAGTAAATGTTTCGCAAAAATATCATAAAAAACAAAAAATTCTAGATACAGAGCTTAATTCTGAAAACGTCTCTCTAGTTACAACACAAAAAAATAAAAATATTATTTATCCTAAAAATTTTATTGGCTTAACAACTGAAAAAGTCAGCCTTTTACTTGGTTTTCCAGGCCTAAGACGTAAAGAATATCCAGCAGAGGTTTGGCAATACAAGTCTCAGGAATGCGTATTTGAGATTGTTTTTTATATAAAAAATACAACAAATAAAGAGCTCAAATCAGAATACTACGAAGCACGTGATCGATCAGCAAATGAAGTAAATCCACAAAAATGTCTGACAGATATTCTAGAAATGAATGAAAAAATAAATGATTAAAATCCTATAGTTTATTTTTTTACATGTGATCAAATGAAAGTCTTTTAGTGTTTTAAGTAGAAATAATCTTTTCCTTATATAAACACAAATCTCTAACAATACATTCTGAGCATTTTGGATTACGTGATTTGCAAGTGTATCTCCCATGAAGAATTAACCAATTATGGGCTTCTTTTAGATATTTGGGAGGTACTCGTCTCATCAGATTTTTCTCTACTTCTAGTGGATTCTTACCTTTTGCAAGCCCAGTTCGATTTGACAATCTAAATATATGTGTATCAACAGCAATAGTGGGTACACCAAAAAGAACGTTCAATACTACATTTGCTGTTTTACGACCCACTCCGGGTAATGATTCTAATGCTTTCCTATTTGAAGGAACTTCTCCTCCATATTGATCAGCAAGAATTTTAGATAATGCCATAATGTTTTTAGCTTTTGAATTATACAAACCAATAGTTTTTATGTGTATTTTCAAACTTCTCTCACCCAATTTCAAAATAGAATCAGGGGTGTTTGCTACTTTAAATAGTTTGTTGGTAGCTTTGTTCACACTGATATCTGTCGCTTGAGCTGATAGCACTACCGCAACTAAAAGTTCAAAATTACTCTGATATTGCAACTCTGTTTTAGGGTTAGAGTTAGTAGATTGCAAACGACGAAAAAACTCTTCCACTTCCTTATTTTTCATTATGCTCACATAATATTATTTAAAAATAAGATTTTATAGTTAATTGGGTGTATTTTATGATTAATGTGCAATTCATGGAGCCAATAAGGCTATAATAATGATCATGAAAGTATCTATTTTAAAGCTATTCTTAGGCCAAATAGATCACTTTCAACCATCGGGTTTTTAATTTTCATATTGTTTTTTTCTCAGTTTCTGATGGTCTAAGTATTTATTTTGCTATAGCTGGAGCTTGGCCAATAATTGGGTTCTTTTGTTTAGATTTTGCTCTAGTTATCTTAGCTTTCAAAATCAATTACTGGACAGGAAAAAACTAAGAGCGTGTTATTGTTTCATCTAACTCTGTAAAAATTAAGATATCTCAACTAAATGGTAAATATCACGAGTTTATCTTCAATCCCTTCTGGCTAAATGTAATAATAGACGTTGATAAAAATATAACACTCAAGTTTTTTAAGATCACATCGTCAACAAATTACTTTAGGCACTTTTTTAACGTCTGAAGAAAGAATGACATTTTGTGAAGCACTAAAAACAGCATCGGACAAATCATAAAGTATATAATGACACTTATATCATTAACTTACTTCAACAAAATTTTAACTCTAGTCTAGACCCAATACATCCTTCATTGAATATAATCCAGGCTCCCTCCTACTGGCCCAAACTGCGGCAGCAACAGCACCTCGGGCATAGGTTTGTCGACTTGAAGATTTGTGGGTGAGTTCTATTCTCTCACCTTCTGCTGCAAAAATAACTGTGTGATCACCTACTACGTCTCCGCCTCGAATTGCAGAAAAACCTATTGTTCCGCGGGTACGAGGACCTGTCAATCCATCACGATCCGTTATTTTTGTATCCTTTAATGATATTTTTCTGCCTTTTGCTGCCGCACCACCAAGTGCAAGTGCGGTTCCAGATGGGGAATCTACTTTATGACGATGATGCATTTCCAAAATTTCAATATCGTAGTCATCATCAAGTATATTTGCTACCTGCTCAGTAAGACCTAGAAGTAGATTAACACTCAAACTCATATTTGGAGCTTTAACTATTGCGATGTGTTTTGAGGCAGTTTGAAACAAATATTCTGTTGTTTTTTCAAAGCCAGTTGTACCAACTATTAATATAGTATTATGCTTAACAGCTAATTCTAAGTGCTTTTCGGTTACATCAGGAAGTGTAAAATCAATTACAACATCTGATAGCTCAAACATTCTATCCGCATCAGTGGTAACTTCTATTCCCAGGTTATCTAGTCCTATAAGACTACCAGCATCGGTTCCTATACTCTTGTGATCAGATACTTCTGTTACAGCTATTAAATTTACTTGCTGGGCAGATACTATTGTTTCAATTAAAATCCTGCCCATTCTACCAGCTGCACCAGGTATTCCTATTTTGAGGTCTTCAGCAGCCATCAGACTATCCTTAATGATTATTAGTATACTGTTATTATAGAATGGATTATTATTCTTCATCTAGTAAGAAAAAATATGGTCTATATTAAATTTTTCCTATTTACTAGTCTTTCAAATCTTCCCAGATATCCCTTACTTTAGAAAAAAAACCTTCTGATTCTGGACTATGACCAGATTTACTAGACTTATCAAACTCATCAAGTAACTCTTTTTGTTTTTTTGTAAGATTAACTGGCGTCTCCACATTGACATGCACATACATATCTCCTTTAGAAGAATTATTAAGTGATGTCATACCTTTTCCACGTAACCTGAATTTTTGGCCTGGCTGTGTTCCAGCAGGAATGTTTAGTCTAGCTCTTCCTCCCCCAAGGGTAGGTACTTCGACATTTCCACCCAGACTCGCACGAACCATTGGTATTGGAACCTTGCAGTGTATATTTCTTCCATCACGCTCAAAAATATGATGTGGTGATATGGATAGAAAAATATATAAATCACCTGATGGTGCACCACGTGCACCTGCCTCACCCTCACCAGCAAGACGGATACGTGTTCCATCTTCAACACCAGAAGGAATATTTACAGAAAGTGTTTTTTCCTTTTGAGATCGACCTGACCCTCTACAATTAGAACATGGATCTGTTATTACCTCACCGGATCCTTGGCAGGTAGGACAAGTACGCTCTATAGTAAAAAAACCTTGCTGAGCTCTAACTTTTCCGTGCCCACTGCAAGTTCCACAGTTAGTTGGATTTGTTCCACTTCTTGCACCGCTTCCACTACAACTATCACACACAATAACTGACGGAACTTTTACACGAGCCTGTTTTCCTGAAAAGGCATCTTCAAGATTTATATCTAAATTATACCTTAAATCTGCACCTCGTGAATGGGTTCTTTGTCCTCCTCCACGGCGACCTCCGCCCATAAATTCCCCAAACAAGTCATCAAATACATCTGCAAAACCGGATCGAAAATCAAAATCAAATCCTTGAGCCCCTGCTCCTGAACCTGCCTCAAATGCTGCATGTCCAAATTGATCGTAAGCTGCACGTTTTTCCTTATCAGAGAGAACATGATATGCTTCTGATAATTCCTTGAATTTTTGTTCAGCAGCTTTATCATCAGGATTTTTATCGGGATGGTATTTCATAGCAAGCTTACGATAAGCTTTTTTCAAATCTACGTCTGAGACCCCTCTCTCAACACCTAAGGCTTGATAATAGTCCGCTTTACTCATGTATATCCTTACATAAAAATAGCTGGTTTTTTTGAGAGAAATCTATAGTTAATTTTAAACAAAGCTAATTTTGAATTATTATGATTTATCTTTTTTTTCTTCTTCATCAAGTTCCTCAAAAGGTGCGTCTATAACATCTTCATCTTTACCATCACCTGAGCTAACTGAGTCTGCGTTATTAGGGTCTGTTTTGGTAGTTGATTCTCCTGCGGCATCCTGCTGTTTTTTGTACATAGCTTCACCCAGTTTCATTGAGGCTTGAGCAAGAGCTTCAGTTTTTGTCTGGATTAGGGCTGGATCCTCTTCAGATAAAGTTTCCCGTAAGTCAGAAATTGCAGTATTTATTGATGATTTTTCCTCCTCAGAAACTTCTTCACCAAATTCTTCAAGGTTTTTTTCAACACTGTGAATTAAGCTATCTGCATGATTTCGAGCTTCTACTAACTCTTTACGTTTCTTATCTTCTTCAGCATGTGCTTCTGCATTATTTACCATCTCATTAATTTCATCATCGTTAAGTCCACCAGAAGCTTGTATACGTATTTGTTGTTCCTTTGCGGTGGCCTTATCCTTTGCTGAAACATTGACTAAGCCGTTAGCATCTATATCAAATGTTACTTCAATTTGTGGCATTCCTCTTGGAGCTGGAGGTATACCGACTAAGTCAAATTGTCCAAGTAATTTGTTGTCTGACGCCATTTCTCTCTCACCCTGAAAAACTCTAATGGTTACTGCTGTTTGGCCATCATCAGCGGTAGAAAAAATTTGGCTTTTCTTGGTTGGAATAGTTGTATTACGTTCAATTAATCGTGTAAAAACTCCGCCTAGAGTTTCTATGCCTAATGATAAAGGGGTTACGTCTAAAAGCAAAACATCCTTAACATCACCTTGTAGAACGCCTGCTTGGATCGCCGCTCCAACTGCCACTACTTCATCAGGGTTAACGCCCCTATTTGGGTCTTTACCAAAAAATGCCTTGACCGTATCAATTACCTTTGGCATTCGAGTCATTCCACCAACTAAAATAACCTCACCAACTTCGCCTGCAGAGAGCCCTGCATCTTTAAGAGCTGCTTTACAAGGATCGATTGTACGCTGAACTAAGTCTTCAACTAAAGCTTCAAGTTTTGCTCTAGTAATTTTTAGCGTTAAATGTTTTGGTCCGGATTGATCAGCGGTAATAAAGGGCAAATTTACTTCTGTTTGCATGGAGCTAGAAAGCTCAATTTTAGCTTTTTCGGCTGCTTCTTTTAGTCTTTGAAGTGCTAGACGGTCATCTCTTAAGTCTATTCCATTTTCTTTCTTAAATTCGTCTGCGAGATATTCGAGCAAACGTAGATCAAAATCCTCTCCACCAAGGAAAGTGTCTCCATTAGTAGACTTAACCTCAAACACCCCGTCACCTATTTCAAGGATAGAAACATCGAAGGTTCCACCTCCAAGATCATAAACAACAATTGTCCCTGTTGCTTCTTTATCTAAACCGTAAGCAAGGGCAGCAGCTGTTGGCTCATTTATTATTCTTAAGACGTCAAGACCAGCGATTTTACCAGCGTCCTTAGTTGCTTGTCGTTGTGCATCATTAAAGTATGCGGGAACTGTAATAACAGCTTTTTCCACATCACTTCCCAGATAAGACTCTGCTGTTTCCTTCATTTTTTGGAGTGTAAATGCACTTATTTGACTTGGGCTATACTTTTCACCTCTAGCCTCAACCCAAGCATCACCATTAGCATGATCAACGATTGAATAAGGAACCATTTTGATATCTTTTTGCGTCATAGGGTCCTTAAAGGAACGGCCTATCAACCGTTTAATGGCAAAAATTGTATTGTCAGGGTTTGTAACTGCTTGCCTTTTTGCTGGTTGACCTACCAAACGCTCACCTTCTTCTGCAAAAGCGACAATTGACGGAGTTGTGCGAGCACCTTCAGCGTTTTCAATAACTTTAGGTTCGGATCCATCCATTACAGCTACGCACGAGTTGGTCGTACCAAGATCAATACCAATTACTTTACTCATTTTAGTTCCTTGCCATTTTTTCAAAAATTAAAACTTCACACGATAAACTCTGTTATCGTAATTAGTCTTTATATTTCGTCTCCCTATGACTTGTAAGATCTTCATATGGTGTCGCGATTCTACGCTGCAAGCGTTAAAAAATATTTTCCTTAATAAAAATAAAAATTTTCTTAGTAAATATTAAATAAAATGAATATTTGTTTAATACTTTTCATTGTTTTCAATGATTTAGTGTTTATTTACTCATATATCCTCTTCACCTGAAGAATCTTGGGATTTTTTATCCTCTTCACCTGAAGAATCTTGGGATTTTTTCCCTTCTACTGATGATTGATTGACATCAATTTCTTTCGATTTGGCTACTCCTACCATAGCTGGTCTAAGTAGCCTTTCTCCCAAAATATACCCTGGCTGAAGCACCTCAACGATAATACCGTCAGGTTTACCAGAATCTTTAGTTTCAAACATTGCTTGATGAAAGTTGTAGTCAAACTTTTCATCTAAAGGATTAATTTTCTCAATTTTATATTTCTTTAGAATAGATTCTAGCTCGCGAGCTGTCATTTTAATTCCATTTACGATAGCTGCCAATGCATCATTTTCCTCCAATGAATCAGCTGGAAGAGAAGAAAGAGCTCTGTCCATATTATCTGCCACAGATAGCAGATCTCTTGAAAAATTTGTAATTGCAAATTGACTCGCTTCTTGAACTTCTTTTTTAGCTCTTCTTCTAACATTTTCATTGTCAGCCAAAGCTCTTAAAAGTTGTTCCTTCAGTTCATCTAATGATTGAATAGACTCACCAGTATCTCCTTCTTCACTTACTAAGTCTGCTATATTTTCTGTTTTGTCCTCGGACTCAGGTTCTAAGTTTTCAGTATTTTCTTTTTTAATATCCTGCATATCTTCCTTCTCTAATTCTTTGGGATGATCAGATTGTATTGTCAACCCAAGATTCTGCTTATTACTCCTGCCGTATGATCCACCATAGGAATTATTCTTGCGTAATTTAGTCTGGTTGGTCCTATAACGCCAATTGCTCCAACAAAATGTTGTTTACTATCTCGATAAGGAGCTACCACCATTGAGCTATCAGTATCTCGAAAAAGCTCACTTTCTGCTCCGATAAAAATTTGTACTCCTTCTGCATTACGTGTTGATTCTAGCAATCTTTTTAAATCTGATTTTTCGTCAAGTGCTTCAAATAATGATCTTAATCTATCAATTTCTCGAGCACCCTGTATTTCATCTAATAGATTGGCTCTTCCCCTAACAATCAAAACACTTGATTTTTTTGAGTCTTCAACTTTAGTAGCTAGACCTGCCTCAACAATTTTTGTTGAAAGCTCATCGATCTCTGTTTGATGAGCATCTATTTCTTCTTTTATTTTAATATAAGCCTCATCAAGAGTTCTACCACTAAGCCTTGAATTCAAATAGTTTGTTGCTTGAATTAAGGACGCTTGAGTGATACCCACTGGAACTTCAATTACACGATTCTCTACAAGACCAGATTCATTAACCAAAACCAACAAAGCTCTTCCTTTGCCAATACTTACAAATTCCACTTGTCGAAATGGTGCGTTTTCTTTAGGAGAAAGAACCAATCCTGCACAACGAGAAAGCCCTGATAATGTTTCTGTTGCCTCTCCAAGTAATTCATCCAATGTACGACCTGCAGCTTGACATTTTCCTTCAATATTAGCTCTTTCACTGTCAGTAAGATTACCTATCTCGAGTAAACCATCTACAAAAAACCTCAAGCCAAGCTGAGTAGGTAGCCTACCAGATGAAGTATGAGGAGCGTAAAGCAGGCCCATATCTTCTAGATCTGACATTACATTTCTTACTGTAGCCGAAGATATTGGAAGCTCAAGGCGTTTGGCCAACGTCCTAGAAGCAACGGGTAGACCAGTAGCCATATATTCTTCAATTAGCCTACGTAATACCTGTCGAGAACGTTTGTTGAGTTCATCTAGCATATCTTTAACAAAACCTTTAATTTTATGTATTCTATTAGAATGTAGTAACGAGCATAAAAGCCGTCAATATGACTAAATATTTGAATTATCCCTATAAGACATACTTTACGATTTGAATTACACAATGTACCTTTAAACTTATCTCTTAACATCACAATAAGGAATCTCTGATGCGACCGTCCGGCCGGAGTTCAAATCAGTTACGTAAAATTAGATTTGAATTAAATGTAAATATTCACGCTGAAGGTTCTTGCCTTGTATCCTTTGGAGAAACGAAAGTCTTATGTACGGCCAGTATAGAGGACCGTGTCCCCCCATTTTTGAGAAATACAGGTAGAGGATGGGTTACTGCAGAGTATGGGATGTTGCCTAGATCAACTGGTAGCAGAATAAATAGAGAAGCTGCAAGAGGAAAGCAAAGTGGCCGCACACACGAAATACAACGACTAATCGGTAGATCACTTAGAGCAGTGACCGATTTAACTGCTTTCGGGGAAAGACAGCTAACAATTGATTGTGATGTTATCCAAGCTGATGGGGGAACGAGGACTGCCTCAATAAGTGGAGCATATCTTGCACTATATTTAGCGTTCCTAAAACTTTTAGAAGACGGGACTATTAAAAACATGCTATTATTTTCAGAGGTGGCCGCTGTTAGCTGCGGAATATATAAAAATGAATCTATTTTAGATTTAGATTATGCTGAAGACTCTAATGCTGATACTGATGCGAACTTTATTATAACCGGAGAAGGTGAAATAGTTGAAATTCAAGCAACAGCTGAAACTAACCCCTTCTCTAAAGGGGAATTTAATCAATTACTTACTCTAGCAGAACAGGGTGTTTCAAAAATTATAGAAAAACAAAGACAAACACTTACCTCGGGAAATTTACATAATGCCAAGAGTATTTAAAGATAACGAGATAGTGATTGCTAGCCATAATTCAGGAAAAGTTACTGAGATTGGAGAATTGTTAAAACCCTTTGGTATGAGAGCTATTTCTGCAAGTAATCTTGGATTAGAAGAACCCGATGAAACAGGCAAAACATTTTCTGAAAACGCTGAATTAAAAGCTAAACATGCAGCATCAGCTTGTTCTAAACCAGCATTAGCTGATGACTCAGGATTATGTGTTGATTTACTTGGTGGAAAACCAGGAATCTATTCCGCTCGCTGGGCAGGAAAAGATAAAAATTTTTCAGTAGGAATCAAACGTATAGAAAATGAAATAATCGACTCTGGTGAAACACCAGGTGGTCAATCTGCATATTTTATATGTGCACTTTCTCTATGTTGGGAAGATTTTTACTGCGATACCTTTGTTGGAAGAATTGATGGGACGCTATCATTCCCCCCTCGTGGTCAACAAGGATTTGGGTATGACCCGATTTTTATTCCCAATGGATTTAAAATAACTTTTGGAGAAATGAATCCAAAAAGAAAACACGCTATGAGCCATAGAGCTAGTGCTTTCAAGCAATTAGTAGACAGATGTATTGCTATCAATGGCCTAAAATAAAAATGAATAAAAAGAATAATCCATTGCTTCAACAGATTTCGATATATATTCATTGGCCATTTTGCTTATCAAAATGCCCATATTGCGATTTCAATAGTCATGTAAGAACTAACTTTGATTATAAAAAAATGATTTCTGCTTATATATCAGAGATTCATTCTATAAAAAATTTCATTCACGATTCACCGTTAGAAATAGGTTCTATTTTTTTTGGTGGAGGAACACCTTCTTTAATGCCACCTAAATTTGTTGAAAAAATTATATCTACATTAGAAAGATACTGGAAATTCAGTGATAAATTAGAAATTTCTTTAGAGGCAAACCCAAATTCTGTAGATTTAGTTAAATTTAACGGGTTTAAAAATGCTGGCGTAAACAGACTGTCTCTTGGGGTTCAAGCTTTAAACGATAAAGATTTGAAGTTTTTAGGTCGTTCTCATACTTGCAATGAATCTTTGAAGGCCTTGGATATAGCATCAAAAATTTTTAAAAAAACATCCATTGACCTAATATATGGAAGACCAAAACAATCAACGTCTGATTGGGAATTAGAATTATCGAGTGCTCTAAAATTACCAATCAATCATATTTCTCTTTATCAATTGACAATAGAGAAAGGGACACAATTTTTCACAGATGCCAGAGATAAAAAATTTATTATGCCAAACGAAAACTATCAGAACACTATGTTCAATATATCCAATATTATCACAGAACAAGCTGGATTTACATCATACGAAATTTCAAATTACGCACGTCCCAATTTTACTTGTAAGCATAATTTAACTTACTGGTTATATAAACCTTATATTGGCATTGGACCTGGAGCACATGGTCGTATGCCAGCAAAAGACGGCGGCAGAGTAGCTACCCGAATGCATTCAAAGCCTGAAACATGGCTTGATGCTGTATGTTCAAATGGACACGGAATTGCACAAAAATCGGCTATATCCGCAAAAGAACGAGCTACAGAAGCATTAATTCTAGGATTACGTCTTACTGAAGGAATAAATAAAAAACATTTTGAGACAAATACTGGGGTGAAATTCAACGATGCAGTTATTGCCAGTGAAATAAAAAGATTGGAAGAAAAAAACTATATTGTGAACTCAGAGCAAAAATTAAAACTAACTAAACATGGGCGTCCATTACTTAATTCAATTTTAAGTCATATCGCAGCTTATGAATAATCATATTATTGTCTGAATTTTTTTGGGGGTAAATCAACTATATTTCTGATTTTTTCATCTCCAACTTTTATTATTGCAAGATTTCGCTCAGATAATCCTGTTTTGTGAAAACGAAATACACCTGAAGCACCCCAAAAACCTCTTGTTTCTGTAAGTTTATATTCTGAAAATTCTTTTATATTATTTTGTGCAAATAAAACTGCTGCTAGTGCTGTAGCATCATAAGCTAGTGCAGCAACATCAAGTGGAAAATCATTATAAATACTAATATAACTTGAAATAAAATTCTTTTTTGCAGTAGGCTCTGCAGCAACATATAATCCACCTACTAGTGACTTTTCACTCAGTAACTCCGCGTTATCCCACATATCAAGTCCAAGAAATTGGATTTTTACAGGATCAATTTCAAAATATGGCATTAGCGGAACAACCCTTCTCAATATTTTTGGATCATCACTAATCAAAAGGGCATCAAAGTCTAAATCACCAAGTGTATGCATTGTCTCTAATTTTTTAAGTTTCCGTATGGATAGCTTATCTTTTTTATTCTCTAATGATTTTCTTTTTTTCAACAATGCCTGCCTTCTTCTGTCGTAATCAGCAAGCTCTCTTACAACACCTTCTGCATTTGAAGCATCCGGTTTATAAATTTGAATATGAGTCAATTCAGCTTCACCAGTAATAATAGCACTTCTTAAATGCCTCAACACGGTGTGTCCATATCTAGAGTCAGGTAACAAGGCAGCAAATTTCTTATGACCCTGATTTATTGCATAAGCAATTATTCGTTTTACCTGTTCTTGAAGTGCATGGCCTATTAAAAACCCTCCTGAACCTGCCACATTCGGGTCATTTGAAAAAGAAATTATATTGATATTTTTAGACCTAGCTATGGGGGCAATAGCAGATACCTCTTTACTAAGTAAAGGGCCAATGATTAGATTTACTCCTAAATCTATAGCTTGTTTTGCAGCAATTAACGCCCCTTCTGATGTCCCACCAGTATCAATTGGAAACAAACTAAGATTGTCATTCGCTAGTTCAAAAAATGCTAACTGACTTGCATTGAGAATCGAGTGACCTTCATCACTAAAAGTTCCTGTCAGAGGGACAAGAAGAGCTACCTTTATTTTGTTTATGGTTGTATTATTCTGTTTTAAATTATCTGAATGATTTTCAGAGTTGGTCCCAAGATCAAATGCTATATTTATCTGATTATTGTGAATTTTGTTAGATTTAATTTCATCTCCCCAAACTTGGGGAAAGAGATTTGGCAAAATAATACAAGAGATAAAAGCGAAAAAAAACAAACATAATATTAAAAAATTGAAAGTTTTTACCATGCCTAACATGCCATCAAATGAAAAATGACTGATTTAATAAATAATGATTCTATAAATCAAATATTGCCTGGACTCTACATTATAGCAACGCCTATTGGTAATATGTTAGATTTACCTACTAGAGCTAAAAATATACTTAAATTAGCCGATGTAGTTTTATGTGAAGATACCAGACATACATCTAAATTACTAAAACATTACAATATTAAGAGTCAAACTATTGCTTATCATGAACATAATGCATCTGCAGTCAGGCCAAAAATACTAAAACGTTTAAAAAATGGGGAAACTCACGCATTAGTGTCAGATGCAGGTACACCTCTTTTAGCTGATCCAGGATTTAAACTTGTTCGTGAGGCTATTGATCAAAATATAATGATTTCTGGTGTCCCCGGACCTAATGCAGGTATTTTTGCGTTAATTCTATCAGGTTTACCATCAAATAAATATTTATTTTTAGGTTTTTTATCTGCAAAGGCAAAATCTAGGCAAACTGAGTTAAAAGAATTTTGCAATATTAATGCAAGCTTAATTATTTATGAGTCACCCCGCAGGCTCCCTAGCTTACTAAGGGATGCATATAATGTTCTTGGTTCTCGAGAGTGTGCTATTGCTCGTGAATTAACTAAGTATTATGAGGAAGTGATTAGGGGAAGCTTATCAGAGCTTGCTGAAAAATTTACATCTTCAGACATATTAAAGGGTGAGTTCACTGTAGTGATAGGACCGCCAAAAAAAAATGATCAAGAATATATTAACGATAAAACCGATAAGGAATTACAAATATTACTTAAACATATGAGTATCAAAAATGCTGTAGATTTTCTAAGCCATAGCTCAAGTATAAAAAGAAATGTCCTTTATAACCGAGCAGTTTTACTAAAAAATAAGAATCAGTAAAATAAAAATTCAAACCAGCATACATTACACTTTATAAAAATGTTTTCTATTATTTATATATCTCGATATGTTAGATAATTGATGATTTAATTACTAGAGAATTAGGAAACTAGTTAAATTAAAAAACAAAACCAAATGCTTCAGTTTCAAAAGATGAAAAATAATGTAGTTATTTTAGAATCTTTTATATTTATGAATTAAAACTTAATTGACTATTAGCTAAATAAAAATCCTAAGCTTTTCCCTCCCTAAGTGCGAGGTATACAAAATGAATTTATTTTTTAAAAAAAATGTATTTTTAATCCCATCTTTTCTCAATAACCCATTACGATTATATATGGTTATTTTGCTATTAGGGTTTTTACCTCTGGTAAATTGTGGGGGAACCCTTATAGGTGCGGGTGCTACAGCCGGAATAGTAGCTTCTCAGGAGAGATCTGTTGGTGATGCTGTAGATGACCTTACTGTTCGAACAATTCTTAATGAAGCCTTCTTTAAAGAAGATGTTGAACTTTTAAGCAAAGTAAGTTTTTCTGTTATTGAAGGAAGAGTCTTACTAAAGGGAACAGTTATCAAGCCTGAAGATAGGATTAGAGCCATTAAATTAGCTTGGTCTGTAAATGGTGTACGTGAAATAATTAATGAAATCCAGGTTACTGATGAAGGTGGTATTATTAATTATGCTAAAGACACTTGGATATCTACACAGCTTAAGTCGGCTATTTTATTTGACAAAGATATCGATGCAATCAACTACAATATAGAAACTATAAATGGTTCCGTTTACATAATGGGAATAGCACAATCACAAAAAGAACTAGATATAGTTATAAGCCATGCAAAAACTATATCTAATGTGAAAAATGTTGTTTCTCATGTCGTGCTTAAAAATGATCCTAGAAGAGTAAAAACCCCTTAATGATTAAGAAATCTCAAAAACATGCTGACACTATATATAAATTAGCTGAAATAGATGATTCAGAAATTAATATTGCAAATGCTGCGTTAAATATTGGTAGATTAGATTATCCATCTGTGGATCTAAACTCATATCAGAAACATCTTGATGAAATAGCGAAAACCCTAGAACAACAAATTAAAGAAAGGAACTCGCTAAACCACTTAATTAAAGAAATAAATTATACTTTATTTGACTTATACAATTATCGTGGAGATATAAAAAATTATAATGATCCACAAAACGCGAACATAATACGTGTAATTGATCGTCGGATTGGCTTACCGGTAATATTAGGTATTTTGTATATACATGCAATGAGAAGTACTGGCTGGTCAGCAGAAGGTTTGGCGTTCCCTGGCCATTTCTTAATAAGACTTCAGGTTCGTCAGCATAGAGCTATTATTGACCCTTTTGATAAGGGTAAAATTTTAAATACCACGCAGTTAAGATTTCTTCTTAAAAAAGTTATGGGTAAAAGTTTTGAACTTAAGCCAAGCTACTATGACTCTGTAAGTAATAAAGATATCCTTTTAAGGGTATTAAACAATCTGAAATCACGCGCATTTTCTTTAAATGATACTGATCGCGTTATACAAGTTCAAAGACGTATGACTACTTTAGCACCGAATATTCCTGATCTTTGGAGAGATCTTGGGCTATTTGAGTCTGATAAAGGAAATATAAAGAACGCTATGGATGCTTTTCAAATCTTTGCGGATAAGTGTGTTAATACACAGGAACGCATGACTGCTATTGGTATGATTAATCAGTTAAAGCGAAAATTACATTGAATTTATTATTTTAAATTAGGCTAGATAAGATCATGGAATTAAAGGTCGCATTTCAAATGGATCCTATGGAATCCATAGACATCAAAGGTGATAGTACCTTTGCCCTAGCAATTGAAGCTCAAAACCGTGGGCATAAACTTTTTCATTATCTTCCAAGTAGTATGTCTTTAAATGAGGGATTATTAAAAGCAACTGTCAAAAACCTTAAGGTTAGAGATGACCCAGATCATTACTTTACATACGGACAAGAAAATTCTGTTGATTTATCGTATTTTGATGTAATTCTGATGCGGCAAGATCCTCCATTTGATATGGCTTACATTACAAGTACTCACCTTCTCCAACAAATTCATCCTGATACACTAGTTGTTAATGACCCATTTCATGTTAGGAATGCACCAGAGAAAATTTTTGTAACAGAATTTATGGAATTTATGCCTCCTACACTAATCTCCAAAAATATAGATGAAATTATAGAATTTAGAAAAAAATATAACGATCTCATAATAAAACCTTTATTCGGTAATGGTGGATTTGGAGTTTTTCATATAACTCCTCATGATGAAAATCTTAATTCGTTAATTGAGTTTTTTACTGCACATTATAGAGAACCAATTATCATACAAGCTTACATGCCAGAAGTTAGATTAGGTGATAAAAGAATAATTCTTGTTGATGGAAAACCAGTTGGGGCTATATCTCGAAAACCTGCAACAGGTGAGGCTAGGGCAAATCTCCACGTAGGTGCAACGGCACACAAAACTACATTGACTTACAGAGAAAAAAATATTTGTGAAACAATAGGTCCTACACTATTTAAAAACGGACTACTATTTGTTGGTATTGATGTGATTGGAGACTATCTAACTGAAATAAATGTAACATCACCTACTGGAATTCGAGAGATTTTCGCCCTTGATGGTATTAAAATCGATGAAATTGTATGGGATGCAATTGAGAGAAAAAAACAAAAACTTTTAACATCCTAATCAGCTAACATTCTGCCTAATTTTTTTCCTGCACATATATGGATATGGAAATGAGGTACCTCTTGGCATCCATCATTCCCCGTATTAGCAATTATTCTATAACCATTTTCTGCAATTCCAATATCCTGTGCAATTTTTCCTACTCTAGAAAAAAAACGACCAACAACCTCATCCGAAGCATTTGTTGTAAAATCATCAAATGATATATATTCACCCTTTGGTATAACTAAAATATGGGTGGGAGCCTGAGGAGAAATATCATGAAATGCCAAAATTTCAGCATCTTCAAAAACTTTTGATTTTGGCAACTCAGATCTCAAAATTTTTGCAAAAATATTCTCATTGTCATAAGTCATTGTTTCACTCCAGATAAATTGCTTCAACTAAATTATGTGATGATTTCTAAACTCTAAACTTACATATTCACTATCGACTATTTTTTTCCTCAATACCTGAGTAAGCTTTTCTATTTTCTAACTCTTCACTAACTTCCAATGGAGATATACCAAGGGATACCCATAATACCATCATGTGATAAAGAACATCTGCACTTTCAGAAATAGTTTCATCTTTACTCCGCTTAGTTGCAGCGATTATCATCTCTACTGCTTCTTCTCCTACTTTTTGTGCTATATAATCAGATCCTTTATTTAATATTTTTGCTGTATATGAACCTTCTTGATTACCTACTGTCTTTCGCTCATTAATTGTTTTATGAAGTGATTCTAGATTACTGCCGAGGTTTTGTTTTACCGTCATTTCAGCACCTCCTTATTACTTGTTATTATCCTAAATTAAGGGGTTTTATTTTTTTATATTCTGACATTCAGGCCAGCATTTCGCATATATTTTTTTGCTTCTGCTATAGAATATTTGCCAAAATGAAAAATTGAAGCTGCTAAAACAGCTGAGGCCATTCCATCTCTTATTCCCTCCACCATGTGATCAAGATTACCAACACCGCCTGATGCTATGACTGGAACTGATACAGATTCAGAAATTTTTTTAGTTAGACCAATATCAAACCCATTACCTGTTCCATCTCTATCCATTGAAGTAAGAAGAATTTCACCAGCTCCTAATTCTACAACACGCTTTGCCCAATCAATTGCATTGATTCCTGTTGAAGTTCTTCCACCATGTGTAAAAATTTGATACCCATCTGATTGGTTATGTTTGGCATCTATTGCAACAACAATACATTGCCTGCCAAACTTTTCAGAAGCTTCCGAAACTAACTCTGGTCTGTTTATCGCTGCTGTATTTATTGATACTTTATCTGCTCCAGCTATCAACAATTTTCTTACATCTTCAATACTTCGAACTCCTCCTCCTACAGTAAGCGGCATGAAACATTGTTGGGCTGTTTGTGAAACTACATTATAAAGTGTATCTCGATCTTCCGAAGATGCAGTAATATCTAAAAAACAAATCTCATCTGCTCCCTGCTCATCATAGACTCTGGCTTGCTCAACAGGATCTCCTGCATCAACAAGATTTATAAAATTTACTCCTTTCACTACACGGCCATCATGAACATCTAGACAAGGAATAATACGTGTCTTTAACATTGAATTTTATTCTCTCTCTAATTACGAAGTAAATCTAAAGCAAAATTTATATCAAAAGTATTCTCATAAATTGCACGACCCGATATTACACCCGCAATACCTTCATTCTGATATTCTTTTAAAAGTTTTAAATCATTTATTGATGAAATACCTCCAGAAGCAATAAACGGAATTGTTGTTTGTCGAGCAAGATCAATAGTTGCTTCAATATTTGCACCCTGCATCAAGCCATCACGCTCTATATCAGTGTGAATAATCACTGATACCCCAACATCTTCAAAACGTTGGACCAATTCAATATCCTTTACTGTTGATATGCTTGACCATCCCTCAGTTGAAACAAATCCATTACGCGTATCGAGCCCTACAGCAACATAGCCTGGGAACTCCTTACATGCCTCTTTCGTAAATTGTGGATCTTTCAATGCGGAGGTCCCCAACACTATTCTTTTTACACCCATGTTGATCCAATTCTCGGCTGTTTTCATATCTCTGATTCCGCCACCAAGTTGAATTGGAATATCAACCGTACGAAGGATATTCTCTATACATTCTGCATTTACAGGAGCACCTTTGAAAGCACCGTTTAAGTCAACAATATGTATCCATTCAAATCCCTTTTCCTTGAAGGCAAGTGCTTGTTCAAGAGGATTGTCATTAAATATTGTAGTGCGATCCATGTCGCCCTGAACTAGCCTTACGCATTGTCCATCTTTTAAATCAATTGCAGGATATAAAATCACAAATCAATTATCCTTTAATCACTATCAAGACTTTTGTTATAAAAATGTCCGGCTACCATTTTTCCATCCACCAGTGCATATTTAGGGTTAATACCCCAACAGACATAGCCTAGAGATTCATAGAGCTTAAGAGCAGCATCCTGAGTATCTCGAACAGACAAATTTATAACTTTAAATCCTTCTTTCTGGGCCTTAATATGTGCGGCTTCCATTAATTTTCTTGCCATTCCATGCCCTCTTGCCCAAGGTGCTACAAAATGTGTATCTATCTGACATCCATGCCTCCAGGCTTCTTTTTGTGCATGAGGTGAAACTAATTGGACAGATCCAGCAATATGCCCATCAAGTTTTCCGACAAATAAAGTACGCTCTGGTATGACTAAAACTCCACGCCAGTAAAGTTCAAATCTATCTCGATCTGGTGCTTTTATCCAACCAAATCCAGCTCCATCTGCGATAGCACCATCAGCAGCTTCACATAATTCACCTAGCTCTCGTTTTCTTAAAGAGTTGGTATGATAAACCTCAATTCTTGGTTTTAAATTCATGGACGCCAACTAATAAAATTTTGAATACATTTTAATCCTATAGTCTGACTTTTTTCAGGATGAAACTGAAGGCCAACAATATTTTCTTTTCCAACAGCTGCAACGACTTGGGATCCATAGTCTACGGTGGCAATAACATTTTTTTCGTTTTTACAAGTCATATGATAACTGTGCACAAAGTAAGCATGACTTTTGTTTGGTATGCCCTCAAAGATGGGGTGTCTATTAGAAATCATTAAGTTATTCCATCCCATATGTGGTATTTTAATTTTAGAACCTAAAGTATCGATTGGTACTACTTCCGAATTAAGCCAACCGAGACCCTTATGGCTTCCATATTCTTTTCCGATCTTTGCTAAAAGTTGCATTCCAACACAAATACCCAAAAATGGTTTGCCATCTCTAATTACTGCTTTATCTAATGCTTCTAGCATATCTATTAAGTTGTTTATAGCATTTATACAATCTCCGAATGCTCCTACCCCAGGTAAAACTATATGAGTTGCTTTGTCTAAATCCGAGCTATTTTCAGTAATATTAACTGAAACCTTTGTATTTAAATCTTTTACAGTATGCTCAAAGGCCTTCACAGCTGACCTTAAATTGCCTGAACCATAGTCAATTATTGCTATATTTATCATTAAAGGGTACTTTTTAAAATTAACTAAATATTCAGGGACATCGTTACTAATATAATTCAATAATAAGATTTATGCCGGTTCTGATGTTTAAATGTTTTTGCTTAAAATTTGTAAAAACAACGCATTATGAGATTTATTTTTATTTAACCGACCCGTTGTTAGCTAATGTGCCTTTTGTTGAAGGTAAAATATTTGAAGCTCTTGGATCAGGCTCAACTGCACTTCTTAATGCTCGTGCAAGACCTTTATAACATGATTCAATTATGTGATGACTATTCTCACCATAAATGTTTTGCACATGAAGAGTTAGGCCTCCTTTTTGTGCAAAAGCCTGAAACCATTCCTTAAAATGTTCGGTATCCATATCATCAAGTCGCGGACGTTTAAATTCTACGCCCCAAACTAAGTAAGGCCTATTACTAGCATCTATCGATACTTGGCTAAGGGTTTCATCCATTGGTACAAGAGCTGATCCATAGCGTCGGATACCCACACGAGATCCTAATGCAACAGATAAGGCCTCACCTAAAACTATACCTGTATCTTCTACAGTATGGTGTTGTGTTACCTCTAAATCGCCAGAGGCCCTTATACTTATATCAATTAAGCTATGTCTAGATAGCTGTTCTAGCATATGATCAAAAAAACCAATGCCTGTTTTAATGTCATACGATCCATTTCCGTCAAGATTAATTTCAACAGCTATATCAGTCTCGTTAGTTACTCTTTCTATCTTGGCCTTTCGAGGTGACACAGTCATGAGCTTTCTTTCTAAAAATTAATTTGATAATATTTCTGCCTTTTAGCAGGATACTTGGCCTAGTGCCAGTCGCTTCATAAATTAAATCTAATCCTTGAAGAAACGTCTACAATCACCACATGCTGATAGTATGATAAAAATCACCTATTTGGAGGAAAAAAATTATTAAGGAAAATAAACATTCAGAAGACTTATGGCATGGAACAACAATTATTTCAGTTAGAAAAGGTAATGATGTAGTTATTGCTGGAGACGGACAAGTTTCATTTGGATCAACAATAATAAAATCAAACGCTAAGAAAGTCCGCCGCTTGAGTGACGGTGGAGTAATTGCTGGTTTTGCAGGGGCTACAGCAGATGCTTTTACACTTTTTGAACGTTTGGAAAATAAGCTTGAAAAACACCCTGGTCAGCTGACCCGTGCAAGTGTTGAATTAGCTAAAGATTGGCGCACAGACCGTTATTTGAGAAGACTTGAAGCAATGATGGCAGTTGCAGATAAACAAGTTTCATTGGTTTTAACAGGACAGGGAGATGTTCTTGAGCCAGAAGGTGGTCTTATAGGTATAGGATCAGGTGGATCTTACGCTTTAGCTGCAGCCCGTGCACTTATAGAAGTAGATCCGCTTGACGCTGAAACAGTTGCTAAAAGAGCTATGAAAATTGCTTCTGAAATATGTATCTATACAAATTCTGAGGTTACATTGGAGAAAATTAGCTTATGACTGAATTTAGCCCACGAGAAATTGTATCTGAGCTGGATAGATTTATAATTGGTCAAAAAGAAGCAAAAAGAGCAGTTGCTATAGCTTTAAGGACACGTTGGAGAAGGCGTAGAATACCTGAAGATATGCGCGATGAAGTTCTGCCTAAAAATATTTTAATGATTGGCCCCACCGGTGTAGGAAAAACAGAAATCGCTCGACGTTTGGCACGACTAGCAAATGCACCCTTTTTAAAGGTCGAAGCCACCAAATTTACGGAGGTTGGGTATGTAGGTAGAGATGTTGATAGTATTGTTCGAGACCTTGTAGAGATGGCTATACATATGACAAGAGAAAATATGCGAAAGGAGGTAATTGCAAAAGCAGAACTAAATGCTGAAGAGCGAGTTTTAGACGCATTAGTTGGTAATAACTCATCAACAGAAACCAGACAAAAATTTAGAAAACTACTTCGTGAAGGTTCTCTATCAGAAAAAGAAATTGAAATAGAAATTTCAGAGTCTGCAGGAACATCTCTACCAACTTTTGAAGTCCCTGGGATGCCCGGAGCACAAATGGGTATGATCAATATTGGAGATATTCTTGGCAAAACTATGGGAACACAAAAAAAACCAAAACGTATGTCAGTAGCTGAATCATATGATGTACTTATGGCTGAAGAGAGCGATAAGCTTCTTGAAGAAGACAAGGTGGTAAAAATAGCAATGTCAATGGTAGAAAACGATGGTATAGTATTTATAGACGAAGTTGACAAAATTTGTGCACAATCTGAACGAATGGGAACAGATGTTAGTAGAGAAGGTGTACAACGTGATCTTCTTCCACTTATAGAAGGTACAACTGTTAGTACAAAACATGGTACTGTTAAGACAGATCACATTTTATTTATAGCTTCGGGTGCTTTCCATCTCTCAAAACCATCCGATTTGTTACCAGAGTTACAAGGGCGGCTTCCAATTAGAGTTGAGTTAAAAGCTTTAACGCGTGATGATCTAAAACAAATTCTAATTGAACCAGAAAATAGTCTTATAAGACAATATATCGCTTTACTTCACACAGAAGATGTAAAATTAGAATTTTTAGATGAAGCAATTGATGCAATAGCTGATCTTGCAGCTGAAGTTAACCAAAAAGTTGAAAACATTGGTGCAAGAAGGTTACATACAATATTAGAAAAACTGCTAGAATCCATAAGTTTTGATGCCACAGATCAATCTGGTTCAACTATACGGATTGATGCTAGATATGTTAAAGAACAAGTTTCTGAACTAGCTAAAGACTCAGATTTAAACAAATTTATACTGTAGAATTAAGAACTTTTTGAATAGTTAGTTATATTTTACAATTTATATGGGTAACTGCTTTCATGGAGAATATTGAGGTGTATCTTTTATGCAAAGATATATAAAGACTAAATGCGGCTTAGAAAAGCTAGATAGATTAAAGACTTCTCATACCTTAATAGGAAAAATAAGGCTTTGGTGGTTTGTGATTATTGCTTCTATTCGTGATACAATAATAAAAAGTTAATATTTGTATAAGTTAAAAATTTTCTCTAATCTTTTTCCATATTATTGGTATAGATAGTTTTTCCTGACATTCCAAAGCTCGTTTTCTGCAATCATCTAAGACTTCATCTGGAGTTAATTTTGTTGCTATTCTAAGTCCTATCGTGATTATTATTATATCGTCTAACATCCCTAAAACAGGGATAAAATCAGGTATTATATCAATTGGGTTTGCAGCATATAAAAATAAACATATTAGTATAAATTTCACATACCAAGGTGTTCTTTGATCTGTAAATGCGAGTGCCATAGTATGAAGCTCTGTCCATAATGATTTTATATTTTTACGTAGTCTCCCAATTAGACCCATAAAAATTTCCCATATCTATAGAGTGTATAGATCATGTTCTCCTACGTCTAAGAAGCAAATAAAATGCCCCAAAACCTCCATCAAAGGGCTGCGCTTGCTCAATAGCAAGTATTTGATGTCGAATATCTTCATGATTGATCCAGTTTGGCAATTCCCTTCTTAGAACACCCCTTGAGTCTCCTACAGACCCTTTGCCAGTTATAACCAAGACAAATCTTTTATTTGATTCACTTGATTGCTGTATAAACTTTTTTAGTATTTTGATTGCTTCCACTTGATTATACCCGTGTAAATCAAGCCGACCTTCAATTTTTATTTGACCACGCCTTAAACGAATAGCCGTACGTCTATCTAGTGAGATTGGTTTTCCGACAGTTAAATATTCAGATTGAGAACCCATATTCTTTTTAACAGAGGGTTCGTTCATAAAAATATTAGATTTTTTTTTCTTTAATGAGGTATCTGGTTTATCAAGAAAGGTTTCTTGTTGCATATTTATCTTCTGTTCACTGTGAGTCTTAATATCACTCACTGCTAATTCCCAAAGTTTAGCTTCTGAGTCTTTAAGTCTACGGTTTTCCTTTTCTCTATTTTTATTCATATTAATTGAATTCCGTCTTTATAGAGAATAATTATATGCAAACGTTGTCGGACATGGACACCAAGTTATTTTATGCAGTTTTTTATCTATAATATTACACACAGACTGTTCGCAATAAATCTTTTGAATGTGATAACAAGATTAGTAGAAACCAATCATTAGGTCGATGTTTAAGATATAAAATATTATTTTATCTTAGGTAGAAAGACCCAATAGCGTCCAATTTCTTTCATTTTTCCAGCAATTTCTCCAGCCTCATCCCCAGTACCAATAAATAAATCTCCCCTGATTATCCCTTTTATTGCACTACCAGTATCTTGGGCAATAACTAACCTGTAAATGTCTTGTTTTTTGTTTTCTTGAGCTGCGGGAATTTTTGTTTTTAGCCAAATTGGAGTCCCAAAAGTAAAAAAGCGCCTGTCAATTGCTATGGAACGTCCACTAGTTAGCGGTATACCTTGGGATCCAATAGGACCAACTTTAGTATTAGTATTATTATTCCATCTAAAAAAAATGTATGATGGATTCTGTTCTGTAAGAGACTTTGCTCGAGATGGGTTTTGCTTCAACCATTCGCGAATTCTTTGCATTGAAATCTCAGTTTTTGGAATTTCACCATCTTGAATCAATTTTCTTCCAATTGCAAAATATTTGTGACCATTACTCGCTGCATAACTTATTCTTTTTCTAGAACCATCTTCGAACAAAATTTGTCCAGATCCTTGAATATGTAAGAAAAAAGAATCGGTATAATCTTCAAGCCAAGCAATTTCTGAGCCTTGCAATCCTGCTTTACCATTTTCAATATCAGATCTTGTATAATAAGGAATAAATTTAGAGCCTTGCAATCTTCCAGTGATAACTTTATCAGGAAAATCATCACTGAATTCATTTAGTTTTATTGAGATCATATCAGATGGTATGCCATATAAGGGAACATTATATCTTTCACTTCTTGATAACGATCCTCTAATTACTGGTTCATAATATCCTGTAAATAAACCCTCCTTAATAGATCCCTGCCCCACAGAATAAGGAACAAAAAACTTTTCAAAAAACTTTTTGGCGGCATTATTGTTTGCCCTTTCTAAAGTAGAAGCAATTTCACATACTGCAAACCAATTTTTATTTTTATGAGGGTTCTGAGTAGTAATATTTGTATCATATGGATTATTCAATATAGCCTTGCATGATCTATTAAATGCTTCTAAGGCAATTTCATGGTCATCATCATCCCAATATGGAATATTGGAGAAATTTGTGGGTTCAAAACGAATATTATTTGTCAAAGAAGGAGTTTCTGTAAGCGGTACACAACCAGCAGTAATAAAAACCAATGTGATTAAAAACATAAAACATTTAGCTAATATAATCTGGTGATTTTTTGCTCTAATCACTCCGAACTTGTCTCAACTAATAGCCAATTTGGGTTTGATGACCGTATATTACGAGAAAAAGTCCATATATCTATTATAGTAAGAACCTTATCTTCGTCTCCCTCAACTATATTATCTTCAGAATCACGTGTAACACTGATTTGTTTACTAACAAATCTAACAGTAATTCGTGCTCGTGTATTAACCATTTCTGCTTTGACAAAAGAAGCTTCGTCTACTGATATAACCGTGTCTATAAGAGAGTGCTTTGATTCTATTCTCTCACTTATCGCTGATGCAAACTGATCGTAGACATCATCACCCAATAACGGTCTTAGTGTAGGTGTATCACCCTCAGAATATGCATCTACTATCATGGTAAATGCTTCACGTGCACCTTTTTGAAATTCTTTGGCTGAAAAATCTGGGTCTGCATTAGAGATTAGTTTTAGTCCTGATCTAATATCATCACTTTTATTAACCTCAGAGGGATAGTCTTGTAAATTTAAGTTTGAAAGATCTTCTTTATTATCATCAATTTCTGGTTCGGCGTTTTTTTCCCTTTGATTGATGTTTATCACTTCACCAGATGTGTCTTCTCTACGAGATCTTGAATTATTAAAGAAATCACGTTCATTAGGCCGTTCATTGCCGGTACGGCGACCCAGAACTGACCTCAGCCTTAAAATAATAAAGACTGCGATTAACGCGAAGATAATTATATCATAAAACTGAAATCCGCCGGACATGCCTACCACCAGGCCTTATTGCCAAAGCTATATTTTTTTTTAACCGTAAGGTACAGTATCATATTTTAATTCTCACGGCTATTACTACAAAAGGTTTAAAATTAATTACTCAACTAAACAAATATCAGTATAACAAACGTTTAATAAAACAGATATAGTCCGTTGTACAAATAATCGCAAGTAAGCCATGCCTATTATTATATTTCTTTTTTCACTTTTAGCACTTGAAATCTACCTATTTATTGAAGTTGGTGGACAAATCGGTTCTTGGCCTACAGTTGGTCTTATTTTTGGATCAGCAATAATAGGTATTTATATCCTCAGAATTCAGGGTATTAGGATAATTCATAGAGCACGTGTCGAAATAGCTAACAAAAGAAGGCCCGTAAGGGAATTAGCACATGGAGCAGCTCTAGCATTAGCCGCTGTTATGCTACTAACACCCGGGTTTATAACAGATACTTTGGGGGTTATACTACTCGTACCTATTCTACGTCACTTTTTGATAGTGATTATTTTAAAATTTATAGCGTCAAGAAGAAATAGAACACATATTAAGGATACTATAGATGCAGATTACAAAGTTCTAAAAGATGATGAAGAGTAACAAATTACAATTTGATATATATCTAAAAATCTCAGGTTTTTTAAACAAGTATCTTTGGTGCCCTGACCCGATATAGGAAAAAATTATGAACGATAAAAATAATAACTCTAGCGATAACCAAAACACAAATCACCAAATACAACCCCAAATCGGAATTGTTAGCCAGTATATTAAAGACTTCTCTTTTGAAAATCCTAATGCTCCAAAAGTTCTAGAGAATTCTTCTCCGCCTCACGTCAATGTTAATGTTGAGGTAAATGCGAAACCTTATGAAAATGATACTTTTGAAGTTAATATCCATATAATAGCTGAAGCGAAAGAAAATGATTCCATAACATTTATTCTTGATCTGACATATGGAGGAATTTTTCGTATAATTGGTGTTCCAAAAGATCAGATTCAGCCAGTTCTTCTTGTTGAATGCCCAAGACTAATCTTTCCTTTCGCAAGAAGAGTTGTGGCGGATGCCACACGTGACGGTGGTTATTCACCTTTGTTATTGAATCCTATTGATTTTTTATCACTGTTCAGACAAAAAATTGCTGAACAAAAGAAAAATCAAAAAGAATAATTATTCAATCCTCATTTATTGATACTCCCTTTACAGGTAATTTTTTATGTTCTTTTCCATAAAGGGTTTTTTATAGTTTCTAAAAACTTTTCGTGTGCTAAAAGTTCTTTTTTGCTAGCTGTATGTTTATTTGTTGATAATTCTATATTTTTTATAGAAACATTTTTTATAGGATCTGACCCAGATTTAATATTGTCTAAAGTCAAACCTGGTTGTCTTCCACCTAATAGCTCAAGATAAACTTCTGCTAGGAGTTGAGCATCAAGTAATGCCCCATGTTTATTTCTTCCTGACAAATCTATTTCGAAACGTCTGCACAAAGCATCTAAATTAGCAGGTGATCCCGGAAATTTTTTCCGTGCCATTGTTAAAGTATCTACTATCCTATTCACATCAATTCTGACATTTGAACTCTTATCTAACTCCATATTTAAAAATCCAAGATCAAATGGTGCATTATGAATGATTAAAATATCATCTCTGATAAACTCTAAAAATTCTGTGGCTATTTCTCTAAAATCTGGTTTGTTTTTCAGAAAATCATCTGATAAACCATGAACCTGTTCTGCTTGAGCCGGCATACTCATATTTGGATTTATATAGGTATGATAATATCCACCTGTTGCAACATGATTTATCAATTCTACACACCCAATTTCAACTATCCTGTCACCTTTTGATGGATCAAGGCCAGTGGTTTCTGTGTCCAAAACAATTTCTCTCATTATTATCTTTATCTATTTTTAAGTCAGTTTTTAAACAGGCCAAGAATTTGGCCAATTTTTGATCGGCAAATTTTGTAGTTTTTTCATGATGACTTTTACACCACTATAAATTGAAGATTTATTTAGTCCTGTATTGATAATAAAATCTGCCCTACGTTTTTTTTCTTTATCACTCATTTGTCTGGAAACAATTCCATCAAACTTTTCTGATGTCATTCCTGGTCTGGAAAGCACTCTTGCTTTTTGAACAAAGTGTGGTGCGGTAACAACTATAATTGCATCACAACGTTTATGTCGTTCTGTTTCAAAAAGGAGTGGTATATCAAGTATCGATAAAGAATAACCTCTAAATTTTGCCGACATTAAAAATTTTCTTTCTTGATACCTTATAAGCGGGTGTATAATTTTTTCCAAAGTTTGAAGGTCTTCTGAGTTATTGAAAACTTTTTTCCCCAATAAATCCCTATTTATTCTTTCCTCACCAAAAGGACCCGTTAAAATCTCATTTCCAAAATATTCTGATATTTGCTTTACTGCGGCACCACCTGGACCCAAAAGCTTATGAACAATATGATCAGCATTCCAAACCGCGGCACCATTTTTTCTTAGTGCTGCAGCCACAGTACTCTTACCCATACCAATTGATCCTGTTACACCTACTATTTTCATTGATTAATGCTTGCTAAAACATGATTGCGTAGTTCAATTGAAACCTCTGGTTGAATGTCGAACCAACTGTGAAAAGCTGGCTTTGCTTGATGTAGTAACATTCCTAATCCATCAACAGATATATGCCCTCTTTTGCGTGCCTCTATAAGCAGGCGGGTGTTTATAGGTGTATAAACTAAATCATTTACTACTGCATCAGGAGGTAGTTTTTCTAAAGATATTTCTAGAGCCGGTTGTCCGTTCATTCCCAAACTTGTACAATTTATAAGAATACTAACATCTTCTAAGGCTTGATCTCTATTTTCCCAAATTTCTACTCTAATATTTGAACCAAACTTTTCCTTTATTTTTTCAGCCCTTTCTTTATTACGATTGACCACAATTACTTCTGAAATCCCAGAATTTATTAATGCAAAACAGACTGACTTTGCTACTCCTCCAGCTCCAAGAATAATAGCTTTTTGTGAAGCGAATCTTAGATGTGGTGCAAAGTCCTTTAGATTAGCTAAGAAGCCAAATGCATCTGTATTATCACCAATAATTTTTCCCTCTTTGTTTAATGTCAGTGTATTAACTGCACCTATTTCTTTAGCATTATCAGTGAGTTGCTGTACATATTTTAATACTGATTCTTTATGAGGTAAGGTTACATTCACTCCTTTTATACCCAGATTTATTATTCCTACAATTGCTTCATTAAGTTTAGTGGGATCTACTGCGAACGGGATATACGTACCGTTTTGTTTATATTTTTTTATCCAAAAATTATGTAAAACAGGGGACAGGCTATGACTGACAGGATAACCAATCACGCCACATATTGTAATATTTCTGCTTAGGATCATGCTTTAATTATACCCTGTTGTCTCAAAAAGTTTAACAGTGGTAGGAGAGGTAAACCAAGAATAGTAAAATAATCACCTGTTATTCTATCAAATAGCTGTGAACCTAGCCCCTCAAGTCTATATGCTCCGACACAATCATATACTTCATCTTTTGCTATATCTAAATAATAATTTATGAAATCATCTCCGATATGCCGCATACACAGTTCTGGTTTTTCTATATGACTCCAGATTCTTTTTTCATCTCTTACTACAGCGACAGCCGTAACGAGTGTGTGTATTTTACCACTTAGTTCTTCTAATTGTTTTTTTGCATTTTCTCGATTGTTTGTTTTATCATACCATTTTCCTCCACATTCTAGAAGTTGGTCTGATCCTATAACAATAGCATCTGGTTGTTTTCTACTTATTTTTTTGGCTTTGATAGTTGCTAAATTTAGTACTAAATCATCAACAAAATATTGTTTGTCTTTAGCTTCATTTTTTAATGCTGATTCATCCACGTCTGCCGGGTATATGTTAAAGTTGACACCTGCACCCCGCAGTATTAACGACCTCGCCTTACTTGCTGATGCTAAGATTATTTTTTCTTCATCTTTATTATTGATCATTTTTTTGCCCAAATAATTTGATTGACTTTAGTCGAGGTTTTTTTCTGAAAAGCTAAATTTTATTCTTTTCATTATTTGAGTATAACTGTAAAACTGCCGCTGCTATTTCTTCAATAGATCTTTGCGATACGTCTATAACGTGCCAGCTATTTTGAGAGAATAAGCGCCTTGCCTCTTTAACCTCTTCATCTACAATTTCATTTTTAACGTAATTAGTATCATGCTTATGACCTATTTGACTCAAACGAGTCCTTCTAATTTCAACTAATTGATCAGGATTCCTTGTCAATCCCACTACTAGAGTACCTCTAAGATCTGATAAATTAACAGGCAGAGGACAGCCAGGGACGTAGGGTATATTTGCTGCTTTTAACCCACGGTTTGCAAGATAAAAACATGTTGGTGTTTTTGATGTCCTAGATACACCAACAAGTATAACATCTGCTCTCTTTATCGTTTCAGCACCTTGACCATCATCGTGTGCAAGAGCAAAATTCATAGCCTCTATTCGCCTTATACTTTCTGCGTTAATTATATGCTGACCTCCAGGAAGATTTACGCTCTCTATTTGTAGATAATTACTTAATGCTTCTACTGTGGGATCTAGTAAAGCAACTGCAGGTAATCCCAAATCCTTACATCCTTCTTCGATTATTTTTCTAAGCTCGATATCGACTAGGGAATATAAAACTACACCTGGATTAATTTTAATATTGTTAATTATTCTTCCTAATTGATTCTTAGTTCTTACCAAAGACCACAGATGCTCTTCTGCTTCTACTTCCTCGAACTGAGCACATGCTGCTCTTGCAATAGCTATTGCTGTTTCTCCTGTTGAATCTGAGATTAAATGTAGGTGAAAAGCTTGTTTCATAAAATCACTATCTCTATTTGCCTTTATGTTTCTTTAAAAGGTATAATTTGCGTATACTTTGTGGATATAAATAGTTTCTGTTACACAAAAAATTTTATCCCAAAAACAACCGATTCTATATATTACTTATTAATTAGTTTCCCCTAGAATACTAATAATGTGAGTAAAATTTGTTATACATTTATTAACGTTTTTCACATATGATTACATTATAAGGAAATAAACTCCCTTGGTATGATCTTAGTTTTTTTTCCACAGATTTTTTCATACTAAGAACAAATTTTTTTTGGGGATAACTTAGTAATCCCCAATTTCCATTGTTACTACTACAACTACAACTACCTTTATTATCTATATAGATATAGTAATAAGTTTTTTACAGTAAGAAATTTTTCCATGACAAATAGAAAAACTGAAAATCTAGAAAAACTATTAATAACAACTCTATCTGGAATAAAAGAACCATCTACACCTATATGGTTGATGCGTCAGGCAGGTAGATATCTTCCTGAATATAGAAAATTAAGAGTAAATACTAAAAGTTTTCTTGATTTATGTTATTCACCAGACATGGCAACAACTATTACACTTCAACCTATAAGAAGGTTCAATTTAGATGCGGCAATAGTTTTTTCAGACATATTAGTGATACCTGATGCTTTAGGGCAAGAAGTGAAATTTGTGGAGGGAGAAGGACCCAGACTGGGTCCTATGAATGAAGACAGGGGTCACTTATCATTAGATAAACAAAAATTTTTATCTCATTTGAGTCCTGTTTACGAAACAATCCAAAAAATAAGTAGTAGTGACATAGGAAAAACAGCTATCATAGGATTTGCTGGTGCACCTTGGACCATTGCAACGTACATGATAGAAGGAGGTCCTACAAAAACTTTTTCAAAAGTAAAGGGATGGTCGTACAGAGACCCTGACAGTTTTGAAAGGTTAATAAATGGCCTAGTTGTGGCGATAACTTGGCATTTAGAACAACAAATCCAAGCAGGAGCAGAGGTAATCCAGATATTTGATAGCTGGGCAGGTGTTCTTTCGCCAAAAAGTTTTCATAGGTGGGTTATCAAACCAACAAGGCAAATCGTTCAAAACATAAAAAATTCTTATTCCCACATTCCCATCATCGGTTTTCCGAGAGGAGCAGGGATAGGATATGTTGATTATGTTAATGAAACTAAAGTTAATGCGGTAAGTTTAGATACTACCGTTCCGACAAGATGGGCCGCTGAAAATATACCTAAAGATTGTGTTTTACAGGGAAACTTAGACCCAGATGCACTTTTGAATGGGGGAATTCCAATGTTAGAACATATAAGAACAATCTTAAGAGATTTTTCTGAAAGAAACCATGTTTTTAATCTTGGGCATGGTGTGTTACCAACAACACCAATAAATAACGTAGAAACTTTAATTAAAACAGTTAAAAGTTATAATTCTTCAAATTAAAGCAGATATCTTATATGAAAACAGCTGTTGTATTATTTAATTTAGGAGGTCCAGACTCATTAAACGCTGTTAGACCTTTCCTTTACAATCTATTCAGTGATAAAGCAATAATAGGTGCACCAACGCCAATACGCCAATTAATAGCACATATAATCTCACAACGAAGATCTAATACGGCAAAAGAAATTTATGAACACCTAGGAGGAAAGTCGCCTATTCTAGAACAAACAGAACTTCAATCACTAGCATTAAAAAAACGGTTAGAGTCCGAATCACCGGAGGATGAAATAGAAATATTTATCTCTATGAGATATTGGAAACCATTTGTGGAAGAAACAATAATAAATGTAGAAAAATTTAATCCTCAGCAAATAGTGCTTTTACCTCTGTATCCACAATTCTCTACTACTACAACAGGTTCAGCTTTTAACTCTTGGTGGAAGTCTACAAAAGGGTCAACACTTGAACATATTCCAACGGTAACCATCTGTTCTTACCCATCAAATAAAGGGTTAATTTCTGCACAGACAGATCTTATTAGGGAAGCGATACAAACAAACAGGCTAAGTGATTACAGGCTTTTATTGTCTGCTCATGGACTTCCAAAAAAGATAATTCAGCAGGGCGACCCATATCAAAAACAAGTGGAAAAAACAGCTTCAGCAATTGTAGAAGGTTTGGGCATAGAGAAATTAGACTGGTGCATATGTTATCAAAGCCGCGTAGGTCCGTTAGAATGGATAGGACCTGCGACCGAGGATGAAATAAAAAAAGCAGGGAAAGACAAAAAAAATGTGATGATCGTACCTATAGCATTTATTTCTGAACATTCAGAAACGCTTGTAGAACTGGATATAGAATACCTCAAGCTTGCTAAAGACTGTGGTGTTGAAGAATATCATCGGGTACCTACAGTAGGGACACATGAAGATTTTATCAGTGGTCTTGCCAATTTAGTTGGTGGAGCAGTTTCAGCAATAAGAAATAACAAATTACGTAATAAAATTGGACCGAAAAACGTAAGAATTAGATGTCCATCATGTGATTGTATTTCTATATGAGGGAACACTTTATACATGTATGATTTTTATATTTGGATCAAAGCTATTCATGTTATAGGTGTCATTGCTTGGATGGCAGGTTTGCTTTATTTGCCAAGATTATTTGTATATCATGCAAATACTCAAAATTTTTCAGAGCTTTCAAAAACTTTGAAAATCATGGAGAGGCGGCTCTATTTTGGAATTATGTTGCCAGCTATGATCATCACAGTTGTTTTAGGAGGCCTATTGGCTGGTATACCTGGTATAGTTGACTTAAGCGGAAATGAGAACTGGTTTTGGGTAAAAATTGTAGGTATTTGTATTCTTATAGGAGTGCATTTTTTTCTTGGGAGATGTCGAAAAGACTTTGCATTGGACAGAAATACTCACAGTGCAAGATTTTTTAAAGTAATTAATGAGATTCCAACCGTGATTATGATATTGATAATTATAATGGTAATAATTAAACCATTCTGATACAACTCTTGACATTCTCTAAATGATACTTCATTTCATAGTCAGAATATGATAATAAAATAAATCTCAAATATATATCTACATCAACGCCGTAATTTCCCCATTAAGAAAAACTGCTTTTTAATACATAGGCCTATAAAAGGCTTTTCAAGATAAATCACATAAACAAAGCTTCCCCCTTACCAACAAAATGAATGAGATATGCACTTACAGGAGTTAAAAAATAAGTCCCCTACCGAACTAATTGAGTTCGCTCTGGAGATGGACATAGAAAATGCTAATAATATGAGGCGACAAGATCTAATGTTTGCGATCTTGAAACAATTAGCTGAAAATGACCAAGCTATATACGGAAGTGGGGTTTTGGAAACTCTTCAAGATGGCTTTGGTTTTCTTCGATCTCCAGAAGCAAATTATCTTCCTGGACCTGACGACATCTATGTAAGCCCAAGTCAGATAAGGAGGTTCGGATTAAGGACAGGAGATACACTCGAAGGACAAATACGTTCTCCAAAAGACGGTGAGAGATATTTTGCATTATTAAAACTTAATCAGATAAATTTTGATCCACCCGAAAAACTCAAACAAAAAATCAATTTTGATAACTTAACGCCGCTTTATCCAGATGAAGCCTTTAAGCTTGAAATAGAGGATCCAACAATTAAAGATTCAACCTCGCGGATAATTGATTTAGTTGCCCCAATAGGAAAAGGGCAAAGAGCTTTGATAGTTGCCCCTCCAAGAACGGGTAAAACAGTAATGTTACAAAATATAGCTCGGTCTATCGAGCTTAATCACCCTGAGGCGATTTTGTTGGTGTTACTAATTGACGAAAGACCTGAAGAAGTAACTGATATGGCACGATCTGTTCAAGGTGAAGTAGTGAGCTCCACCTTTGACGAACCAGCATCCAGACATGTTCAAGTTGCTGAAATGGTTATTGAAAAAGCCAAAAGACTTATCGAGCACAAGAGAGATGTTGTAATACTTCTTGACTCAATAACACGTTTAGGAAGGGCTTATAACACTGTTGTACCATCTTCAGGAAAAGTATTAACAGGAGGAGTTGATGCTAATGCTTTGCAAAGACCAAAACGTTTTTTCGGTGCAGCAAGAAATATTGAAGAAGGAGGGTCTTTGACAATTATTGCTACTGCATTGATAGATACAGGTTCCAGAATGGATGAGGTCATTTTTGAAGAATTTAAAGGTACGGGAAATTCAGAACTTATACTCGATAGAAAGCTTGGGGATAAAAGAACATTCCCAGCAATAGATATTGCACGATCAGGCACACGAAAAGAAGAATTGTTGGTTGATAAGGCAAGCTTGTCAAAAATGTGGGTATTGAGGCGTATACTTATGCCAATGGGAACTACAGACGCAATGGAATTTCTTTTGGATAAACTCAAATCAACAAAAACTAATTCTGAATTTTTTGATTCAATGAATGCATGATAGACAACCACCTATTTAATAAGGGGTGTTTTTTTTAAGAAGCACCCCTTATTTCATGCAAAGCTTTAAATATTATGGAATTAAAATTGTTGATCCAGTTGTTTTCCGAGACTCTAAATCTTGATGAGCACGCTGAGCATCAGATAGAGCGTATTTTTGATTAACTTGGATTTTAACAGCACCTGACTTTACAACATCGAAAAGTGCATTTGAAGAATCGATCAATTCGTTTCTATTAATTATGTATTGAAACAAACCCGGTCGTGTTAAAAACAGTGATTTAGGAGCTAGCATGCCGATTTCAAATTCATTGTAAGCACCTGATGCCTGACCATAGTTGATCATCAAACCCCGGATACTCAAACATTCAAGAGATCCCTTAAAAGTATCTTTTGCAACAGAGTCATAAACTACTGGAACCCCCTTTCCATTTGTTAAATCCTTAACTTGAGAAACCCAGTCATCAGTTTTGTAATTAATAGGATGATCACACCCATTATTTGATGCCAATGCTGCCTTTTCTTCACTACTAACTGTTCCTATAACTCTAGCACCTATATGTTTTAACCACTGACATAGCATAAGGCCAACACCTCCGGCAGCAGCATGAACAAGAACTGTCTCGCCTGATTTAACCTCATAAGTTCGACGAACTAGATATTCTACAGTCATACCTTGCAGCATCATTGCTGCTCCTAATTCAAAAGAAATTTCATCAGGCAATTTAACTAACTGTTCTGATTTTATATTTCTTTCTTCTAGATAAGATCCGGGGGGTGCAGCAGCGTATGCTACACGATCTCCTATACTAATATCTTCAACACCTTCACCAATTTCCTTTACCACTCCAGAACCCTCCATTCCCGGTATTCCAGGCAATCTAGGAAAAGGGTATACACCTGATCTAAAGTAAACATCTATATAGTTTAAACCTATTGCTTTATGTACTACTCTAACCTCCCCTTTCTTAGGGGTTGGAATAGATATATCTTCGTAACTGAGAACTTCTGGTCCCCCAGTTTCATTTACAATAATCGCCTTTACCATTGTTTATTCCTTTAGTAATTATGTTAAATGTTCATTAAAAAAATCTGAGGTACGACTATTTGCAAGGTCTGATGATTTTTGGTCATAGTGTGCTCCATTAATCCTAGCAAAGGCGTGATCTACCCCTGGATATGAATGTACAGTTACCCCTTCAATACTGCTTAAACCCTTGATTATTTTCTGTTGTTCTTCTTTAGTTACAAATTGATCCTCTTCAGCCACATGTTGCATATGAGGAAATTTGATATTAGTTGACTCATCAAGATCATCACCTATTCCAACGCCGTAGTAACCCACAGAACAATCTACATTAGTTCTTGTTGCCATCAAGTAAGCAAGTTTTCCTCCCAAACAATAACCTACAGCACAAATCTTCCCCGTACATGCGGAGTGTGATCTTAAATATTTTATGGTTATATCTAGGTCAGAAATTCCCTGATCAACATTAAATTTTTTATAAAAATCAAAGGCCTTCGCCCATTCACCATCAGTTTTATCACATAGCTCAACACTAGGTTCTAACGACCAGAAAAGATCTGGACAGATGGCAACATAACCTTGTGCAGCAAGAGTATGACATACTTCTCTCATAACAAAGTTTACTCCAAATATTTCCTGTATTACAACAATACCTGGCCCTGAACCGGAGTCAGGTAGAGCTAGAAAACCGGTAAATTTTTCACCTTTTTCTTCTGAAATATTTACTATTGATGCTGGCATGGGTTTCCTCCCTTAGTTGAGATATTATTAGCTTTTTTGTTTTAAGTATGAATTTTGATTTGCATTTTCGTGTTTTAAAAGGCAGATCTTCGTGTTGATCCCAGAACCCCCCGAAAAGCCCCCAAGATTTCCATTTGATCCTAAAACTCTATGACATGGTATAACAATTAATATTGGGTTCCTAGAACAAGCAGCCCCAATTGCTCTCGGACTTGTATTTAATATATTTGCAATTGCACCATATGTTTTAGTTTCTCCGTAAGGAATATTTGAAAGGTAGTTCCATACATTTAATTGAAAGTCAGTGCCAGAAGGATTAATTGGAACTGTAAATTTAAAGGATATATTTTTGAAATAAGAATATAATTGTTTAGAGGCTTCATTTAAAACAGGTAAGGTTTTCTGTGGTGTTTTGGATCTTATTTGGCCAAAATTTAGTGAAGTAATCGCATATCCATCAGATTTTATTACAATAGGTCCTAAAATGGTAATGATTTCTAGAGCATGATTCATATAAAATAACTCATCAAAATTGTAAATTTGAAAATAAAACTAATGGATCAAATAATAAAAACAAAATAACTTTCAACATAAGACCTTAAATTAGATATGAATAGATGACGATATTTTGATAGATGATCTTTTTAGTGTATTAAGAAATTAATGTGAGGTTTGTTATGGAAAATGAAACAGAAGAATATGGTTTTTATTCTAAACACATTTTTTTCTGTACTAATGAACGTAAACCAGGGCATCCAAGAGGTTGTTGTGCGGAAAAAAATGCATTGAAAATACGTGCATATATGAAGGCTAAAATCAAAGAGTTTGGCATTAAAAATATAAGAATTAACACTTCGGGTTGTTTAGACAGATGTGAACTAGGCCCTACAATAGTTATTTATCCTGACAATATCTGGTATAATTATAGTTCTATTGTAGATATAGATGAGATAATCCAAGATCACATTATTGGTTGAAACGTAGTAAAACGTCTTGCCCTGACAGCTAATCAAGAAGAAATTAAAAACTAATAAAATTATTAAGTGTATTTACACATTTATTTTAACTAATTGTAATAATTGGATTTTTGATATCTATTTTCGAAATAAAAATGACACAATCTTAGCTGAATTAACCCCATCAGGGCGCGGTTCAATAGCGGTATTTAGAATTTCTGGTAGTTTAGCAGAGAATACATATACGCGTTTAGTGAAAAAAAAACTTCCTAGCCCAAGAACTGCAGTTATACATGAATTATATGACCCTGAAAGAGGCAAAATAATTGATGTCTCACTGTTTTTGTGGTTTTCAAGTCCTAATAGCTTCACCGGTGAAGATGTTTTGGAGATTCATACTCATGGTGGTCGAGCCGTGCGTGAGGCTACATTAAGAGCAATACTTTCTCTCAAAGGTATAAGATTGGCCGAGCCAGGTGAATTTTCTGCGCGTGCATTTATGGCAGGAAGAATAGACCTGACAGAAGCAGAAGGAGTTGCGGATCTTGTCGCTGCTGAAACTGAAAGCCAGAGAATTCAGGCTTTACGCCAAATGGGAGGAAGTCTGAAGGAGCTTTATGAAAGATGGCGGCAAAAACTAGTTAGTTTGCTGGCTAAGATAGAGGCAGAGATTGATTTCTCTGACGAAGACTTACCAACGGACTTAAATTCAGTTATATGTTCAGAAACAGAGGATCTATTATCAGAAATTAAAAATCATCTTAATGATAACAAAAAAGGTCAAAAATTACGTGAAGGTATAAGGGTTGTTTTGCTTGGCCCCCCAAATTCTGGAAAATCAAGCCTGATGAATATACTTGCAGGAAGAGATGTTGCTATTGTTTCAAATATATCTGGTACAACGCGTGATATTATTGAGATAAGCTTAGATTTGGATGGTATTCCCGCGAATATTTGTGACACAGCTGGTATACACAATGCATCAGAAGAAATTGAAAAAGAAGGTATAAGGAGATCTCATAAAGAAGCAAAAATTTCTGATATAAAAATAATGATTTTAGATGGAGAGAAATGGCCTGAGATACCTTCAGAAATAATTGAACTTTTTGATGATGATACAATAATAATTCTAAATAAATCTGATTTAGTAAAAAATGTAAAAGAAAAAATTGTTAAAAAAACTCCATTGTCTATTTCATGTTTAACATTATCTGGTATTCCAGAGTTTATGAATCAATTGACAGAAATGGTTAAAAATCGTTATGAACTTGGAGATAATCCTTTAATTACAAGAGAAAGACACCGCTTAGCAGTATCAGAATGTTATGAGGCACTAAAGCGTTCTCTTTTAATAACAGAGATTGAGCTCAAGGCTGAGGATTTACGTCAAGCATCAAACTCTTTAGCACGTATTACAGGAAGAATTGATATAGAAGATGTTCTCGATATTGTTTTCAAAGATTTTTGTATAGGAAAGTAAGTTATTATATCTGGCCATTCGAGCATCTAGTATGGAGTTTAAAATGTATGATGTAGTTATAGTTGGTGGAGGACACGCAGGTTGTGAAGCAGCTTCAGCAGCAGCAAGAATTGGTGCTAAAACTGCTCTAATCACTAGTGATCCTAAGACTATAGGAGAAATGTCATGTAATCCAGCAATTGGCGGTCTAGCAAAAGGCACTTTAGTGAGGGAGATTGATGCTTTAGACGGCATAATGGCACGAGCTGCTGATCAAGGCGGAATACAATTTAGAGTGTTAAATAGGAGCAAAGGTCCAGCTGTAAGGGGCCCTAGAGCTCAACAGGACAGAAAAATTTATAGAGAATCAGTTCAGAATTTATTGTTAGACCAATCTAATCTAAAAATTCTACCAGCAATTGTTGAGGATCTTATAATTGAAAATAACGAAGATATTGCTCGCGTTTGTGGTGTTATCTTAGGAGATGGGACAAGAATAAAATCAAGAACTGTTGTTTTGACGACAGGAACATTTTTACGTGGACTAATTCACATAGGACAAGAGAAATTTAATGCAGGGCGAATAGGGGAAGAGCCAGCTGTTGGAATGGCTAAAGCACTAGAGTGCTATGGTTTTGAAATGGGTCGCTTAAAAACTGGCACCCCACCCAGACTTGATGGAAAAACAATAAACTGGCAGAGTTTAGAAATCCAAAAGGGCGACAATCCCCCAGAACCATTTTCATATCTAACAACAAAATTGGATAATGAGCAGATTTTCTGTCATATAACGCACACTAATGAAAAAACCCATAAAATTATTTTTTCAGACCTTGAAAAATCAGCAATGTATTCAGGAGCCATTAAAGGTACTGGACCGAGGTACTGTCCATCTATTGAAGATAAATTAGTAAGGTTTTCAGAAAAGTCTTCACATCAGATTTTTCTTGAGCCTGAGGGTCTTGACGTTTCAACCATATATCCAAATGGGATTTCTACTTCTCTTCCTAGGGAAACCCAAGAATCCTTCATAAAAAGCATACCAGGTCTAGAAAATGCAAAAATAACACAACCGGGATATGCAGTAGAATATGATTATGTAGACCCCCGAGAACTCAAACAAAATTTGGAAACCATACGTATAGAAGGATTTTTTCTTGCAGGTCAAATAAATGGAACGACGGGATATGAAGAAGCTGCTGCTCAAGGTTTAGTAGCGGGTGCAAACGCAGCAATATTGGCTGGTAATTTCGGAGGCGACCATTCTATAAATCCAATAAACCAAAGATCATTCATAATGGATCGTACAGAATCACTTACAGGTGTTATGATCGATGATCTTACAAATCTTGGCACATCCGAACCATATCGAATGTTTACTTCTAGGGCAGAGTATCGTTTGTTATTAAGACCAGATAATGCTGATCTTAGATTAACGGAAAAGGGCATCTCACTTGGTTTGGTTGGCTTAAATAGGGCACGAGCTTTTCAAAGCAAAGCGAAAGCTATTGCGAAGTCAAGGGAAAAGCTTCAAAACATCACCGCAACCCCAAATGAATTTGCTAAATATAATCTACAAATCAAATTAGATGGTCGCCGTCGTTCCGCATGGGATTTATTAGGCTATCCAGGGATGAGTATTAGAAAATTAAATGAATTGTGGCCCGAGTTAACAGAATTATCATTAGAGGAAAAGAAACAGTTGGAAATTCAAGCACGTTACGCAACATATTTAGAGCGCCAAAGAGTTGACATAGAAACATTTAGACGAGATGAAGGACTCAAGATACCAACAACAATTGATTATTCTCGTATTGGAGGTTTGTCATCAGAGGCCATAGAAAAACTAATTAAAGTCAGACCAGAGACAATAGGAGCAGCTGCACGTATTCCTGGTGTTCCCCCAGCGGCATTGATAGCTTTACTCGGTTATGTACGCCGCAAGGAGGTTTACTAGGAAAATAAATAATAGTGTTTCACGTGAAACGAGATTTTGAATACAGAGTAATGCATGAACAAAAAATTAGTAAATGATGCAGAAAATTTTGCAAAAACCGCAAATGTTTCACGTGAAACACTAGAAAAATTTATGGTTTATCAGGAGTTATTAAGCAAATGGCAGAAAAAAATTAACCTGATTGGACCAAGTACAATATATAACCTATGGGAGCGTCATTTTTTAGATAGTGCTCAGCTTATGCAATACATACCCCAAAAACTTCATTCTGGGCAAATCTATGATGTCGGTACAGGAGCTGGTTTTCCCGGTTTAGTGTTATCTATCATGGGTGTAAAAAATGTCAATTTGATTGATAGTGATACCCGCAAATGCACATTTTTGCGTGAAGTTGTTAGACAAACTGAGGTGAATGCAAATGTTATCAATGCCCATTTACCGAAAGATGCCCAACAAAACATTTATCCTGAAGCATCAGTTATTTTTGCTCGAGCGCTGGCACCGTTACCAAAACTTCTAGATATTGTTTTTCCCGTGATTTCTCCAACAACATGTTGTATACTCCTGAAAGGAGAAAAATTTAATGAAGAAATTTTGAATGCTCGTGTTAGTTGGAAGTTTGAATTACAGACCTTGGATAGTCAAACATCGGAAAGTGGAAAAATTATAATATTGAACGAGGTTTGCCGAAATGAATCAGAAGTTGAATGAAATTGTTCAAATGGGGATCGGTGCAAGCAGGATAATTGCTATTGCAAACCAAAAGGGTGGTGTTGGTAAAACTACGACGGCTATAAATTTAGCAACAGCACTTGCAGCTACAGGTAAAAAAGTCTTAATTTTGGATATTGATCCTCAGGGAAATGCAAGTACAGGACTAGGAATTCAACCAAAAAGACGAGGTATTGGAAGCTATGGACTATTCCATGGTGAAGCCCTTAACAGAGTTATTGTAGAAAGCGATATTCCTGGTTTAGGTGTAGTTCCTTCTTCTCCGGATCTTGCAGGATTGGAAATTGAATTGATTGAAACAGAAGATCCGCAGTTTCGTCTCAGAAAGGCACTTATCGAAAAAACCTTTTCTGAAAATAATCAAGAGAATACAAATAACATTTTATCCAACTGGGATTACGTTCTGGTTGATTGTCCGCCAGCTCTCGGAATGTTGACTGTTAATGCAATGGTTTTGGCTGATGCAGTTCTAGTGCCTCTGCAATGCGAGTTTTTCGCACTCGAAGGCCTCACGCAATTATTGGCAGCAGTTGAAAAAATAAAGATAGCATTTAACCCAAAATTAAAAATACAAGGTGTAGTGCTAACAATGTTTGATAAAAGAAATAATTTGTCAGATCAGGTAGCACAAGATGTCAGAAGTCATTTGGGAGATCTAGTTTATGATACAGTCATTCCAAGGAATGTTCGTGTATCAGAAGCACCTTCGTTTGGGCGACCTGCTTTATTATATGACTTTCATTGTGCAGGTTCGCAGGCCTATGTCCACTTGGCAGGAGAACTTTTACGAAGAGAAAAAACAAACACTGATTTAATTGGTGTGTCATGAGTGGAGAGGATTTTAATACTGGTAGACAGAGGGGTTTAGGCAAGGGTTTAGCAATGCTTTTAGGAGAAGCACCCGAAGAATCAGTATCTCAAACTGCTGATAATGGACTAATATTTTTGCCAATTCACACTATTTCGCCAAGACAATCTCAACCAAGAAAAAATTTTAATCAAAAAGATATTGAAAGTTTAGCATCCTCTCTTAAAAATCAGGGTATCGTGCAGCCTTTGATTGTTAGGCCATCAAAACAAATCGGAAAAAGCGAAGAATTTGAAATAATTGCAGGTGAAAGGCGTTGGCGTGCAGCACAATTTGCTGGCTTGCATGAAGTGCCAGTAGTTGTTAAGCATCTTGATGATCAGTCGGCAATGGAAGTTGCTTTAGTAGAAAATTTGCAAAGAGAAGACCTTGATCCTATAGAAGAAGCAGCTGCATATGATTTATTAGTTAACCAGTACGGCAACAGTCATGATGCGGTGGCTGATTCTGTTGGTAAAAGTAGAAGTTATATTTCTAATACTCTACGGTTAATGGGTTTGCCTGTTAAGGTTAAAGTGATGCTTTCAGAGAAAAAAATTACAGCTGGACATGCACGAGCCCTGCTAGCCGCAGAAGACCCAATTGTAGCTGCAGAAATAGTGATTAAAAAAAACCTAAATGTGCGGCAAACAGAAGCTCTTGTTAGTGTAAAAAAATATTCAGGAAATGTTAACTATCAAAAACCCAAGATTGGGAAAGATCCTAATATTTTGAGATTAGAGAAAGACCTGTCCAATAAATTGGGCCTAAAGGTAAAAATTACAGATAGGGGTAATTCTGGCTCATTGAGTGTGGAATATAAGAATCTTGAGCAATTAGAAGCTTTTATTAGGCGATTAAGTTAAGATATTTTTACTGACAGACGCTTTCCTTCTGTAGCTGCATTTAAAAGCACTCTTGAGCATAAGGGTTTCGCAGGTATTAGACTAGTTTTGCATCCCCTTTCTGCTTCTGCTAATAAAATTAATACATCTTCTAATTTTTCTGGTGTCCAATTTTGTACTTGTTTCATAAATTTTTCTTTATCTTTGAAAAAAATAGGTGGTCTTAGAGTATTGATAGCAGAAGTAACATCAAGGCCTGAATATTTAGCTGTGACAGCTGTTTGCAATCTGAAAAAATGACGACTAACAGCTCTTAAAACTCTAACTGGAGCAACGCCGTCAGAAAAAAGTTTATACAATGCCTTATCTACTAAACTTAAATTGCCACCAGCAACGGCAAAACATACTTCTTCAAGCTCAATTTCAGAAGAATCCCCGATCAATAGCATCATTTCTTTTAGATTAATATTTCCTTTACTCCCAACGTATAAAATTATTTTGTCAATCTCACTCGAAATCTGGGCACTATCGTTTCCTGATCTGTCTACTAGCCAAGCCAGAGCTTCCTTTTCAACTTCAATATTAAAATTTTTAAAGATAAGTTGAGCCTTTTTTTGAATCTCCCTTGGGCCATAATCATAACAGGGTATAGCAGCAGCAACCTCTAGATTTTCGAATAATTTTCGTAATTTAGATCTGGGTCCAAAATCAGACCCTTCACAGACCACCAGTGCGTCCTCAGGTTTAATTTTGTTTTTAAAAAGATTTTCAAAAGCTAAACAAACGCTATCGCTAATATTAAAAACTCTGAGAATTCTCCTCTCCATTGAGAAACTCAAAGCCTTAACTTCATCAACTAATAGTCCTGGATATTCTTTTAGCTGGTCACCTGTTATATTTGCTGAAACAAAGGGATCATTATAATTTTTATTTACGTTTTCTCTTGCATTTCTTGAGTATTCGCGAATAAGTCCTTCATTAGGACCATAAATAAGGATTGCTGAAACTGTATTTAACTCAGTTGTAATAAATGTGCTGATTCGGTTTGGCTTTATCTTCATTTACACCAATAATTCATTGAATTTTTCTTGCAAAGTAATCTATCAATAGTCCATTAATTTCAGCACTTAACTCACTAGCTGCTCGATCTTCTGCATCTCTTTCAGCCATCAAGGTAGCAAATTCAGATGTAACAACATTAAAACTCCCTACACTCCTTGCATGTCCTTCATATATTGTTTTGCTATTACTGTCAGCAAGCATAAAAGAGGCTATTAAACTAAGATTATATCTGGAAACTTTTTCATCGTCTTGAATTAAAAGAGGGCTCTTATCAGAGTCCAAATTAATAACCAGGTTATATTTTTGATTGAGCAGATTTGAGTTTGATCCAAATTTATAGACCAGATTTTTACGAAGTTGGTGACCCACTCGACCAGGTATGGTGTCAATAGAAATTTGATTAAGCTCTGAGTTTAACTCATTCTTATGAATGCTATGGTTAGCGGCATTTTTATATACGGGTTCGAATCCACATGCACTTAAAATAACTATCATACATAAAGTAGATGCTATAATACCATTATTTTTAGTAAATTTCATTTGATGCAGATCATTCACAGTTAAATTACAATATTTACAATTTTACCTTGGACTACAATTATTTTCTTTATGTTTTTTCCATCTATGGCTCTTAAAACTGATGTTTCAGACAACGCAAGTTTTTTAGCCAATTCTTCATCATGATTCTCTGGTAAATTAATCACCCCACGTTTTTTTCCGTTTACTTGAACACCTACAGTCACATTTGTATTTGTTAAGTATTTTTCATCAGCAACAGGCCATGATGTTTCATATATACTTTCTTTTTCTCCAATTAATGTCCATAGTTCTTCTGCTATATGAGGCACCATAGGGGATAGAAGCTGGATTAAATTTTTTGCACCTTGTCTGGCTATGTTTGCTTCCTCTTTTATGTCCAAATCTAGTGATTGTAGAGTATTTGTAAGTTCCCTTATTCTTGCAACTGCCCGATTAAAATGAAACTTTTCAAGGTCGTTTGTAACACCGTGAACAGCACAGTGAATAGCTCGTATATGCTTATTATTTATTTCAAAAGTTTCCACATTTGAATTGTTTTGTGTTGATTTAGCTATATCCAAAACAAGTCTCCATACAGCACTCAAGTAACGCCATGCACCACGAATACCTGCTTCCGTCCATTCCAGATCTCTTTCTGGCGGAGAGTCAGATAACATAAATAGTCTTGCTGTATCTGCACCATATCCTTTTATAATCATTTCAGGGTCGACTACATTTCTCTTAGATTTACTCATAGACTCTGAACGACCGACAATAATTTTTTCACCGGTAGAAACCGACTTTGCAGAATTATTGCTATCAAACTCTACCTCTTCAGGGTACATCCATTGTCCACTTTGATCCTTGTAGGTTTCATGACATACCATTCCCTGTGTAAACAGGCCATTAAATGGTTCATCAAAATTTAAATAACCACAGCGTTTTAGTGCCCTTGTAAAGAAACGGGAATAGAGTAAATGTAAAATTGCATGTTCCACACCACCAATATATTGAGCAACAGGCATCCATCTTTTAAGATCTTCCTCCAAAAAAGGTGTATCTGCACGTGCTGAGCAAAACCTGAGGAAATACCATGACGAGTCAACGAAAGTATCCATTGTATCAGTATCTCGTTGAGCTTTCTTCCCACATTTTGGACAATATGTCTTTTTCCATTTAGTGTGGTTTGCCAGAGGGTTACCTGGTTTATCAAAATCAACATTATCAGGAAGTGTTACCGGTAGGTCAGATATAGGTACTGGCACAATCCCACATCTGTCACAATGAACCATTGGTATCGGACAGCCCCAATATCTCTGTCTAGATATACCCCAATCTCTTAATCTATAGGTGGTAGTTGCATGTCCTAAACCCAAAGAAATTAGCTCCTTTACAACCGCTTCCTTGGCTTTATCAACATTAAGTCCATTTAAAAAACCAGAGTTGATTAAAGTTCCAGAGCCGGTAAATGCAGTATTTTTTACAGAAAAATTACTAGGGTTTTTGTCGCTTGGGCACACGACTGTGATCACGGGAAGGTTGTATTTGAGTGCAAAATCAAGATCTCTCTGGTCATGTGCTGGGCAACCAAAAATAGCTCCACTACCGTATTCCATTAGTACAAAATTAGCTATATAAATAGGTATTTGGATATTTGAATCCAAAGGATGTATAGCACTTAAACCTGTATCTACACCCTTTTTTTCACCACCCTCTATATCAACAAGGCTAGTTCCAGATTGATTACAATCAGATATGAAATTTCTGATAATTTCATTTTCTGCAGCTAACTCGATACATAAAGGATGGTTTGGTGAAATTGCACAAAAAGAAGCACCAAAAAGAGTATCGGGACGAGTTGTAAAGATTTCCAAATTTTCTTTTTGATCACATATTGGAAAAGTAACCATTGCACCTTCTGATTTACCTATCCAATTTTGTTGCATCAGTTGAACTTTTTCGGGCCAACGACTTAATTGTGTAATATCTTCAAGTAATTCGTCAGAAAAGTCGGTTATTCTTAAAAACCATTGTGAAAGTTCTTTTTTCTCAATTAGTGCCCCTGATCTCCATCCACGTCCTTCAATTACTTGTTCGTTCGCAAGAACAGTGTTATCTACTGGATCCCAGTTAACCCATGATTTACGCCTGTAAGCTAAGTTATTCTTATAGAAATCAAGGAAAATTTGCTGTTGATGCTTGTAATATTCGGGATGGCATGTTGCTACTTCCCTGCTCCAATCTATAGCTAGTCCCAACCGTTCTAATTGCTCCCGCATGGACTTAATATTGTCATAAGTCCATTCACGTGGATGAATACTTCTTTCAATTGCTGCATTCTCCGCCGGAAGGCCAAAAGCATCCCATCCCATAGGGTGTAAAACATTGAAACCATTTGCTTTTTTATAGCGTGCGACTACATCACCCATTGTGTAATTTCGTACATGACCCATATGAATCCTCCCAGAGGGGTAGGGAAACATTTCAAGTACATAGTAATCGCTGTGATCAGAATTGTCGCTCGCACTAAATGCGTTCGATTCTTTCCATTTCTTTTGCCATTTAGTTTCAATAGCTTGGGGGTTATATCGATCGTCCATATTTCTAATGATTTCTTATTTTTACTAAATTAACTGGGGAGTTAACCGGATTAAATTCTAGCAAATATGATAGTATTATAATTTACGCAATGTCATACCAACCATTAATTGTCAGCCTGGACAGTTTTTAGCTGCCTTGCTCTTTCAAGAATTCTATTTTCAAGATTGGTTATCGTTTCTGGACTAACTTTTGCATCTGCCCAATCTCCTGACTGGGATTTAATTTGCCTAAAAAGAGATACTTTTAGAGCATCTGCTCTTAAAACTCTGCCTAGTATGTATACTGTCATTTTAAAACGTTCGCCCTCAACATCTGGAGGACCAAACCATTCTGTTATTATCACTCCACCGAAAGGGTCGGCGGAAGAAAGAGGCATGAACGACATTGCATCTAGGCTTGCTCTCCAAAGAAAACTATTGACACCTATTCCACTTCCTTGATTATCGTCTCCCCAAACACTGTCACCGCCAAAAAGCTGCAGTCCCCCTTCACCAAAAATACTTTCACCAAACAAGGGGTTTGAACGGTCTCTAGCATCACCTTCAAGATACTTTTCATCAGTTGCCTGTGAGCCACATCCATACATAACCAGAGTAAAGAGTAGAAGAGTGATGGATACTATAAATATTCTTATTTTTGTTGAATTTAGTATTATCATGAAAACCCAAGATTTTAAGTAATGATCTAAAAGCTATTACAAGCATACATTAAACTATTTTTTTGTTATTAAACAGTGGACATAACACAGGATTTACTGCTCGCCAAATCTTTCTATTAATAATAAGCTGGAGTTAAGGCCTAAAATTGGTGCAATATTGCAACAATAACTCAAAAATGTTGCATATCTGCCCATAAGTGCTTGAACCTATACGATGCTTTAGTAATTTGTTTATGTGTTCATCTTTAGCGGATCTATTTTCGCTGGGTGTATGCAAAGCCAGTTCCTATATGTTAATCGGGTATTGGTTTAATGAACTAAATTTAGGACTCCTTAGGAGGGAAACAATATGAAGAAAGTATTACTCGGCACAACAGCGATTGCTGTAGCTGGCTTCGTAGCTGGAAGCGCTGCTACTGCTAATGCTGCTGATCCTATTTCCGTTGGTATCAACGGTTATTGGAAAAATGCCATGGCCATGATCAACGAAGACAATGATGATGGCAATCTTTCCGATGCGCGTAATAGTCACGCAGTCGGACATGACGTAGAAATGACTTTAAGTGGTTCAACTACTCTTGATAATGGGCTAACAGTTGGTTTTTCAGCTCAGCTCGAAGGTAATGGAGAATCAACAGACAGTGAAGCTTTTGACGAAGCCCACATGTATATCTCCGGTGCATTCGGTTCTTTAGAAGTTGGTAAAGTTGAAAGTGCACGTCAGAGAAACGGTGTTACCTTTGGTGGTGGTGCTGCTTCTAACTTTGGTGTTAACTCACCATTCTTCATCTTCGGTAACGGTGGTGGTAACCTCTTCACCCGAACTAATGATGATGGTATCGGTGATGACGATAACTTCAAAATTCGTTATGCACTTCCATCCTTTAATGGTTTAAATCTTGCTGTTTCATATGCTCCAAACGACACTGGAGACCAGCAATATGGTGGAAATACTATTGATGTAGCAGGTGGAGTTCAAAACAACTTTGCTGTCGGAGCTAACTATACAGCTGACTTCGGTGGTGGAAGCGTAACTATTCGCAGTGGTTTTGAATCCTATGTATTGGAGCGTTGTAATGCTTCAGCCGCTACACAGACTTGTAATGACAACCCAGAGTCAGTAAACCTTGGTGGTGCTGTTACCTTCGGTAGCGTGACTATTGCTATGGATACACTCTCTACAAGTCAGATTACACAAGACACAAACGGTAACGACCGAGAACGTAACGATCATCATGTTGGTGCAAGCTACAACTTAGGTAATGGAACTTCAATCAGCTTAGGTTGGGGACATTCAGAAGTTGAGAATACTGACTTGAGCACAGACGAGCTTGACCTTTATGAGCTTGCTGCAAGTTACGTCTTAGGCCCAGGAATTGATGTCCAGGCAGCTCTTCGTTCAGGTGAGTTTGACGATGAGACAGCTGGTGACAACAATGACAACAGTTGGACTTCCATTCTTATCGGAACATCCATCGGATTCTAATACATCAAGTATATGAATTCATTAGGAAGAGGCGGCGAAAGCCGCCTCTTTTTTCATTTAGATCTCAATTAAATATAGATGACTGAATCTAAGTTTAATTCAGTGGTAAAATATACAGAGTGTAAATTCTTCATATTTTACGATGTTTTTTGCATAGGGGAAAAAAATGAATGGCATTTTGTGGCTAGCTTCTTATCCAAAATCAGGAAATACGTGGCTAAGGGCTTTTATGCATAATCTACTCACCAATGCAAAACAACCCTTTGACATTAATCAGATGTCTGAACTCACACATGGTGATAGCAACGGTAAGTGGTTTCGGTTGGGCGACAAATCAACTCTATCAGAATTATCCCCAAGTGAGATTGCAGAACAACGGCCTAAAGCACACGCACGTATTGCATCCCTTTCAACAGACTCAGTGTTGGTTAAAACCCATAACGCAATGGTTGAAAATGCTGGAGTACCAATGATTACTCCTCATTTGTCGGATGCCGCTATATATATTGTAAGGAATCCTCTCGATATTGTTATTTCTTACGCTGATCATTTAGGTGTCAGTATAAATAAAATGATTGAAGGAATGTCTACACCGAATTTTCAATCGCCTAGAAGTGAAACACATGTTCCGGAGATTTATTGTGATTGGTCTACTCATGTGAAAAGTTGGACACAAATGAGTAGTGAGTTACTTCATGTTATTAAATATGAAGATATGCAAATGAGGCCAACTCAAACATTTGGAAATGTTGCAAAGTTTATGGGTCTAAACCCACCCCGTGATCGATTAAAAAGAGCAATTAAATTTTCATCTTTTAAAATTTTGAAAGCTCAGGAAAAAAGAAAAGGTTTTATAGAACGTACACCAGTTCAAGATATGTTTTTTAGGCAAGGAACGGCTGATGGATGGCGTAAAACTCTATCTGATGATCAGGTAAAGGAGGTCATAAAAGCTCATAGGGAGCAGATGTTGAGATTTAATTATATACCTGATGGTTTTTAAAAATTTTTATGTTAATACTTTATAAACATAAGTTTTATGTTATATAATTATAATTAGCACTTTTATAAGGTAAAATATAAGATGATGGATCATCTGGATTCTCTTGAAAGCCAAAGTATTTACATAATTAGGGAAGCATTTAATCGAATTGATAAACTAGCCCTACTATGGTCTCTTGGAAAAGATTCTAACGTCATGGTTTGGTTGTGTCGTAAAGCTTTTTTTGGCAATGTACCCTTTCCCGTATGTCATGTTGATACAGGGAAGAAATTTAAGGAAATGTATCAATTTAGAGATTTCTATTCAAAAGAATGGAATTTGAACCTTGTTACTTCCATGTGCCCACCAGTATCAGAAATTGATCCAAGTTTGCCACCAGCTGCTAGGTCGGCTGCCAGGAAAACAGCAGGGCTGAAATTATTGATAGAACAAGAGGGATATAAAGGCCTTTTTGCGGGCATAAGAAGGGACGAGGAGAGCACTAGGTCTAAGGAGCGATATTTTAGTCCAAGGGGTGGAGAAGGAAATTGGAATTTTAAAGATCAGCCCCCAGAATTTTGGGATCAATATAAAACTGATTTTCCAGACGATGCACACATCAGAATTCATCCGTTGTTACATTGGTCAGAGTTAGACATTTGGCGTTATTCAGAACGAGAAGGACTTCCAATGATTTCTTTATATTTTGCAAATAAAGGCAAGAGATATAGGTCATTGGGTGACTCAGACATTACACACCCAATAGAAAGTAATGCACAAACAGTTAGTGAGGTTATAGAGGAACTTAAGACAACAAGAACCGCAGAAAGATCTGGTAGAGCTATGGACCATGAATCAGAAGATGCCTTTGAGCGACTCAGAGCAGATGGTTATATGTAGAGTTTCAAAACCATGAATAAAAACAAAAAAAAATCAATAAAACTACCTAAGAATCAAACTCTCCATCAGGTGAAAATTGCAATTGTTGGTCACGTTGACCATGGCAAAAGTACACTAGTTGGTAGACTTTTACATGATACGGGATCGTTACCAGAGGGAAAATTTGAAGCAATTAAGGCAATGTCAGAACGTAGAGGAATGCCTTTTGAATTTGCTTTTGTGATGGATGCCTTTCAAGCTGAGCGAGATCAGGCTATAACAATTGATGCAGCACATATCTGGTTTAAATCTACAAAAAGAAATTACGTGATTGTAGATGCACCAGGCCATAAAGAATTTATCAAAAATATGATTTCTGGTTCTGCAAGTTGCGACGTGGCTTTACTTGTAATAGACGGTTCTGAGGGTCTTCGAGAGCAATCACGTCGGCATACATATATCCTAAATATGCTCGGTATAAGTAATGTTGTTGTTGCTGTAAATAAAATGGATCTGGTTCAATATAATCAAAGTGAATTTGATAGAGTTCAAAAGGAAGTCAAAGAATATTTTGATAATTTGGGATTAAAAGTAATTAGTATTGTTCCAATAATAGCCCGTGAGGGAGATAATATAGTTCAAAAATCAAAAAAGATGAGTTGGTATGTAGGCCCTACAGTCTTAGAATCTTTTGATACACTCGAAATCTTGAATGATCTTGAAAACTCACCTTTAAGAATGCCAGTACAAGATATTTATCATTTTGACTCTAGAAGAATCATAGCTGGAAAAGTTACATGTGGAGTTTTAAAATCAGGAGATAATGTGATTTTTTCTCCTTCGAATCGTAAAGCTCAAATAAAAAATATAATTACTTGGCCAGAGGACTTTTCAAAAAGTAGAGCTAAACAAGGTGAATCTGTAGGTATAACTCTTAAGGAACAGTTATTTATTGAGCGTGGAGAATTAATGAGCCATATCTCAAGCCCGCCGTTAGAAAGTAATGTTTTCCGGTCCCATCTATTTTGGTTAGCACAAAAACCTCTTAAGGTTGGTGAAGAATATAAACTACGAATTAATACTTTTGAGACGTCTGTAAAAGTACAAGAAATTGATAGAGTAATTGATACGGATGATTTATCTGCAGGAAAAGAAATCACAGAACATCTTCAAGTAAAACGTAATGATATTGCAGAGGTAATTTTTAGATCACGCTCGATGCTTGCAATAGATGAATTTTCTAAAAATAAACACACTGGTCGTTTTGTACTACTTAATTCTAATGATATAGTTGCTGGTGGTGTTATCAGCATGAAGGGTTATCCTGATCAACGTGATTTAATCACAGAAAAAGGGACAAACCTGTATGCTGTAGGACATAGAGTTCCTGTTGTGACACGTGTACAGAGAAACGGTCACTATGGAGGTGTTGTTTGGCTGACGGGCCTTTCCGGAGCAGGAAAATCAAGTATTGCTCTTGAGGCAGAACGATTACTATTCAAAAAGGGGTATAGTGTTTATCTTCTTGACGGTGACAACGTACGTTCGGGTTTGAACTCAAATCTTTCATTTTCTCCTGAGGACAGGGCCGAGAATATACGTAGAGTAGGAGAAGTTGCAGCCTTATTTGCTGATGCTGGAATGGTTGTAATTACAGCATTTATTTCACCATATAGAGCAGATAGAGATCGAGCACGTGGGGCTATGGAAAGAATCAATAGCGAGGGCCCATTTCATGAGGTATTTGTTAGAGCATCTCTAGAAGTTTGTGAAGAAAGAGATCCAAAAGGTCTTTATAAGCGGGCTAGAGCAGGAGAGGTAAGTGATTTTACTGGTATTTCAGCACCTTATGAAGAACCTGAAAAACCAGATTTAATTGTTGATACAGATGATCAGTCATTAGAGCAAAGCGTTGATGTTCTTGTCCAATACATTTTGAGAAAATTTCAAGACTTCTCAGAAGGATAAAACTCTCTAATTACTCCTTCAATGGCTGCTATGCCGATCGCTTTAGTTGATAATAATTTATGAGCGTTATCTGAACTTATCCCCCCTAGAGCATACACCGGCAATGGAGATCTATTAGTCCAATCACGAAACTTTGAGATTCCCAAGGGCGTAGATTCTGGATGAGATTTGGTTCTAAATACAGGTGATAGTAGAACGGCATCGGCACCTGCTTCCTTAGCCATGAGTATTGAATTAAACGTATGAGTAGCAGCAGTTACAATTAATTTTTTATCTTTCATGCTCTTAAGAGCTGATGTAATTGTATTTTCTTTATAATGCACACCATCAGCTCCTACAGAAAGAGCTAAGTCCCTATCTTCACCAATAAACAAAATTAGCCCGTGTTCTGCACAAACTTTAGCTAAAGTATTTGCTCTAAGTTTTCTATCAGAAATCTCGTAATCTCTAAAAATCACCCCACTTCCAGTTGGTAATTGCTGACATATTACCTCAGGATTTTTAAATTTATTCATATCAGTTAAAAAAAATATTGGTGGTAATTTATTGTTGTTTATAGAATTGAGCTGTGTAGAAACCTCTGTTAACGTCATAGTATCAAAATACCCTATTTAGGTTTTTAGTGTGAGGCTGACATGTCTTTAGAAAAGGTGCAATCTGATTTTTACGATAGTACATCATTAATAAGTCCAATCCTAGAAACAATTGAATCTGCTAAAATACAGGCTAATAGGAATCAAGATAGAATAAAACTAATAGCAGTTTCAAAAAATGTTGAATCTAACAAAATCTTGGATGTTATAAAAAGTGGACACAGGGACTTTGGAGAAAATCGTGTTCAAGAAACTTTATCGAAGTGGCCAGATATTTGTAAAAAACACCCAGATATAAAACTACATTTAATAGGGCCATTACAGACGAACAAGGTTCGTGATGCCGTATCAATATTTAATACAATTCATTCATTAGACAGGAGAAAACTTGCAGAGGTTTTAGCAAAAGAATTTGATAGAACTGGTAATCGATTGGAATGTTTCGTGCAGGTAAACATAGGTGAAGAATCTCAAAAAACTGGAATTTCCCCGAATCAAACGAATGAATTTGTAAAATTTTGTATTAATGAACATAAGATCCCTGTTATAGGTTTGATGTGCATTCCTCCAGCAGATAAAGACCCAGGGCCATACTTTGCTTTTTTATTTGAAATTGCAAAAAAAAATAAACTTGCTGAATTAAGTATGGGAATGAGTCGAGATTATCAAACAGCTATAAGCTTTGGTGCTACTCAGGTTAGGGTTGGATCAGCTATTTTTGGATCTCGTAATAAGTAGAAATAATTAAAAATTAATTTAAGTCAAATGACAAATAACCATTAGTTATTATTTAAGGATTAGCATAAGGCAATAACTGAATCTTTTTATTCCAGATGTAATCTTAACTATAAAGTTTAAGTTGATGAATCTTAATAAGAAAATTTTAATCACTGAAAATGACGAGTCATTGCGTTATTCGCTCATGGAACAGTTAGAGATTGAAAAAGAGTTTACAGCTATTGAGGCACATACATTTCACGAGGTGCTTGAACATCTTAAAATGAAAACGTTTGATTTATTCATTGCAGATTTAAAACTTTTACATGCTAATCAAAAGAAATTTAGAGAATCAATTCTCATGAGTAAGTCTAAAATACCAATTATCTGCCTCATGGATACAAATGATGAGATTAGCGTTATTTTTGAAGAAAGGGTGAATCTATATATCAAAAAACCAATACGTTTTAGTGAGCTATTAAGGGAAATAAAAAATCAAATTAGTAATTATGAACAAAGCAGAGATTTAGTAATTAAAATTGGAAGATACGATTTTTTTCCTGCCTCAGGAGAAATAAAGGAAAGAGGATTTCAAAAGGTTATAAAATTAACCGAAAAAGAGACTGATATAATCAAACTTTTATCAAGGGCGAACGGTAGCTATGTATCTAAAGAAACTCTGCTAAAAGAGATCTGGGGTTATAATTCAAAAGTGACCACACATACACTTGAAACACATATTTACCGATTAAGAAAAAAATTAGAAAAAAACCCATCTAATGCTTTAATTGTTGTAACTGGAACTGAGGGATACAAGTTGATGTGCTAATCTTGAAGTTTATTTTTTGTTCTGAAAAATATTATTGCAAGTCCTAGTGTAATAGTACTTGCAAAAAATGTTATTAAACCAAAAAATAAACCTGCAGACCCCCAATCACCATTTATAAGTATTAGTTGAGGAAGTAAGATTGGGCCAGCCAAGACACCAAGATGACGACCTGTCATGATAATTCCAAATGCTGGACCGTTGTTTCCATGTTTTCCTAAAATTGTATTGGGCATAGAAAATAGGCAAGTTGGGGTTATACCAGCTGCTGCACCATAAATCACTAATGCCAAAATCCCAGAAAATGTTGAAGAAAGAGAATCAAAAATTATCCATAAGCTTGCTTGAACAGATAAAACAAATGCGAGGATAGGAAAAATTGGAATCCCCCAACGTATTATAAATCCACCAACAAGATTAAAAAAAATTATTATTACTGTTGGTATAGCATAAGGCACTAGAGCATTTGTAGGTGAAAACCCACGTTCTGTAACTAAGTATTGGGGTAACCAAGTTGACATAGCTAAATACTGTGCAGCCCAAAGTGTGAAAATTCCTGCTGCAAGCAGTAAAGAAATACGGTGAGATTTCAATAATACGTGATTATCTATTTTTGATGATGATACGGGATTATTTTCTTGGTTATTTTTATATTTCAGCCATAAACCTAAGACAACTAATATAGTTAATATTATACCAATCCACCAAATAAATCTCCATTGTCCTGATGCAATAGCGGGCTGGGCAACACCAAGAGCACTCAATTGTCCAACAGGTATCCAGCTTGCGAAGATAGCAATGGCTAAGGGACGATGCTTTTCTGTTGCGTTTTGAATTGCAATTATTGGTCCAATGATTGCTAAAATAGCGAATCCAAGTCCTTCGATACCTCTTGATAACAATACTATTTCAGGATTATTTGGCCAACTTATAGTAACTAAGGAGCCAACTATTAGCAGTATACCTGCTCCAAGAGCATAAATTTTTATTCCAAATTTCTCGAGCCAAATACCAAGAAAAGCAGATGTAGCAATACCTAAAACGGCATATACTGACATAAATCCACCAGCTAATGTTAAATCATAATTATATGTTTCCAATAACAGTGGCATTGCAGGGGGTATTTTGAATTGATGGAAGGCTGCAAGTGCCCCAGCGGACAGACCTAAGAAGACTCCAAACCAAGCAGTACGAGTTTTTAAATTATCTGATAAAATTTTTGAACTAATTTTTGAATTATCTTTCATTTTCAATCAAAGCTTTTGCAGTTCAGAAAATATTAATCATTAATTATGTGAACCATAACAGTATTTGGAGAAGGGTTTGATGGATAGCAGTAAAAAAGAATATTTTAACTAGAGAAGATCAGCTTAAACTATATATTTCTGAAAATTGATAAATGATATTCAACAATTTGATAAAAAACGAATCAAAGATTTCTTTTAAAAGTAGAAATAAAATATACGATAATTTAATTTGTTTTTAAGAATTTTTATGGAGTTTTTTTTGACTGACCTAAAAGATAATTTTTTTGTAAAATTTTGGGGTGTTCGTGGAAGTATTCCATGTCCTGGGAGTTCAACTATAAAATATGGTGGAAATACTTCCTGTCTAGAAATTGGAATTGCAGATACAACATTAATTTTTGATGCAGGAACTGGTCTTTGTCAATTAGGTCAAGCCCTTTCGAAAAATAATAATTTAAATTTAAATTTATTTTTAACTCACTTTCATTATGACCATATCTGGGGATGGCCATTCTTCGAGCCTGCACTAAGAAAGACTACTAAAATTAATATATATGCAGCAGCTTCAGATATGAGATTACCACCTGAAAAAGTTCTAATGAAGTCTCTGGAGAACAAAAAGACCCCTGTCAATCTAGATACAATGAAAGCCGAATTAAATTTTTCAGAATTTATTGTTGGTAAAAGCATTACTTTAACAGAAAAAATAAACATACTAACAACTGAACTTAGCCACCCTGATAAAGCTGTTGGATACAGAATTCAGTATAATGGAAAAAGTATATGCTATCTCACTGATCACGAGCATAATAATAAGACAATCTACAATAAATTAGTTGAGTTTGTATCTAATGCAGACATAGTGATATATGACGCAACATATACTAATGAAGAATATGCTGAACGTATGGGTTGGGGACATTCTACATGGGAAGAAGGTGTTCGGCTTTGTGATGATGCATGTGCTAAAACCTATGTAGCTTTTCACCATGATCCTAGTCATGATGATAAATTTATGGATAATGTTTCAAAAAAATTGAAAAGAATTCGTAAAAATTCATTAGTTGCAAAAGAAGGATTAATTTTAAAATTATGACAATTTTTTGTTAGAGGGTTCAAATTGATAATTATAGAAGTTTTTATCAGACAATGGATCTATCCTTAAAAATATCTTGTATAGAAGGCCATTGGACATCAGATATTGTTTTTGTTTTTCTAATAAATGTTCCAATAAACGCCCACGAAGAAAAATCCATCCTCATATGGTGAGTAAGTAGACCAGTGGGCTCAAATGGGTCTGCTTTACCGTTGCGTTTATCAGAAAGATGTTTGCATGCAAAAGCAATAGCTGCACCTGTGCCTATAAAACGATTTGTTCCCTTCCAATCAATTAAATCAATATGAGTATTGGTTTGGAAAATATTTGACACAGGATTAGGAGAATTTCTTCCACCTAAACAACTTAACCCCATTAGTCCTAGGCTATTCAAGTGTGGAATAATCTGGGTTGAAAGACGATTCCAAGGTGGAACTAAAATAGGTAAAAATTTACATTCAAACTCTGAGGACAAATTTCTAAAACCAATACTTAGGTCTTTTAAACTATCTTTTATTGGACGATTAAGGCTTAGCTCATTTTTTTGTTCAGATATATGAGCATGATTTTTATGAGCATAGCCATGTTGTATCACAAAATGATTATCAAAATTCTTGATGTGGAAAACTATATCATCTCTCATTTTTTCTGGTATGACAGAAATTGCTACGGGAACGCCTTCGTTTGATGCTAATGAGCTAAGTTGCCGTAAATCATTACTTTTTGAATAAACACCATCGTTTCTCCACCAGAACTCAACAGGTAGCCCTATATCAATATTAGAATTTATTTCGTATATAAGGTCATCCCAACTATATTCTATCATTAAAATAAAACCCTAATTTTTGTTTTTAAAAGCATCGCTCATAGCTTGGTTTAATATTTTTTTTGCAATAGATAGGCTATGATTTTCTCTTACCATTTTGATTGCAGATGATGACATTTTTTCTCTAGATGATTTATCATCACATATTCTCACAATAGATTCTGCAAAATCAGCATCGTCCCAAGGTATAATAATATTTCCAGTCTTACTGTTTTGAATAATTTTTGTTGCTCCTGGAAATCCACCAGTAATAACGGGTAACCCTGCTGCTTGAGACATGAGAAATTGTATAGGGCAATATTCATTATATCCGGGCCAAACATAAATATCACATGCAGTCAATATTTCGAGTATATTACTTTTTCCTTGCTTTCCGATCCATGCAACTATCCCTACCTCAAGATCTTTAAAAGATTCTTTAACAAGTTTTTGAGCTGGGCCTTCTCCTACAATTAAAAGGTTAAAATTAGGCTTATTAATAAGCCACAAAGAACGTCCTAATAATCGATATGAGGCTAAATTATTTCCAGGGTTTAACATTGCAACAGTTACGAGCCATGGTCTTGATATACAAAGGTTATATTTTTTTGAAATTCTTTGTCTTATTTCGACACGCTTTTCCCGTAATTTTTCATAAATGGAGAAATCTACGAATGGCGGTAGATCAATAATTTTTGTTTTAGAACTTTTAATAGGTATAAGGGTGCTCGTTTCTTCATATGAAAATGACAGTAATACATCGGCATGTGAGATTTGTTGTGCTATTACGGTGAGATTTTGTGTATTTGAGCTGTTTAAATGTTTTTTAGAATACTTAGCTCCAATTATTATATATGGAATATTAAGGGCAGAAGATATTTTAGGACCTAGCGAATCCGGAGACAAGACATTAAGATTGTATGTAATCCAAATTTGAGGTCTTTGATTTACTGGAAGTCTTTTTAATTTTCTAATTTTATTGTTTGCTTCTCGCTCTCCGTCTATAGACGGAGACTTATCCTCTTTTTCGTATCTTTTATTATCAGAACCATTAAATTCATTAGGAATTAAAAATATATTGTTATCTAATTGCAGCGTTTTAATCAGAGATTCCATAATCACCTGCTCGGTTAATGTATTTGGATGATTAGGGAATTCTTTTAGAGGATAAAAAGCTATACGCATTATTGTATCTTTGTTTAATAATTGATTTTGGAATAAATTACTTTTTTCTATTTTACTCTAGTTAATAGAATTTACATTGCATTTTATATTGATCGTTTAACCATAAATTAAATTTTTAATGGCCTAAAAAAATAAATTTTATTTGTTTTTAGTGGAGTTTTGACAAATTATGGACAAAAACATTTATAAGTTCATCCTTCGTCATACTAGACCACAACAGCTTTTTGTTTTGTTTATTACAGCTGTTTCTCTACCTTTTTATTATATATCTCTCGATATACCAAAACTAATTGTTAACACAGCATTAGAATCTGATGACCCAACAATAATAGCTGATGACTTTCCCAGACCACTCAGCATTTTAGGGATTGAATTTGGAAACTTAGATCAAATAACATTATTGTTTACTCTTTGTATTATATTTCTCTTTTTAGTCTGTATTAACGGTTCTTTTAGAATATATATAAACTTTTATAAGGGCCGTATAGGTGAGAGAATGTTGAGGCGTTTACGCTTTATACTTTATTCACGTATATTAAGGTTTCCTCTTCCCCATTTTCGTAAAGTTTCTTCTGCTGAGTTAATTTCGATGATTACCGCAGAGGTTGAACCTATAGGTAACTTCATAGGTGATGCATTTGCCTTGCCAGCCTTTCAGGGCGGATTGCTTTTAACCGCCCTTATTTATATCTTTTCTCAAGATCCCCTTATGGGTGTTGCTGCAATAGCCCTTTATCCAATACAAGCATATTTAATCCCTAAGCTTCAGCAAAGGGTAAATCTTCATGCAAAGGAAAGGGTGTATGAAGTAAGGAATTTGTCAGAACGTATAGGAGAGACTGTAGCAGGAGTTCAGGAAGTTCATTCAAATGGTACAGCCCAATTAGAGCTTGCAGATTTTTCTAGGCGCTTAGGTAATATTTATGGAATTCGTTACAAAATATATAATAAAAAATATTTTATTAAATTTCTAAATCTTTTTTTAGCTCAGCTTACACCATTTTTCTTTTTCACAATTGGGGGCTATTTAGTAATTATAGGTGATTTAACACTTGGCTCTCTTGTAGCAGTTCTTGCTGCATATAAAGATCTATCACCTCCTTGGATGGAGCTTTTGAATTTTTATCAGATAAAAGAAGATGTTAGAATAAAATATGAACAGGTAATAAGCCAATTTGAACCCAAAAATTTAATGGATGAGAAAAAACAGCTCAGTGAACCGGACTCTTTTCCTAATATTAGTGGTGACCTTTTAATATCAAATCTCACACTTAGGGATGATGATGAGGTTTCAATCGTTAGTGGCTTAACAGCAAAAATACATTTGAACAAAAAAGTAGCAGTTGTTGGCACTTCTGGGAGTGGAAAAGAAGAGCTGATGTTAATGCTGGCAAGGCTCATTGATCCATCTCAGGGTAAAATTCTAGCAGGTAAATATGACTTACATACCATGCCACAAGCAGTTACAGGTCGCCGGATTGGTTTTGTAAGTCAAAATGCGTATATATTTTCATCTACATTAAAAGAAAATCTACTTTATGGTCTCAAATATAGACCAGTAAAGGGAAATAAAAGCTCTGGCGATTTAAATATAAATCAACAACAGGAATGGATTGAAGAGGCAGAAAAAGCAGGTAATTCAACATTAGATATCAATGCAGAATGGGTTAATTATGATCAATTGGGAATAAATAATTCCACTGAAGTTATAGATCCAATACTAAAATCTATAGATATAGCTGATATGACAAGTGAAGTGTATATGTATGGTTTACGTGGAAGTTTAAATCTTGACAAAGACAAAGAATCAATTGAAAAAATGTTAGAAGCACGCAAGGTGCTTGAAAAAAAACTCCACAAAAAGGAATTTCAAGGACTGGTAGAGCTATTCGACTCACAAAAATATAATACTAATGCTTCTCTTTTCGAAAATTTGATATTTGGCACTTCATGTGATGAAGTTTTTGAAGGTGATAATTATATCGATAATATTTATATATTAGAGGTTTTAAAAAAGGCTGATTTAGTATCAGACTTTACAGAATGTGGTTATCAATTAGCAGCAACTATGATTGAATTATTTTCTGACTTACCTTCCGAGCATGAGCTTTATCAGAGATTTAGTTTTATTTCTGCAGAAAACCTCCCTATATATCAGGGATTAATGAACAGAATAAACAAGACAAATTTAGGTAATCTCGATAAGAATGATAGAAAGTTACTAATGGCCCTTCCTTTCAAATTGGTAACTGCTAAACACAGGTTGAATCTAATCAGTAAAGACATGGAAGCAAAAATTCTAATTGCTAGGGAATTATTTTATCAAGATTTACCGCAATACATGGCTAAACGTATTAACAGGTTTGAAACAAATAAATATAATCCAGCTGCTTCAGTTCAAGATAACATACTTTTTGGAAGGGTTGCTTATGGTCAGGCACATGCAAAAGATAAGGTTGGTAAGCTAATAGAGGAGGTTGTTAACGATTGCGGTTTATATACTAATATTTTAGAAGTTGGTTTAGCTCATCACGCAGGTTTAGGTGGAACAAAACTATCTGGATCACAACGTCAAAAATTAGCGATAGCACGTACTTGTTTAAAAAATCCTGATATACTAATTCTTTCAGAGGCAACAGCTTCATTAGATGGTGCTTCTCAAAAAAGAATTCTTAAAAATATTATGAAAGTTTTTTCAAAACGTGGGGTCATCTGGTCACTCCACCGGCCAGAGTTAGCAAAATACTTTGACATAATTATAGTTATGAAAAACGGAAATATCATTGAACAGGGTACGTATGATCAACTTAAAAGAGATGGAAGTTTTTTTAATGAGTTGCTGGAACAACATTAAAATTTTTTTGAATACTTGGAGTAGATAATGGATCTTCAACAAGATGTAGATTTACTCAGGAATATACCTTTATTCCGAAATATTGATTCTAGGAAATTAAAACTGATTGCTTTTACAAGTCAGCGCCTTCAATTCAAAGCGAACGAAAATCTTTTTGTTCAGGGTGATTATGGAGATTCAGCATTTATCATTATTGAGGGAGAAGCATCGGTGTTAATTTATACAAACTCTGATACCCAAATAGAGATAGCAAAAGTAAAAAAAAATGATTTGGTCGGTGAAATAGCTATACTGTGTGATGTGCCTCGTACGGCTACTGTGAGAGCAAAAACAGAACTTCTAACCTTAGAAATTACGAAGGAAATTTTTTTTCAACTTGTGACTCAATTTCCTGAAATGGCGTTAGAAGTTATGAGAGAACTTGCATTCAGACTTGAAAAAACAAACCGAAGGCTGCAAGAATTAACTATAAAGACCTAGGCCAATTAAAATCAGCTATAATTGGGACATGATCTGAAGGTCTTTCCCATCCACGAATAGATCTTATAATAATTGCATCTACAAGAGATTTAACAAGAGGCTGAGTTATCCACAAATGATCTAATCTTCGACCTTTATTGGCTGCTTCCCAATTTGGTGATCTGTAACTCCACCAAGAAAATAATTTTTCATCTTCGGGTATTATCTCACGAATTGCATCTACCCAACATACATTCTTAACTTTAGAAAAAAGGTCTACCTCAATTGGTGTGTGGGATACTACCTTAAGAAGTTGCTTGTGTGACCAGACGTCGGTTTGCAGGGGTGCAACATTAAGATCTCCAAGAAGAATTGTAGCTTGCGAGATGTCTATTGTTTTTGACCATCTTTCCATTTCTCTAAGAAATTCAAGTTTTTGTGCAAATTTTTTATTTTTTTGTGGATCTGGTTTATCTCCACCTGCAGGAACATAAAAATTATGTATATCTATGCCATTAGATAATTGTATATGAAGATGACGGCTTTCTTCTATATTGCACCAATAATTCTTGTTGGAGTAAATAATAGGAAATTTAGAATGTGTCGAAACACCGTGATAGCCTTTCTGACCAAAAATTTCGTTATATTCAAAGCCCATTTTTTTGAAAGTAGATAAAGGAAATAAATTACTTTCGACTTTTATTTCCTGTAGACAAAGAATATCTGGATTATATTGATCTATAAACTTTTTAACTAGATCAATACGCATTCGAACAGAGTTTATATTCCAAGAAGCAACACGCATTATAACCTTTTAGTTTTATTAAATTATAAATTAAAAAGTGAACCTAATTCTAATATAATTTTTGTGCTTTTATGTTTTTCAAAAAACTATTGAAAATAGACAAATAAAATGGATTCTTTTTTACCTCCCATTCTGGATGCCATTGCACTCCAAGCGCAAATGTATCAGATTTTGTATAAGTGATAGCTTCAACTTGTCCATCAGGGGCAATAGCTTCAACCTTTAAACCATCACCCAACTTATCTACACCTTGGCTATGTAATGAATTAACCATAGGATTACTACTTGATTGATGCAATTTTGATAATAAACCGTCAGGCTCCAGATAAACTGGATGGCGAGGTAAATATTGGTCAGAAATAGTAAGGGAGCGATCAACATCATGCTCCATTCTTCCAAGAACATGTGGTAAATGTTGGAAAAGGGTACCGCCAAAAGCTACGTTTAGTTCTTGCATTCCTCTGCATATACATAAAATAGGTATTTTCATTAATATTGCTGATTTAATTAACGGCAAAGTAGTTGCATCCCTGTCAGTGTCGGTAAGAAGTTTTTTTGAATAAATAGGTTTTTTGAAATTTGATGGGTGAACGTTGCTTATACTTCCTGTGAATAACAAGCCATCTACCGATTGAAGGAGTCTACTTGTTTCAATAGAATTTCCCAAAGCAGGAAAAATTATGGGTATACCACCCATGCCATCAACAATACTGGTCAGATATTTTTCACCAACAGCATGAAAACGCTGGTCATCAAGATTTTTTATACATGCTGGTAAGCCAATTATTGGCCTGTGTGTTTTATTTATTCTCATTAATTTCTTATCTTTACAGAATTTTACCTTCAATTTTTAGTGAAAAATCTTTTATCTACTAAAACACTCACATAAATAGGATATTCGCATAAATTCCAAATAGGGTTATGTTATGAATCAACGTATATTTGTTTCTTTTCTTGGGTCATCAAATATAAAAAGCCTTGGATCTAATTTTAGATTTGTACTTATATCAAATAAATCTATCTGCGTCGTAAGACCTTGAGAATCATCTACTTCCCACTGCCTTAAAGCTAGAGGTGACTCAGTGAAAACTAATGTAATTCCACCAATTTCAGGATCATCTCGTTGTACTAGACGTAATTTAATAACGCCGGGGGTATACTTAAAACTGGTTATTAACAGTTGATCGTTCAATTTAATGTAATCATCGCTTAAGGCTCCAAGAGGAGTATCAAATATGGGCCAATCGTTTATTTGCCCAAGCTCCCTATCATGATAATGAAGCAAAAATCCATCACCAACTATAAGAATTGGTGAAGGAGGATCATATTCAACTCGAATTTTCCCTGGACGTTTGAGATAAAAAGTTCCTTCAGAAAACTCTCCTTCTGAAGAAATCTGCAAAAACCTAGCTTTTAGAGTTTTAATACTATTCATATAGTCTTCAATATTTTTTATTTTTGCTATATTTTTATGATCGTCCTCAAATGATTCTACTTCTTGTGCACTTACATCAAACAAGATGCACATTGGCATGATAATTATCAAAGAAGCATGTAAGAAATATCCATATACGCTCTTTTTATTTTTTGATTTTTTACGTATTAGAAAATACAAAATATTTTTCCATTAGCTTAAATGTATTCAAATATCATTTTCAATTGTTTCCTGAATAATCACTAATCAGCACTTCCCGTTTGCCTACGTGATTTGCTTGACTAATAATACCTTCAGACTCCATTTGTTCAACAATTCGGGCAGCACGATTATATCCGATCTGAAGGTGACGTTGAACAAAACTAGTAGATGCCTTGCGTTCTCTTGCAACTAATGCAACGGCTTGATCATATAATGGATCATCATTAGTATTTTCTGCTAAAAGAGTTTCGCCAGTATTAACTTCTTCTATAACCTCTGATTTGTAATCAGCTACTCCTTGTGCTCTAAGGGATTTTATTACCTTTTCAACTTCATTATCAGTTACAAGGGGTCCATGAACCCTAGTTAAGCGACCTCCACCTTCAAGAAGTAACATATCACCTTGGCCAAGAAGCTGCTCAGCACCTGCTTCGCCTAAAATAGTTCGACTATCAATTTTAGATGTGACTTGAAAGCTTATTCTCGAAGGAAAGTTAGCTTTAATTGTGCCTGTGATGACATCTACTGAAGGGCGTTGTGTTGCCATAATCAAATGAATACCTGCTGCCCGTGCCATTTGTGCAAGCCTTTGCACTGCTCCTTCAATATCTTTACCTGCAACGAGCATTAAATCTGCCATTTCATCTACTACTACAACAATATATGGCATAGGACACAAATCTAGCCCTTGTTCCTCGTATAATGGCTGGCCTGTTTCACTATCAAGTCCTACTTGAACACGACGACTTAAGGTTTCTTCTTTTTTGCGAGCATCAGCTAGGCGTTTGTTGTAGCCAGTAATATTCCTTACACCTAGCTTAGACATTGCTTGATATCTATTTTCCATCTCTCTTACTACCCATTTAAGGGCAACTACTGCTTTACTTGGGTCAGTTACTACTGGGGTTAAAAGATGAGGTATGTCATCATAAACAGATAGTTCTAACATTTTTGGGTCAATTAATATTAATCGACATTGCTCAGGAGATAGTCTGTATAGTAAAGAGAGAATCATACTATTTACAGCCACTGATTTACCAGAACCAGTGGTGCCTGCAACTAAGAGATGTGGCATTCTAGCTAAGTCAGCTATCAATGGTTCTCCAGATATTGTTTTTCCTAGAGCTAGGGTTAATTTAGCAGAAGTGTTTTCATATGCTTCGCTACCGAGTAATTCACGAAGCAAAACACCTTCTCTTTCTGAATTAGGGAGTTCGATACCTATGACATTTTTTCCAGGTATTGTTGCAACCCTGACAGAAATTGCACTCATTGATCTCGCTATGTCATCTGCTAAGCCAATAACCCTTGAGGTGCGGGTGCCTGCTTGAGGTACAAACTCATATAGTGTAACTACCGGCCCTGGATGTACCTTCTGTATTTCACCATATACGCCAAAATCATCTAATACTGATAATAAAAGTTTAGCATTTTGTTCTAAGGATTCTTCTGAATATAATTTAGTTAATTTCTTTTGTTTTGATTCTGCTAATAAAGATAGAGCTGGAAGCTCATACTCAGCGCCAGCTGTCAAATCAAGTGTTCTTTGCCCTTCACGAATTCCACGGTTACTGGGTTTTGGGGACTTCACTTTTTGCTTAACTATCCCATTATTGTTTGAGGAAATAGATTTCGTTTCTCGATTAGGATCTAAAATATTTTTATAAAGTTTAGGCTCGGTCTTAAAATTACTTGAAGAACTAGCTATAAAATATTTCCAAAAAGAAAATTTGTTTGTTTTATTGGTATTTTGATTAAGATCTGGATCACCTGACTTAAGCTCATTATTTTTATCTGTTTCAAGTTTTAAATTGTTAATGAATAACCATCCCACTAATTTACGATTTATTTTTCCTATAAACTTTATAAAATTCCATAACATTTTAAAAAGTAATAGCCATTCTTTACGTTTTAATCCACTTGACCCCACAAAAGTTAAACAACCTAGAATGAAGGAAACAGAACTAAGGCCGATAAGAGCACCAAGAGAATTTCCAATGAGGTTTTGCAATTGATTGGAAATCACAAACCCCCCAACTCCTCCAAGCCCAGAATTTGTAGGCCAAATAATAGGTTCTCCTGAACTTGAAAGCCCAACAGCAAAACAAATTAACACTATGGGTGTCAGAGTTATTCTAAGCCAAATCAATTTAAATCTTTGATGTGTAATAAACACCCAGCCCCAAGCTAAAAAAACTAGTATCAGTAGACATGATCCTAAACCAAAACCTTGTAACAATAGGTCAGCAAGATATGCGCCTGGTTGACCAAGTAAATTTTCTGTAGGCCCAAAACCAGTAGAATTAAATGATGTGTCATTTTGGCTAAATGAAGCTAGAGAAATACATACAAGTATAGCTATTATAACAAAAGTAAGGCCCCAGAGCTCGATAGCTCTGTTTTTTATGAAACGACTCATTGCCTGGGGCAAAAAAGGTGCACGATTATTATTTTTGTTTTTCATAGCCATCAAATATATTTATACCAATTTTGTGTTGATCTTCAAAACTTGAAGTTTGTCTCATAGTATCGGCATATTTAATATCCTCCCAATATGGTCAAAGTTTAGCAGTTAAAAATATTGGTTAATCAAGATAGTGTTGGTTTTGATAATTAAAAATAAAACTATTACTTTTAAGAATTAAGAATTCTTTCAATTGTTGCTGCAACCTCTAAAAGAAGTTCATCATCACCCCAAGGAGCCATAAGCATTAAGCCAATCGGAATACCATTATTATCTTTTCCACATGGCAAAGTAATGGCACAACAATTTAGAAAATTACCAAGTCTAGTATTTCTCAATACTTCACTATTTGTTTTTTTCCAAAATTCGAAGTTTTTTTCAACCTCTTTTATACTTGGCGGGGTTATAGGGACTGTAGGACATACAAGAATACCATGTTCTTTCATCCATCCATGTAATGAATTGGTAGCTATTTGGAGCTTATTTTTTATTTGTTCTACTGAGCTAGCTGTCATTTTTCCACCTAGACGTATACGTTCTAAGATTGGTGGGTAAACTAGGTTGGGATTATTTTCAATTTGCGAACCCCATATAGCATGACACTCTGAAGCGTGGTATGGACCAAAATGATTTATGAGGGAATCTACCTCTGATAGCTCTTTGACTTCTTTAGTAGTGATTGTTACTCCAGAAGAAGAAATTTTCTCAATAGCATTTATAGTAACGGACTCAATATCTGGGGTTAATTTTTCCCATACAAAACCTTTAGGACAAACTAATTGAATTAATTTTGGTGAAATACCAAAAATGTTAATCCAAGGTTTAACATTTGTACTCGATTTTCCATCTAAAATACTAAATATTGCAGCTGCATCATCTACATTGCGGGTTAATGGCCCAACTGTATCTAAGCTTGTAGATAAAGGTAAAACACCTTGTAATGGAAGTCTGCCAAAGCTTGTTTTCAAACCCACAAGACCATTCCATGCAGAAGGAACTCTCACAGACCCTCCAGTATCAGATCCAATAGCGGCTGCAGCTAATCCTGATGATACTGAAACAGCTCCACCTGATGTTGAGCCCCCAGGCAAACGTTCTGTTACATTATCAAATGGATTTGAAGGTGTTCCAAAGTGGGGGTTTAATCCCAAAATAGAAAAGGCATATTCTGTTTGGTTTGTTTTACCTAAACAAACCAAACCAGCAAGCTCAGCTCTTTCAACTACAATTGCATCTTGTTTTGCTATACGATTTATTAATATAGGTGATCCATGACTTGTAATATCTCCATTAGTATCAAAAAGATCTTTCCATGAAATGGGAACCCCATCTAGTATTGAGAGTCTAAGACCTGATTTTGATCTAGAGAAGGCAGATCTTGCTGCCGTTCTCGCTCGATCTGTAGTTGTACGTAAATAGATCTTATTATGTGGATCTAATTTACTTATACGGTCAAGAAAATATTCTGTAAGTTCGCGAGGGTCTATATATCCCTTTTCTATCGCTAAGCCTAATTCTATGGCGCTTGTCATGTGCCAATTTTCATTCATAAAATTTACCTATTGTAATTTAGTTATGATACCTATTTATAAATCATTTTATCTTTAATAAATGTTTGAGTTATATAATATGAACAAAAGATTTGATGTAGTAATATGTGGTGGCGGTTTAGTTGGCCTCACACTTGGTGTTGCATTAGGCCAATATGGTGTAGAAACTGCAATTATTGACTCAATACCTCTTGATAATTACTTAAGCAAAGAGTTTGATGGAAGAGCCTCCTCGATTGCGTTAGGTTCCAAAAACTTACTAGATACAATTGGTGTTTGGTCTAATATAAAATCACAGGCACAACCAATTTTGCAAATTAGAGTTTCTGATGGCAACTCTCCTTTTTTTCTGCATTATGACCATCTTGATGTCGGTGATGACCCCTTAGGTTGGATGGTTGAAAATCGTTCGTTAAGGCAAAGTTTACTGCAAAAAATCAAAGAATATCCCAATATAAAACAATATGTACCAATCTCAGTAAAATCTGTTGATTTTAGAAATAATTTTGTAATTTTTAATCTTTCTAATGGGGACAAGATAGAATCATCCTTGGCTGTTGCAGCAGATGGGCGCAATTCATTTATGAGACAACAGGCTGCTATAAAAGTTACCGAGATACCATATAAACAGACAGGGATAGTTTGTACTGTAAAACATGAATACTCACATCAAGGAATTGCTCATGAAAGATTTTTACCTTCGGGTCCATTTGCTATTTTGCCCTTAGCAAATAACTGCTCCTCCATTGTTTGGACTGAAAAGAATTCTATTGCTCCAAAAATATTAAATCTAAAACCTCAAGATTTTATGAATGAGCTTAGAGAAAGGTTTGGCAATTTTCTTGGGAGGATAGATCTAGTGGGATCACGTTGGAGTTATCCCCTATCTTTATGTCATGCAAATAATTACGTTTCAAGGCGACTTGCCTTAATTGGTGATGCCGCCCATAGTATTCACCCTATTGCAGGACAAGGATTCAATCTTGGAATTCGCGATTGTGCTATACTTGCTGAATTTATTGTTGAAAACTGTCGCTTAGGATTGGATTTGGGTAATGATGAATTATTAAAGAAATATCAAAGCTATCGACGTTTTGACTCAGTAATGATGATAGCTGTAACACATGGACTTAATCATCTTTTTTCAAACCATAGTGGTGCGTTGCAGGTTGTTCGAGGAATGGGCCTTAGTGCTGTAAACCAAGCTCCTCCAATCAAACGTTTTTTTATGCGGCATGCAATGGGCCTTGTGGGTGATCTTCCAAGATTAGTTCGTGGGGAACAAATTTAATATGTAATCAACAAAGTTATCACACAGAGAAAGAGAGATTGGATGGCTATAGCAACTTTTGGAGCAGGGTGTTTTTGGAAACCTGAGTTTCTTTTTCGCCAAATTGAAGGTGTAATTAAAACAAAAGTTGGATATATGGGGGGTGCTACTGACAACCCAACCTATGAACAAGTGTGTTCTGACAAAACTGGTCATGCTGAGGTTGTTCAAATAACTTATGACCCTAAACTAGTAAATTTTGAGAGTTTACTCGTTGAATTTTGGAAAATGCACGATCCAACACAACTTAATAGACAAGGATTAGACATCGGTAGCCAATACCGTTCAGTAATTTTTTATCAAACAGATGAGGAAAAAGAGATTGCCCATGAAAGTATGGTAAATGTCCAAGATTCAGGTATTTTTACAAGTGAAGTTGTAACTGAAATAGTATTAATGGAGACATTCTGGCCTGCAGAAGAATACCATCAGCAATATTATGAAAAATCACAGCGGAGATAATTAGTTTAACTCACTATTTTATAACTGAATTATATTCAGCTATAGATCTCTGCTTTGACCATTCTTTTCTAGCTCGTTCAAATATTTTGCCCAGATTTTATCACGATTATCGCCTAAATAACGCAAGTAGCTCCACGAAAATATACCTGTGTCGTGTCCATCATTGAAAACTAGACGGATTGCATAATTTCCTACAGATTGGATGTCTTTTATTGATACATTTATACATCCACCTATGATTTTTTTTTCTCCATCGTGGCCACGAATCTCTGCACTAGGGGACTCAACTCTTAGTAATTCTGCTGAATAAGAATATGAAACACCGTCATCAAAATCAATTTCAAGAGTATTGAGTTTTTTCTTATATCTAATTTCTGTGGGCCAAGATTGTGTTTTGAATGGTGATAAAGATTTATCCATTTTTATTATTTATTATTTTCAAGTTTGCGAGCTTCTTCTACCAACATAATTGGTATACCATCTCTTACTGGATAGGCAAGACCAGCACTCTCACTAATAAGCTCTTGCATTTTCGTGTCATAGACTAAAGGACCTTTTGAAAGTGGACAAACTAAAACTTCTAGTAACTTTGAGTCTATTGAATTACTATTCATTGTGTCTCCTATTTTAAAAACCAATCACACATTAGTTTATTTGATCTATGGTTAATTTAGTGAAGCCCTTTTTTAGATCTTGTTTCATGCTGTGCCATTTCAATCAAAGTAAGGAGCATCTCAGATCTTGTCTCAGAATTTGAACATTCCAATAATGCCTGCTTTTCAGTTGATGAGAAAGGGCAAATCATTGCAAGGCTGACCAGTAGTTCTGAATCATTTGATTGATTGATAACATCCCAATTTGCCGATAGGCCTCTCATTTTAAAGAAATTTTTCAATGCAGGGAGTAAAATCTCACGGTTAAGTCCGATCTCTGAAGGCTTAAGTAAATCACTTTGAAAATCAGTGTAACTTACATTTACTTGGCGATAAAGAAGGTCTCTAAATGGCATTTCATTAATGATTTTGAAACGAACTATTCCAGTAAGTGTTATGTAGTAACGATTATCTTCAACTTCAGAAAAGCTAGTTATTTTACCAAGACATCCTGTTGGATATGTTCTTGGAATATGATCAATATCTTTAGAATTAATAGGTTGAACCATTCCAATCATTCTATGTGAAGACATGGAGTCCTCTATCATCTGAAGATAGCGAGGTTCAAAAATATTTAGTGGTAATTTCCCATGAGGCAGAAGAAGTACACCAGATAAAGGAAATATAGGTAGCACTGAGGGAAAATCTTCAAGTGATAAGTTATTCAAGGTAACTTTATCTCCTAATATATTTACGAAAAAAGAACTGTTGATAGTTTCCTTCTACCAGCAACGGTAATGGGGTCTGTTGGGCCAAGAGCCTCAAAGATTTTCAGAAGTTGTTCTCGTGCCTGATCTTCATTCCATTTACGATTATGTTTAATTATTTCTACTAAATGATCAATTGCTGCTTCATGACTCCCAGAACTAGAAAGTGCTGTGGCTAAATCATAGCGAGCTTGGTGGTTGTTTGGGTCATCAGTTAAATCTTTTTCTAGTTTGGAAACATCATCATTATTATTAGAACTTTGCTCCTTTAGATTCAGAGCTGCTATGGCACTAGAAACCTCGGGGTGAGAAGATGTCTCTTCATCCAAAGAATCAATTATTTCACGGGCTTGATCAGCTTCACCCATACCAATATAGCACTTTGTAAGTCCAGCTATTGCTGCGGCTTCGCCCGGATTATTTTGCATTACCTGAGAAAATAAATTTGCTGCCGTTTTAAAGTCTTCTTGAGAAAATGCTTCTTTTGCCATATTCATAACTTCCTCGCTGGGAGATGGACCTACTGGCCCAATCAACTTTTCAATAAAATCACGAATCTGACTTTCAGGAAGTGCACCCATGAAGCCATCCACTGGTTGGCCATCTTTAAAAGCATAAACCATTGGAATAGACTGCACTTGTAGCTGTGTGGCGAGCTCCTGATTCTCGTCAATATTAATTTTTACAAGCCGGATTTTCCCTGATGCGGCTCTTACTAATTTTTCTAAAACGGGAGTTAATTGTTTACAGGGTCCGCACCAGGGTGCCCAAAAATCGACTAAAACAGGTAATTCGGCTGAGGCTTGAATCACATCGTCAGCAAAGTTGGCTGTAGAGCTCTCCTTAACAAGGTCTAGGTTTTGTTCTCCACTATTTCCGGCTTGACCAATTATTGATTCCATAGCTCATATTCCTAAAAAGTTAGTATTTTAGACCATAAATTGTTTGGTTTCATCTAAATGGCAGTTGTTTTTTTTCAACGCAAGTGTAATTTCTTATCAAATTAAATTTTTTTGGTTCATATTTTACTTCATTAAGCGAGATCTAAGTCAATTATACGGATAGTATGACCACAGTCAGCAATAAATAACTTTAAATCTGAAGGTTTTATAGCCGTTGTCATAGTATTTGTTAATGGGTGAAAATTTGCTACCTCTGAGTTTATTATGCCCTCATCTAATATTGGTTTTATCATATGATTAGTATCATTTATTAGGGAAAATGGAGTGACAGAACCTGGTTTTACGCCTAGGATATCATATAATAAATCAGGTTTTCCAAAGGAAAGTCTTGCTGAACCCAGAAGATTCTGAAGTTTTTTCATATTTATGCGTCGATAATCTAACGACATGACTAACCATAGTTCGCCCTTTTTATCTTTTAAAAATAGAGTCTTACAGTGTGCACCTGGCATATTTGAACAGTATTTAGAAGCTTCTTCGGTAGTATAAACTGCAGGGTGCGTCTTTGTATGACTTTCAATTCCTAAGAAATCCAGTCTTTTAAATAAATCTTCTGGTTTAGCTGGTATATTAATTTTTTAATACTCCTAATAGACTCTTGAAAGTAATTTATATCAGCGTAAGATCGCCATTTGTATAATGGGCGGGCGTAGCTCAGGGGTAGAGCATAACCTTGCCAAGGTTAGGGTCGTGAGTTCGAATCTCATCGCCCGCTCCATATTTGTTATGTTTAAAATAATATTTAGATATTTTTGTAGGTAAATAGTTTTTTATTTTCAAGATGGCCATAATTTTTTTTATTCAACAATTATATTCTTATCTAAACATTGTAATCACTAACATGAATATGTTTTGCAAAATAATTAGATGAAAAAACAAGAAGTTGAACAGCTTATTGCCACCTATTCTAGTGGAAATTTATATAAGGCAGAACAAGAAGCCAAAAAGTTAATACAAATTAATCCAAATAATGCAGTTCTACCTAATATTCTTGGTGCGTGCCTGTTTGCTCGAGGTCAAATTCACGATGCAGTAAATTCTTATAAAAATGCAATAGATATTTCTCCGGAATATGTTGAGGCACACAGCAACTTGGGAGTTGCTTATTTAGCACTAAACGATTTTGAAAGTGCAATAACAAGCTTAGAAAGAGCAATAAAATTAAATCCTAAGCATTCTAATTCATACAATAATCTAGGACTTTTATATGTTAAGATAAACAAAATAAACCTAGCCGATGTAAACTTTAAAAAAGCAATAGAAATTGACCCAACCCACGCTCAAGCATATAAAAACCTTGGTGATTTGCAGTTAAGTTCTAGAAATTATGAGGGTGCCATAATAAGTTATAATTCCACTGTAAACCTAAACCCAAATCAATGGGAAACATATAATAATTTGGGCTTAGCACTTACTAGTACGGGATTGATTCAGGAGGCAATCAAAGCTTTTGAAAAATCACTAGACAAAAATCCAAAAAGCTCTGAAACATTAAATAATCTTGGTACTGCATATGCAAAAATCTCTCGTTCTCAAAAGGCTATTCAATGTTTTCGTGAAGCTTTAACGATTAATCCAACTTATAAACAAGCATACACGAACTTAGGCACAGCTCTATTAAACATTGGACAAATTGATGAAGCAGAAGAGTGTTATATACAAGCCCTAAAAGTAGAACCGAATCATTCACAAGCACATTTCGCATTAGGTAACTTGTTAAGAAAACGAAATCAAACACATGATGCAGCAAAAAGTTATAAAAAAGCTGTTGAAGTCAATCCTAAATATTACCAGGCACATAACAATCTAGGTAATTTGTATACAAGCATTGGAAACTTTAAAGAAGCACATGAAAGTTATGAAGAAGCATTAAGAATTAGGCCTAATTATGCCTTGGCACACCGGAACTTAAGTAATGTAAAAACTTATGATTTATCTGACCCACAAATAAAAGTTATGAAGGAATTAATATTAGATTCAAATACAAAATTAGAAGATAGAATAGCACTCTGTTATGCAATGGCAAAGGCCTACGATGATACAAAAAATTATGCAGAAGCATTTTCGTATCTCAGACAAGCTAATTTGGAACATGCTAGATCTCTAAGTTTTGACCTGGATAAAGAACAAAAAGAATTTTCTTATATAAAAAACATATCTGTTGAAAAAAATCCTGAATCTAAAATAGATACTGACTTAGTAAGTCTGAATCATACGCCAATATTCATATTGGGGATGCCTAGATCAGGTACAACTCTTGTCGAACAAATTTTAGCAAGCCATACCCATGTATTTGGTGCTGGGGAATTACCATTCATGCATGGTATCTCCCGTTCTATGATTTATAACAAAGAAAAAAAGGTAATATCTTCTGGTCATACCCAACTTTCTTTTGAGGATATTAAAAAAATACGGAAGGAATATACCAAATCTTTAGATAGTCTTAGAGTAAAAGAAAATTTAGTGACAGACAAATTACCCATTAATTTTAAGTGGATTGAATTGATTATTAATGCATTTCCTGAATCTAAAATAGTTCATGTTGAGCGTGATCCGAGAGCAACTTGTTGGTCAATCTTTAAGACTTTTTTTTCCAAGGGTGGCAATCAATATGCCTATGATATGGACCATATAGTATCATTTTACAATTTATACTCTGATTTAATGGAATATTGGAAGAAACGTTTTGATAAAAAAATATATACCATTAATTATGAGAATATAATTAATGATCAAGCTGAACAAACTCGTTTGCTTTTGTCATTTTGTAATTTAGAGTGGCAAGATAAATGTATGGAGTTTCATGATACCGAACGTACAGTTCAGACAGCTAGTCAAACACAAGTTCGAAAAAAATTATATGATAAGGGTCTTACTTCATGGAATAATTATAAGCCATATATTAATGAACTAATGTCTAGGTTAAATTAGTGCTTAATATTAAGTTCTCAAATTTGTATATACCCTTTTGCCATATTATAAAAAATTAAATTTCTTAATCTAGTTTTATATTTTAGATTATTTACAAAAACTCAATCACGAAAAAAATTATATTTGTTCATACACATTGTTTATAAATGCAAAATAAAAATATACCAAATAGAACGATATGGCGTACAAGAGGTGGTGACGTAAAGATTATTGATCAAACTCATTTACCACACCGCTTAGTTATTTATGAAATTAACTCTCTAAATACCGCCAGAAAAGCTATAAAAGAAATGAAAGTCCGCGGTGCTCCTTTAATAGGGGTGACTGCATGTTATGGTCTAGCACTAGCTATGAATAATGACAATTCAGATTCAGGATTAAAATTTGCCTATCAAACTCTATTAAACACAAGGCCGACTGCTATAAATTTACGCTGGGCACTTGGTCATATGTTCAAAGAACTCATATCACTATCTTGTTCTAAAAGAGAGCATGCAGCTTTTAACTTTGCAGATGAAATGGTTAATAGAGATATTACTACATGCCGGAGAATAGGTGAGCATGGATACGAGTCAATTATCAAAACAAGGGATAAAAAGAAAACTAATGAACCATTAAATATCCTAACTCACTGTAATGCTGGCTGGTTAGCTGCAGTAGAGTGGGGTACGGCACTCTCACCAATATATAAAGCAAATGAAGCCGGATGTAATATTCATGTCTGGGTTGATGAAACTAGGCCGCGTAACCAGGGTGCAGCTCTTACTGCATGGGAATTATCAAAAAAAGAAATTCCTCACACAATTATAGTTGATAATGCTGGTGGCCATTTAATGCAAAAAGGTTTGATTGATATGTGTATTGTTGGTGCAGATAGAGTTACTAGCTCTGGAGATGTTTGTAATAAAATAGGTACCTATTTGAAAGCCTTGGCAGCGAATGACAACAAAGTTCCATTTTATGTTGCAACACCTTTTTCAACTATTGATTGGTCCATAAAAAACGGTTTACAGGAAATTCCAATCGAAGAAAGAGATCAAGATGAAGTTCTTTTTATAAGTGGGTTAGCTGAAAATGGTAAAATTAGACAAATCGAATTAGCTCCAGAAAATAGCAAAGCATCAAACTATAGTTTTGACGTTACTCCAGCTCATTTAGTGACAAGTTTTATTACTGAGGAAGGGATTTTTAATGCTTCACAACAAGGATTAGAAGATTTTAAAAAAATCCATGAGAAGTGTTAATGGTTAAAAGAAAAAAATTTATTCAGAATTCAAGGTCAATTGTTGATGCTGCTAAATTTCTTGGTAATAATAATATAAATGGCCCAAAATCTGGGAATATAAGTGTGAGGAAAGGCCTCGGGTTTCTCATAACACCATCAGGGATAGATTATGAGAGTATAACAGCAAAAGAAATATTGAACCTAGACCAAAAGGGAAATGTTACAAAATTAACAGATATTCAGCCATCGAGTGAATGGCGAATTCATAGGGACGTATATATCGCCCGTCCTGAAATAAATGCAATTGTTCATACTCACTCAGTAAAGGCCACAGCACTATCCTGTTTAGGGATTGAAATCCCATCATTCCACTACATGGTTGCAATAGCGGGTGGTAATAATGTTCGTTGTGCACGTTATGCAACCTTTGGAACTCAAAGATTATCCAAATATGCACTAAAGGCTTTGGAGAACCGATATGCTTGTTTGTTATCAAATCATGGAGTCATTGCATTAGGAAAATCTCTTGAAAACGCGGTAGATCTCGCTATTGAAATTGAGCTTCTCGCAGCACAGTACTTATCTGCTTTAACAATTGCAAACCCCAATATTTTGTCAAAAAAAGAAATGGAAAAAATTGTCAAAAGATTTAAATTTTATAAAGAGGGAAAATCTCTCCCAAATGAAGAATGACTTATCTTAAAATTAAGGAAGTAAAATAGATGTTATGAAGATCATAAGACACCTATTTTAATTCCAAATGTTAAATTTAATTTTATACGTGACCGTAAGCCAGCATTGCATCTGCAACTTTTACAAAACCTGCAATATTTGAACCCGCTAGATAATTTACATGTCCGTCATCTTCAGTTCCATACCTTACGCAACTGTCATGAATATTTTTCATCATATTTTCTAACAGTGAGCGAAGATGATCATCTTCCCAGGCAATTCTTGCACTATTTTGACTCATTTCTAATCCTGAGACTCCAACACCACCTGCATTCACTGCTTTTGCAGGCCCAAATAAAATTTTGGCCTCTTGAAATAAATCAACTGCTGCTTGCTCGCTTGGCATATTGGCACCTTCAGCAACTGCTTTTATACCGTTTTTGAGCATGATTTCTGCGTCACTACCGCTTATTTCATTTTGTGTAGCACAAGGTGTAGCATAATCGGCTTCAACACCCCAGGGACGTTTTCCATCATGGAATTCTACGTTTTTAAATTCATCAGCAGTTTCAGAAATTCTTCCTCTTTTTTGACCCTTTAGAACTTTAATCCAATCTATTTGCTCTTGAGTAAATCCATCCGAGCAGTGGATAAACCCACCAGAGTCAGATAGGGTCAGAGGTTTTCCACCTAGTTGCAAAACCTTTTCTGCAGCATGTGTAGCAACATTTCCTGAGCCAGATATTATTACTTTCTTACCATCTAGACCTTCGGATGTATGATTGAGCATGTTATTAAGAAAAAATATTGTTCCATATCCGGTTGCTTCAGTCCTCATTTTGGATCCACCAAACTCTAGGCCTTTTCCTGTTAACACTCCAACAAATCGATTTGTAATACGTTTATATTGTCCGAACATGTACCCAATTTCTCTACCGCCAACGCCAATATCTCCCGCTGGGACGTCTGTATCTTCACCTATATGTCTATATAGTTCTGTGACAAAGGATTGGCAGAATCGCATAACTTCATTATTAGATTTCCCTTTAGGATTGAAATTTGCTCCACCTTTTCCTCCACCCATAGGTAGTCCTGTAAGGCTATTTTTAAAGGTTTGCTCAAAGCCTAAAAATTTTAATATACTTTGATTAACGCTTGGATGGAATCTGATACCGCCTTTGTATGGGCCAATGGCACTATTGAACTGGACACGCCATCCGCGGTTTGTTCGGATATTTCCTTCATCATCAGTCCAAGGGACTCTAAAAGAAATAATTCTCTCTGGTTCCGCCATTCTTTCTAGAATTTGCATTTCATGATATTGTGGTTTGTCTGCAATATATGGAAAAATTGTTGATGCTACCTCATATACAGCTTGAACAAACTCAGGTTCACCTGGATTTCTTTTTTCCACGCCTTCCATATAACGGTCTAGATATTCCATTGTTTTTGCCCCACTATGTAATTTAGACATTATAATCCCCCGGCTTATGAAAAAATTTTACTAGATTTTAACCACTATGCTTAATAAAACGAATAAACGTTATAATAATTATTATCTGTTAATAGAACAGCATTAATTAGTGAGAATGAAAAGATTATTTCTATTACTGTATTTTTTAATTATCTGTCTATGGTTTAAAGTTAATAATAGGTTTTATATAATTTTTCTTCGATCGCGGCTATCTGATTACCTTATTAATGCCATTTAGATATGATATTATAAATTTTTATGTATCTATCTATAGATGTATAGGTGATATTATTAGTTAATAATGCTAATAATTTTTATTTATAGTTAGGTCCTTAATATAATTTGGTAGTATAAAAGCTGATTTGTGCCAGTCAGCATTATAATGTTTTAATATGATCTTGGACATTTTTAAGCGATTATAAATTGTTAGTTTTGATGTTTTTCTTGTATTCAACTTATCAGTTCCCCACCCAAATGCCATCGGACCCCCAACGTAAGTAGGAATGTTAGCTATATAACAGGTTGAGTCAGAAAACAGTTTATTAAACACTTTTAAAGTATTACATAGCTCTGTTTTTTGCAGAAATGGCACACCATTTTGAGTTATTAAAATTCCTCCTGTGGCAAGACAATTTTTACAGTCAATATAAAATGACTCTGAGAACAAACTAACAGCAGGACCAATTGGATCTGTGGAGTCAATAATTATTAAATCATATGGTAGTCCACAATAATTTTTGACAAATTTTCTGGCATCACAAATTACCACTTCTAACCTTTTATCTTCAAAAGCATCTTTACATATACAACGAAGATACTTTTTTGATATTTCTATGACTGTTGGGTCAATCTCAACCAGTGTTATGTGTTTGATACTATTATGTTTTAAAACTTCCTCTGCTGTACCACCATCCCCTCCCCCAATAACAAGCACTCTTTTGACTTCACCATGGGCAAAGATTGGTAAATGAGTGATAGATTCATGGTAAATATATTCATCTGCTTCTGTAGTTTGTAGCACATCATCGATTAACATTACTTTGCCAAATAGGGCATTTTCAAAAACAACCAAATGTTGAAAATCTGTTTTTATATCAATGAGAACTTTTTCTGCTCTAAAACCAGAGTTAAAACCCTCATGCAGGTTCTCATACATCCAGTTTTTCATTCTAGAGCACCCCTACTATAGTTCTTAAAATTAAGTTTTTTGGGTTTTAATGATTCATGTAATATTTGTAATGCACTCTCAGGTGAAATTAATCCACAAGTAAAAAAATCAAATGCTGCGTAGTCTATTTCTGGCCACGTATGAATACTGATGTGAGACTCTGCAAGTATTGCCACACCTGATATTCCTCCATTAGGATCAAACTTGTGAGTATGGTAATGTAGTAGAGTAGCACCTGACTCCTTCACACATTTTTTTATAGTTTGTTCAATATGTTTTTGATCTGTAAGTTTTTGAGCACCCCAAATGTCCACAATTAAATGTGTACCAACACCTTTTGGTTTTCTTGTGTTAACAAAAGTATTTTGATTTGCTTTTATATTATTAGAATTTAATGCTTCTGTTTTAATAGATTTGATTTTATTTTCTAACATTTGGCCAAGTATCAAAAATTTTTAAATAAGTTAAACAGAATATTATATGCGATATCGTAGTTTTATTTATGTTTCATTATGAAAATCCGAGCTGATTTGAATACGCATATAAAAATTAAAATTATTAATATTAGTTAAGTTTTACAACCATTAATGTCTAAAATGCCTCAATCCTGTAAAGACCATAGAAATATTTCTTTCGTTTGCTGCTTCGATTACCTCTTTGTCTCTCATAGACCCACCTGGTTGAATAACTGCTGTAACGCCTGCTTCAGCGGCAGCTAAAAGTCCATCAGCAAATGGAAAAAAAGCATCTGAAGCTACCACAGAGCCCGCCGCTTTATTATTCTGGGTGCTATTACCATGTCCTGCTTTCCATGCAGCAATTTTTGAAGAATCCACTCTACTCATTTGACCCGCACCAATACCAACAGTAGATTCATTTTTAGCATAAACTATTGCGTTAGATTTTGTATGTTTACAAACTTTAAACGCAAAAATTAGATCTTTGATTTCATCATCACTAGGTTTGCACTTAGTCACAGTTTCTAAATTTTCAGGTAACACACTTCCAAAATCACGATCCTGAATAAGTAGCCCGCCAGATACTGACCTTAGCATAGTATTTTTTGACTTTGGATTTGGTAGTTCACCTGTAATTAGTATACGAAGGTTTTTCTTACTAGAAAGTATTTCTAAAGCTTGAGGATCTATTTTGGGTGCTATTAATACTTCAGCAAAATGATTTTTAATCAATTCTGATATTTTAGTGTCTACATTTCTATTTAATGCAATTATACCCCCATATGCACTTACCGGGTCACATTCTAGAGCTTTATTAAATGCATCATCAATATTCTCAGCACTTGAAACTCCACAAGGATTTGCATGTTTAACTATTGCCACGGTTGGTGTATCAAATTCTGCAACCAGCTCAAAAGCTGAATCAGTATCATTTATATTGTTATAAGATAATTCTTTTCCCTGTAATTGTTTTGCAGTCGCTACACCAGCACGGTTAGTTCCATCATGATAAAATGTTGCTGATAGATGGGGGTTTTCTCCATACCTAAGTTTTTGGCGGAGTTTAGCAACAATATTTAACTGTTTAGGTGGATTTTCTGTATCTTGGGATTGAAACCAGTTAGAAATTATACCATCGTATTCGGCAGTGTGAGAAAAAGCTGAAACTGCAAGTTTTTCTCTAAAATATCGACTGACACCGCCGTTATTCATAAGCATTTCATCTTTCACAAATTTGTAATCTGATGGTTGAACAATAATTGTTACGTCCATGTAATTTTTTGCTGCAGCCCGAATCATGGTTGGGCCTCCAATATCTATATTTTCAATGCATTCATTAAAGTCAGCCTGAGAGTCTATTGTTTTTTTAAATGGATATAAATTGACAACTACAAGGTCTATAGGGAGAATGTTTTGTCTTTTCATTTCCTCAATATGTTCAGAGTCAGATCTCTTGGCTAGTATACCTCCATGAATCATAGGATGGAGAGTTTTTACACGTCCACCAAGGATTTCTGGAGATAGCGTATAATCTGATACTTCGGTAATTTTCAAACCAGCATTTTTAATGGCACTAGAAGTTCCGCCAGTTGAGAGGATTTCTACTCCCTGAGAAGACAAAAATTCACAAAAAGGAATTAATTCAGTTTTGTCATATACTGAGATTAAAGCTCGTTTTATTTTTTTTACTTGAAAGTTTTTAGTCATTTATTTTTCTCCCAAATTTTCACTTGGCTCTTTATAAAAATTTGGTGTATCAGAGTTATTTGTAATTTTGTATTCTGGAACCAGTGAGGATATCAGTAGTATTGCTTCCATAGATTGTCCAGCTATGGCCTTGCTTTCCATTTTTTCAATTACGGAGCATATAAGGCTATAATCATTAGATCTAATTTTAGCTAGTAAGACACCTGGTATAGAAGTAGGAGTGGTAGCTTCATCTGGATGAAATAACTCTTCGTATAACTTTTCGCCAGGCCTTAATCCAGTATATATGATATTTATATCAACATCAGGAATATGGCCTGCAAGTCGAATCATTTGGTGGGCAAGATCATTAATAAATATAGGTTTTCCCATATCTAAAACACATATTCCACCATTAGCGGCAATATTAATATTTGCAGAGGCTTGAAGCACTAATTGTACAGCTTCTCGTGTGGTCATAAAAAACCTTGATATTTTTTTATGAGTAATAGTAACAGGTCCTCCCTCAGATATCTGTTTGTGAAAAAGTGGTACAACAGAACCAGAAGAACCAAGAACATTACCAAATCTAACAGTAACTATTTTTAAGGGGTTTTGATTAACTTGAAGTGTTTCTCCTAATGCTTGACAATAACTCTCTGCAACACGTTTTGTGGCTCCCATAACATTTGTTGGGTTGACAGCTTTATCTGTAGAAATTAGCACCATACTATCGACTTCAAACTCAACACATGCATCGGCTACATTTCTTGTTCCAATAATATTTGTGAGAATGCCCTCATTTGGGTTTGATTCGACCATGGGAACATGTTTTAAGGCTGCGGCATGAAAAACAACATCTGGATGTTCTTTTGAAAAAGTATCTTTAATGCGTTTTTTATCTCGAATATCAGCAAGGTAAAGTTTTCTATCAATATTACAATTAATTTTTTCTAGACTTTGATCAATTGAATATAGGTTGTATTCGGAATTATCAATTAAGACTAGTTTTGCGGGAAATAACTCAGAGATTTGTTTGCAAAGCTCTGATCCTATAGTGCCGCCAGCTCCGGTAATACATACTTTCCTACCTTTAACCAATTTAGCAACAGAATCCATATCAAGAGTCGCTTGGGGTCTTCCTAGAAGATCTTCTATAGCAATTGGTTTGACCTCAATAGATTTTTTCTCACTATTTTGAAAATCTGTTAGTTTGGGGAGTCGAGATAGGGGTAGGCTAAGTCCATCTGCTGCGGCAAGAAGCTCTTTTAAACGATCCGGTTCTGTTATTTCGGAAGTAAGTATAAGCCTCTGTGGTTGAATACTTTGGCGTTTAAGGTCTTTAGAAATTTCAGCTAGTTTACTACCAGGTCCATATATTTTTACATTACGTATATATTGATCCTTTTTATTTAGGTCATCATCAATTATAGCTACAACCCTATAATTTGAAGCAGCCCCGCTTGAAGTAGCCCTAATAAATAGCTCCGCATTATCATCGGCTCCTACTAAAATAACTGGGATTTTTCCATTTATAGTAGTTCGTTGTAATATTCCACCCAAGCTTCCATCAATAATAGCTCTGTAAAGAAGTCGAGGGCCTAAAAGTAGGGCTAATAATATAAACCAATTTATAAATAGAGCTGATCGGGGGAATGCTTCAAGCCTTGTAGCAACAAACAGTATTGGTAAAAAAATTAAAATGGTCAAACTTACTGCCCAAGCAATATTAATTACATCGCGAAGTGAAGCATATTTCCAAAAGCCTCTATAGGTTCGAGTTCGCCAAAAAACCAAGGCACAAACAGCTGAAAATATAATCATCCCTTCGAATAAAAAACCAATGGACTCATGTGCAAAAGAGTTTGGTCCCCATCGTAAAATTAGAGCTATAACAAATGACAATGCCCCCATGGCGACATCATGGGCTGCTACAGCATAAGTTCTATTGATTCTTATCATAGGTTAATGAGCCATATTTAATTTTTGGCAATCCTTCGTATTTGAAGATAATATATGAAAACTAATACCAGAATGGCACCCAAAGTTAACCCAACCCAAGGTAAAATTTCACCAACGTTTACTATTAGTGCAAGACCAACAAGAAACATACCTACAAGGCCAATCATCAGTGAAACTTTAGCATGGCTCATCCCATGTGTTACAGCCACTTGGTAAGCGTGTTCACGATGGGCAATCCAAGGTTTGTTTCCTCCCATAAGCCTCCTTATAAGTGTAATTGTTGCATCGGCAAAATAATAAGCTGGAAGTAATAGTGCTTCTATCCAATAGCCATTTGTAGCAATATATATTAATAGCCAGCCAATTAAATAGCCAAGTGGTATACTTCCAACATCCCCAAGAAATATTTTAGAAGGTTGCCAATTCCATAGCAAAAATCCTATTGCTACACTGGCTATAGAAAGTCCATGAAGCCCAAGAGGAGATAGAGAATCTGAGCATAAACTTAGTAAAAAAACTCCAACCCCAATTGTTATTACTTTTGTACCTGCAATGCCATCTATACCATCCATAAAGTTGAATAAATTTATAAACCATACCCATAATAAGGATAATACCAGATGATCTGCCCATACAGGAATTAAACCCTGAAAAACTATTGCGTCATCATTGAGAAAAATAATACTTAGACTTACTACTAAGACCTGCACACACAGACGCAAAACTGGTGAAACTCCTCCTTTTATATCATCAATCCAAGAAATAACAGCAAGCATCAAGATGCCTCCGACTACAATCCAAAAAGTATTACCTTCATTAAAACCGTAATGGCTAAAATATAGAAAAATCCAAGTAATAATTATTATAAATATGACAGGTATTCCTCCACCCCTTGGGGTTGGAGTTTTATGGCTTGACCTTGTGTTAGGTCGATCAAAAATATTTTTTTTCTGCAAAAATTTGAGGAAAAAACCAGTTGAAATGGCACTGAATAACATAGGTAGTAAACCAATAAGTATGAGAATCAGCCAACTCATTTTTCTGACTCGTCAGGTAGATGAACTTCAGTTATTCTCCTGTCAGTCTGCATATTTATAAATAATCGAGAAAATTTTTCAGTGTTAAACTGAGGCTTATTTGTATGATAATAGATCAAAAATTTCGTCAAAGATGGCATGCTTATTATAGTCAAAAGCGTATTATTCACCAATGGCTTCAAGTCGAGCTTCTTAAAAGTCTTGATGTTAAAAATGTTCTTGAAATTGGTCCATACCTTGGTTTGGTTACTGCCATGCTGGGTAGTGCAGGTTATTCTGTTACAACTTTGGATATTGATAGTGTATCTCCAAGTATAGGAGCAAAATCTCATATTAAGGGAGACATAACCAATGTACCAATTGAAAAATTGACTGGTTTTGATGTAATTATTTGTTGTGAAATGCTGGAGCATATTACCTGGCCAAATGTTGATAATGTGCTTAAACGCTTATCAGAAACAGGTGTACCATGGCTTATTTTATCTGTCCCATATGAAGGTTTTCAGTTTGGTTTTACTTTATACTTGAATCGTTACAAAATAAGAAGATCGAGTTTCTTTAGAAAATTACGTTTTCTTAAAAAATACCGTGTTTCTGGTGATTTAGACAAATGGGAACCTCATAAATGGGAAATAGGTTATAGAGGTTACTCTTTAAAAATCCTATGTAAGAAAATATCCTCTGCAGGTTATACAGTCGAGAGAAAAGAATTTACTAGTGGATGTCGGTCTGTATTCTTGGTTTGCCATAATAAAAGAAATATATAGTAATGTTAAATAATCATTGTTTTTTGTGTGTGTAGACCATTTTTTCTGTAACTACTGCATCAACCCTACTATTTAATAATGCATTTGCACATTCCTCTGGATCATTAATTATAGGTTCTTCATGAGCATTAAAGCTTGTATTAATTAAAACAGGTATTCCAGATAAAGCAGTATATGACTTCAAAATATCATAATATAGTGGATTAATTGAATGTTTGATTATTTGTGGCCGAGCAGTTCCGTCAATATGTACTACTGCAGGGATTTTCTTTCTCCATTCTTTGTTCACATTACAGGTTATAGTCATAAACCTAGCTGCATATGAATTTGTATTATTTATTTCAAATATCTTTTGAGCTTCTTCTTCTGTTACAACTGGAGCAAAGGGCATAAATTCAGAGCGCCCAAGGCGATTATTGAGGGTGTCGTTTATTTTTGAATCAATTGGTGCTGCCAAAATGCTTCGTGCACCAAGTGCTCTGGGGCCATATTCCATACCCTTTGTATATATAGCTAGAATTTTTCCATCATGAATAAGTTTTGCGGCATTAGCACTCGGATTACCGGTTATTGCCATTATGTCATCATTTTTGCTCAAGTATTCGTCTATTTTAGAACCAAAATCTCTTCCGTAATAAAGATTTTCTAATGAATATCTGTTTTTAAGCCATTCTTGCAAACCATCTCTTTCCAAGAGAAATTGGAGGATTCCACCTGCCGGTAGACCCTGATCGCTCATTGCTGGATATATAAAAACTTCAGTTAAGCCTAATTTTTCAAGAAGCTGTTGGTTTAACCTAACGTTACCAAAAACTCCTCCAGCTAAACCAACACGGGTCTGATTGTATTTTAAAGATAAACTTTTAAGAGAATGAATAATTCTACTTTCAAGAAGACCTTGAATAGATGCTGCCATATCTTCAGGAGATATTTGCATGGCTATATCAAAAATGAATGAGCGCATTGCAGAATTGTTAACAAACTTAGTTTTTATTTGTCCTTTTTCATCGATTTTAAAATGATTTTCCAGCTCATCTTGTGCAACGGGTTTTCCATATGCTGCGAGACCAGTTAACTTACCTTCATGCCGGTTTATCTTATACCCGAGTGCTTGAGTGGCAAAACCGTATGCTAGACCTAGGCTATCGATGCGCATAGGCCTAGTCATTTCTATATCGTCACCGTAAAGGGTTACAATTTTCTCTTCTTTAAAATTTCGATGGCTATACTGAACATTGTCTCCACCACCATCAGCAGTATAAAGTAATGCACTATCCCAATTTGTGTGAAATAAAGCAGGTAACGAATGAGCTAAATGGTGATTAAAAAACTTAACAGGAATATTATTTCTAAAACCATAATCACTTAAAAATTTATTAGAATTAAAAATAGACTCGGAATTAAAGTGTCCATACCTTACTAACTCCCTCTCCATATTTTTATTCTTTTCGGCTTTTAAAGCTTTTCTAACAATTCCTTCGGCAAGCCTACTACCTCTAAAATGAGTAAAATATGACCAGGGAAAAGATCCACGTCCTAGTACTACGGCATCTACATCTTTTGATTGTATATTTTGAATTGATAGACATTCATTGATAGACTCAATAGGAATCCGCCCGCCGTCAATTTTTTTTCTGGTCAATCGTTCTAACGCAACAGCACAGAGCATAGTATAGTTATTAAATATACAAACCGAAGCTTCATGTTGGCCAGGATGAATGCCTAAAATAATCATTGTTAGCTGAGTCCGGTAAGTAAATTCTTGGAGAAATTAAATTAGTATTTTGTATATTTTTCAGTCAATCATAAAAGAAATATTTTAGATTAATATAACGTTACTGGTGAAAGAGCGTTCATGGTGGTAAATCACTATTAATGATTAACATAAATAACTCTGTTTTGGAAAAAAGTTGTTCAATATAGATAAAAATATAATCACAGAACGATACCAAAATCTATTTTCAGCTCTTGGGTCCATTTTTATTGGGATTTGTATTCCTCTTGTTGCTTCAAGTCCCAGTGCTATGGGTGTTTCTGCATTTTTAGGATTTATATGTATTCTTTTGTTGCCTGGCAGAAAAATTTTATTTTTTTCTATCTTATCTGGGTTTTCAAAGCCTTTAGGGTTAGTGGTAATTTTTCTCTTTCTTGCTTGGCTTCCTGCTGTTTTTGACTCAGTAGATATAGTAAAATCACTGGGTGTGTGGTTAAGAATATTAGGATTTATTATTGTTGCCACGACGTTTTATTTCTTTCTTTTAAGTTCAAATTTAAGAAGGAGGTTAGTATTAAATAGCTTGCTGATCGTAAGTTTAGTCTCAAGTTTTGTAGGATTAATATCAATTCATATTTATTCACCAATTTTATCAATTTATAGGTTAGATAGCGTTGATTATATTAACGCAACACAAACGTTAAAATATTATGGGTCAGTTGAAGGATGTATGAGTATCATTGTTCTTTGGGCTGGCTTTAAACTCTCTGGAATTTGGAGAGCCCTTGCAATATTGAAAGTATCACTTGGGATTATTCTTATCTTCTCTGTTGATAGTGATGCCGGATTGTTAGCACTAATCTCGGGTATTGTATGCGGTATCTTGGTAATTTTTGAATCAAAAATTTTTAGTAAAAGAATCAGTGGGTTGAGCATATCCTTGATCTTTATATTAGCTATAATTCTGTATTCTATTCTTTTGGCTAACTTACCTTCAACACCAAATTTGGCGGATCACCAAGGACAATTATTTACAGGAGAATTCAGTTCTTCTATTTCTCCAAATATTTTAGATACACATCGGCAGCATATTTGGGCATTTTCATTAGATCAAGCATTAAAATCTCCCCTGATTGGCTATGGTATTGATGTTAGCAACTATTTGCCAGGAGCACAGGTCATAGTTGCTCAATTTAATCAGGCTTTTATTCCGGGTCATCCACACAGTTGGTTTCTTGAGGTTTTTCTAGAGACAGGTGCTTTGGGCTTGTTTGCACTAGTTACATCATTATTTGTATTGCTATGGTGTTGGCATAAGGTTGGGCAAAGCAAGGTATATGATGTTTCTGCAGGAATTTCCATTTTTGCTGCATTTTGGTCTTCATCAATGATCAATTTTTCTATTTGGTCATCTTGGTGGCAAGGAATGTTTTTAATTATTACAGCAATTGTTTTAGCTTTTTCATCCAATGGGAAGCAAAACCAACATAGAACATGGCAAGAGAAATAATGGCCACGGACTCCAAAGGCATCCGATATTTGGGTGATGCAATGGGTCCATTGATAAGCAGTACATAAAATGCCCATAAAGTGAGAAAAGAAAAAGCTATACGTTGAAAGAGCCTGTCATTTTTATTAGACAGGTGTTTTGTGCAAGAAAAAATACTTATTAATCCAAAAATCTGTGCTATTCGCACAATCACTATTCCCACTAAACTTATGACTAAAATTGATGAATAAATTGGGCTATCATTATTAAATATAAATGACTTAATCTTGTTAAATTTATTTTCTCCAGGGACGTCATAAAAGCCTGTACGTGGAATATCTTTAATCGGTGGGGAAACTATTGGTGCTGGAGAAAATAAATTTATACCTGCACCTATAACCCAAGCCTTAATAATTGATTTGGAGTCAGTTTCCCAAAGGGCAATTTTGGCTACATCAGTCATTTGCTTTGATTGTACAAAAGGATTACTAGACAGACTATCACCGTATTTATCCAAGTGGAGCTCGCGCATCTTAGCAGAACCAATTGCTTGAGGTGTTCCACTATCTACTTCTAAAACCAAAGGTACAATCCAATTCAAGGCATATGTTCCTCCTTGTGAGGTTAAATGCCAACTATCAAATTTGTCTAAATTTCTTATTACTATTGGAGATTGAAAGACTACAATAATCAAACCAGCAAGAAACATGTGCCATATATATTTAAATTTAAATTTCTGGAGAAACAAAACTCCAATTGGTAGGGCTAAAATACAAAAGATTGCCCATGGAAATGCCATTGCTCTTGTGGAGATAGCTAGAGCTAAAAATATACCAATATACAAAGCAGACTTCCATGATGGTGAACGCAACCATTTAATTGAAAAAAGAAGTCCCAGAGAAATTAGAAGAAAAAATAATCCATCTGTTAAAATATTTGCCCCCACAATAATTAAAGTAGGATTGAAAGCTGCAATTAGTCCTGCAGGTTGACCCAATTTTGGGTTAAGTAATGCACCTATTTTTGCAATTACAACACATGCCCCTGCACCAATAAAAGCTTGGGTTAAGGCAGGGAAAAGAGAATTAATATTGCCACTGATGAATTGATGAAGTGAGAGGAAAATAATGTATAAAGGCATTCGTTCAGTTTCAGGAACAACAATCGTATCTGAAACATTCTTTACAAAATCGCCATTCTTTAGAAAATCGTTTGCTGATTTAAGGTAGAGTGTCGAGTCTTCAACTAAAAGGCCTTCCGGCCCCATACCTAAATATAGTCCAACCGTGTAAGCTAACCTAACCACTAAAGCCAAAAAAAGAATTATTCCAAATTCACCGAAAAGATTTTTAGTTAATTTCACCCTGGCACTCCCCACAGATTTATGCTGGCTCCTTCCGGTACAGACAAACACAATTCTTTATTGGATTTATTAATTTGTAAGCCAGTTGGGTTCTTATAGATTTTATATCCTAATTCATTAAGTATTTGTAATAGTTCTTCACCGCTATGACCCTTTTCTCTTAGAGCATAAGGTGCCAACTCAAACATAATTAAAGGTTTTAGTTTTTTTATAGTTTTAATTCCTCCTTTTAAAATATTTATTTCATTTCCATCAACATCGATTTTTATTAAATCTAAAACATTAACTTTGTTTTTTATAACAAAAGTATCTAATGTTATTACTTCAGATCCAGCTATAGACTTAGCCTCCCCACCATGTAAATTATGAGTTATTTTTGAAGTTTTAATTGGCCAACTAGATTCAATCTCATGAACTTCTAAGCTGCTTTTTTGGTCAGATAGAAGGATTTGTTCAACTTTAATACACTTAGAAAGTGTAGGATTTATTTCTACGTTATTTCTTAGTTTAGTAACCGCATATAATGTAGGTTCAAAAGCGAAAACCATCCCATTTGGTTGTACTATTTTAGCTAAAGGTAAGGTATGGGAACCAATGTTTGCTCCAATATCAAAAACTATAGCACCTGATTTTAGCGTTTGCTGATATTGGCGAATCGTTTTCGGTTCAAAATTACCTATCAGATAAATTACAAGATCAATTACTTCGTTGAGGTCTAGACACCAATTTATTTTGCGTCTTCGTACACGAATAGGTGATTTATAAAAAATAGTATTAATTAATCGCACCGGAGTTGAAACTATGCGAACAAAAGCAATTTTTTGCTGTGTAGTCAGCATTATAGTTTTAACCTTTTTTTAGGTATCCTAAACAATTTTTCAGGGTATCCTATATTTTGCTCTTGGTGGTAATTCATTTGCAATAACAGTAATTTTTAATTTTTCTCAATAATTATAAGTACACGAAAAGCCATAATTGGCCCAAGGATTGGCATGAGAACACTTTCAACTCTTAATAATGGTTTTATGAAAGATTTAGGAATTAAGTTCCATTCTCTAAAACCACCAGATAAAGGATAAGCAAATAAAGAGAGTAACTTACAACTGATAATATTTAGATCTGGGTTTTCAATAGAGAATCGCTTAAGCCCTTTTTTGCGACAAAAAATTAATGTTGGTATTGCTTGATTTGCATCAAATGGATTTTTTTTGGGGTTCACTGGTCCTTTATAAAAAGGATCATGTTTCATATATATAGGTTCAGGGTGTGTAAGTCCCAAAACAAGATGGCTTATGGGGGTTATCACAGGTTCAAGCAACACTATTCTACCCCCTGATTTTAGAACTCGTTTAGCTTCATCAAAAAACATAGGAGGTGATTCGATATGATGCAGGACATCACAAAGTATAACATTGTCAAATGTTGAATTTGCAAATGGTAAAAATTGTGCATCGGAAACAACATCTAAACCATGAGTTAGTTGAATATCTGAAACTATAGTTTCTTCACAAAAATTTTTGAGGTCTCCTGATCCTCCACCTATCTCAAGTGTTTTTCCAGCCACAGTGTAATTGATGATTTTCTTATAATAATGTTTATAAAGTTCACGTAAAACAGGTTTTTTTTTCCAAATGTTATTACGATTAGACAAATTCTGACCGTGTTTTATATCACTTAACATCAAATTGCCTTGAGTTTTCGGAATGCAAATATGACCATTTTTAGAAGTAATATACCATGACGAAATCGTGATATTTGCGTTGTACCATAGGTTCTTTCAGCGTATCTTATTGGTACTTCAACAACCTTGAGGTTCAGTTTTGTTGCTCCAAAAATAAGATCAAAATCGCCAAATGGATCGAAATTACCAAAGTAAGAGCGATTATTGGCAATTTTTTCATAGTGCTCTTTAGTTAACACTTTTGTTCCACATAGCGTATCGGTAAATCGTTGGTTCAGTAGCCAAGAAAAAACCCAAGCAAAAAACAGATTTCCACCTATGTTTAACCAACGCATTGCACCTTTTTCCATAGGATATATAAAACGTGTACCATTTATAAATTCGCCTTTTCCTGAAGTTATGGCATTATAAAACTTTGGTAAATCTTCAGGAGGTACAGTAAGGTCAGCATCAAGAATCATTAAAACTTCGTTAGAAGCCTCAGAAAAGGCCTTATGTACTGCATCTCCTTTGCCCACACCATCTTGAACAATTAATTTAATGTTTAGTTCAGAGTTTTCTTGAATAGTTAATTGAATTTCTTCAAGTGTATCATCTTTGCTATGTCCCTCGACGAAAATTATTTCCATTTTAGGGCTAAATTTTGGTAGTCGTTTTATGGCCGGTTTTATATTACCTTTTTCATTGCGGCATGGAATAATTATACTTACAGAAGAAATATCTTTATTGATTTTGTTTAATGACCGGGCAACTACGAAGTTGCGAACACACAGTTTTCGTATTAATGGTAATGTGGCTATATATTTATTAACTAAACTTCCAAGACCAAAGCTTTTCTTTGGTAGCAGTTGTCTCCAATCACGGCGAATGATGTCAAAATCACTTAGTTTTAGTATGTTTTCGATATCAGTTGTGGATAATTTATTAAGAGGCATTTGTTTCATTTTTAGGCCAGAATGTTCTGCAATTTGAAGAACAGGAGTCCATAGCCATGAAAAATATGAAACGATTATTCTAGTGTCTGGGTGACATAGTTTGTGAAGCGAGCTAAGAAAATTCTGTACATCGTTCAAAAGACCTATAGTGTCTGATAAAATTATAACATCGAAATGATTATCAAGTGAACTTATGACATTGGGGTCTTCCACATCACCCACAATAAAATTTAGGTTTGTATGTGTATCACCTTTGTAGTTATTTTTTGCTACGTCAATCATACGTTGTGAAATATCTATACCTACACCATAAGAGGGATTAAGACTTGCAAGTAGTTGCCCAGTTCCACATCCTAGATCAAGGATTTTTGCTCCTTTTGGTATGAGAAATTGATGATAAACACTATCCTCTTTATGAAAAAAACTATTTTTTTTAATCCATGTAGAACGATTCATTGCAAGATTGTCATAATGCCGACAAATTGCATTTTTTCGTGCTGATTTACGATCAGCAAAACTTTCAATATCACTATTCATTTTTTTCTGTTTTTAAAATTTTAGTTAGCATTTCTTTTCAACAACTTTGTCTGAAGTATCCACGTAATTGCTCCAGGAGTACTTGCTATGATAGTAAGGAGTCCAAAAAGAACTGAAAGTGCAAGTGCTTCGCTAGGTATAATATCCACATAACTAAAAGCAGTTACCATCGCTCCTTCTCTTATCCCCCAACCTGCAAGTGATATTGGAAGTGTAGCAATTAACATTACTGTGGGGATTAATGCTAGACATAAAATAAAGTCAATTTCTAAACCTATACTGTTGGCAAGAAACTTTACTACAAGAACGGCCATGAGATGTAAAAAAAAGGAAAGTAACAAAGAGAAAAATACTGGCTTTATTGACAAACCTTCTTTGCGGGCAAAATTTATATGATTTGCAATTGATGCCATAATTTTTAAATTTTTAAATAGATTTGGGAGACACGCTAGAAACAATAAAAAAACAAAACCTAATCCACCACAAACTAATGCTATTATTATAGCATATTTAGCATCTTCATTAGATATATAAGTAAATGATATAGGAATAAAAATTGCGATTAAAATTAACAAGGTCGCAAGTCCAATTAATCTATCCAGTATGACGCTAGATATACAAACGCTTAACTTTCTTTCTTTTCTACTAAGAAACCAAATCTTTGCTGCATCAGAACCAATACCTGCAGGAAGTACTTGTCCTAGGAATGTAGCTGAAAAATTTATTTTCATTAAAAAATCTAGTGATACAGTCCTTGATAACGCTCTATAAAATATATACCAACGTAATCCACCGATTAAAATAATAAATAAAAAACATATCAATGCAGGTATACCCCAGCTTAGATCCAAATTTTCAATTTTTTCTGCACTATCACGAATATTTACACGGCTTAACACCCACCAAGTCAGAGGAATAGAAATTGCTAATTTCAAACTAAATAGCAAAGTTCTTTTTTTTCTCATTATGCTAAAAATTCTGTGAAAAGATTGTTTCATATTACTAATCGTTAATAAATTTTCATAATTTTATCGCGTTATTGTTAACTAAACCAGTGTAGGGATATTAGCCTTTGTTTATTGAGCATGTTAAATTATTTAAATGAAACATTGGTATGTTGTTCACACACACGCAAATGGAGAACTAAGAGCAAAGGATAACCTTTTGCGTCAGGGCTTTGATGTGTGGTTTCCTGAATATAGAAAAAAACGCCGGCATGCTGGAAGACAAGAGATAGTAATGAAGCCATTGTTTCCTCGATATATTTTTGTTCGAGTAAACATAATAGATGAACCTTGGCGTGTCATATTCTCAACTTATGGCGTTTCTAATATGGTTGGTGATAAAGATGGCCCCTATAAACTAGATGATAAAGTTGTTGAAGGAATTAAAAGTCGAGCAGGTGATGATGGAATTTTTGAACTTAAATCTAAAAAGTTTGTAAAAGGAGAGAAGGTTATAATAACTGCTGGTCCATTTTCTAATCTTGAGGCAGTATTTCATATAGAATCAGATACGGAAAGAGCTCTAGTATTGCTTAACCTTATGGGAAGAGACGTTAGGACTTCTGTCTCAAGTCAAGACTTAACGGCGATTTAAAATATAAATAAGAGGATAATATTATTTATTAACAAATTTTCTGAAACGTCGGGCAACGTCATTTGGTTTAATCGTTGGTCTTCCGAGATTAACAATTGATCCAGTTAGAATTTTTACATGAATCATATGTGGACCTTTGTTTTGGAATGCATAAAGTAATCCATCTTTTAAACAATTTTCAGAGTAACAGGTTCTTGACGAAGAATATCCACATGCATTGGCAATTTCAGAAAAGTCAACGTTCTCAGAGACAGTTTTTTGTCCCCCTGTAGAATCGTGAGCTCCATTATCGAGTAACAAATGTACGAAATTTTCTGGTCTGTGGTGACCTATTGTTGCAATATTTCCCATTTTCATCAGAGCAGCACCGTCACCATCCATTACTATCACAGGTTTGGAAGTATTTACTGAAAGACCAAGCCCAATGGCACTAGCACAACCCATGGATCCCACAGTATAAAAGTTCTGAGGTTGATCTAAAATGGTAAAAAGCTCACGGCCAGTTTTACCCGTTGTAGCAATAATCGAGGTAGTCTTTGGGATATATTTTAGACTAATTCTTAGTGCTTTTGCTCTTGTAAGATTTATTTTATATACAGAAGTTTTTATTTTATAATTTGGAAGTTTTGGCTTGGGTAAAGGGTTTTTGAGTCCATCATCAATTACACTACCTTTCTTCATCAGTAATGCAAATGGAGTATCTGTTTTATTCATATGACTCGTTGCTTTAAGAAGAACTTCAGGAATTAATTCTGGTTTATTTGGAAATAACTCAAAAGGTATTTTTATTGTATTAAGTAACTGGGGTGTTATCTCTCCCATTAATTCATGTTGGGGTTCATCTTTTTGTCCTGGTTCTCCTCGCCAAGTCACCAAAAGAAGTGTAGGAATTTTGAAAGTATAATTAAGTGAAGTCAGTGGGTTTACTGTATTTCCTAGCCCTGAATTTTGGCACATGACTATTGTTTTTTTTCCTGCTAGCCATGCACCAGCAGCTATAGAAACTGCCTCTCCTTCACTTGTTGCAGGCAAATAATTTATGGATTTATCAGAAATTACTTTATTAATTATTGGTGTTAAGAATGAGCAGGGAACCCCAGTAAAAAAATTGAAACCAAGTTCTGTTGCTGGATTCAAAAACTCATCAGCAGAAATCATCATAACCTCCGAACATATCTTGGTCTTAGACCATGTTTCTCATTCGGGCAAGGTCAAAGGCATCATCTAAATCAAGCCAGTGTCCTGAAAAGTAATGACCCTTAACGCATTTACCTTCATCTATAAGTTGTTGCAAGAGGTATGGCAGGTCGGCACTTTTAAATTCTTTACTATTTTTAACTTGATCTAGTTTGGATTTAATTATTTTAGTGCCAACTTCGCTAAGTTTTAATAGACCAATAAATTCACCATCTGCATCACAATTATTATTGTTTGGTAAAAAATTTAAAATTTGGGTTGTATCGTCTTCAAGATACGTCCCCGTATATTGTATAGAGCACCTAACGAGATCGGCATTTCTATTTGGATCACGAAACTCGATATTTTTCCACATCGAGTCTATAGCACAAACAATGTCTCCATCTACTGCGAGAAGTGACTCTAATATATAGGGTCTGAAGAGAATGTCTCCATAAGTTAATATGCAAGGCCCAGAGAGATTTTCAATAGCTGAGATTAATGAGGTTACCTCACCAGTATCTGAATAATCAGAGTTTTCAACCTTATTAATATTTTTAATATTTACGGTCTCAGCTTTAAATCCGCAGACCACACTAATATTCTTTATTCCACAATCATTGAGAGTTTTGGTTAAGCGTTCCAAGAGGGGTTTTCCTCTAACATCAACCATAGATTTAGGAATATCATTCGTAAGTGGGCCTAGTTTAGTTCCCTGAGTTGCGGCTAAAACAATTCCTCTTATTTCTTTTTCTGTGCTCTTAAAGTATTTCTTTTCTGCTTCAGCTAACTCTTTTTGCTCCATTAGAGAAAATACATCTTTAACAGAAACAATCTCCTCTTCAGCTGAAACTAGGGATTTTTCGTCAAAAATTATTTTGCTTATCCTCCGCATGGAGGAAATTGCAGCTCTCATATTATGATTTGCCCAGATTATTGTTGATATTTTGGTATTTCGAAAAGTTTCAGTAGGAGTCTTATAGTACATAGTTGGGACAATTATTAATGGTGCATTTCCATTCCAAGCAGAAGCAAATTCAATAACTTCATTAGCATCAGATTTCTTTGAATGTATCAGTATAGCATCTGCTCCAGCATCATCATAAGCAGTTGCCCGTTTATGTGCTTCTTCCATAGGCCAACCCGAGATTAATGCCTCTACACGTGCAACTAGGCAAAAATTTGAATTACTCTGTGTATCTTTCCCAGCTTTTATTCTACCGCAAAATTCATCTACTTCTGCTAGTGGCTGACTTTCTCCTATGAAGGAGTTAGTTTTTGGAAATAATTTGTCTTCAATACAAACTCCAGCTATATCCCTTTGACAGAGTTTTGCCACTAAACGGCGAACATTGTTAAAGTTTCCATAACCTGTATCTCCGTCAACAAGAATAGGTATAGATGTGGCATCAGCCATAAACTCAAGCTGCTCTAGAACCTGTGTCCATGATGCTTCGTTATTATCTCTAACTCCCAATGCAGTTGACATTGATAAGCCTGAGGCCCAGATACCTTGGAATCCAACTTCTTCTACAATCTTAGCGGAGAGTCCGTTATGAGCTTCCATAATAAAGGTTAGATCTTTAGATTTTAGCAGGGTTTTAAGTTTTGCTGCTTTGTCAATATTCACCATTTTATTTCCGAATTTAAATATTAGTGCTTAAAATACAAAATCTAGAGTTTTTATTTATTATTTAAGCTTAGGCAGGGATTTATATAAACTAACTATAAAAATTTAAATCATTCAATTGTATATAAATTTATTAAATATTTTCATAGTCTATAAATATTCATCAGTTTTTCCTAAATTCTTTTGTTATTAATCACAAACCCTTTAGTTATAAAAGCATTTCATGAAAAGCCTACTGAATCTATAAATTATAACTAATTCACATTTACTGCCTAATTTTTTGTTCATAATATGAACATAAAGGTTGCATTATCGTTCATATTATGAACAATTCCCATCGATTCGATTTATTAAACTACTGAATCACTAATGATACTGGGAGAATGCTATATTGGGCTTTCACCCAGATTGGCGGTAGCGTGGAAATTTCTCAAATTTTCAATATCTAGTGAAATGAACAAAAATACTAAGGACAATAAAATCATTCGCGATATCTTAATACATATCGACGAAACAGAAAATCTTAATCAAAGGAAGCTTGCTACGGAGTTGGGCATAGCTCTCGGTATGGCAAATGCCTATATAAAGAGATGTGTTAGAAAAGGATATATAAAAGTTACACAAATCCCCCCCAACCGTTATGCATATTATCTAACACCTCAAGGTTTTACTGAAAAAACACGTTTAACAGCAGAATTTCTTGCAGACTCATTTTCTTTTTTTCGCAGAGCTAGAGTTCAGTATAGTGATTTATATAAGTTATGTGCTAAGAATGGGTGGAACAGGGTTGCAATTGCTGGTGTAAGTGAACTGGCAGACATAGCAATCTTATATGCACGAGAACATGATATAAAATTAGTTGCAGTTATATGCAGTGACTATGATGGTGAGACTTTTCACGGTTTACCAGTGATATCGTCAATGAACACAGATCTAGATATAGATGCTGTGATTTTGGCTGAAATACAATCTTTAGAAAAAAAATATTTATGCCTTGTTAATAGCATGTCCCCAGAAAGGATTCTTGTTCCTGATCTACTACCAGTTAGACATAAAGAGATAATGATATAAATTAAATTTGTTAGTCATATAAAGAATGAAAACAGAAACTAAAACTTTATTTAGCAAATTTTCGGTTTCGCCTAATTGTTCCATTATCAGCTCTAGATTTCCACCAATTCAGAGTCTGATGAACCCCTTTATCAAGTGTTACGTTACATTTCCAACCAGTTATTTTTT